>Ga0272444_10004454_pt1 | contig 12365 bp, 10 predicted proteins | sample SSMForm13_FD_201033 | JGI IMG/M metagenome (GOLD analysis project Ga0272444, IMG submission 201033) | Marine sediment archaeal communities from Little Sippewissett salt marsh, Falmouth, MA, United States - SSM-Form-13 | ecosystem: Environmental > Aquatic > Marine > Wetlands > Sediment ... | reverse complement strand
CACTCCCGCGGCGTCGGTGGTTGCCTTCAGAGACGAACTGGCCGCGGCGCGGGTGATTTCCGTTCCGTACTCGATCGTGTAGCTCTGGCCGGGCTTGGCGAAGAACTCTACCAGGACCCATTTAACCGAGCCATCGGGCCAGACCGCCATTCGGGTCAGTTGGCAGTCGGCTTCCTTTTGGCCCTTGACCAGGCGGATGTTCTCGACTTCCGCCAGTTCGCCGCGCGCGAACGGGACGCCCGCTCGCACCGGATAGGGAGCAGTGGGGCGCGCATTGCCGAAATCGACCGTGATAGGCACGCGCGCGGAACAGACGGGTTTGCGGGCATCCGGCGGGGACACCTCCCCATCGTCGGCGGGAAGGGGGGCACACCAGGCCGTCAGAGTAAGCGCCGCGACGGCAGCGGCATTGAGAAGAAACTGCATTGGGTTGGCTCCTTCTACGGCAGCAACGAACCTGCCCTTATACCGAGTTGGTGGAAGCGTCGCAAGCGGACTGGAGGCTTTATGGGGCGAAGATTAGCGGCCCTATGGTATCACAGGCGGGCTCGGGGCCAGAGAGGGAAGCGGTCGTTTCTGGAGCTTGAAGCTGACGGAGGGCGCTTCTCCTACGACCTGCAGTTCCATTCCGTCGGCGAACCGGAGCTTCGCAGTGCGGTTGCGCCAGCTTTCAACGGGCGCCTTGTCCTGCTCGGATAGGGTGATGTAGGCCTCGACGTGCTCTGGGCGGAGCCTCTCTATGTCTTGGCGAGCGCCGGTTACGGTTATTTCTCTTCGCCACTCAAGCGGCGCTCTCTTGTTAAGTTCGTACTGGCTCCAGACACCGCCTGGCTCGGCCCACGCCGAAGGCGCAATCGTGTTGATGTTCACGGTCACGGACTTCTTGTCGGTTCGCTGGTCTATCTCGAAGGTCGCCTTGACCTGTTTAGGCGCGACTGAGACGTCGAAGGTCGTTCTTGGTTTGACAAGGGCAAGAGCTTCCGTGATCGATTGTCCGGTGGGTTTTCCGGCGAGGTCGAGCAGCTTTGTTTTGACCGTCAGGGGCTCATCCGGACGCAGTTGCTCGCGGATGCGCAGGAGATCCCTTTCCGCGATGTTAAGGGTGACCTGGGGCGGCTCGATGACTGGTTCGGTTGTCAATATCGCCCCGACGTAGTCCAACTCAACTTGGGCGAGCTGGCTGACGCGATTGTCCAGGGAAAACGCGACCGTGTCAGGAACAGCCGTCACCATCGACAGTTTCAGGCGGTTGAGGGCGCCGTCCTGTCCGATCAGCTCTTCTGCGGAGACTGTGTTGGGGCCTGAAGGACGGTCGGCGGATATATTGTATGTGATTTTGGAGTGGTTTGTGTCCAGATGGTCCTGGAAGGATCTTAATGCTCTCCGCGTCCCTCGAAGAGTGAAGTTGATTTCGATCTCGCGTGGTGGAAGCAGCTCGATATTCGTAGAGTTGCCCGCATTCATTGAAATGGTCGCCTGGAAGCTTGCCTTGTCTGCGACGTACATATCCGCATAGACCCAGACCAGCAGAGTCACCAGCGCCACGAAGAACAGATTCTTCCCTCCTCCAATCCACCATTTCAGACTGAAGCGTGGCTGCGACGGAGTGTATAGCTTGATCTTGGTCATTCGCTTTCGGCGGTCTCAACTCGCTGGGCGCGCCTGCGGCGCTTTATTGCCTGCTTCGTGGCCAGGAGCGAGAAAAGCATTTCCCGCAGGCTCTCTATTTCCAGACCGATGTAGAGTTGGCCCTCGCAGGCCAGAGACACCCTTCCAGTTTCCTCCGAGACAACCAACACGACCGCGTCGCATTCCTGAGCGAGCCCCAAGGCGGCTCGATGTCTGCTTCCCAGGGATGGGTCAACGTCTCCGCTTTCGGCAAGGGGAAACTGACAACCCGCCGCGGCGACTCGCTTTCCGCTGATTATGACTCCCATATCATGCAGCGCACTTCCTGGATAGAAAATGGAGTTCAGCAGCCCGGACGTTACGGTGGCGTCAACCGTGGTCCCGGTTTCCATAATGGCGGCAAGGCCCACCGAACGCTCTATTGCGACCAGGGCGCCGATCTTGTTTCTTGAAAGATACCCTGCGGAATCGACCAGTGATTCCACAAGCGGCTTGACCTCTCCCCTCCTTCCAGTAAGCAATCTGGTTTGGCCGATCTGTATCAGAGCTCGCCTGATTTCAGGCTGGAACGCCACCATTGCCGCTACGAATGCGAAGAACAGGAACCGTCCATAGAGGAATTGGAGCCTGTCCCATCCGAGATCGATGTCACCAAGGTTGCGGGGCAGAAGGCTGATTATTACGTAGAGTCCCGCCATCAGAAGGGCCATTCCCTTAACGAGCCTGGCGCCGCGCGTTCCCTTGAGAAACTGGGTAATCCACCAGACGACTACGCCTATCAGAAGCAGCTCGACGACCACCACAATTGGGCTGTACGTCTTGACGTGTTCAAGATACCTCGTGATCGCGCGCAGGAACTCTTCCATGCCAACTCCGTTAGCGCACGGCTGCTGTCGAACGGCACACCTATGTAGAGTATTCGACTGCCGGGCCTATGTAACTATAGACGAACAGGCGGGTTTTTTGTTCGGGTGGTGACTTGAAAGTGGAGTATAGAAAAAGAGCTTAGGCTTGTTCGGCTGATTCAATTGCCAAAGCGACTTTAAGCGCGTCGCTCGCCGCGGCCAGGTCATGGACGCGGATTATCGTCGCGCCTCTCCTGCGAGCCTCAACACAGGCCGCAATTGTCCCTGCGAGCCTCTTATTCGGGTCTTCCTGGCTTGTCAACTCCCCGATGAATCGCTTACGGGATGGGCCTACCAACACGGGGCAACCAAGACCGGCGAGTATGCCCACCCCAGCCAGTAGCGAAAGGTTGTGCTCCAGGCGTTTTCCGAAGCCAATTCCCGGATCGACGATGCATCTGCTTCGAGGCAGTCCCATTTTCTCGGCGACTTGGAGACGTTCTTCCAGGAAGTTCCTGACTTCGAGAACCACGTCTCGATAATGGGGCTGGGATTGCATTGTCTTTGGCTTGCCCAGCATATGCATCAATACCATGGAGGCGTCTCGACTGGCGGCCAGTGGGATAATGGCCTCGTCCATTGTCCCTGCCGAGACGTCGTTAATTATCTGAGCGCCGCAGTCCAAGGCAAACTCTGCCACGGCTGCGCTGGTTGTGTCGATGCTGACAACAGCGCCAAGGCCCGCAATTTCCGGGAGTATGCCTTCCAGACGCGATATCTGGTCGCCAGGAGTGACGGGATCGCTTCCGGGGCGGGTGGACTCGGCCCCGACGTCCAGGATATCCGCACCTTCGGCCACCATCCTGGCTGCCTGATCTTTGGCAGCGGCTGGGTCCATGAATTTCCCGCCGTCGGAGAAGCTGTCCGGCGTGACGTTCAGCACGCCCATCAGGACAGTTCGTCGGGTTTTGTGGGAATCCAGGATTTCCTCGATGCTTGCGGGCATTGGAGGGGTTTATAGCACAACCGCACCGGTTGGACAAAGTCGGATGCAGGCGAGGGCGGTTGGCTGGTTTTTAGCCTGGCTCCGGCAAGGTCTCGGTCGGCGGTTCGGGAACCGGCATGTTCTTGGCCTTGGGGACGGGGGAGGACTTTGTGGTCTTGGCCTGTTCCGCTTCGAGCAGGTCATCTACCGTGGGCTTGTCCAGCGTCTTTCCAGCTATGAGTTGCTCGACCTCCTCAGCATCGAGCGTTTCGTATTTCAGCAGGGCATGGGCGATGCTCTCGACCTTCTGGCGGTGGTCTTTTAGAAGGTTCTCGATGTCCTTGTGGGCTTGGTCCATTATCTCTTTTACTTCGGTGTCGATCAGTTCGGCGGTTCTATCGGAGTATTCCTTTCCGGCGATTTCCGCGAGCGTGCCCTGGGATGCATCTCCCGCATATCGGACGAATCCAAGCTTGTCGGACATTCCCCAGTCCTTGACCATGGTGCGTGCGAGCTGTGTAGCCTGTGCGATGTCGGAGGCAGCGCCGCTGTCAACGTCTCCGCAGAACATATCTTCGGCGATTCTCCCGGCGATGCAGACGCGAATATAGGCCTCACACCACTTCCGACTGTAAAGGTGGCGGTCCTTTTCCGGAAGCGAAAACGTTGCCCCACCGGCCTGCCCGCGAGGGATGATCGAGACCTTGTGCAGAGGATCGGCCTCGGGTAGCAGGACCTGGACAATTGCGTGCCCCGCCTCGTGGTAGGCGGTCATTTCCTTCTCGCGTTCGTCAACGGATCGCGAACGACGTGCTCGCCCCCAGCGGACCTTGTCGCGGGCCTCCTCCAGGTCTGCCTGCTCGACGAATTCCTTATTGGCCATGGTTGCTCCGATGGCCGCCTCGTTTACAAGCGCTTCCAGATCGGCGCCGCTGAACATCGGCGTTCCCCTGGCGAGGCGTTTCAGATCAACGTCAGGGCCGCACTTGACCTTCGCGGCATAGATTCTGAGGATCTCAACACGTCCCATCAGGTCGGGAAGCGGAACGGCGATCTGCCTGTCGAATCTGCCCGGGCGCGTCAAAGCGGGGTCCAGCACGTCCATCCGGTTTGTCGCCGCGATGACTATCACCTGGTCGGAGCTTTCGAAACCGTCCATCTCGACCAGGATGGCGTTCAAAGTCTGCTCTCTCTCGTCATGACCGCCGCCGTTGAAACCGACGCCGCGCTTTCTTCCCACCGCGTCGATCTCGTCGAGGAAGACTATGCACGGAGAGGACTCCTTGGCCTGTTTGAACAGGTCCCGAACGCGCGAAGCGCCCACGCCGACGAACATCTCCACGAAATCGCTTCCGGAGATGCTGAAGAAAGGCACTTCCGCTTCGCCTGCGATTGCCTTGGCAAGGAGCGTTTTTCCGCAGCCCGGTTCACCCACGAGAAGCATGCCGCGCGGAATCCTTCCTCCAAGGCGGCGGAACTTCTTGGGGTCTCGGAGGAACTCGATTATTTCGGCAACTTCCTGCTTGGCTTCTTCGATTCCGGCAACATCGGCGAAGGTCACGGATGACTGCTCTTTGCTGACCAGCCTATGGCGGCTGCGACCAAAGCTGCCCAGAAAGCCTGCGCCTCCCGCACCTGCGCCAAGCCTGCGGAACAGAAAGAACCACAGCACCAGCAGCACCACGGCCATCATTACCAGGTGCGGAAGCAGCGTGGTCCACCAGCCCTGGTGGCGATAGACCGCTTGTGCGCGGTCGCCGTGCTTGGCAAGGGCGGCGCGGAGCCTCGGGTCGAAGTCGTCCTGTGACTTGTACTCATAGACGACGTAGAACTTCTTTGTCTGATCGGTCTGGAGGCCTGGGGTCTCGTCGGCGAGTTGGCCCTCGATCCGGTCTGGCTTGATGAGCACTTCTCCGGTGAGGTGTCCGTTCTCCACGTAGTTCCAGAACTGGGAAGTGGTTATCTCCCGCCCTCGATTCAGGGACCTGCTGAGTATCGTCACGGCCAGAAGAGCCAGCGCCACGAGGATCACCCAGCTCATCATCGAGCGGCTGTACCTGCTGGGAAGCTGAGGGGGCGTAGGTTTGTTGTCTTGCCTGTCCGGGCCTGATCCGTTCATGGGGACTTCCCGCCAAGGGGTCTGTGGCTAACTACTAATACTATGGCTTTCCGCCGTTCGGTCCAAGGTAATTGGTCATTACCAATCGGCTTCCATCTGTTCTACGACTCGCCTGGCCGCTCGGTTGATAACGGCCTCTCTGCCCTGGAAGAAATCTTCACCGATCGGGCACTCGGTGATGTATGTATCGGCAACGCGGAGGTTGGAGTGTTGTTTCAGTATTTTCCCGGTTCTCAGGTCCTTCCATGTGAATGCGAGGGTGAATGTCACCTCGAGGTCCCTTGCCAGCCCGGTGTCTGGGTTCTTGCTGAGGACTTGTTGCTCTATACGCACGATCTTCCCGCTTAACTCCGTGTCGGCCTTGTCTTTTCCGGCGACTTTGTAGGGGGTGTCCTGCTCGATTCGTTTCGCAATGGCCTCGGTAAGCGGTTGTTCGAGGTCGCGGCGGTAAACGTCCTTGCCTCGCGTCCAGATCGGCACGAAGACCGTGCTGACTCCGGTGCGGTACTGGCTGTCCATGGTGTAGTTGCCGCATCCGGCAAGTGTCGCCAGCAGCGCCGCCAGAAGCAGGGACGAGCAAATCGCTCTGGTTGGTGTCATTTGGTATTGCCGCCTTTCACAGGTGAGACCACGTTCATGTTATTGTTCGCAGGCTCTGTACGCTCTGCCATGTCCGGCCTTGCCGGCTTGATCGCCCCGGATTTGCGGGGCTTTTCAGGAGGACTGAGGGATTTGTCGGCATTGACCTGATCGAACACGGCAACGTCAAGGCTGGCGTCCTTTGCCCACTGGGTTCCGGGGTAGCTGGCGATGATCTGCCTGTAGTAGAACACCGCAGAAGATGGTTTCCCGATGCGCTCGTAGAACCGGGCAGTCTCGAAAAGCTTTTGCGCGCGGGTGGCCTGGATCTGCTGGAGCGTCCGCCGGGCGCCGATTTTCCTTGCCTCGGACGGGTAGCTGGCGATGAAAGAACTGAACCGCTGTTCGGCCTCCAGAAGGGGCGTCTCATCGAAACGCGTTCCCTCGAAGCACTCCCACGCCGCCTTGGCCGCCTGACCGGCGGCGTATCCGCTTTTGTTCGACCGGGGGAAGACTTTCAGGAACGTGTCGTAAGCATCGACTGCCTCGACGTACTTCCTGTCGAGGTAGTGGTGGTCGGCAATTCTCAGAAGCGACTTTGCAGCCAACTCCGTTCCGGGCGCGTGCTCGGAGATGCGCATGAGAATCTCCAGAGCCTCGTCGGTCGCCTTAAGCTTCATGAAGCCGAGTGTGACTCGCTTCTGGCCTCCGAGGAAGGCCTCTGCGACCTCATACTCCAGCCTAAGCGCCTGGTCGGAGTATCCGCCGGCAGGGAACTGATCGAGTTGCTTCTCGAACCATTGGTACGCCTGCCAGTAGCGTTTGCGGGCAATCTCGGCCTTCCCGGCCAGCATACAGACTTCCTCGTATTGGGCATCAAGGGGGTATCGCTTGGCGAACCTCTTGGCCGCCTTGACGACCTTTCCATACCGGCCCGCTTCGAGGTGGTCTTGCACAATCGCCAATTCCCCTTCCGCCGAGCCTTCTTCGGGCTTGGCCGCCTTGACCCACTTGCCTGCCTGCCATTCGTACTTGTCCGCAGCGCAGGCAGGCGCAGCGAACACGTGCATGCCTACAAGCACGGTCGCAAAAAACAACAGGAATGTCGAACCGGCTGCCTTCATGGCGCTTCCGCCTTAGCGGGGGCAATCCCCGCCCAAACAGTCGTAGATTATACGTAGCCCCGCCGCGCCTGCAAGGAAAGGCAGTGCTTCTCGCCCGGTTGTCGCTGTGGGCGACAGCACTTCCGGACGGCCGGTCGACCTCCGACCGAGATGCTGACAGCACTGCCAGGACGGCAGAAGACATGAGGCCACAAGTTCATGTGGCAGTCAGGGATGCGACTCCAAATTCTTGACAGGGCCCCAAGGGCGCACTATGATATCTTGTCTTCTGATAACCGCTTGTGGAAGCGGAGGAAGAGCCCGGCTGAGCCGCCGGCGCCAGCAGCGAGGGTATAGGGTGTGTCTCACTCGTTTTTTCCTGCCTGGGCTCGCTAGGGTAAGTTTCTTATCGGGATGTCTTTGCGTTTGTTGCACTACCAAGGAGAGTGACCATGAAACGAGGATCGGCGGTCGCACAATGTCTAACGTGGGCGTGCATGCTTTTCGTATCCGCACCGGCCTATGGGTTGATCCATACGACGGCGGAACTCTCGGAAGCGCGGTGGGGTCTGGCGGCAACTACAGCAGGCAACAAGGCGCTGTTCGCCGGCGGATACGGGGGCACCTGCGACGGAAGCGCGGTCGTGGACATCTACGATTCCACCACAGGCGCCTGGTCCACCGCGGCGTTGTCCGGCGGGGGACACAGCCTGGCCGCCACCAGCGTCGGGGATCTGGCGCTCTTCGGTGGTGGCGCCGGTACGCACCAGTGTGCGGTGGATATCTACGATGCCGATACGGGTCTGTGGTCCACGGCGGCGCTTTCTCAGGGCCGATACGAACTGGCCGCGGCCTCTGCCGGCAGCAAGGCCATGTTCGCCGGTGGCTTGGCGTCCTCGACGAACTTCAGCGATGTCATCGACATATATGATTCCGCCACGGGCCTGTGGTGCACGGCGACGCTGTCGGTAGCGCGGGCCAGCCTGGTGGGCGCGACGGTGGGCAGCAAGCTGATGTTCGCCGGCGGGTACGTGGGGCCCGGAGAGCAGAGCGATGTCGTGGACATATACGATTCGGACACTGGGCTGTGGTCGACAGCCAGTCTTTCACAGGCCAGGTCTCACCTGGCGGTGACGACGGTGGGCGACAAGGTCATCTTCGCCGGGGGATCGCCGCTCACCGCCACCGTTGACATCTATGACGCTTCCAACGACACCTGGTCCACCGCGTCGCTTTCGAGGAACCGATTGCTGGCGTCCGCAACCGCACTGGATCAGTTGGCGATCATCGCCGGGGGCCGATACGGCGACGATCTCGTCGAGATCTACGACGCGGACACGGGGCTGTGGTCGACGATGACGGGCTTCGTCCCCAGAGAGCACATGGCGGCGGCCACTGTGGGAGGAACGGCGATATTCGCCGGCGGATTTGATATCGATCAACACGCCCATAGCGGCATGGTGGACATCTACATGATCCCGGAACCGCTATCGCTATCGCTGCTGGCAGCCGGCGGCCTGATCCTGCTCCGGCGAAGACACAGCCGGTTCAGTAGGGCACTTCGTGCGTAGCACCGGTTGGCCCATCGGCTGATGCGCCGGGCTCATGCCTGGCTGGCTATCGGCGAGACTCATGCCGCCCGATAACATGTCTGGCGAGCTTGAGGGGCTTGTGGGCGAGGTTGGTTGCGTGGTAGTGCAGCAGGCGGTTGACCGCATCGGCCTGGTTCTGGGTGATTGTCACCTTCCCTCTGGTGGCCTGCAGGTTGCGGGTGGCCCGGAGAGCGGACAGGCCTGCAAGTGTATCTCTCCCGAGCGGGAGCTTCTCGTGCTGGCCGGCTTCGCAGTCCCGACAGAGCAGCCCGCCCGCATCGCTGGAGAAGTGGACGCCCGTTGTCGGCCCGGACTGAGACCCGACAATCGCCTGCCCGCACGAAACGCAGTCTGTCAGTTCTCCGAGCAGCCCGACATGGGTCAGCAGTCGCCACTGGTAAAAGGCCAGAACTGCCGCCGGTCGCGAGCCGGGCTCGGCCAGTCGGTGCAGGCTGTTGTGCAGCAGATCATAGGCCTGCGGGTGCGGATCGCCTTCGGCGATCATCTCTCCGGAAAGCTCCAACATATACATTGCGGTGTGGAGTCTTTCCGCGTCTCGCCGCAGATACGGGTGCGAGGTCGCCTCTGAGAACTCCATCAGCGTTCCCATCGCCTGACTGGCGGGGGTTGTATAGACTATCTCGCCCTCGCTGAGCAGATCGAGCGGGCCTGTCTTGCTCTTGGGGCGTTTGGCGCCCTTGGCTATGAGCCTGACAAGCCCGGCGCCTCGGGTCAGGAAGCTGAGCACCTGCGAAGTCTCGCTGTAATCAACGGTGCGGATGCAGATTGCCGGTTCTCGCGCAGCCATTGGGGCGAATATACCAGATACCCGCCTGCCCGGCGACGCGTTCGCAGGGCGATCTGGCCAGAGCCGGCCGAGTGGTCCTGGTTCGGGTTGCTTCGGCAAGGCTACCTGCGGACCCTGACGAGAGACTCGACAGCGGCGCCATGGACCTCAGCGGCCTTGGCCCAGTTCACAACATGCCAGAACGCCTCTACGTAGTCGGCGCGGCGGTTCTGGTACTTCAGGTAGTAGGCGTGCTCCCACAGGTCGATTCCCAGCACGGGCCTGCTTCCCAGGGCGATCGGCGAGTCCTGGTTGGCTGTGCTGATTACCTCCAACCTTCCGGCAGGGCCCACCACGAGCCAGCCCCACCCGCTCCCGAATCTGTCAAGCGCGGTTCGGGTGAACAGGTTCTGGAAGTTGGCGTAGCTTCCGAAGTCGCGCCGGATTTGCTCGCTTAGCGAACCCATCGGCTCGCCACCACCCTCGGGAGAGAGCATCTCCCAGAACATGCTGTGGTTGAGGTGCCCGCCGGCGTTGTCTCGTACCGGCTGGCGCAGTTCTTCGGGAAGCAGGTTCAGGTCGGCAATGAGGATTTCCAGATCGATTGAGGCGAGGTCACCGTGGCCTTCAAGGAGCTTGTTGAGCTTTGCGACGTATCCGGCATGATGCCTGGTGTAGTGGACTTCCATGGTCCGCGCGTCGATGTAAGGCTCCAGGGCCTCAAAGGCGTAGGGTAGGGGGCGTTGGGAATACATTTCGCCACCTCCTTTTCGGTTTGGGCACATTGCGGGCGCCCGACGGCTATACAGCTCACACACTATGCGAGCAGGCGGGCGTTTCTAGACAATTCTAGGCGCTCTGGTTTCCATGCCCGGATTGGGCGCTTATCCGATCTAGCCTTTCCCGTCTGAAAGCAGCTCAACCCGCAGTCGGGTGATCTTCCGCTCGTCGCCCGAGATGACAGTGAACTTCGCTCCCCTGCTTTCCAGAGTCTCGCCCTCGGAGGGGATGTACCCCAATTCGGAAAAAACGAATCCCGCGACGGTGTCGTAGTCTTCGTCTTCGGGCAGGTCCAGGTTCATGGCGTCGTTGAGTTCATCGACGTAGAACCTTCCGTCCACCTCTGCAGTGTGACCGTCTATTCGCTTCATCAGCGCGCCGGTGGACTCGTCGTACTCGTCGGAGATGTCGCCTACAATTTCCTCGACGACGTCTTCTATGGACACAAGCCCTGCCGTTCCACCGTATTCGTCCAGGACTATTGCAAGATGCACCTTCCTCGCCTTGAATTCCTTGAGAAGTTCATCGAGCGGCTTGGTCTCAGGAACGAAGTAGCACTTGCGCAGGACGCTTCGCACATCCGTGGGCGCGTTTCCAGAAGCGGACTTGAGCATATCCTTGGCGTAGAGGATTCCGATAATGTGATCGATATCATCCTGGTACACGGGAACGCGCGTGTGCCCAGCCTGGACGATCTTGCCTATCGCCTCGTCCCAGGCGGTATCGACCGGCAGGGCGAAGATGTCGGTCCTGGGCGTCATTATTTCTGCGGCGTGGGTATCCCCGAATTCCATGATCGATTCGATCATCTGGACTTCTTCCGGCTCGACGGCGCCTTCTGCTTGTCCTTCGGTCGCTGCCTGGAGTATCTCCTGCTTTGCGTTATCTCCGTTCTGGAGATCTTCATCGCTGACTCCGCTGAGTCTTCGGATGGGCACGTCAAACGCCGCCATCACGATTGTCAGCGGTCGAAAGATGTATGCGGTTAGGAGCATCGCCCGCAACGTAGCCGCGATGACTTTCTCACCAGCGTGGTTGGCCCATGCGTGGGGTATCGCCACGCAGAAGACGGCAAGAACCGCTCCTCCAACGAGCACCGTTGCAGTTGCCCTTGCGAGGTTCTCGTGGGCGTGCAGGAGCGTTGCCAACGCCACGAGAAAGGCCAGGCTTGTAAGCGCCCTGCAAAGGGACGCGGTGAGACGCAACGTCTCGATGTTATCTTCGAGCAGGCGAAGTTTGTCTTGGTTGTCGGACCCGAAGGCTTCCTCGAGGGGCACTCGCCTGAACGAACGAAGGGCGAAGCCGGTCAGAGAGAAAAAGCCGGACAGGGCCGCTGATGCCCCCACGACCCAGTAGAGAGCGCTCACGTTTCTTTTTACTCCATAAGGAGCGTCCCCGGCCCCTTCTGCCCGGCGTGCCGGCAATGCCGACTGCGGGGGACGCAATTGCAGCCGATTGCGATCTTCGCCTGGCGAGGCTCTGATAACATCATAATTGATTTGCCGCGAATGACAAGGGATGATTGCCGCCTCCCGCACCTGCGCTTAACCTCGTAGGCCCGTGCATGACTGCCGTGATCGCTAGGTGACTGCACCAACGAACAGATCCGGCGTGGGGGCGCCGACCCATCCTTCCTCTGTTTCACTGATCCTGATCGAGCCAATTTCTTCCAGTGCCCAGATCCCGAACGACTCACCTCCGTTGTCACCATCGACGTTCATCAACTGGACCGATCCGATGTTCGCGGACGAGAAGTTGCTGTCCATGAAGCATCTCGGCTGCGGAGTGCCGCCCGGTTGCTTCCGCCCCATGATCGCTATCCGCTTGATGCAGGCCAAGGGGTTGTGGAAGTCAGACTGCTCGTCGGCATGTCTGGGGCCCAGGCACCCAGCCAGGAAGTCGCTATGCGTGGCCCCGCCCAGTTTGACCATGGCGATGCTTCCCGT
>Ga0272444_10004453_pt1 | contig 12366 bp, 8 predicted proteins | sample SSMForm13_FD_201033 | JGI IMG/M metagenome (GOLD analysis project Ga0272444, IMG submission 201033) | Marine sediment archaeal communities from Little Sippewissett salt marsh, Falmouth, MA, United States - SSM-Form-13 | ecosystem: Environmental > Aquatic > Marine > Wetlands > Sediment ... | reverse complement strand
TTGAGCGATCCGGTCGCGATCTGCGCCACCTGATGAGAGAAATCCGTAAGGCCCCCCAACAGTATGAGCGAAATATCAACGAAAATATTCGTCGTAACGGACAGCGTGTGTGGATCGACTGGACAAACAAGGTGGTCCTGGACAATCATGGGGAAGTAAAGGAAATATTGAGTATCGGTTCCGATATCACCGCGCGCATAGAAGCCGAGGAACAGATTCGCCACCTGAACGAGGACCTGAAGAAACATGCTCAGGTATTGGAACACCGTGTAGCCGAACGCACGGCACAGTTGGTGGTTGCCAAGGAACGGGCCGAGTCCGCCGATCATCTCAAGTCAGCCTTTTTGGCCACCATGTCCCATGAATTGCGCACTCCCTTGAATTCCATTATCGGCTTTACCGGGATCCTGCTTCAGGAGCTGGCCGGCCCGTTGAACCCGGAGCAGAAAAAACAACTGGGCATGGTCCAGACCAGTTCGCGCCATCTTTTGTCTCTGATCAACGATGTGCTGGATATTTCCAAAATCGAGGCGGGCCAGCTGGAGCTAACGGCATCGCCGTTTGAACTGCAGCAAGCCATTGAAAAAATGGTCAAGATCGTCTCGCCCCTGGCCGAAAAAAAAGGCATTGATCTGATCGTAGACATCCCTGAAGAGACATATACCCTCGTCACCGATCAGCGACGATTGGAGCAAATTATTCTCAACCTGCTCAACAATGCACTCAAGTTTACCGAAAAGGGACGGGTGCGTATTTTTTGTCGATCCGAGAACGGTAACACCACCCTATCGGTTGAAGATACCGGGATCGGCATTCAGGCGGATGAATTACCGGGCCTTTTCCAACCGTTTCACCAGATCGACACCGGGCTTTCACGCAAGCACGAGGGAACCGGTCTGGGACTTTCCATCTGTAAAAAACTATTGGACATGATGGGCGGAGCAATTGATGTGCAAAGCGAGTGGGGGCGTGGCAGCACCTTTACCATCCGGCTTCCACGACAAACGCAGGCAGGAGCGCAGCCATGAACGAAACCATACTGATCATCGAGGACAATCCGCAAAATATGTACATGATGCGCTTTTTATTGGAAAAAAACGGTTTTCGGGTCATTGGCGCGGAAACCGGTGTGGCGGGCATCGATCAGGCACTGGGCCACAAGCCAGACGCCATCCTGCTGGACATCCAGTTGCCTGAGATGGATGGCTATGCCGTTGCCGCCGAACTCACCAAGCACGAAGCGTTGGCCACCATCCCCATCATCGCCGTGACCTCTTATGCCATGGTGGGCGACCGTGAACAGATTCTGGCCGCCGGCGCCACCGGCTATATTGAAAAGCCCATTAACCCGGACAGTTTCGTTGATGAGATCAAGCACTATATGCATAGCGGAGGTTGCAATCAGGAGAACGATCAATGAATATTCTCATCGTTGATGACAATGAAACCAACCTGTATTTGCTGGAAAGCCTGCTCACGGGAAATGGGCATACGGTGCATAAGGCCGCCAACGGCGCCGAGGCCGTTGAAATCATCCAGGCAGGTGGCTGTGATCTGATTGTCAGCGACATCCTCATGCCCGTGATGGACGGCTTTCAGTTGTGCCGCAAAGTCAAAACCGATGAGCGCTGGCGCCATATTCCATTCATCATTTACACGGCTACCTATACCGGCCCCCAGGATGAGGCCTTTGCCCTGGAAATCGGGGCGGATCGTTTCGTTCAAAAACCTTGCGAACCGGAAATCCTCATGGGGATTGTCAACGTGTTGATGACAGAGTCCAAGCGTCCGGCTGAAAATCGACGATTGACACCCTCAGGTGAAGAAGAAATTCTCAAGCTCTACAATGAGCGGTTGGTGCGCAAGCTCGAGCAAAAGATGCTGCAAGCCGAGAATGAAATCCAAAAACGAAAGGAAATCGAGGAAAGTCTAAAAGAAAGTGAAGAAACCCTGCGCCGGATTACATCGTCTGCGCAAGATGCGATCATCATGATGAATGACCTTGGGAAAATATCCTTCTGGAATGAAGCCGCTGAGCGGACCTTCGGGTATTCCAAGACGGAAATCCTGGGCCGTGATTTACATCTCATGCTGCCCCCCGTACAATATCAAAACGACTATGTCCGCCGATTTCCCGAATTCACCCAAACCGGGATGGGCCCTGCCGTTGATCGGGTGACGGAATTGACCGGTCGGAGAAAGGATGGCACCCAGTTCCCCATCGAGCTATCCCTGTCCAGTGTCAAAATTCATGGGAAATGGCATGCCATCGGAATTGTCAGAGATATTACCGAACGCAAACGCATCGAAGCCGAGCAGAAAGAACTGGAAAAAAAACTACAGCAATCCCAAAAAATGGAGGCCATTGGCACCCTTGCCGGTGGGATTGCCCACGATTTTAACAATATTCTGACCGCCATGATCGGGTATACGGAACTTTCATTGCTCAGAGCCGATCAAGATGCCACGCTCAAGCGCTATCTGCAGGAAGTTTTTTCTGCCGGTAAACGGGCCAGGGACCTCGTCAACCAGATCCTTGCGGTTGCCCGTGAAACCAATGAGGAGATCCGGCCTGTCCAAATAAGATCGATCGTCCAGGAAGTGCTGAAGCTGATCAGGTCTTCCATCCCCACGACCATCGAGGTCCGGCAGAACCTTGAAAGCGATGCCCTGATCATGGGCAATGCGACGCGGATTCACCAGATCGTAATGAATCTGTGCACCAATGCAGCCCAGGCCATGCAGGATAAGGGCGGCACCCTGGAAGTCGACTTGATGGACGTGACCATTGACGACCCGCCAGGGTCTCTCGATTTCGATTTAGCTACAGGGTGTTATATAAAGCTCAGGGTGTCAGACACTGGGCCCGGTATATCGTCTGATATCATCGGCTCTATTTTTGAGCCTTACTTCACCACCAAAAGCGCTGGTGAAGGGACCGGCCTGGGGCTTTCCGTGGTTCACGGCATCGTCGAAAGCTATGGCGGAAAAATCAGCGCCGAGAGTAAAATAGGCAAGGGAGCACAGTTTACCATTCACCTGCCGGTCACCACAAAAAGCGATACCAACCATCACCATGCTCCTGAAAAATTACCGCGGGGATCGGAACGTATTTTATTTTTGGACGACGAAGCCACCATTGCCCAGATGGGCGGTCAAATGCTTTCGTCTTTGGGCTATTGCGTGACGGAAAGAACAAGCAGTGTCGAAGCATTGGAGCTGTTCCGATCAAGGCCCAATGATTTTGATCTGGTGATTACCGATATGACCATGCCCAATCTAACCGGTGACCGCCTGGCCGTTGAACTGATTAAAATCAGGCCCGACATTCCGATTATCCTGTGTACGGGCTACAGCCGGAAGCTATCCGACAAAGCGGTAAGCCAACTGGGTATCAAGGCGTTGACCTACAAGCCCATTGCAATGACGGAATTATCAAAAATAGTTCGTAAAGTGCTGGATGAATCAGGCGGGCCGTCCCATCAATAATGGGTTGTATGGGACATCTATCGTTGTCCCCGCCCCTCACCGTTTTTCCAAGGGTCTCCCTATTATCCTTGCGGAACCACCTCCGGCCGGCGCCTTATCGTGCCCCGTGCTTTTCCATCCCAGTACAAACTGTTACCGACATGTAACCCATCCACCATAAAGGCAGCGAAAAAACAGGCGAAATCCAAGTCAAGCAACCAGGAGTTAAATTCTCGCCACATGAATCAATAACCGTATGATTCAAAAAAGTGGCATGCCAAACCAAAGCAACATCGCCTTAACGCACGGGGACATGAGATGAGCGGAATTGAAACCGTATTGGCCGATTCACTGACCTGGACGGCGGCGTCAACCGTCCTCGACGAAAAAGACGCCACGGATATTTTTGCGGCACTGGTCAGCCAAAACGATGGTCTCACCCAGCTCTCCAACCAGTTTCTGCAATCCGGGATCGATTCATACACCAAGGCCGTCGAGCTCGACGACAGCGCCGAAAACCGTTATTCCTATGGCGAGGCGCTCTTAAAAATCGAGGATTATGAAGCCGCCGAGGAAGCGTTCAACAAGGTCAAAACCACTTACCCGGACAGCACGGCCGGCCATTACGGTTTGGGCAAGATGTATCTGCTGACCGAAGCGTATGAAAAAGCCATCGAAGAATACGAAGCCGCCGAGGATATTGTCGATGAACTGGAAGATCTTGACGAAGACCTGGCCGGCACACTCGAGGACTACATCTACCAGTCCAAGGAACCTGAGATCGCCTTTGCCTGGGCCACCAGCACCTTCCCCGATAATTCTGAAACTTCAATTTAAAAGTTAGCAGCTATTTTAGCGGCTGTTCATTTCAAGCCGATCGTCCAGTTCCATAATCCCTGTCGCGACTTGATGGTCACCGCCTTGGGCACCGGCTCGTCCAGGTGGGCGAACAGTTCGATACCGGCCCGTTCAAGCGGTTTTCGCTTCTCGGTCAGGTCAAGTTTCCAATTGGGGAAAATCCAATAGTCCGGTCCGTGTTGATCCACCCAGGCCATTTCCCCCTTGGGGCTGATAAATGGCTCGCGCAGCCGCATGCCGTCGGCCAGGGTTCGTGATATGCAAAGGGGCCAGTGCCCGGATAAAACGATCCCCAACGGCAGCGGTCGCTGGCGGCAAAGACTGATGATGTCCGCCTCTCCCAGTTCAGGACTGATAAAGGCGCCGGTCATGCCCAAGGTTTTAAAGGTTTCCAGGCAAAGGGCATTGGCGGCATTGCAAAAGGGTCCGGCCCACAAATCCAGGCCTTTGGGACGGTTGAACAACGCCATCTGCCAGGGCGCTCCCAGTACAAACCGGCGCACTCCGGCTTTCAAACTCTGTCCCACCAGCCCGGCGATGCGGGACTCATCATCCGGCCAGATCACGGGAGGCAACCAGACCCACAGGTGACCGGCTGCAGATTTGCCGATATTATCTACGGCGATTTCCGATAGCCAAACACCCGACGCACCCCGGCCTGCCCCCCTGACGGGACGGCGACTCACGCGAATTTCCGTAGGGCGACCCGTTTTCCCCAACGGACGTGGCAGCGTGATACCGGCATGAAAGGGGCCGGCCGGTTCCACGGGACGCACCTCATGTTCCACCTCGGCCAGGATTGTTTCCAGGGCTTTTTCACGGCGGTCGGTGAGAAAAACCGGCGCACCGGTTTTGGGTGTCTTCACGCCGCCCAACTTCAAGGGGAAGCGTCCTTTCACAGGCACATGGCGTTTGACCCGGCAGATGGCGTGCCCCGGCTCGTCCTCGTATCCGATACGCAACACATCGCCGGGGAACAGCGCCTGGCGGACCACCACCCAGGGATTTTGCGCCGGTCCCTGAACCTTGCCCATGAACAGCCCCGATGCCGTCTGATGCCGGGTATTGATCGGCTTTTGCGGCCGCTGCGGTAAAAACTGGTAATGGGTCGTTTCCCGTCCCAGATTCTGGGCCAGAAGACTCAAGGCGTCGCGCTTGACCGTTGCATCATGGCCCTTATCGCGCAGCATACGGTAAGCGGATACGGTGTAATAGACATAATGGGGACCTTTTTTGCGGCCTTCGATTTTCCAGGCGACCACCTTTTTCACCTGCCCTAGAATCTTAACCAGCACATCCACGGAAAAATCCTGACAGGAAAAAGCCCGAGTGGTCTGCCCCCCATGGCGGTAATGGCGGCGGCAGGGCTGCACACAGCGCCCCCTGAGCCCGCTTTTACCGCCCATGTAACTGCTCCAATAACAGCGACCGGAAACCCCGTAACAAAGCGCCCCGTGAATAAACGCCTCCAGGTCCATGTGCGTCGGGCATGCCGCGGCCATGGCCTTGATCTCGTCGATGGACAGTTCCCGGGGCACCACCACGCGGCACACCGGCAGGTGACGGGCGATGAATCCCACGGCCCTGGGAAAACTGACATTGGCCAGGGTCGACAGATGCAGCTCCCCGACGTATCCGACCTGGCGGGCCAAGGCCACCACCCCCAGATCCTGAACGATCAGCGCGTCGGGATGAACATGGTCGGCAAGGCCGCGAATCAATTGACCGGCCCGATCCAGTTCATCCGGTTTGACAAGGGTGTTCATGGTGACGTACACCTTGACCTTCCGATCGTGGGCCAGCCGCACCAGTTGGGCCAGCTCGTCCAGGGAAAAATTTTTGGCCTCCATGCGCGCGGACATGGATTTCAGGCCGCAGTAAATCGCATCGGCACCAGCGGCCAGGGCAGCCAGGAATGCGGCCCGGTTACCGGCCGGCGCAAGGATGGATGGAAAAACAGAATCGTTTGATGGCATGGGTCAAGTTATCCGTATTTTTGATCTTTAATGAAACTGAGCGTTATCGGTTCTATACTTGATTGAATCTGGATTCATGGCCATTGGCGGTCAGGCCCCCTTGTTCCGCAAACAAAATGTCTTATATTATCGGCATTGTTGATACAACGGTGCAAGTGGATTTTCTTAAGCTCGAAGGAGCGTGTTCACGATAAAACAAACATTAAATAATAGACTAAAAAGCTTTCCTATTGGCTAAACCCAGTATAAGACACGCGTAACGTTTCGTCTTTGTCGATTATCATGTATGGCATGGAACGGCTTTTTAGGCAATTCTTCTCCATAGGCGATCCTGGCGATGCGAGCGGAAAAGAAAGGAACAAATTATGAAACTGGCAGTCAGTGGTAAAGGCGGTGTAGGCAAAACGACATTTTCCGCGCTTCTAGCCCGGATGTTGAGTGACCGGGGCAAAAAGGTCCTGGCCATTGATGCGGACCCGGACGCCAATCTGGCAGCGGCCCTGGGCATTGCCAATTCCGAAAAAATCACCCCCATCGCCGATATGAAGGAACTGATTTTCGAGCGCACCGGCGCCCAGGCGGGCACCATCGGCGGTTTTTTTAAACTCAACCCCAAAGTGGACGATATCCCCGACACCTTGTCGACCCAGCTGGACAACATTAAACTCATGCGCCTGGGCAGTGTCAAAAAAGGTGGCGGCGGATGCCTTTGTCCGGAGTCGACCCTGCTCAAAGCCCTGATCACCCATGTGGTGCTGGGGCGAGACGAGGTGGTGATCATGGATATGGAGGCCGGTATCGAACACTTGGGACGGGCCACGGCCCAGGCCGTGGACAAGCTGATCGTGGTGGTCGAGCCGGGCCGCCGCAGCATTGAAACCGCCGAGAACATCAAACGCCTGGCATCGGAAATATTCTTGAAAAACATCGCCATTGTGGGCAACAAGATCCGCAGCCCCAAGGATGAGGACTTTCTGCGCGCCAATCTGAATGGATTCGAGTTTTTAGGCTTTATGCCGTACGACGAGGATCTCATCGAAGCCGATCTGACCGGCAGCTCACCCTACGAGACCGCATCGGCGGCCAAAGCAGTGGTGGCCGGCATCATCGACAAACTATAAGCGCGCAGCAATATGAACAAACCCGTTAAAGGCGCCCCTCAGGGGCGCCGACGCTATCCGCAGCGAAAAAAAGGTAACAACCGGCGCGCATTCAGGCAGCATCATCTAAAACCCGATGCAGACCGACAACTTAAATCCGTTTTCAGCAAAATTGGTGTGCCGCGGCAGCGCCCGTTTACACCCGATCGTTTTCAAACCCAGGCCGTCGAGGTCATGGCTGAATCAGACTGCCTGGTAACCGCCCCCACCGGTGCCGGCAAAACCTGGATTGCCGAACAGGTGATCCGCCGCGTCTTTGAACAGGGCGGCCGCTGTTGGTATGCATCGCCGCTCAAGGCCCTGACCAATGCCAAACTGATCGAGTTTACCGAAATTTTCGGCACCGGCAATGTGGGCATCCTAACCGGCGACCGCAAGGAACTGACCGACGCCCCGATCATCGTGGGCACCACCGAAATCCTCAGAAACCAGCTCTACGATGCCATGCATCATGGGGTGTCCCTGAACACCGATCTGGTGGTACTGGATGAGGCTCATTTTCTAGGTGATGAGGAACGCGGCGTGGTCTGGGAAGAGACCATGATTTACCTACCGTCACGCATCCCTTTGTTGATGCTTTCGGCAACCGTAGGTAACGCCGGTGCCATCGCCAACTGGCTGACCGCCATTCGGGGTCGGCTGTGCCGGGTGGTGGCCGAAACCCGCCGCCCCGTTCCCCTCTATCCCATGGTCCTGAATCCCGAGGGCACCTTGCTGCCCTTGCTGGCCAAGGAGGGGAGCGGAAAACGGAAACTGCACAAAAAAGTGTACCGGCTGATCGGCGGGAAAACACCGCCGGAACTCGGCCGACGACGGGACTTGCCCCCGTTCGGCGATATTCTGCGGGTCCTTAAAGCCTTTGACCTGCTGCCGGCGATTTTCTTTTTGAAATCACGCAGCGACTGCGATGCGGCACTGGCCCTGTGCCACGGTGCCGTAACGCTGACCGAGGAAAAAAAGGCCGGCATTATTGGCCGCATCAGCCAGCTTACCGATAATTCACCACACTTGTCGCGCCATCGCCAGCGCATTCATCTGGAACAGGCCGGTGTGGCCGCCCACCACAGCGGCCATTTGCCCGGCTGGAAGCTGGTGGTGGAAAATCTCATGACCGAGGGACTGCTGACGGCTGTCTTCGCCACCTCCACCGTGGCCGCCGGGGTCAATTTTCCGGCCCGCACCGTGGTGTTTTTCAATTCCGACCGATTCAACGGTATCGAGTTTATGCCTCTGGATGCTACCCAATTGCACCAGATGACCGGCCGCGCCGGTCGCCGCGGGATGGATCGTATCGGTTTTGCCCTGGCGGTTCCCGGCCGCTACATGGACCTTCATCTGGTTGCCCGTCTGCTGGCATCCAAGCCGGACAAGGTGGTCAGCCGCATCCGGATCAATTTCTCCATGGTGCTCAACCTTTTGCTCTCACACACCCCGGCCCAGGTGGAGGAATTGCTCAAACGCTCCTTTGCCACCTGGCTGCTCATGACCGATGCAGAGGAAAGCCGCCAGAAAAGCCGCATGGCCGACGTTCACGAAATACTGTGGGAGGATTTTCTGCGCCACCTTGATTTTCTCAAGGCCACCGGGTTCGTGGATGCCGACGACCGGCTGACCGAAGACGGTATCTGGGCTTCCCAATTGCGTGTGGACCAGCCCCTTTTGGTGGCCGAGTGCCTGCGCCAGGGCCTTTTGCCGGATACCGACGCGGCCCAGATGGCCGGTGTGTTTGCCTGCTTTGTGAATGAAAAAGAAACCGATGATCGCCTGGAGGGGCGCCTGGTGCCCAATCGGCTTAAAAAAGTCGTGTCCCGGATCCAGAAAAAACTGACCGGTTTTGCCCGCCACATGAAATCCCGGGGATTCGAGGTGCGCCAGCTCTATTTGCGGCCGGCAGCCATGACCCATGCCTGGGCATCGGGCTACCCCTGGGAAACGGTCGCCGGCGAATACGGCATGGCCGAGGGCAACCTGGCCATGCTGATGATGCGTACCGCCGACAACCTGCGTCACACCGCCAATCTGATCAATGTATTTCCTGAAGCTGCCACCGCCGCGCGGGAGGCCATCGACCTGATCATGAAGCCGCCGGTGGTGGAAGAAATGGAGGAGGAATGATGATATTTCGTCTACACGGTTCCCGGCTCCGCCGACAACCAGCTGCTCTGGCCCACCGGCCGCGGCAACTATCTTCGCGACGGACGGCCCTTTGCCGATGGTGGCTCAACCGGCATCGACGATGGAGATCTGGACGGGCTTGACCTGCACGCGGTGGTCTGGGATTGGGGAGCGACCAACTGCTATGCACCGGACTGCCCCGGTGATCTCACCGGGGACGGTCGGGTGAATGAAGCGGATCTTGAAGTATTCAGTGAAGGTTTCGGGCGATAGACAGTGTCCCTCCAGATTTTTCTCCATGCGATCTGGAGGGACACGATGCGGCTCAGGGGCGTTGCGCTTCCAGATACGGCACCCCACTGTCAGTAAGGCGCACCACTCCGGTCAGCGTGACGGTTTCATCATTGGGACTCATGGGACGTAAGCCTTTGGGGACACGGCCGCTCACATAGATGCACCCTGTATCGTCCGCCAGCATCCAATCACTTCTGGTTTTGGGCGGGGCCTCTTTGCATGGGCCCTCCCAGCCTTTGAACCGGCCGGTCAACAGAACCGTCCTGCCGGCATAGCCGTCGGGGTTGTCTTTGATGGCGTTGATGGTAATCACTTTGCCGGCCGTATCCTCAACATCAGGCGATGAAGCGCAGGCCATGGCCCAAAAAATCGCTGAAACGACAAGCAACAAACACACGGTATTACTGTTTTTAAACATCCCTTTTCTAAACATCCCCTACCTCTTTTCGTCGGCGACGATCGGTTTGGCCTTTTTGTGTTTGATGGTGATGTTAAAGGTCCGTTCACCGGAAAGCAGTCGAATGGTCTGACCATCGGTCAGTTCCCGGGTAACGTTGCCCGGGTACCACCAGTCACTGTAGCTAGCGAGGTCATCCAGGCTGCTGTAGCCTGTCCCCGGATATTGATTGTTCAGGTCCATCTCCTCCTGACCAACCAGCTGCCAAGTTTCATAACCGTTTTCAGGATCGATATAATACAGGCTGACCACATCGCTGCTGTTGGAGCTGTCGTAAAGATTGATCATCACATCGTAATCACCAGCCTCCACATAGTCGTCAGCCGCATAGTATTCCTCGTTTTCCCCGCTGTCGATAGAGTCGGCGGAAAAATATCCATTCGGGGTCGACTGCCCCATCCAAGGGGCGTATGCGGTACCGCTCGGTTCTATAACGTACAGGTCAACGTCGGTATTGGTATCCTGCCAGTACACATAGAATGCAAAGCCACCGGGCTCGAGAACGGTATCCGTATCCCCACTGTTATCGACCATTACATTGACCGCATCCAGCCATACGCTGGCGCGGCTTGCATTGCACGCCAACTGACCGTAACTGGTCAGATCATCGCTAGCGCTGGATATCTGGTTATTGGTCGGCGCATAAATGGCAATCCCGTGAGAATCGGCAACCTCGCTGCCGTAGGTTTTGTTGGCAACGACCATGCTGGTCACGGTATCCATGATGTCTGCGGCAGCGGTTTTGGTATCATAATCTGAGGTAAGGTAGGTCGCCAGATAATCGGCAAAATCGTAAAGATCGTGGTTCTCCGCATATTCATAGGCTTGGGCCTGCTGCTGGGCAGCGGTCACAGTTGATGAAATACTATTATATTCAGTGACAATGCCATCGGCAAGCGCCAGCACCTGGGTGTGCAACTGCCCCACAAGAGACATGTCCACGGCAGATTTGGTAATGCCTTCGGTCCGAACGGCCGGATCACTGTAATAGTTATAGTACGCGTTGACGATGGTCTGCGACAGGGTGCGGGCGGACATGGAGGGCGTGGCCACCAGCGCAGCAAGGATGGTGTCATAGGGGTCCCCGTTACCAGGCTCGGTTTCCTCTGAAAAGACCATATAGTCCACGAGTCCGTTGAACTCATAAAGCACTTCATACATGCCCATCAGGCAGGCGTCAAAATTGATGATGTCCAGATGGACACCGGCATCGGTCACCGCCTGGGCCAGATCCGGAAGGCTCATGAAGCTACCGCTCGTTGCGTCCTGCACCGCCCCTTTGAACTGCATCGTTGCCCGGCGCGATTTTTTCCACCCCGCGCCGTGATCCCAGATAACCAGCGCGTAATGATCGGCCGGATAATTGGTCGTGGCCCAGGTGATGAAAGCGCTCAGGGTGGCCGGGTCGCCCATGTCCTGGTTGCCGATCGACGTTCCGGCCGCCAGATTGACATCGCTGGTATCGTTATCATTGGTCACCAGAAAACGAAGCGTCCCCCAGTCGTATCCGTGGGATGAATCAAGATTCGGGGTGTATTGATCGCTGAACTCCGCCTGTAGAACAATCTTCACGTTAGCATTGGATCCCACGCTTTCCATTTCATTCAGATCCACTAGCCCGGCGCTGGAAAGGTTGTTGTCGGCGCCCATGTAAACCATGTAGGTCCACGAAGCACTGGATGTGGTACCGTCATCTCCGCCACCGTCTCCGCCACCGCCACAGGCAACCAACACGGCAAAGGCTAAAAGAAGCATCGTCAATTGGCTTGGTTGAAAAAGAGTTCTTTTCATTTTTTCGCCTTCCATTGGGTTTGGTGTTTTGCTTAGACTTGATCGCGTCTTGTTTAACTTTTCCATCGAAATCTGCTGGAAGCAGATATTTATGGGTTCTTTATCAATTAAACTGATGAGACATGGAATTGATTGCGTGATGGGATTAATATCGACAAAAACGAAAAAAAATTAATGCAATTTTTCTTAAAACAGCACTGTCTTGGGTTTCAGCATACTATTTTCGTATAATGGTCAGGAATAAAAA
>Ga0272444_10004452_pt1 | contig 12366 bp, 13 predicted proteins | sample SSMForm13_FD_201033 | JGI IMG/M metagenome (GOLD analysis project Ga0272444, IMG submission 201033) | Marine sediment archaeal communities from Little Sippewissett salt marsh, Falmouth, MA, United States - SSM-Form-13 | ecosystem: Environmental > Aquatic > Marine > Wetlands > Sediment ... | reverse complement strand
CTTTAACCGTTTGTAATCATGGGATACTTACCGTTTTGAGTATTTTTTATTCCAAACGTATTTAAAACACTCAAGTTTTAAGAAAATATTCCCGATTTTAACAGGAGAAGCAGATAACTGATCGGGATGAAGAACTATGAACAACAATGGAATGATCCTTGCGCGAAAATCCCAGTTGAAATTTTATAAGAATATCGCACTCTATTCAAAAGGAGATGACAATAAATTCGTTCTCTACAAACCGGCCGGAACGACAATGAAGGACATGCGTGTCGAAGAAAACAGGATTCCCGGCGACCTGTACATTAAGGCGGAAGAAAAAATCAAAGGGTTACAGGAAGCACAGAAAGGGTTCAACCTCGAATTGGCAACAAACATCAAATCAGGGGAACCTGCCGAAGTAAAGGAGACGCTGGTAACACTTATTGAAGAAACACTGGCAGAACCTCGAAGCGGCAGTCTCGAAGGAGTTTCCGGCACCATAGACGTGATGATGAGCGATTATGCGCAAGAATCCGATATTGTAAAACAATTACTCTCTGTGTCGTCAACGGATTATAGCACAATAATGCATTCTATTAATGTTATGGCCTTCGCACTAGCCTTTGCATCGCATGTAAAAATGTCCAAGTCGAAGACGAAAGTACTGGGAATCAGTGCGCTGCTTCACGATGTTGGAAAAACGAAAATCAACCAGGAAGTTCTTCAGGCACCAAGAAAGTTAACGAATGAGGAATTCGAAGAAATAAAAAGACATACGATGGTCGGTTACGATATTTTGAGAAATTGTAAATTCGCCGATAAAGATATAAGCTTAGCTGCATTGGAACATCATGAAAAATTGGATGGGACAGGGTATCCGAACGGAAACAATAGAATTTCAGAAGTTGCGCAAATTATAGGAATCATAGATTGTTACGAAGCGCTAACGAATAATGACAGACCGTACAGAAATGCCATGGTCCCAATAGATACACTAGAACTTCTCGTAGGAGATGTCAAGGCGGGTAAATTCAACAAAGATATTTTCCAGCAATTTGCCTATAGCCTGGTTGGAAAATAATCGGATAACATCTTCATAAATAGTATTTCCTTCTGTATCCCAAACCCTTCCATTAATCTTCCCGGGTCTCTCTTTTTCTTATGCTGACCTCGTCAACCAGTTTTTCCAGGAAATCGCCGGATATGTTTCGAACCATTTCTGTTACGTCAGTCTCTATGACCGTGCAAAAGGCATGAACAAAGCCTTCGTAAAGGGAAATTAAACTACCGATTCCTCCATCTTCAAGTCCTTCAAGCAATCCCTCTTCAATTGTTGCTTTGATGAACTCGTCATCTCCCAGCTGAAGAGAAGAATTTTTAAGGTACTCCATATATCGGGACGGAACGATAAGCTCATTTTTCAGCAGTGCGTTAATCTGTATGTAAACGCAATAACAATATTCGGCCCGTTCACGAATTTCTTCTTCGGATAGCATCGGTCATTTCTCTTTCGATAGGGCGTCAAATAGTCTTGTCCCTATCCTCATTTTATCGAAACAGTAGACTTCCATTCCGGGAACTATCATTCGCGCCGTGGGAATGCCGATGTCCTGCCTCGTAAGATTAACCGCTATAATCTTGTCAAAACCACGGTTCACCAACTTATTCATCATGATGCGTATGTCCTGTAAGATATCATCGCTGTATTCCGATGTCAGTTCGGCAAGACCCTTTTGCTGATATGCACAGAAGCGGTGATCATTTTCATAGTCTTCAATCGACGTACCATCAAGGTAATTTTGTCTGAATGGTTCAATTCCGTTTTTCTGTATGAAGAGGCCTCTCGTCGTTGCAAGTTCTAACAGTGCTCTGGCCATGGCGACTTTCGGGTCAAGATGAGCCCCAAAACCGTCAATGGGAATCATTTTTTTATAAACAAGATCTTTGGAAAAGGCCGCGATAACAGGTACGCCGATGTCAGAGGTAATATCCTTGGCAACAATTTCGATTTCTGCATTAACAAATTTTTCGACAATATCGATGATGAACCCATATTCCTGATGGTCTTCGATGAACAGGGAATCATATGCTTCTCCGGTAAATTGATTAATGCTCCAGGCATCCCGCTCTATGACCTCGGCCAGCGCGTGTGATACCGCTTCTTCCAGTGCATTGCCTGCGGCAATCCCGTTGGTGTGGGTATTCAACAAAGGGATGTCATCCAGATGAAACGGATGATAGACGGAACATGCCGGTATGAGAATCGATGTATTCCCGACCAGGTCATATCCCCATGTCCAGTGAATATCCGTATCATGTTTGTACCGGCTGAATTGGGGAAGAATGAGTTCCTCCGGATTCAGAATAGCATGCTTCTTTTTCAATGCGTTGTAACTTCCCTTGACCAGGTCGTGCATATATTCATTTCTGAACTCGGACGAGTATCGTTCAGCCGATTCCATGGTTAACGAAACCTGAGCCTGCGTTCCGGAGAGCCCCTTTCCCGTATGATCGGTTCTTGAATTATCCGGTCGTATCCTGTGACAGGTGAACACGGGTATCCCGATTCTGTCGAGATCCGTTGTTTCACGAAATTCTTTCATGCCGAGGATTTCTTTCATCCCATCGACGAATGTATGGGTTTCTTCGGGACTTTTGGACCGGTGTGTTTCACGGATATACGCTTTCGGACATTCTTTCAAGATGAGTTCTGTCATAGGGATTCTCCATGATCGTATAAAATGTATGTGTCCCTCATACTGTAAATCATAATGAAAGTAAAGATTTGAATCTGTATGTTAAAATGGCTATCTTCATAGAACAGGCAGTATTAATTGACTTTCTGGTTGGATATAATTATGGTAACGTCTCAATCGATCGTGATGCTACAACGTAATCAACAAAAAGGATATCAGGTAATTTACAGTATATGTCGTCATGGAGGGTAATATGAAAATTACAGTGCACAAAGGGGAACTGAGAAACAGCAAGACACGGGCAGTTGTTGTCGGTCATTTTGAAGACAGTAAGGTACTCGCCGGTGCTGCTAAAACACTTGATAAAAGCTGCAACGGCCTGATCGGTGAGTTGCTGAGAGATGGTATCTTTGAAGGGAAGCTTTTCGAAACGGCTGTGGTGAACACCAAGGGACTGATGAAACCGGAGAGGGTGATTGTCGTCGGGTTGGGTAAAAAAGGTGACTTCGATCCGGACAAACTACGGGGATCTTATTCAAAGGCGGCTCGAACGATCAGGGACTTGCATATTACAGGATTTTCCACATCGCTGGATTTCGGCAAAATAAAACCGACTCTCGATACAGTTACAGAATCTGTCGTTGAAGGCGTATTGCTGGGGCTCTACCAGTTTACCCGGTTTAAGACCGTTGATCGTGATCAGATCAAGATGGTCGATGAGTTCAGTATCATGGAGACGGATAACAAATCGTTAAAAGTTATACAAACCGCGGCAAAAACTGCCGAGAGCATTTCCAATGCCGTTTATTATTCAAGAGACCTCGTGGCAACACCGTCAAATGAAATGACGCCGACGATTCTCGCAAACAGGGCGCGGCAGGTCGCCCGGAAGAGAGACATTAAAGTGACCGTTATGGGTGAGCCATTCATGAAAAGGTTCGGTATGAATGCACTCCTCAGCGTTGCCCGGGGAAGTAATGAACCGCCGAAATTGATTACCATGGAATACAACGGCGGAACAAAGCGTGAAAAGCCGGTTGTCCTGGTGGGCAAGGGGATTACCTTTGACAGCGGTGGAATATCCATAAAACCGGCCGATCGCATGGAGGAAATGAAATCCGATATGGCGGGCGGATCAGCAGTTATCGGTATCATGATGGCGATTGCCGACTTACAGCTTCCCGTCAACGTTGTGGGGATCATACCGGCAACGGAAAACCTCCCCGGCGGACGTGCGTACAAACCGGGAGACGTTCTACAATCAATGTCGGGCAAGACGATTGAAGTTATAAACACCGATGCGGAGGGAAGACTGATCCTTGCCGATGCATTTGCCTATGCTGACAGGTATAAACCGAAAGTAATGATCGACATGGCGACGTTAACCGGAGCCTGTATCATTGCACTTGGCGACCTTATTGTGGGAATGATGGGGACCGATGAGGAACTGAAAGGAAAGATCCGGGAGGCCTCGGAGACCACCGGCGAGAAGGTATGGGAACTGCCGCTTCCGGAGGAGTATAATGAACTGATCAAGAGCGATGTGGCCGATTTCAGGAATACCGGCGGCAGAGCGGGCGGTGCTATCACGGCGGCGCTCTTCCTGCAAAAATTCGTGGGCGACTATCCGTGGGTCCACCTGGATATCGCAGGTCCGGCATTGTTGGCAAAAGACAGACCATACATTCCCAAGGGTGCGTCGGGTGTCGGCGTACGGCTGATGGTGGCATTCCTGAGAAAGTGGAAAATGAAAAAATAATCGGTGAATAACCGGTAACGGCTGAGAATGCGGGAACATGGACAGAGTCCTTGAACTAAACAATCTGAGAACATATTTCGAGACACGAAGCGGTACGGTCAAAGCCGTTGACGGCGTAGACCTCTCGATCAATCGGGGCGACACCCTCGGGATCGTCGGTGAGTCCGGTTGCGGAAAAACGGTGCTCGCCCTCTCAATTATGCGATTGATTCCCTCACCGCCCGGCAGAATCGTATCGGGAAACATTCTGTTTGACCGTGTCGACCTCCTTCAACTTGATGAAAATGATATGCGGCTGCTCAGGGGGAAAGACATCTCCATGATATTTCAGGAGCCGATGACCTCCCTGAACCCCGTCATGAAAGTGGGGAATCAGATTGCCGAAGTAATACGGCTGCACCTGGGTCTGTCAAAGAAAGATGCCATGGATCGTGTCCTGGAGGTGTTCGAACTGGTGGGAATGCCCTCTGCCGGTGATAGACTGACAAATTATCCCCACCAGATGAGTGGCGGAATGCGGCAGCGGGTTATGATTGCCATGGCCCTGGCGTGCAATCCCCGATTAATGCTGGCAGACGAGCCCACCACCGCCTTGGACGTGACGATCCAGGCTCAGATAGTTGATCTTATCAATACGCTGAAGGGAGAGGTGGGGACATCGGTCGTTCTCATTACCCACGATCTGGGTATCATCGCCGAGGCGGCCCAGTTTGCGGCAGTCATGTATGCCGGCAAGGTCGTGGAATATTCCAGTGTTGAAGGACTTTTTTCGAATCCCCTCCACCCCTATACGGTCGGCCTCATGGAATCGGTCCCCAAAGTGGGTACACCATCGGATAACAAGAGAGATCTGAAAGTGATACCCGGAGCCGTGCCGAACCTGTATGAACTGCCGCAGGGATGCAGTTTCCAGGACAGGTGTTCCTATACCATGGATATTTGCAGAGATCAGGAACCGGAGCTGAAAGAACATACACCCGGTCATCTTGTGAGGTGTTGGAGATATAAGTAGCAATCAGAGATCAGCTTAGCTGGTGCAAGAGAAGGGATATCTTGGAAATATGGATAGAAAAAAGTACAAGGTGCAAGGTACAAGGCAAAAAAGCAGGTTGAAGTTGTATCCTTTTCCAGGACACCTTTTGTAGTGAATGACATGTTTATTGACGCTAAAGGTCCCCCTTTTATAAAGGGGGATTCAGGGGGATTTTGCTTTTAATTAAGTGTCATCGATACAGTGCAGACTAATGATGGATTCTGTTTTACTCGATATTAAAGATCTTACGAAATATTTTCCCGTCGGAGGAGGCATGTTTGCCGGTCGGCGTGGCGTGGTGAAGGCTGTCGACGGCGTATCCCTGAAGATTTATAAAGGTGAGACCTTGGGGCTTGTGGGCGAGTCGGGGTGTGGAAAGACGACGCTTGGCCGTCTCATTATGAAACTGGAAAAGCCGACAGGAGGGTCGATCTTCTTCGAAGGAAACGACATCCTTCAATATGCCGGCAGCGACTTAAAGGAATTCAGAAAAAAAGTACAGTTGATATTTCAGGACCCGTATACTTCACTCAACCCCCGGCGGAATGCCGGCGCCATCATCGGCGAGGCGCTTCTCATTCATGATGTGGCACGGGGGAAAGAGTGGGAAAAAGAGACCGCACGATTGATGGAAGTGGTGGGTTTAGCGAGGGAACACATGCACCGCTATCCCCACGAGTTCAGTGGCGGCCAGCGGCAGCGAATCGGGGTGGCCCGAGCCCTTGCCCTTAATCCCGAACTGGTCATCGCCGATGAGCCGGTTTCGGCATTGGACGTTTCCATCCAAGCTCAGATACTGAACCTCCTCAAGGAACTGCAGCGTAATTTTAATCTGACATATCTTTTTATCAGCCATGATTTAAGTGTCATCGGGCATATGAGTGACAGGATTGCCGTCATGTATCTCGGAAAGATCGTCGAACTTGCCGAGAGGGAAGCCCTGTTTGAAGCTTCCTTTCATCCCTATACGGAAGCGCTCCTTTCAGCCATACCGGTGCCTGATCCCGCTGTGAAGAAAAAAAGAGTTGTTCTCATGGGAGATATACCGAGCCCCCTCAGTCCACCTGCCGGGTGTTCGTTTCATCCCCGCTGTCCCTATCGAATAGATATTTGTGACACGATAAAACCGGAACTTATGGATAAAGGAAACGGGCATTACGCTGCCTGCCATTTAAAGAAATAACCGTTGAAAGTACTAAAAATCTTATGTGCAGTATCGAAAAAGAAGAATAAAGAATAAAACATGCAAAAATAAAGGACAGTAAAATACGCCGGGGAGGATGATATGGGAAAATATATTCAGATTTCTACCACAACAGAGACACGGCAATATGCCGAAGCGATCGCATCGGCCCTTGTGGAACAGAAGCTGGCCGGCTGCGTCCAGATTATCGGGCCGATTGTTAGTACCTATCGGTGGGACGGTGACGTCGAGTGCGAAGAGGAATGGCTCTGCTCGATTAAGACAAGTAAGGAATTATTTACCGATGTCGAAAAGACAATCAAATCGATTCATCCTTACGATGTGCCTGAAATTATTGCAGTTCCAATTGTTGGAGGAAGTAACGACTACCTGTCATGGCTGGGAGAACAAGTTGCAAAATAAGAGTTGATTGCTCATACGTATTTTAGTAAAAATCAGCGCCGTCCGATTGGAAAATTGCAGCATATAAGCTACTGTGATATTAGGGCCACAACAAACGAACAGAATCCCCCTGTGTCTCCCTTTAGAAAAGGGGGATTGAATAGAATGTCGTTGATTAGAATGCCTTTAACAACGGGAGAAAGTGTGAAGTTCTCCCCTTTTTTAAAGGGGAGTTAGAGCCCGCCCTGGTGCGACAAAAACAGCTAGGAATTAGCAACGTTAAAATATCCTCCGGAATGTTGATTCCGGCTTACCGTTAGGGTTATCGGTCTGGGCCAGTGGGGATTTTTTATATAATGGTGTTGATATTCACCGTATGCAAAAGCATAACCGGATAATGCTGAGTAAAAGTACGTCTTTTCATAAAGACGTGTTTCGTTAATCGTTGTTCTTGATTCGAATTGTTCTTTATCCCACAATATCCGAATAACTATAGTGAGGTGAACACCCGTGTCCTTACCCCTTGAAGGTATGAAAGTTCTCGATCTGTCATCGCTCCTTCCGGGTTCTCTCTGTACTCAGATGCTGGCGGACCTCGGGGCAGATGTCCTGAAGATAGAGAATCCGAACGGCGGAGATAATTTCAGGCGGACGCCGCCCATCATCAATACCATGGGAAGCTTCTTCCATATCATCAACAGAAACAAAAAGGGGATGACACTCAACCTCAAAGAGCAGAAGGGCAGGGAGATATTTCTCGCAATGATCCCTCACGCGGATGTTATTTTTGAGACGTGTATGCCCGGTGCAATGAAGGACATGGGACTGGGGTATGACGATCTGAAAGCAATTAATCCCCGGATCGTATACTGCTCATTGACCGGTTTCGGCCAGGACGGTCCCTACAGGGACAAGCCCGCCCATGATATCGACTTTTTGAGCATTTCCGGCGTCATGGGCCTTCTGGGAGAACGAGGAGGACCACCGGTTGTCTCGCCCATGCAGTTTGGCGGTGCCGGCAGCGGCATCATCGCCGCACTAGGTATCCTGTCAGCGCTGCTGCGGCGTGAGCGGGCAGGGGAGGGGCAGTATCTCGATGTGTCCATCCTTGACGCACTCACCCCGTTCCTGGGCCTTGTCATGTCCCAGTACATGGCCGACGGAATCCTTCCACAGAGAGGCGAAACCCTCGTAGGCGGCGGGTATGCTTTTTACAACGTATACGAAACGGCCGACGGAACATACCTGTCTCTCGGCTGTCTCGAAGAGAAATTCTGGAAAGAATTCTGTACGGCTGTCGAACGGGAAGACCTGATAGACGATCAATATGCACCCAGTCCGCGCCGTGAAGAGCTGATCGAAGAGGTAAGGTCAATTCTGATACGGAAACCAAGGCAGGAATGGATCGACCTGTTTAATCGTTACACGATCTGTTTTTCTCCCGTAAACTCACTGGAAGAGGTTCTCCATGATCCGCAGATTAAACATCGGGGGCTCTGGTTTCAGGGCAGCCATCCCACCGATGGAACTATACCGCAACAGGCCTTTCCCATTAAGTTTTCAGAAGATCAGCCGACGGTTCGATCACATCCGCCGGGCCACGGTGAACATACCGCAGAGGTACTTCGGGAAATGGGTTATAGTGATGCCGAGATCGAGGAACTGGGAATAGACGGCATTATCTGAAGAAAATAAAAATATTTCTTGACGAATGGAATGAAAAAAACTAAATAGCATCCCTTCGAAGGATTTCAGTTCTTTTTGTGTAAAATATGTGTGTTCACGTGGCTTTGATTTCTATCGAAATATATTAAATCAAGTGCGCCCGTAGCTCAGCTGGATAGAGTGGCAGACTTCGAATCTGTTGGTCCTTGGTTCGAATCCAAGCGGGCGTGCCAGACAGTAAGTGAGACATGACAATACAGTGGGCCGCTAGCTCAGTTGGTAGAGCAGTTGACTCTTAATCAATTGGTCGGGAGTTCGAGTCTCCCGCGGCTCACCAGAAAATAAGGGGTTACGAGGAATCGTGACCCCTTCTTTTTTGACTACATGCCTACAAAATGACTACGGTGTAAAAAAGGGTAAACAAAACTTTTTGTTTACCCTTTTTTTAATTGCGAGACTCAAAAAGATGATGATTATTTCAGTCGGTCAACGGTTGCCTGTAAATGCGGCATGGCAACGTTCGTATAGATCTGAGTGGTTGATATGCTGGCATGTCCCAGAAGCATCTGGATTGATCGCAGATCACCGCCACTCTCAAGAAGATGGGTCGCGAAGGCATGGCGGAGCATGTGCGGCGTGATCCTCCGGTCGATGCCGGCTCGCCGTTTTGCCCCTCTGATCGCGGATCGGATGGTGGTGATTTTTTTGCCGGTGACGGGCGATGGGAAAACCAGCTCGCTGACTACACCGTCGATTTTGACTACGGGAGATTTGAGAAGGTATGTCCTGAGTGCTTTCCGCAGGGGTCCGCTGATAGGGACAAGCCTCTCTTTGTTTCCTTTCCCGATGATGCGGAGGTGGGTTTCAAAGACATCGCGGTCACGCAGCGAGGCGACTTCCTGGAACCGCATGCCGCCATAGTACATGCAGGCGCAGAATGCCAGGTGAAAATGCCCGAACTCGGTGATGAGCTTTTTTATTTCCAGTGGCGAGAGGTATTCCGGCAATGGTTTTTTGTAGGGCAGCTTATCGTGTTCCGGGAGGGAGCGTTTCACGCCCCTTTTTTTGTTCCACCATTTTATCATGGCCGACAGATAGGTGATTTCGAGGTTGACGACCCGCTTATGGCCGGGGGATTTGATGAGGCGTTTTACCTGGTAGGCGTCAATATGCCGGTCAGTGATGAGATCGGGGTGAAAGTTCCGGAAGAAACCCAGCACGGGCCCGTTGAGGAGCTTGTATTTTCCTTTATAGGTGTCAGCGGCCTGGTGATTTTTCACCCATTCGAGGTACGGTCCGATGATCTGCTCGACCGTGTCATTCGTTTTTGGCATAACGCCGAGAGATTTTTTCAGTTCGAGTTCAAAAATATTTGCCTCGGATTCGGTACCATAATACACTTTCCGAATTCGCGGGCCCTTCCGGCCGTTCTCGTAGATGTCGATCTGGTATTTTCTGTCGGCGAGTTTCCGAACGCTCATTTATGATGCCACCAGACCCGAAATTTCGTAAGCAGGTACCACGAAAGTCCCGTTATTGTGAGGATGATCGGGATCGGCGAAAAGGTCTGCATCATCAGCAACCCTATTATCCACAGAATGCCGACCCAGAACAACAGCATCGAAAAGATAATATGCAATTTTAACCGCTTGCCTGTTTCCTGAATTGTTATGTCGTTTCGTTCCACAGCGCCCCCTTTTTTATTTATCTGGCTACATTTCCTCGAAACAAGATCCGCTTCCCCAATTTTTAATGATTTGTTAGGAGGATTAACCTAATCTGCCGCTTTTGATTTTTGGATTCAACTTCATTTCGAGATACATTTCCGGTGTTGCGGCCCAATGGTATTCGTTTGGGTCAACTGTAAACAAAATAAGCCAACAATTGGGGTCATTTTTTAGTGAAGCCATCTCACCTCCCGTATTGTCACGTATATGCTCCAGCGCCCTTTTTCTTGCGTTTACGAGATGCCGCCCTACTTTTATAACTCGGTCTTCTTTCCAATAAACATATACACCTGGTCTATCGGCTGATTCGTGAAAATTATTAAACTGAGTAATGGGCAAATCGATAATATCGAATTTGGAATAAACAGGCGCGAACTCATCATGAAAAACTTGTTTTATTTCTTCAATTTTTATTTTCATCAGTCTCCCTTCTGACGGAAAGTTCAGCCAGAGCGCACCGTTTGGGCGACTGGCTATATAATTAATGGGATGTGTTTGGAATTAGATGAGTCAAGAGCAGACCTGACCCCTTGCTTCCCTGAGTCAAGAGCAGACCTGACCCCTTGCTTCCCACTTGTTCATTTCCCCCTTGTTCACTGACCCCTTGTTCACTTGGTAACTATAGGAAAAGAGAAGCCAACTTAGGAACACGTTTCGCGATAGATACTGCAATATCTCCCATCTCAACTATGTGTTCTTTTAAATCTGCCTGAGAAAGGTTTTCAGCCGATGCTTCTTTGACTAAAGAAATGAGCTGGTCGTAAGTTTCAAGATCAGTTGTGCCCGGAGTGATCCGATCTATTTCTTCACGGGAAAGCCCCAGAAGACCTTCAATCTGTTCACGATATTGGCCCTCAAACGCCAGCCGGTTGGCCTCAGCGCGTTTCAGAAGTTTCTTTCGAAAAGCATTGATATCCATATAGCCTTACTCCTTTCTTGAATTGTATTGTCCTTTGTTTCCGGCGTTCCCTTTATTCCTCATTCCCCCTCGTTTGATTTCTTGCTTCCCAAGATCGAATCCAGCTTGTTTGTCAGTTTCTCAATTTTACCTTGCATTTCTGCCATAGATCCGTCGACTTTTTTCGTTTTGTCAACAAATTTCGAAAGTTTATCTGAAGTGCTAGCAAGCTTGTGTGCGATATCACTTCTCATACCATCAACTCCAATTTCATTGAGTAACTCTTCCTGTGCATCATGGACCTTCACGATCGATGCAAGATGACCAGTGACGATTGAGTTTGCATAATGAATCTGATTGTAGGAACGATCAATAGAGGATAACAATTCTTTCTCCTGCGCCAAAATGGGCGCTAGTCGTTGTTTGCGATAGGACTCAATTACTGAAAGAACCACTTGCACGAAAACATCCATAGACTCTAAAGCTATTTTTTGAACATTGCTATTATCTGGCTGCTTGATAGCATCGTCGAGAGCTGAAAAGAGCGAATCCTTATCACTTTTTTTGAAATCTTCGTAGTCTGCTTGCAACAATCTCTGAATTTGAAAAGGTGCATAAACTTCATCGACAAACCTATTTACATCATTCTTCATACGCTCATATATAATGACTGCCAGTTCGTGATGTGCTTTATGCACTTGGGCAACATCTTTGCCAACGGTTGCGGATAGCTCCACGGATTTCTTCGGCACTTGGGCGCATCCACTAAGGACGAGAAAGCAAAGGATCACCATTGACCCAATCCAACACGGTCTGCGAACTTTCTTTCCTGCATAAAGATGGAATTTTGTATTAGTTTTCATATTGTCCTCCTTTATTGCCAAGTTTTGCCTGTCCACTGGGGCGAAATCTGATTATTCTTCCTATGAATATTTAGTGTTCGTTCTGTTGGAGGTGAGGATATGTCTATTGTCGCTGTCGGAGTGATATAAGTTTTTTGCGGTGGACTATTATAATATAC
>Ga0272444_10004451_pt1 | contig 12367 bp, 10 predicted proteins | sample SSMForm13_FD_201033 | JGI IMG/M metagenome (GOLD analysis project Ga0272444, IMG submission 201033) | Marine sediment archaeal communities from Little Sippewissett salt marsh, Falmouth, MA, United States - SSM-Form-13 | ecosystem: Environmental > Aquatic > Marine > Wetlands > Sediment ... | reverse complement strand
AGCCAGTGCGAGACATCCAGGATGCCGGACCCTGCGATGCCGGGAAAGAAGTACTTGTGTCCACCGGAGAAGCCGACGACCTCGTGGGGGAAGACCGGGTTCACGATCAAGATTCGGTCACTCTCGACAGCGAGGCGATTGATCTCCACCGGCACATCTTCGGACATCAGCCCGCCCGAGAGCTCCTCAAGACAGGACGCGGCAACCGTGCCGACCCGAACGAGTTCGCTCGGATCCTGCCAGGCATGTTGGACCACGCGCACGCCGGGCCGATCGTCCCAGTTCGGGCCGAAGTGCATTCGAAGCTCCTCTGCCGTCATCGGTGGATGGGTCCCAAGTGCGACGAGGAATGTGAGCGAACCCACACGTGGCTGCAGCAGGCGGCAAAGCGCATCGAAGAGCGTAGGCATCGGAAGCGTGCGGGTATCGTCCGGCACGACGATAAGGAGCCTCTCCTCAGCCCGTCCGAAGTCGCCGAGTGCCGCTTCCACGAAGCGGGCAATCTCCTCGGATGAGAGGGCCCGCCCCGGCGCAAGCGACAGACTCATTCCGCCTCCCACTCCGTGTGGAAGACGCCGTCTCGGTCGGTCCTCCGATATGTGTGTGCGCCGAAGTAGTCGCGCTGGGCTTGCAGAAGGTTCGCGGGCAGTCGCCCCGTTCGATAGGAGTCGGCGAAGTCGAGAGCCGAACTCAGCGCAGGAACGGAAATCCCGGCAGTGTGGGCCGCGGCGACGAGGCGGCGGAATCGGATCTGATGTTCATTCCACATCGTCCGGAACGGCTCGGCCGTGAGGAGGAGGCTCAACATCGGATCGGCTCGGAAGGCATCGCCAATCGGCACGAGAAGCTTCGCACGAATGATGCATCCGGCCATCCAAACCCGGGCGACCTCCGCAAGATCGAGGCGATAGCCCTTCTCCTCAGATGCTTGTCGCAGCTGGCGGAAGCCCTGTGCATACGCGATCACCGTCGTCAACAGCATCGCCGAGTAGAGGTCTTCGACAACATCCTCCCGTCCGAGGCCGAGTTGCGTCCCGGGCCCTTCGAGAACCGCCTCAGCTTCAACGCGCTCGGCTTTCATCGCCGAGGCGATCCTCGCAAAGACGGCGGCGCCGATCGACGGCGATGGAGCACCGACATCGAGGGCCGACTGCGTCGACCACTTGCCAGTTCCCTTCTGCGACGCGGTGTCCAAAATCAGTTCAACGAGGGGCTCGCCGGTCTCCGGATCGTTTCGACGCATGATCTGCTCCGTGATCTCCACCAGATACGACTCGAGATCACCGCGATTCCACACGCCAAAGACGTCGGCCATCTCAGTCGCGGACATGCCGAGTCCGCGTTTCATGAGGTCGTAGACTTCGGTCAGCGCCTGCATGATCGCGTACTCGATTCCGTTGTGAACCATCTTAACGTAGTGGCCGGCCGAGCCGGGTCCGATGTAGGTGCAGCAGGTCCCGCCAGGTCCCTGCGCGGCGATCGCCTCAAGAATCGGGCCGGCCATCGCGTAGGCATCCTCGGAGCCGCCCGGCATGATCGAAGGACCGTGCAGAGCGCCCGATTCGCCGCCCGAGATCCCGACCCCGAGATAGTGCATTCCGACAGCCTGCGCACGTTCGAGCCTCCGCTCCGTATCGGGGAAGTGCGCGTTGCCGCCGTCCATCAGGAGATCGCCCGGTTCGAGGAGCGGCAGCAGCTGCTCGAACGTAGCGTCCGTCGCCGCGCCCGCCTTGACCATCAACAGAACCTTGCGCGGTCTCGGGAGAGAAGAGACGAAGTCCTCCAATGTGGTCGCCGGCGAGATCTTCAGTCCCTCGGGAAGGGATGCCATGAACTCGGTCGTTCTCTCCGTCGTCCTGTTGAAGACGGAGACCGCATACCCTCGACGCTCGATGTTGCGAACGAGGTTCTGTCCCATCACGGCCAGGCCGATGACGCCAATGTCGCTATGACTCATTCGCCAACCTCCCACGGGGGCTTCTCAGGAAGAGCACGGTCGAACTGCGAGCGGAGCTCGGACTCGTACGCGCCGACATAGGTGCCGGCGAAGAAGCGATCGAGCCCCTCAGACTCGAGCCTTCTCCAAGATGCGACCTCCTCCCCCGGAATAACCGGGTAGAAGAGCACTCGATTGGAGTCCGCCGCGCGCATGTCGCCGGGAGCATCGCCGACCATCAGAATGCGATCCCGCGAATACATCGCCCCGACGGCCGCGATATGCTCCGCCTTCGTTCCCATCTCCTGACCGCAGATCAGGTCGGCGAACTGCGCCAGGTCATGTTCCTCCCACTCCCGATCGAGCGCTTCGAGCGGGGTTGCCGAGACGACGACGACATCCGCCCGTCCGCGCAACTGCTCCAAGATGTCGCGGACATCGGGGAAGGGTGGAATGCCCTTGACGATCTGCCCCACTGCCCAGTTCACGCGCTCACTCCACTCAAGGACGTGCTCCAGCTCGAGCTTCGCCTCCTGCGAAGTCGCCGCCGCAACTGCTTGGCGAAGTCCATCATTCGACAGAAGGCTCGTCGGATCGTCAACCCACGCGACATAGTGCGGGAAACTCGGGACGCTGAATCCGCGCGCCCTGACTGTCGGGTGATTGGGCAGCAGCTCTGTCAGGATCCGTCGGATCGTCTTGTGTCGATTCGCGCCTCGCGTCTTCGAGAAGAGGTCGGCGAACTCCTTGCACTCGCGAGCGGCCTCTGCGATGGGCTGAAGCCCGAACGCCTCGATCATCCATGGGCAGAAGCATTCACGCTGCTTGATGCCCATCGTGTCGAATGCGCAGCCGTCGGAATCGATGCAGACGAGCGCGTCGTGCTTCGGTTCGAAGGCGTGCATCTGCGCAACCGGAGAGGAGGTCATTCGGCATCCTTTCGATGTGTCTGGGGGATGTAGTCGGGGCAGCAGCGCGGAACGATGTCTTCTCGAATGCGGGTGAACCGCGGCAGGCCGCCTTCATGCGGAATCTCGATCGGTCGATCGCCGATCAGCGGTCGAGCATAGTCGACGAACGCATCGGTCACGTCGACGCGACTCTCGGCGATCCACTCGCGAGGGAAGGTCCTCTCGGAGTTCGCCATCTCCGAAAGCGGCGCTTCCGCGAAGTCAACGGCATATGGCCGATCTCCGGTGCGACGGATCGTCGACATGTAGCCCGTGCCTGACTCGACGGCGACATAGGCGGCATGCTTTCCCACTCGATGGGCCTCATCCACATCCACAGGAGACGCATGAGCGAACGCGTGCCGCTGATGCGTCCCCGGAATCTGACCTCTCGCCGATCCGCGGACCGGGAGCCCTCGCCGATTCAGTTCGTTGACGACCGTCTGTGCGACCGACTGTTCGGACGCGCCGAACTCGACGTGTCCGAACGCATCGCATCTTGTGCCGAGATCGCCGACATCGAAGCCTTCACTGACCACGATCATCGCTCGCCCGAAACGTTGGAGGGTCCGCTCGGTCTGAGCAGCCAGGTGGTCGAGAGTGAGATCCGCTTCGGCGAGCGCGATCAGGAGCGGAAACTCCCGATGGGGGTCGGCCAGCCGAACGGCGGCCGGGATGAAGCCGATCCGTCTGCCCATCGCCTGAACGACCAACACCGGATCGGCCGGCGCAGAGCCACGATTCTCCTCATTGAGTCCAAGGATGAGGTTCGCCCAGTAGCGGGCGACCGATCCGTAGCCGGGCGTGTGATCGACCAGCTGCCGGTCCTGATCGCCGAGATCATTGTCGATCGTCTTGGGAACTCCGGTGCAGACGAGATCCATACCCCGAGTGCGCGCAAGCTCGGAGACGCGATGGGCCGTGTCCATCGAATCGTTCCCGCCGATGTAGAAGAAGAACCCGACATCATGGGCGCCGAGAACCTCGACGATCCGCTCCAGGTCCTCTTCCTGATCCGGCTTCACCTTGTACCGACATGTTCCGATCGCCCCTGCTGCAGGCGTCGTACGTAAGAGCCGAAGTTCCTCATCCGCTTGCGACGACAGGTCGATCAGCCTTTCGGTGAGGAGCCCTTCGATGCCGTGCTGTGCCGCGAGGAGGCGTCCGAATCTCTCCGGCCGCTCACGGCATCCATCGATGACGCCGAGGAGAGACGCGTTGATGACCGACGTTGGACCGCCGGATTGAGCCACCACAACGTTTCGCATGGACTAGACTCCAGAGTAGGCTGAGAATCCACCGTCAATCGGAACAACGATCCCGTGAACGAATGCCGATGCCGGAGAGACGAGCCAGAGGACGGTGCCGATGAGATCCTCCGGATCGCCGAATCGATCCATCGGCGTGTGATCGAGGATCTGCCGACCTCTAGGTGTCAGCGTTCCCCCTTCATCCTGCAACAGGAATCGGTTCTGGTCGGTCAGGAAGAAGCCGGGGGCAATCGCATTCACCCGGATGTTCGTCGACACATTCTGCGACAAGTGCACGGCGAGCCATTGCGTGAAGTTCGCGACGGCCGCCTTCGCCGCCGAGTACGCCGGGATGCGCGTCAGCGGGCGAAGCGCATTCATCGATGCGATGTTCAGGATGACGCCTTCCTTCTGCTCGGCCATCACCCGCCCGAAGACCTGGCTCGGCAGAAGCGTTCCGAGGAAATTCAGATCGAAGACCTTGCGCACACCCTCCTCAGGAAGCTCGAAGAATGGGTTCTCGTCGCTCGTGGTCGCCTTCGGATGGTTTCCGCCCGCCCCGTTGATGAGAATGTCGACGCGCCCGTAGCGGTCGACGATTCGGCCTGCAACGGCCTCCAGCTCGTCCCGATCGAGCACGCTTCCTCGAAGCGCGAGGCCTTCACCCCCGGCCGCCTGCGCAGCTTCAAGAGCCTCGGTTGCACGTCCCTCATCCAGGTCAATGAGCGCGACACGAGCTCCGGCGCGCGCCAGCCCGACCGCGATGGCGGAGCAGAGCACGCCTCCCCCCCCGGTGACAACGGCAACACGTCCCTTCAGGTCAGCCATCGCTCTCCACCTCCATCGTCTGCATCGCATCGAGATGGCGCTGCATGTGCTTCGCCACTGCTTCGAAGTGAGCATCCTCATTCTCTACAAGGACCGCTCTCAAGTCATCTCCGAGGGGGCCATGGACGATGGAGCCGAAGGCGACGTGAAGCAGTTGGCGACTGTCATGCTGCTCGACGAGGCCTACCAGATCGTCATCCTTGAGTTGATCCGCGGCGGGAATCCGGGCTGGATCCGCAGAGATGTGGTAGGTCGCCTTGTCAGCGGCGAACGCGGCCAACGACTGCCTGAGGATCTCACGAAAGAGAGGCTTGTCGTGCGCCGCCACAACTTGCAGGGCGACGAGATAGCTCGTCCCCGCCGTCTTGATGTGGCAGCGGCCTTTCGTTTCCGCGACCAGAGCAGGATAGATCGAGTACTTGTCCGACCCGGAGTGCAGGCTCAGTCGATAGGTCCCGGCGGATCTGGCGATCAACGCATGCTCGTGCAGCTGACGATCGAATGCCTCCCGATCCCCACGCCAGTCGACGCCCTTCTCAATGGCGCCGACGAAACGAGGGGCGAGGCTGGCCAGCTTCACGCCACGGCGCTCGAGTTCCATCGCGACGTACAGGTGCTCGAGTGGAGACGTCGGGACGGACGTTTCGTCGACCGAGACCTCGTAGTCGAACGCATCGCCCTGGATCGCATGGATCGCTTCGTACATCCGGGCGGCTCGATCGATGGCCACCTCGAACTTGACGGCCGTTCGCAGGAACTGGTCCTCCGTGAAGTGGTAGACGACTGGGTCCCGCAACCCGAACGACTGGTCTGCGTACCGCTTCGTGAGGCTCTGCCCTTCCGGAATTGCCGCGAACCGACGCTCGAGTTCGCCTGACTCAAGACTGGAGATATCCTCGAGCAGGTCCCCCGGATCGCACGTGAAGAACGTGTACCCTAGCTGTGCCGCTTCGATCGCGTCATCGACTTCCTTGAGATGATCGGCGTCGGCGCCGAAGCCGCCCTGGTATCCCTCGCGCAGCGCAGCGAACACGGCATCCTTCAGCACGTCAGAGAACGTTCGCCCCGTGCGAGCATTCTCACGCACCGATTGCTGTGCGAGAACAGGGAAGACCGAGTGTCCTTTCAGGGATCGAATGTGTCCCGGCGCCGCCAGTCCGAGTCGATCGCCAAAGCCGAAACTCGCTTGATCCGTTGGGATCCGTTGAGGACGAAGCCACGGGAGGAACTCTCCGAGCCGTCGTGCGTTCTCCGCCGAGAGGGGACAGAGCTTGCCCGACAGCGTCGCGTCGCCGTCGAATCCGGCGGCCTCCTCTCCTTCAACATGGAGCCACACCTGATGACCCTCGTCACACGCGAGCCCGAACGCACCCCCACTCGAACCCTGGGATGTCTTTCCGATCGCTCGGAACCCTTCAGGAAGTCCGTCCGGCATCATGCGCCATCCTTCCTCGTACCCAGCGTCGCCCAGGATCCGTGCAGAACGGCAGCCCCGGCGAGAAGAGACTCGGCGTTCGGTCTAGGGAGCGGCTCGAGAACGACCGCGCCACGATAGGCGACCTCATCGAGCGCCCGTTCGACTGCACCGAAATCGACGTGGCCGTGTCCCGGGACCCAGCGATTGGAGTCCGCCACGTGAACGTGAACGAGTCGATCGCCAATCCGTCTGATGCTTTCGACACTGCTCGTCTCCTCGATGTTCGCGTGGAACGTATCAAAGAGGAGTCCTATGTTCGGCGCGTCGACGGCGTCAAGAAACTCGAGTGCTTCCGTGACACAGTTCAGAAGCCGGCTCTCGTAGCGATTCAGAGGCTCCAGCGCAATCGTCACCGCCGGATGTGCCACCGCGCATGCCCGCAGGGATTCGCTGAGGAGCCCCAAGTCGCCATCGGCGCCCCGGAGTGAGCCGACGATGACGACAGCGCCAAAGCCCTCCGCGAACGCCATGTGTGAGACGATGCGATCGACGGCGCGACGCCTGACGTCCGTATCCTCCGAGGAGAGAGAGAGTCCCTCGAGTGCCGCAGCCTGTCCCGTCGTGATCGACAGCAGCCGGAGGCCCTCCGTGTCGAGGGCCTCCGCTACACGCGCTGCTTCAAGGAGGTCTGGATTCGTGATCGCGAGTTCGACACCGTCGAACCCCGCTTCACGAAGCCTCCTCAACCCCTCTCGCCAGTTCGCAGGAGCAAACGGAGAGAACGGCGTCGGATCTTGCATCGGGACGATCATCCCGATCGGCCGATCAGACATAGAGCTAGAATCCTCGTCGAGGGAGCGCAAGCACCGACTTCCATCCGGCGCTGCCCGGCTCCTTCAGATAGGGTTCCATCTCCTTCGCGGTTCGAAGCGTGACCTCTTCGACGGGCGGCACGGTCCCCGCAGGGAACGTTTCGAGAATCTGATCGATCGTCAATGACAGGTAGCTGAGGATCGCTGCGATCGGCCGTTTCGCCTTCTCAGCCGTAGCCAGCGTCGGTTTTCCGACCACGCCCTGCGGCGTCGCGGCCATTTCGATCGCCATCTGCCCTTCACCCTCGGACCACTTATGCGGCCGGCGATGAGCATCAACTGCCGTGTCGAAGTGACCGCCGGGCAGTAGCGCCTTTCCCTCAGCTTCCTCTGCCAAACTCATGTCCACCATCTCATCGGGGAACATGAGGAGCCCGACGGCCGTCTCCGACTCATCTGCGTGAATGAAGTGCGTCTCGAGCGAGCCATCCTTGTCGGTCGGGAAGAAGAACTCGCGAACGCTTCGGTGCCAGTCGAGCATCTGGAAGACGCCCGGGAGCTGGTAGCGGTACATGAACTCATGCAACGCCGACTCGAGCATCCAGAGCTGGCCGTGGTTGTTGACAATGATCTGCTTGCGGAATCCATCGTTCCAGAGACCGAGCATGACGTTGATCAGCGTCTCACGGACGACTTCCTCCGGCATGATGACCGTGCCCGGCATTCCGATGTGATGGTATGGGTGCCCGCCGTAGTTGAGCGGCGGCAGAGCGACGCTCACCGGATTGCCGACCTTCTCCGACTTCCGCCGGACCGCCTCGCAGATCTGCGTGACCATGAACGTATCGAGGCCGGTCACCGTGTGTCGGCCGTGATTCTCGGTGCAACCGATCGGAATCAGGACGACATCGTTCTTGCGACGATTCTCGACGACGCGCTGGCGCACGGTCGTCTGGATGTAGGCACCCGGCTTCCCAAGCTCGGGCTCCGTCGGCACGCCGTAGTCGGCGAGAATCCCGTCGATCTCCTCGAGGCTGGCATCCCAGATCTTCTTCTTCAGCCGGCCGACCTCCGAGTCCTCGAAGACAATCGCCGGATGATCCGTCGTAATCCACTGGGTCATGGTTCTCTCCTTCTCTACTCGACGAGACTAGGGTCGAACGATGATCTTGCCGTCTGCTCGTGTCGTCGACTTGGCGATCGCGTCAACGGCCTGATCGAGCGGGTAGTCGCATGTGACCATCTTGGCATTGTCAATCAGTCCGGATCCCATCATGCGGATGACCGACGGGAAGATGGCATGGCCCGAATGCCCCTGTGCTCCAAAGAGGGAGCCCCGGCGGACCTGGAAAGTTTCGAGGTACATCGGAACCTTGATCGCAGCGCGTCCGACTTGGGCGACCTTGCTGTTGATCGCCATCGTCTTCTCCATCTCGGGGATCGTCTTGTCCGGTGCCCCGGCGGCTTCGACCGACAAGTCGGTGCCCTGCCCCTTGGTCAGATCCATGATGACCTCGGAAGGCGAGACGGCTGTTGGGTCGAAAACGTAGTCCGCGCCGCAGGCCTTGGCCAGTTCGCGCCGCTGCGGCGACACCTCGAACGAGAAGACCTTCGCCGCGCCGGCCGCCTTGCAGAGCTGAATTCCGGAGAGCCCGATGGGCCCCGCACCGTAGATCGCCACGTACGCGCCCGGACGGAATCCGCCCGCTCGCTCGAAGATCGTGTTGTACGCAACGCACGTCGGCTCCGTCGTTGCGGCGACATCCCATGCGAGCTGCTCGTCGGCGTACCGCTCGAACACGGAGTCGACACTCCAGCAGAGCTTGATCGGAACGACGATGTACTCGGCCATTGCACCGTCGATCGTGAAGCCAATCTCTTCCAGATTCGTGCAATGGTTCGGGTACCCGTCTCGGCAGGGCCGGCAGTAGCCGCACCAGACCATCTCTTCGACGGTCACGCGATCGCCGACCTTGAATCCCTCAGACTCGGGTCCCGGACCGATCTCGACGATCTCGCCGGCAAACTCATGCCCGAGGATTGACGGGAATTTCGTCAAGCCGGGATAGAGAATGTAGTTCTCATCATCCGTCTCGTAGAAGTGCATGTCCGAGCCGCAGACACCGCACGCGTGAATCTTGATCAGGGCCTCACCCGGTCCCGGCTTCGGGTCCGGCACCTCTGTGATCTCAAGGGATGGGTTTCGCCAGACGTTGAATCCCTCAACAGCCTTCCCCGTCCTCTTCTCCCACTCCGAAACCTCGTAGGTTGATCGCGGATCCCACTCCGCCTTCAGCAGCAACCCCTTCATGCGTCCTCCTTCAGCAACTTTCGTTGTTCGCGAACTCGATTACAGGCTAGATCTGTTGCGTTGCAAGCGTTTGCAGCCCAGCGCTCATCCTCCCGTGATCTCCGACAGCAACACGGAACGTCCCTCCTTAAGGGACTTCTGTGCTGCCAGTGCCATCACGACGGGCACTCGACCATCCCGACCGCTCACCGCGGGGGGAGTCCCCTGTAGGACAGCCTCGACAAACCGCCGCGCCTCCTCGATGAACGACGCTGCGTAGCGCTCTAGGAAGAAGGGAAGCAGCGGCGGCGTGTGATCCCCATTCACATCCGAACGAACGGCCGTGTGCGGCAGCGGATTCTCCACAAGAATCCGGCCCTGTTCGCCGAGGACTTCGAGCCGCTGGTCATAGCCATAGACAGCCTGTCGCGAGTTGTCGATGACACCGAGCGCCCCATGCTCGAAGAGAAGAGAGATCACTGCCGTATCGATGTCACCGGCGACTCCAATCTCCGGATCGACGAGGACGGAGCCCCGCGCGTAGACCTCGACGACTTCGTCTCCCGCGATGTACCGGGCCATGTCGAAGTCGTGGATCGTCATGTCGAGGAACATCCCTCCCGATCCCTTGATGTAGGCGATCGGCGGCGGCGCCGGATCACGACTCGTGATCCGGACAACGTGCGGCGCGCCGATCGCACCGTCCTCGATCTGATCCCGTGCCTCCTTGAAGTTCGGATCGAACCTGCGATTGAATCCGATCTGTAGGATGACGCCGGCCTCCTCGACCACGCTCAACGCTCGATCGATCGACGGGAGATCGAGCGCGATCGGCTTCTCACAGAAGATCTGCTTCCCGGCGCGGGCCGCCTCCTCGATCAGCTCGGCGTGCGTGTCCGTTCCGGTGCAGATGAAGACTGCATCGATTCCGGGATCGTCCAGGATCGGACTCGGCTCACCGTAGACCTTCGCGATCCCCCATTCTGCTGCGCACGAGCGCGCCGCCTCTTCGACAATGTCGCTGACCGCTACGACCTCTGCCTCCGTCACGTACATCGAGAGATGCCGTGCATGCAGCTGGCCGATCCTGCCCGCGCCGATGATGCCGATTCTCACTCTGTCGATGATGGTCTCCTTCCTCGGAGCAGTCCGTGCGGCCGCCCGGTCTACGTGTCGGGGTTTCCCGCGAGCCGATCAAGCAGACTCGTGGCGGAAGCGTAGGCCTCGCGAGCGACGACTTCGGGGGGCCGCTCTCCGTACTTTGGGTGAAACGTCTCCACAGAGATGGGTCCCTCGAATCCCGTTCGAAGAACAGCCCCGACGATCGCGTCGAGTTCCAGCCCGCCTTCGCCGGGCAGGACCCGGTCCGGGTCGCTGATCTTGGCGACGTCGCCTTCAACGAGTGCATCGGAGAGGTGGACGAGCCCAATGGCATCCGCTCCGATCGCCTCGATAGACGAGCTCGTCGTCCGACTCACCGCGAGATGGAACGTGTCGAGTACAAGCGGCAGTCCTGCGTTTGAGGCGACCGCCGCCGCCTCTTCGAGCGATGGGAACGCATGGTGAGCAAAGCCGATGAACTCATACAGAAGCGAGACGCCGTGATCACGGGCCTGCTTCGACAGCCGTTTCAGCGCCGCTCCCGCCTCCGACCGATCCACCGGTCCCTCAACCGGGCCAGGAACGATGATGACTTGGTCAACGCCAAAGTCGGAGGCAAGCGCGAAGGTCGCCTCCGCTCTCTCTTCCAGAACGGTGTCCGGCTCCGCAAAGACCCCTTCGAGGCCGTTGAGCGGGAGCCAGGCAAGTCCAACCTCCGCAAGCAAGGCGCGCGCCTCCGATGCTCGGGAAGTACGTAGCGGCTCAAGTTCCGGGACCCTCGGCTCGTAGTAGGAGAAGCCGGCAGCCGCTGCGCTCCGAATGCCGTCCAGCAGGCCGCTTCCAGGAAGCGTCGCTCCGTTCAGGCCCAGCTTGCCCTCCATGATGCCTCCTCTCAGGTTCTCCAAACGTTTGCAGAGTGTAGATTGCATACCCTGCCATTCGTTGTCAAGCAGGCTCTCCTGACTCGTCAGGAAGACGGCCCCGTCGTCGAACGGACGATGAGCCGTGGGATGAGTGTTCGCTGCAACGGCGGAACGCGATCACCGTCGATGGCTGTGAACAACCAATCGGCCGCGATCTGCCCCATCTCGACAGCGGGCTGTGCGATCGTGGTGAGCTGGATCCGCGGCAGGGAGGCGAAACTGATGTCGTCATACCCTACGAGAGAGAGATCCTCCGGGATGCGCAGCCCCATCCCCTCTGCGACCTCAAGGACTCCCAACGCGGTGACGTCATTGGCTGCGAAGATGGCTGTCGGACGGTTCGACGCAGACAGCATGATCCGGCCCGCTTCCCTGCCGGAGCTCTGAGTGAAGCCTGCGAAGCGCCTCAATTCAGCTTGTGGCAGGAGCTGATGCTCGGCAAGGACCTCCAGATACGCATCCATCCGATCGCGACTCGACTGCACATTCTCCGGCCCACCGATGAAACCGATGTCTTGGTGCCCCAGTGCGAGGAGGTGCTCCACGGCGAGTCGAGCGCCGGCGCGATCGTCGGTGATGACGTATGGCGCCGCCGAGTCTGCGGAGAGCCGCGAAACGAGGATGAAGGGTGTGCTGGCGGGCACATCGAGATCGGGGGATGCATCGAGGCGCGCGGAGCAGATCATCAGGCCATCGACGCGCTTCCTCCGCAGGAGGCGGATGTAACTCAGCTCCCGATCCGCGCGATCATCGGTGTTGCAGAGGATGACACCGTAGCCAGCTCGCTCGGCAATCTCGCTCACGCCACGCGCAATATCAGAGAAGAATGGATTCGTGATATCCGCCACGACGAGCCCGAC
>Ga0272444_10004450_pt1 | contig 12369 bp, 9 predicted proteins | sample SSMForm13_FD_201033 | JGI IMG/M metagenome (GOLD analysis project Ga0272444, IMG submission 201033) | Marine sediment archaeal communities from Little Sippewissett salt marsh, Falmouth, MA, United States - SSM-Form-13 | ecosystem: Environmental > Aquatic > Marine > Wetlands > Sediment ... | reverse complement strand
CCCCAAAACAGCGAAAAAAATTGTTTGAAATAGACGAAGTGTTTCCAGTACTGAAAATACTCGTAGGTCAGGCTTTGCTCCGACCAGACCAGTCCCTTTTCCGCCATCGCCGGCAACCAAAAGAATACCGATAACATCAGGCCGCCAACACCAGAAACTACGCCCATCAACGGACCACGTTTGCCCTGTCCGCGGTATTTGACTGTCAAAAACAACCACCAAACGCCTAAAAGCGGCGCACTGATCATCGCCGTGATGTTGTGGGTCAGCACCAACAGGGCCAACCCGATAGCGCCGGCCAAAGCACGCGGAGCGGAACCATCACGTACCGCGCCGAGCACGCCCCAAAAGGCCAATGGCAACCAGGCAAAAGCAATCGCCTCACCTAAGGCATGCCGAGCCAGCACGTCGACCAGATGGTAGGGCGCCAGTACATACAAGGCCCCCGCCGTTGCTGCAGCCCAGTCACCGAAAAGTTCGCGCACGAGCATCACCATAAAAACACCGCTCAAGAGCAACCCTGTCGCCATCGCCAATTTGATTGCCACCGCGACCGGTGCGCCAAGCAGTACGAAAATTTCAGTCAGGTAATAGCTGAACGGAGCATAGAAATGAAAAAGCAATGAGCCGTAACCGTAGTAAAAAAGCGTGTTGAAGCGTGGCCACAATTCGCCATGGGTGATCGCATCGTGCAGAGCAACTTGGCGAAAAAAATCAAAGGGTGAGCTGTGCCCCCCCAATAAAGCGGTGTTCCACCAGTCGCGGCTGACCAGCAGCACCGCCGCGATCACAAACAAGTAAGGCCAACATTTTCTTATACGTTCAGGCATGAAATTCGGTTGCCGCCGTCGATTTATTCCACCGGATATTCGGAATAGACCTCATCCACCGCGCCGCCTTCTTCAAACTTGAAACCACGTCGTTTCGCCTCGGCGGTGTAACGTCCTTCTTCCAAACGGATCTGCCCGTCGGGTTTGACGATAATCGCGCCTTCCGCCGCCACCGGGCACAGCGACTCGCACAAACCGCAGCCGTTGCACCGCGTACGATCGACGAAGGGTCGCCGTTTGCCTTTTTCCTGCTCGACAAAGTAGATCGCATTGTAGGGACAGGCTTCATCGCAAACAAGACAGAACTTGTCTTCCGCCCAGACGATGCAGCGCTGTTGGTCGATGACCGCCGTGCCCACTTTCGCATAGCGTTTTTCCGGCAACGGCAGCGGGCGAATCGCGCCGGTCGGACAAACCTGGCCGCAAACGTTGCAACCCTGGTCGCAACCGGCCAGCCGCATGTTGTGCAGCGGCGCCCACAAACCCTCCAACCCGCCTTCGGTCCAATCCGGTTGCAAGGTGTTGGTCGGACAGGCTTTCACGCATTGCCCGCAGCGAATGCAGCGCTTACGAAAATCGTCTTCCGGTAACGCGCCCGGTGGTCGGATCATACGATCGCTCATCACCACCCTCGCCGGACTGCCGTGGAACAGCAACGCCCCGAACGCGCCGCCGGCCAGGCCGGTCAGCAAGCGTCGGCGATTCAGATCAAGCGGCTGTGTCAGACGCGGCATCGGACTGCGCAGGGTAAATTCGTTGACCTGCAAATGGCAGTCTTTCACGCAGCGCCAGCAAAGGATGCATTCGGCCGGGTCGTATTGAAATTCATCGTCGTCGATGGCGCCGGTTTCGCAAACGCGTTTGCACTTGCCGTCGTGATCGCAACCGGCACCGACCACCCGCCGCACCGGTGACAGCCGCGCCGCCAGCGCCAGCAATCCGCCTAACGGGCACAGGCTGCGGCACCAGAAGCGCCGCTGCAAACGGTTGAGCATGATGATCGTTACAAACACCGCCGCGACCGCCAGCGATCCGGCGGAAAACAACGGCTGGTGCAGGTTGGCGTAATAAAGGCTCGTCCAATCCGCCTCCAGCGCCACCGGACGAATGATGTCGAGGCCCAGGTTGCTCAGCAACACCGCCGCCGGGTAAACCAGGTAGGTCATCGTCCGCGTGAACAAAGCAATGGGATCAAGCAGAAACGACAGACCGTAACCGATGGCCGCGGCAACGAGAATGATCAGCAAGTTGACGTACTTAAGCCAACGCGCCACTCGCTCGTGGTTGCGCCAGCGCCGCTTGCGTCGTTTGTAAAGCACATCATCGGCCAGTTCGATCGTCGTACCCAGCGGGCAGATCCAGCCGCAGAAAAAGCGCCCGACCAGCGCCGTCGCGCCCAGCACAACGACGGCGGCGGCAAAGCCGGCGACCAGCGTACGCGCCGCCAGGCTCGCGCCGAGAATCAGCAAAGGATCCATGCGCAGAAACAGGTCGACCGGCAGATGCACTTTCAGCGGAAAGGTCGTCAGAGCAATCAGCGCGAAAAACAACAGCAGGAAAACCAACTGAAATGCGCGCCGTAAACTCATCCTTACACCGTCAGGGTTATCAGGCCGGACAAATCCATGCTGCCCACGCCTTGTTCGGCCGCCAGTTTGATATGCGGGATGTCGGCCGGTTGATACGATTTTCCGTTCCAGGTAGCCAATCCCACAGCAAAGCTGTCGATAGCAACCTGATCCAAGCCGCCGATGATTGTCTGCAGGTGCTTGATCTCACCCGGCCCGCCAGGACCGCCCGTCGTCAACGCCCGCGTAGCATCGAGAATCGTGAACTTCGGTTTGATGTACGTGGCGAAATCGGCAATCGCCTGATGCAGGTTGATGTCACGGTGCCACTCGATCCGATTCTTAATCGCCCCCATCCAATTTTTCAGGCTGAAGGAAACGATTGATCCGCCATGGCTTTTCGCCATCGGCGCGTTGATTACCGCATCAGCTTCTAAAATGGCGCGCAACACTCGTGTACGCTTGAGCTTGCGGCCATGCGGAATCGCAACATCGGCAAAGAATTTTTCGTCTTTGACCAAATCGATGTACACGTCGTCCAGATCCTCAAGCTCTTTGGCAATGCCGTTGCGCAACTTGCACATGGCGATGGGATGAACGGGATTATCCAGAATCTGCACACTCTTGGCACCGGCCTCGAGCACCAACTCGGCCAGTGTACGGATGACAATCGGATCGGTATTCGACGACCGTAAAGGCGGCACGGCAAACCCCATGTTGGGTTTGATCACCACTTTGTCGCCCTTGGCGATGAACTTTTTGATACCGCCCAACTCTTCAACGACCTTGCGTACGGTTGCCGCCTGCTCACCTTTGTAGGCAACAATGCGACGTGCAGCATGGGCGTCGGTCGCCCATTTAGGCCAGAGTGCGACAGCGCCGGTGGCCGCCATGATTTTCAGCATTTCGCGTCGGGTCAATTCCATCCGTTGCTCCTCGTCTTTGCTTGTTTTCTCGACCTTCTTTTATTCCTGCTTTTTTACCGATTTTACCGGTGGCTTGGCAATTGGGTCACCGGACTTTTTCAATAGCTTCACGTAATTTAACCACGATTTCATCGACGTTATGATCAACACCGCCTAAATCGACGTTTGCTTTGAAATTTTTACCGTGAAAATCGCTGCCGGCGGTAATCAGCAAATCGTATTTACCGGCCATGTCGGCCCAGTGCTTCCCCATCACCAGATTATGGTAGGAACAATAAGCCTCGATGCCCATCAGACCGGCGTCGATCATTTCGCGTAGTTGTGCTTCGGTGATATCACGCGGATGCGCCAGAACCGGTACCGCCCCGATCGACAACAATCGCTGAATCGCCTCGCGCCCCGGCAATGCCGCCTCGCCGACATCGGCGGGCCCGCCGTTGCACAAGATGTCGAAATAGAAATTGACGTACGGATCACCGGTTTTCGCTCCGGTCAGATAAGGCTCGACCAACGAGTGGGAGCGGTTGCTCTCCGTTTCGGCAAGGGCATCAAGGAAGCTGGAACCGGTCGGCAGGCGTCCTTTTGCATGCTTTTTCACCGTCGCAAAATCAAGCTGCATGCCCAACTCGACGAAACGTGCGATACGTTTTGCAGCCACCGCCCAGAAAATATCCTGCATCTCGGTGAACCAGTCTTTCACCCGCACGTCTTCAGGGTCAAAGCCGTAACCGAGCATGTGCACATCCAGGCCATCGAGCTCGGTGTTCAGCTCAACACCGGTGATAAATTCAACGCCCATTTCTTGCGCCAGGCGCAGGCCGGCGGGAACGGCGTCGATGGTGTTGTGATCGGCAAAGGCAATGCAGTGTAAGCCCAATTCGCGGCTCATCGTGAAAATCTCTTCGGGCGTGTGTTGTGCGTCGGCGCTGGCCGTGGTGTGAATGTGCAGATCGATCATGAAATCCTCGGTGCAATAATCGTACTGGCGCCGCGGATGCGATTGTCCAGCAGGCTGTGCAATTTCGTTTCCCAGACAGTCATGGCTCTATTGTATCAAAGGCGGACTGAACGTAATATGGAGTCAAACCATACGGAGATAATTGATGGCACGAGTTGAAGTGCTGGCCGTCGGTCGTGAAATTCTGACCGGCAGACGCCTGGAATCGAATGCAAACTGGGTCGCCAAGCGGATCGCTACCTTGGGAGGCCAACTACAACGAATCGCCGTTGTTGACGACGACATCGAAGCTATCGGCGCAGAAATCGCCAACGCGAAGGCCAACGGAACGGATGTATTGGTGATCACCGGCGGTCTCGGCCCGACCTTCGACGATGTCACTTTAGAAGGCGTTGCCAAAGCATTGGGTGTGGAGTTGGAACCATCGGCCGAAGCGCGGCAATTCATCGAAGATAGATACCACGAATTGTTTTCCGCGGGTCTTGTTCCTGAAGACGGCCTTAACCCGGCTCGCGAGAAAATGGCATGCCTCCCGGCCGGATCGAATTGGTTTGAAAATCCGTTCGGCACCGCGCCGGGAGTGACTGTTATTCACAAAAACATGCAGATTTTCTGCCTGCCCGGTGTCCCGCAGGAACTGTACGCAATGTTTGACTTAGCCGTCGTCGGTTCACTGGCGAAAACATTCGACCGCAGCGGCTTTGCGGAGTTGACGCTGCCTACTGACGCTACTGACGAATCGATGTTAACCCGAATCGCTCGTGACCTCATCGAACGTCACAAGGGATTGCACGTAAAAACCAACCCGACCTATTTCGGCGACGCCGAAGGCTTGCACATTACGTTGTCGGTGCATGCCAAAGATGCCACGACGGCAAAACAAACACTGGAGATCGTGCGCGCCGAATTGGAAGAAGCCCTTGCCGCCATCGCCGAAGAAAACGACAGGGATGCGTAAAGTGATTACGCGAATCAATCCTTCATAAGCGTCAATAATTTTGTGCGATCGAAGTAAACTTCGTTCTCGGCAATGAGCCCGTCGCGAAAAACGATGAAATCCATTCCATCTACTTCAATGATTTGCTCTTTACCCGTTCGTTGAATCGTAGCCCGCCAAAGTAACGCAGCGGCCGGTGAATCGGCCAGTCGATAAACCGCACGCCGTTTCCAGGTCATCGTCCAACCGTCAAAAAGTTTTTGCAGATACCGTCGCATGACGTCGTGATCAGTGATCGGCGTTATTGTTGCCGGGTCCAGGTAGCTGAATTTGTCGGCGTAAAACGACAGCAGTTGATGGGGATCTTGCGCCGTCCAAGCCTCCAGCCAACGATCGACAAACACTTCCAACTTCACTTGATCCATTGTTTTCTCCTACCCGTGAATCATGGCGATGATGATATCGTCCACGCTCAGGTAGCGGCGGACGACATCAGCAATCTGACGTTCGTTAACCCGGCGCACCTTTTCGGCAAAACGCAGATGCGCACGGTAGCCGGCACCGATCAATTCGTTCAAACCCATCGTCAGCGCCAAACTGCCGTTGGTTTGCAGATCGAGACGGCTGCTGCCGATCAAATAGCGTTTGGCACGTTCCAATTCTTCGCCGCGCGGTGGATGTTCGATAATCTTACCGATCTGCTCGCGTAAGGCGGCCAACGCCAATTCGGCGGTCTGATTGCCGGTGGCGATGTAGAAACCGAAACTGCCGCGCTCCATTCCTTCGCGGTGAAAACTGTAGACGTTGTAAGCCAGGTGCATTTTGTCGCGCAGTTCGGCGAACAAGCGACCGCCCTGCCCGCTTAACACAGCGTTGAGCAACTGCAACGTGTATTCGTCTTTCGAACCGATGCGGCAACCGAGGAAGCCCGCCAATATATGCGCCTGCTCTTTCGGCTTTTGTCTCTGGGCCAATACAATGCCCTGCGGTGGTTCCGGATCATCCAACTGCGCCGGAGCAAAACCGGCAGATTTCATTTTTCCGAAGGTCTTTTCCACATTCTCCACGACCCGGCTGAAATCTACGTCGCCCGAAACGGCGATTACCAAATTGGTTGGATCAAGCAAGCTCTGCCAAAATTCGCGCACCGCTTGGGCGCCAAGCCCTTTCAGCGTCCGTTCGTCGCCGAGCACCTTGCGACCGTACGGGTGATCTCCGTAAAGTGTGGCGGCAAAAAGGTCGCGCACCAATGCCGGCAGGTTGTCTTCACGTTGCCGAATATTCCCCAGCATGACCTGCTTTGCACGACGAATGTCCAACGGGCGGAATGCCGGTTCGAGCATGGCTTCGGCCACCAGATCCAATCCTTGCTCAAAATCGGCGGAAAGAAACTCGGCGGCAACGCCGATGGAGTTGTATCCGGAGATGCCGCGCACACTCCCAGCCATATCCTCAACCTGCTTGGCGAATTGCAAAGCGCTTCTGGCGGCGGTACCGCGACTGAGCATCATCGAGGTCAAATAGGATACGCCATTTTGCTTCAGCGCTTCGTAGCGCAACCCACCGAGCATGCAGGTGCGAATAGCCGTCAACGGCGCGTGCGCCGACTCGCGAACAATTAAGCGAATACCATTGGACAAACTGATTTTCTTCAACCGGCCGCGCCGACCGGCATAGCCGGATACGGAAATTGGCTTTTCCTTCGCGACCCGAGTAACGCCCGCTTGCACGTCGCGACAAGGAAATTCCTCATCCGCTTGTTTTGCTACTTGTGTCAATTGTCGGCTTGTCATTTTCACTTGCTTCGGCAACAAAACGGCGGCGGTCAAATTCGGAATCCGCAAATAACGATTGGCCGCTGCGCGCAATCCCTCGCGAGATGCATTGCGAATGCGCGCCAAGTAATCGCGTTCGAGGTGGACATCGCCGGTCAGCGCCACGGAATAGCCCAGCGCTTGCCCGATGCCCGCCGCGGTTTCGTGACGTCCGATGAACGCCGCTTCGACGTTCTGCTTGGCGCGCGCCAACTCGCGCGGGCCGACCAATTGCACCCGCAACCGAAACACTTCGCGCAGCAACGACTCCACCGCAGCCTCGGCAAGGTCCGGCTGAGTTACGGCATCGACGGCAAAAACGCCCGGTTCAGCCGGCGCAAACATATGCGAGGATACATCGTAGACCAGGCGCTGCATGGTTTTTACGCGATGCTCCAAGCGCGAGCTTTCGCCGCTGCCAAGGATCATCGACAATAAGTCCAACTCCGCTGATAATTCGCCGTCGTAACTCGGCCCGTGCCATGCCAGGTAAAGGTGGGCTTCGCCAATCGGATCGTTGAGCACCAACGATCGAAAGCGACTTTGTGCCGGCTCGACCGGCCGCGGAGCACGCCTGGAGTTGGCTTTCGGCTGCGCGGCAAACAATTTTTTGATCAGTCGTTTGGCTTCGGCCGAATCAAAATCGCCGGCAAGCGACAAGACCATGCGGCCGGGTCGATAATGCTTGCGATAAAAACGCAACACATCGCTACGTTTTAAATTTTCCAACACTTGCTTATCGCCGATGATCGGTCGTCCGTATGGATGTAGCTTGAACACCTTGTCCCAACAACGTTCGGCAAGGTGCGCGCCGGGCAAATCGCGGTACAAGGCCAACTCTTCCAAAACGACTTTGGTTTCTTTGCGCAACTCCGATGCATTGAAAGAAGCGCTGAAAATAGCATCGGCCAGAATATCCAGTCCAAGGGCAAATTCGTCTTTGCCCAAGGTCAGGTAATAGCAGGTGTGGTCGTAACTGGTGAATGCGTTGATGTCACCGCCGGCGCCTTCCACTTCGGCGGCGATTTGACCGACCGGACGACGCGGTGTTCCTTTGAAAATCATATGCTCGTGCAGATGAGCCAAACCAGCCTCGCGCGGGCTTTCATCGGCCGAGCCGACCTGTACCCACATGGCAACGGAGACCACCGGTGTAAAATCGAGCCGTTGCATTACAACGCGCAGGCCATTGGGTAAGGTGTAAAATTCGGGCGACGTCACTGCGTTGTCTCCTCCGGATGAACGCGTTGCCAAAGTTCTTCCTCCACCAGCAGGTAAATCCACCAACCGGGAAAAACCGGATAGGTTTCAGAACGGTAGCTGTGAATCAGATGTTTATTCAATTCATCGTATTCGTTGCTGCGCGTGACGATGATCGGAAAATCGACGACATCCGGCAGATCATGATATTGCTGCTTTTTTCCCGGGTAGTTGCGCAAGTAAAAGCGGCCCGGGTTCTTCGCACCTTTCGTGATGTAGATCGGAATGTCCTCATCCTCATCGCTGGCATCGACAAAACGCTGAAGATCGGCCGGCATTTTTTCGTAATCGCGTAAGGTCTGCACATATACGATTTTGTATCCTTCGTCATCGTCGTAACGTTCGAAGTTCAATCGATAGGAAGCAACGCCGTAAACAACCAGACCGATACCAACCAGCACCGCCACCGTAATCTGTAACGCCGGATAACGAAGCGTTTTCCAGAGATCGGTAAAACCGTCGGCGGCAAGCACAACCCAACATAGACCGATGACCAGCACGCACCACGGGGTTTTATAGGGAATCGCCGAGTAAATCACCTGCGTCACCAAGGCGACGGTCAGCAAAAACAAGGTCTGCGTTCGCCGTTTCCAGATTCCGCGGACCATGGCCCACAGAACAAACGGGATCGCCGGCAGATAATACTTACCGACCATGATGAAAAAGTATGTCCACGACTTGGCGTGCGGCTTTGACTTCACTCCGGTATCGAACCAGGAAAGATAGGCGCGGAAAAAATCGGGGATGCCGTTAGGATTGGATAAAAAACTGGTGAACAACAAAGTCCAGACCGTCAATGAAAGCCCGATAGCCCATAAAAGATAATTGAAATTGTGAAACCCCAACATGTATTCCGGCTTGAGCGGTTCGGGTTCGTTGGTCAGATAGCGACTCAGCCAGGCTACGATCATCGCCGCACCGAAAGCGATCACCCCGAACGCAGCCGTTTCCTTGATGGTGAAGGTCAATGTCAAAAAAATCCAAAAAGCGACGATCGGCAGCGGTTTGCCATTACGCGCTCCAACCAGCAAGACCCAAAACATGCCGAGGGTAGCGAAAACAAAATAAATCTCATGAATAAATGTTCGCGAAAAATAGACGTCAGCCGGACTTAGCGCCAGGATTGCGGCCGCCAAAAGCGCCCCCGGTTTGCCAAGCTGCGGATGCATCAGCAGCAACATGATGACCGCCAACAGGCCAAACAGGGTTGGTGTCAACCGTAGCGTGGTTTTGCTGAATCCAGCGATTGCCACAGCGGGCAGACCGGCAAAATAAAGAAAAGGTCCGTGATAAGCTGTTGGATTATAAGCGTATTTCCCTTTTTCCAGCAGCCGCTTGGTGAACGCAAAATTGACCGATTCATCATGGTGCACCGCTTTGCGATCAAGGGCGGCAAGGCGAAAAAAGCCGCCGACAGCTACCACAACGGCGCATAAAACAATCCAAGCGACAATCCGGCGATTCATGCGGCGCATCTTGGCATAAGGTCTTGCTGAGGGTCAACCAAATATCCATTAAACGGCGCGAAGAACGCTAATATTTCCGAAATTTGAATATTTTACGTCCATTCGCTTGAAACGGAATGCGCTTGACAGGTGTCCAAATCCTTGACAATGCTAGCAAGGGTTGTATTTAACGACGCTTTTGTTGTATACATGCAAGCCGTTAATTGCATTAACAAAACAGGATCACTGAATGATCTTCGATTATTTTATTGGGATGTTCTCCAACGACCTGGCGATTGACCTGGGTACCGCCAATACACTGGTCTACGTCAAGGGTCGGGGCATCGTCTTTTCCGAACCTTCGGTCGTGGCCGTGCAGAAGGATGCACGCGGCATCAAACGTGTTTTGGCAGTCGGCAAAGAAGCAAAGATGATGGTCGGCAAAACGCCGGGCAACATCGTCGCCATTCGCCCGATGCGCGACGGCGTCATCGCCGATTTCGAAGTCACTCGAGAAATGCTGCGTTACTTCATCCGCAAAGCACACAATCGTAAAACACTGGTGCGGCCGCGAATCATTATTTGCATCCCCTACGGCATTACCGAAGTTGAAAAACGAGCGGTCAAAGAAAGCGCAATTTCCGCCAGCGCTCGCGAGGTCTACCTCATCGAGGAACCGATGGCCGCGGCGATCGGCGCCGGCCTGCCGATTACCGAGCCGTCGGGCAACATGATCGTCGACATCGGCGGCGGGACGACCGAAGTGGCAGTGATCAGTCTGGCCGGTCTGGTGCATTGCCAAAGCGTGCGCGTCGCCGGCGATAAAATCGATCTGGCGATCATGCAGTACCTTAAGCGCAAATACAATCTTCTGGTCGGCGAATCGACCGCCGAGCGCATTAAAATGACGATCGGCACCGCCTACCCGACCGACGAAGTAATGACCATGGCGGTAAAAGGACGGGATTTGGTCGCAGGGATTCCCAAGACGATCGAGGTCAATAGCGACGAAATTCACGAAGCGTTAATCGAGCCGGTTAACACCATCGTCAATGCGGTGCGTGTGGCGTTGGAGCGGACGCCGCCGGAGTTAGCCGCCGACATCGTGGACAAAGGCATCGTTCTCACCGGTGGCGGCGCTTTGCTCAAACATCTCGATATTTTATTGCGCGAGGAAACCGGTCTGCCGATCACCATTGCCGATGATCCGTTGGCGGCGGTGGTGTTGGGGACAGGCAAGGCTTTGGACGAATTGGATCTTCTGCGAAAAGTCAGCATCCAAAACTAACCGAACAACCATGCGTCTTGCCGTCACTGCCGGAAAGAACGCGAAATGTAGTGATTCATGCGACAGTTTATCACGCAACACCGCGTGCTTTTGTTGGTTCTCCTGCTGGTGCTGATCGGACTGCACCTGCTTAGTTCCGGATTTAAGCACAAAACGCAGTTGAACTTTTTCGGCAAAGCCGTTTTGACCATTTACACGCCGATCTACAAGATCCTCTCCTGGCCGTTCGCAAAAATCGCCCTGGGCCTTTCCAAATACATTTACCTTGTCGATTTGAAGGAAAGCAATGATCGATTGCGCCTCCAAAACCGCGAGTTGAAAGGTCAACTCAGCGAACTGGAGGAATTGCGTTCCGAAAACGAACGCTTGCAAAACCTTTACAAGCTTAAGGAAAGCAATCTCTCGCCTATCGCCTACGCGCGGGTTATCGGACGCAGTATGAACCGCGAATTCCGCACACTGCTGTTGGACGTCGGCACCAGCGACGGAATCGAGCGCGGTATGGCGGTCATCGCCCCCGACGGTCTGGTCGGCTTTGTCGCCGCCTGCGTACCCAACGCCGCAAAGGTCGTTTTGATTACCGATGCCAGCGCCCGCATCGACGCCATTCTTCAGCGTACGCGCAGCCGCACTATGGTTTACGGACGCGGGCAAGACCACTGCACGCTGGAATACCTCGACACCACCCTCGATGTCGCGGTCGGTGATCGTGTAGTCACTTCCGGTTTAGGCGGTATTTTTCCGAAGGGTATCGCAATCGGCCATGTAGCCACGGTTGAGCGCGGCGAATCCGGCATGCTACAGGGCATCGTCATTGAGCCGGCCGTTGATCTGAACGCCATCGAAGAAGTTGCCGTAGCGGCAGGGGGACACGGCGGCGCCGGGTTGGAAAATTGAAAAAGCTTTTCGCCTTCCTGTTCACCGGTTTTCTACTACTTGTCTTCCAGTCCATCTGGCGGGTGATCTTTTCCGACGGACCGGCGGTCCCCGATCTGGTTTTTATTCTTGTGGTTTATTCGGGAATGTACCGCAGTGCTTTCACCGGCGCGATTCTCGCGTTTGTTTTCGGCTTTTTCTCCGACGTGCTTTGGGGACTGCAACCCGGCTTGTTCGCTTCGGTGTACACCATGGTGTTTTTCTTCTCGCGCCTTTCCGGACGACGATTTTACATGCGAAGCTACATGTTTCAGGTCATCATCATCGTTCTCATGACGGTCGTTGCCAAATTGTTTGAATTGCTGGTACTCGCGGCCTTGGGACTGGGTGAAAATTTCAGTGCGGCCATTTGGGCCACCGTATGGCGGCAAATGCTATGGAACGGCTTACTGGCCATTCCCGTCGTA
>Ga0272444_10004449_pt1 | contig 12372 bp, 10 predicted proteins | sample SSMForm13_FD_201033 | JGI IMG/M metagenome (GOLD analysis project Ga0272444, IMG submission 201033) | Marine sediment archaeal communities from Little Sippewissett salt marsh, Falmouth, MA, United States - SSM-Form-13 | ecosystem: Environmental > Aquatic > Marine > Wetlands > Sediment ... | reverse complement strand
GTCACTTCTCCTTCCCGAACACTGAACCACGGTCAAGAGAAGACAGATCCATCCCGTCCAATGCATGATCCGTTTGCAATGATCGAACCGTCCCAGTGTCCTGGTCCCCCCTGATTCTGCGATCACAACCAATATCGGTATCTTTATGCCATTTTTCGTGCCATTCCAAGTGGAAAAATTACTGTCTCCACTCCATTTAAATACACACAAGACCCCATTCATTCTTTCTGGGGGACGTGGTACACGTGTCAGAGAAAGAGGGGTTTCAAGTGCGACATGAACACACCGTCAAAGAGAAGAAAGAAGAATGGTCTGTCAAACACCTTGATATCGGTCCTACGATGGTTCGATTCTGAAGCAGGCGTGACTGAAATGAGTGGTGACGGCGCTTCCGGTGTGGACTGGTTGCGGGTGGCCCCCTTCGTACTTCTACACCTATCTTGCCTCTTGGTATTTGTCGTGGGATGGAGCTGGACTGCAGTGGGGGTGGCATTGGCGCTATATGTATTACGCATGTTTGCCATCACCGGATTCTACCACCGGTATTTCTCCCATCGTGCCTTTAAGACCAACCGCTTCTGGCAATTCCTCTTTGCGGTGGCCGGAAACGCCTCTGCTCAGCGGGGACCGCTCTGGTGGGCGGCCCATCATCGCCACCACCACCGGTTTGCTGATCAAGAGGCAGACATCCATTCCCCTTCTCTGCACGGCTTTTTGTGGAGCCACGTGGACTGGATAACCTCCAGGCGAAATTTTCCAACGAGAAAACCCTATGTGGAAGACTGGTTGAAATTTCCGGAGCTGGTCTGGATCAACCGGTTTGACACCGTGATTCCGTTTATTCTGGCCCTATCCCTCTTTGCGCTGGGTGAGATGTTGGCAAAGACCCAACGGCAGCTGAATACGGACGGTGGGCAGATGTTTGTCTGGGGGTTCCTAATTTCTACTGTGGCCCTGTTCCACGGAACCTTTACGATCAACTCGCTAGATCATATGATCGGCAACAGACGATACGACACCCCGGACACAAGTCGCAACAACGCCGTTCTGGCACTCATCACCTGGGGCGAGGGATGGCACAACAACCATCACCATTATGCCATTTCGGCCCGTCAGGGTTTTTTGGGTGGGAGATCGACATCACGTACTATCTGCTCCGGCTCATGGCCTTTCTTGGCATGGTTTGGGACCTGAGGCCGGTGCCTGACCACATATACAAGCCTGCCCTAGCCGCTGGTGTTAAAGAGGGGAAAGGATAATAAAAGGATGGCTCTATCCACAGCGCTTTTCGGTAATCAGAGATGAAGATTGCCATTATCGGGTCAGGGATATCGGGATTGGTGTGCGCCTATCTTCTTTGTGAGGACCACGAGATCACGGTCTTCGAGGCCAACGACTATATAGGCGGCCACACGCACACCGTGGATGTGGAGAGGGCCGGTAAAACCTATGCCGTGGACACCGGCTTTATCGTTTTCAATGAAAAGACCTATCCAAATTTCTTGAAACTCTTGAAACGCTTGGGCGTCGCCTGGCAGCCGTCGAAGATGAGTTTCAGCGTCACGTCGGAAACAAATGGCTTGGAGTACAGCCCCAGTTCATTGGACAGCCTTTTCGCCCAGAGGAAGAATCTCTTTCGGCCCGCCTTCTACGGGATGGTATTGGACATTTTTCGCTTCAGAAGGCGGGCCACAAGGATCCTTGGAAAGAAAGGAGATGACACGGCGCTGGGAGACTATCTAAAGGCCGAGGGATACTCCAAGGCCTTCATACACGACTTCATCATCCCCATGGGGGCGGCCATCTGGTCTGCGGACCCCGGTCAGTTCTGGAACTTTCCGGCCCGTTTCTTTGTCCGGTTTTTTGACAATCACGGGTTCTTGAAAGTGATGGATCAACCCCAGTGGCTGGTCATACGGGGCGGGTCCAGGAATTATGTTCATGAGCTCACCAGGGAGTTTCGAGACCGCATCCGCCTCTCCTGTGCGGTAAAAAAAGTAACGCGTCATGAAGACCGCGTGGAGATAGCCCATGTGGGGGGTGGTCCCGAGCATTTTGATCACGTGGTCATGGCCACCCACAGTGACCAGGCCCTGGCGTTGCTGGCTGACCCTTCAGAAGAAGAGGCCCGCATTCTGGGAGCCATGCCCTATCAAGAGAACATGACCGTTCTTCACACCGATGAGACGGTACTGCCCAAGAAGAGGGTGTGCTGGGCCAGCTGGAACTACCATGTGCCCAAGGCTCACACCGGCAGGGTGGCGGTCACCTACGACATGAATATCCTGCAAAGTCTGAAAGCCCCTGTGGAGTTTTGTGTATCCCTCAATCATCCTGGGGGCATCGACCCCGCGCGTGTGATTGACCAGATGGTCTATGATCATCCGGTGTACACGTCTCAGAGCCTGAAGGCGCAGAAGGATCATGAGGAGATCAACGGCGTCAATCGTACCTCTTTTTGCGGGGCCTATTGGGGTTTTGGCTTCCACGAGGACGGTGTAAAGAGCGCCCTTGCCGTGTGCCAGCGATTTGGAAAGACACTATAACCATGGTCAGCTGCATCTACGAGGGCCGTGTTCGCCACCGTCGTTTCCGCCCCGTCACTAACGCCTTTTCGTACAAGGTGTTTATGATGTACATGGACCTTTCGGAACTGGACGGGGTTTTTGAGGGCCGTTTGTTCTGGTCTGTGGGCACACCCAATCTGGCCTACTTCCGTCGGAGGGACCATTTGGGGGACCCACGCGTCTCCTTGGATCGCGCGGTGAGGGATCTTGTGGAGACACGCCTTGGAGAGCGTCCGGCGGGTCCCATTCGGCTCCTTACCCACCTTCGGTATTTTGGCCATTGCTTCAATCCGGTAAGCTTTTACTACTGTTATGACCAGACAGGGGAAGGGGTGGACACGATTGTGGCTGAGATTCACAACACCCCTTGGGGCGAGGAGTATTGCTACGTCCTGGGCCAATCCTCTAACGAACATGCCCTGAAGCGATGGAAGCAGCACCGGTTCACGAAAGCGTTCCACGTATCTCCCTTCATGGATATGAGGATGGACTATGACTGGCGATTTCGTGAGCCCGACCACAGCATCCGCGTCCATTTCAACAGTTATAACGGGCGCCAAAAAGTGTTCGACGCCACCCTTTATCTGGAGCGGCGCCCGATGAATCCCAAGAACCTCACGCGAGTATTGCTGTCCTACCCGCCCATGACGTTGAAGGTCGTGGCCATGATATATTGGCAGGCCCTTCGCCTTACATGGAAGGGCGCCCCTTTTTATACCCATCCGTCGAAGTGACTGTCTCGCAGGGAGTCATGAGCGCAATGAAAACGTCTATTATTCCTATGGATGGGAAACGAGTGGCGCCATCGGATGCCTTGCTCAGGGGCCTTTTGGATCGACTGGCCAAGGGGATGGTGATCGCCCTCTTAAAAGAGATCCACATCGGTCAGTTGACCCTGGAAGAGGCTGGTGAGCGACATGCCTTCGGAAGGGCTTCGAAGGAGTCTCCACTCCGTGCAGTCGTAACCGTGCATCATCCCCGCTTTTTCCAAAAAGCGATGTGGGGGGGCAGCATCGGTGCTGCTGAGGCTTACATGGCTGGTGACTGGTCCGCCGATGACTTGACCAAGGTCATTCGGCTCATGGTCGTCAATCGACACATTTTTGAGAAGATGGACCGCAGATGGGGACGGTTCATGGAGCCCACACATCATTGGTTTCATTGGCTTAACAAGAACACGCGGGTTGGAAGCCGCGCCAATATCTTGGCACACTACGACTTGGGTAACGATTTCTACCAGCTCTTTCTGGATGATACCATGACCTATTCTTGCGGGATTTTCGAAACGGGGGCGTCCACCCTCAGAGAGGCCTCTGTGGCCAAATATGACCGCATTTGCCTGAAACTGGATCTACAATCTTCTGATCATGTCCTGGAGATCGGCACCGGATGGGGCGGGTTTGCCATGCATGCGGCCCAGCATTACGGCTGTCGGGTCACCACCACCACCATTTCCCCCTCGCAGCTCCAATTGGCCAAAGATCGCATTAACGCGGCGGGGTTGGGCAACCGAATTACCCTTTTGTTAAAGGACTACCGTGACCTTGAAGGCACCTATGACAAGCTCGTTTCCGTTGAGATGATCGAAGCGGTGGGCTATCAATTTCTGGACACCTTTTTTCAGTGTTGTAGCAGACATTTGAAAAAAGACGGCATGATGCTTCTTCAGGCCATCACCATTGCCGACGCCGTATACGATCAGCACAAGCGATCAGTGGATTTTATCAAACGCTATATTTTCCCTGGCAGCTGCATCCCATCTCTCACGGCCATGTGTCAAGCGATGGCAAGCTCCACGGACCTGAGCGTGGTTCATCTAGAAGACCTCACGCCCCATTATGCAAGAACCTTGAGGGAATGGCGACATCGTTTCTTTGGAAATATCGAGCAGGTCCGTGCTTTGGGATACTCCGATACCTTCATCCGGATGTGGGAGTACTATCTGTGTTACTGCGAAGGGGGATTTGAAGAACGCTATCTGGGAGACGTGCAGATGCTGATGGCAAAACCCTTTTGTCGCAGCAACCCGATTCTGCCCGAATTGCCCGCGCACAGGGGCGTGCGGAAATAAGGGCTCCCTAGGATCCTAGGCTGTCTATCGCTTGCGAAACCGATAATGAGAGACCAGCCATTCCTGTCCCTTTCTAAATCCCCACAGCTCCACCCATTCGATGAGATGTTTCATGGTTTGTCTTTGCGTGGAAACCAGGGGAAGAAGGCGCTCGTTTTCTCTATGTAGGCCCTGTATTCAGGCTGCTCCCGAAGGGTTTCCTCAAGCATGGGCACGCCCGATACTTTCAACAAAAGGAACGTGATGGTTGCCGGACCAATGATGCCCAAAAAGGTTCCAGGCGTAGCTAAGGCGATGACGTATACACCCCACCAGATCAATGATTCGCCAAAATAGTTGGGGTGTCTGCTGTAAGCCCAAAGACCTCTATTCATCACAGATCCCCGGTTTTCGGGGTTCTTTAGAAACCGAGCGAGTTGCCAGTCACCGACCGCTTCGAAGGTGAATCCCACCGTCCAAATGAAGAGGCCGAGCCCATCCAGCCAAGTGAATGCCGCGGGAAGGGGGGCCAACTGACCGAGCTGAAGGGGCATGGAGACGACCCAGAGTAGGAAACCTTGCAAGAGAAAAACGGTGAACAGGCTGATCCACCAGAACTTCTTGCCGCGGCTTTCTCGCATGGCCACATAACGGGGGTCTTCCCCTTTTCCCTTGTTTCGCAACAATATGTGGAGAAACAGGCGGATTCCCCAGATGCTGGTAAGGGAGACGATGAGCATTTTCCTCACCACATATCCATCCGTCAGAAAAAAACTCAGCCAGGCGATCATCACAAATCCGAGGCCCCAGAAAATGTCTGCGATACTCGCATCCTTTTTTAGGAGACTCACGGGCCAGAGGCAGGCCATGTAGGCCAGTGCCGCTGTCAGGTTGATTATCAAGAGAAGTGTCGTCGGATTCATGGCAATTGTTTCTCCCTGATAGGATCGATCACCGGACGGCCCGACTTTCTCTCGGCGATCGCCCGTTTGATCTTTTCGTGAGCAAGCAAATCGATAGGATAGGCCAAGGCAATGAGCAGGGCTGCCAGATTGCACAGGGAGGGAACCAAGGCATACAGTACCCTAAGGGACAGAATCACTTTGGGCGATTGCTCCATTCCCGGTTCATATCCCATCGTGCCCAAGATGGCGAGAGCGGCGCCCACGCCAAGCGCTGCTGCCAGCTTCTTGGAAACAGACCAGAATCCCACATAGTGGCCCTCCCGTCTTTTTCCGGAAAGGAGTTCGTCGTAATCAATCACGTCTGCTTGCATGGCCGACGGCAACGCCAGGGTAGCACCAAAGCCAATACCGGAGAGGCACACCAATACACCATAGAGGTGAGCGTCCCCGGGACCCAGGAAGAAAACCCCTACAAAGGCCCCGGTATTGAGGGCCATGGAGAGGATCCAGGCTCTCTTCTTTCCCATTTTGTGAGACACCTGAATCCACCCTGGAAGGAACAGGATTCCAACAACAAAGTACAGAAGCAGAAACAGATCAGCCTGTTGTGATTGGAGGACGTATTCCACGTAGAAGAGAATCAAGGTGGCCGGCAGGTTGTTCCCAAAGGCACTCACCGTGTAAGATACCAAGAGGATCACGAAGGGACGGTTTCGCACCATGGTTTTCATGCTTTTTTCAAGGCGAAACGACGGGCTCGGAATCCCTTGTTCCTTCTCCTGAATGGCCACAACGCACCACCAGCAGAGCCCTATGACAAGGGGCACATAACAAAGGGATATCCAGAAGAACTTGGCCCTTTCTCCTGCGGCATCACCTGGCAGATCAAAGAGATAGGTGATGCCTGCCGGGGAGCTTGCAGCCACCAAGGTGCCAGCAATGAGGGCCCCGTCTCTGAGACTAAAGAGCGTTGTCCTTTCGTGATAGTCAAAGGTGATCTCCGGGCCGAGGGATTCATAGGGGACCACCACCAGTGTCCAGAAGAGAAAGAGGGCGAACATGAGAATCCCAAACCACACGGTTTCAAAGGTTGGGGAGCCGGGGGGAGGGTTGAAAAGCAGATAGATGGCCCCGGCCAAGGCGATGGATCCCAAGGCTATAAAGGGGCGTCGTCTGCCAAAGGGTGTCTTCGTGCGGTCCGATAGAAAGCCGATGGCGGGATCCGTCAAAGCGTCAAAGACCCGCACGCCCAGGACCAAATAACCCAAAACGGCGATGTGCACTCCCACTACATCGGTGTAGAATTTAGGAATGTAGACGTAAACAGGAATGCCCACGACGGCCAGCGCGAACGCTGGCGCAGCATAAGCCAGCCTTTTGGGCCATGAAACAGGCTGTTCGAGGGCTTGGGGATTTGCTTTGCGTTGTTGCAAATGGGCCGTCATCCATTCCCCAGTAGGAGAGTTAAAGTTATCATTGATGCGGTTTTAACCCAGCCCGAGGGCAAACATGGCCGCTGTGACGTCTGCCTCTTGGACAATCCTCTCCATGTGTCATGAGTAGCGGGTAAGATCCATAGCCCAAGCATAAAGAATGGGGACACAACCATCTGCGGGGCTGGATGCGTCTTGCCCCAAAAACAGGGGTCGTCAACCGAGCCATTTGCCGATGTGAAAGCTGATGGCCGAAACAGCACTGCAGAGGAAGATGCCCCAGATCATGTCCACCACGACCACCTTCACGGGCCAGTCTTTTAAGGTGGCAAGGTTTGTCAGGTCATAGGTCGCGTAGGTAAAGAAACCAAAGAGCCCCCCCCAGATGACCGCTCTCGTCCAGGTGCCTCTTTCCAATGCCGGCACAACAGCGAAGAACAGAATGCCAACGATAAAAATAAGATAGAAAACAATGGCGGCGGTCCAGTTCACCTTGGGGCGAAAAAGGGAACCCAGGTGTTTTTGGTAGAAGTCTTTGGCTGCTATGCCGAGCCATAGGATGTCGATGGCAAAGAAGACCGGTATCGTGAGCACATACAGCTTCAGGTAAAAGGACATGGTCATGGTCCACCTCTTCGGTCTGTTTGGGTATGTCCCAACGTTTAGACAGCTAATGGGTCTCAGGCTTAACCCCTATCCTTCAGAAACGGGAAAGGGGGTACATAGACGTGTTAGCGACAGGGTGTCAGTCCTTCTCTGTCGTTGCTTTAGACAAAAAAAGCGGAGTCCTGTGGACTCCGCCTTTTTCATTTGTCAAGGCCCGAGAATCTTTCCGCCTCGTCTTCTAATGGATTGTCGATCTCAGGCACTTACAGGTGTTATGGCAACAGCCACACATGCTAGCAGGAACGCTTGCACTTGCACAGACCTTTGGCAGTCTTTCTTATCTTCTTGATTTTCATGTATGCATCTCCTTCCTTTGTCTCTCTGTCCGCCCCTTTCTGGACCCTTCTTTTAGCCGGGGACTGATACGGGAGCAGCCTTTCCGATGAACTCCATGGTGCTCTCGTATTTGGCACGCATGTCTGTATGGGCATTATCGATGGCATTCTTGTCCGGGCTCCATTCGGAAGGGCATTCCCGGTTGAGCTTATCGATTCTGTCACCCATTTCCGTCACAAGGATATGCATGTCCTCCACTTGCGAAAGCACCTTTTCTTTATCCGCGCTTCCCAATTTGTCCAGTCTGCGCGTGATGTCGTACATTTTCGCCTTCCAAGCCATCAGTTCCGTGCTCATAGACCCACAATAGTCTTTTACGTCCATTTTTCCCTCCTCTTCAGTCGTTTGTTGACTGTTTGTCTGATCCATGCACCTTCATCAAAGCCTCTTGTTGATGACCAAGACAAATACTGCCACCCTTCCCTTCTATCTTTGTGAACCACTGTACATCCTGAAAAACTATGGTTTGTGAGGTCAGATGTAAATGGGGTGAAGACTGTATTTTTCGTGCCGAAATACAGTAATAAGAAGTGTTGTACCCTACCCATGGTGTGGATGCAGAGAGCGCCTTGGGTAATGAATACCGAGTCGCTTGTCTGTCATGGTCAACGGGGTGAAGAGGAGTCCTGAGGCGGTATTTGTGAGGAAGAAGACAGGGGCCGACGGTGGGCTACATATCCCAGCTCTTTTCCGTCCCTGTTGAGATAAAGATCTCCCTGCTGAAGCACCTTGATCTTGCCTGCCGGCACCGGAGTGCAAAGGGAGACCGTCTGGTGACTGAGATCCATTTTGTTAAGAAGCGCCAGCCCCTTTGCATCGCCTCGGCCGTCCAGAACGCCGCAGAGGAGGTTCTGCTCAAGACCTGGCCGAAGAGCCGTCATGTCGGCTTGGAAGAGCTCTTTCCTGTTTTTTGAAACACCGATGATGCCGTCTGGATATTCCTCAGCATATGGGGATCCATCGACCGTCATCTGGATCGCGTCAAGGATGGAAAAGGGCTGAAACACGACATCGGGTATTTTCAGGTTCACGTCCCCTGCACTATTGAAATAGGCCCTGAAAGACCGTTCCCGCGCGGCCGCGCGCTCCTGACGGGATTTCAAGACGGCGTGGCGGGAAGCCCCAATCCTGATGATGTTCACTGTGGGGTGGGATCTTACGAGGGGTTCAAGCTCCTGGTGGTGCTCAATGCAAACAACGGCATCCGGTTGGATTGAATCGATTTGGTATGCCTTGAGAATCCTTCCTGGGCCATGGACAAGGCCGGTGGTATCTACCACCACGAAGGGTGTGTCTGCCGCATCGACCATCTTTCTCGTTCCCACTATCATGGGAAGCATCCGTCCCACAGGACTTGTATTGCCCACGAAATAAAGCCTTTCAGGCTGCCACGTTGAGAGATCCCACTTCCCTTCGAGGACGGCAAGGGAAATGGTGGCGGGAGGCCCCACGTTTTTCTGGCCCACATCGGCATCCACAAAGGCGACCGGGAAGCCCGCTTCACACAGCGTGCGGCACAGAAACAGGCAGTACGTGCTCTTGCCGCGATCCGATGCTCCTACGACGAGAATCTTCCGCCAGCGGTTTTTCAGAATTCTCTCTGCCGCGTGTTTCCACCATGAAGGGATGTGAATGTCTCTAAGGGGTGTCACTGCCCTCCTACCCAGGGTGCACCAGAGAAGGTACCCCAGAACCGGCAAGCCCTCTCATTGCAGACGTTTTATTCTTTCTCAGCCATTGCGCTCTTTGAACCTTAGGTTGATCTCCAGCTTTTCCAAGGCCAGGAGCACCGCGTCACGAATTCGCGGTCTCTGATCCATGTAGTCTTGAAAGAATCCCCGGACCTCATCAGGTGCACAGATGCCAGCCGTTGGAATGACCGCCGCCATCACCCGTTCATAGAGGAGCGGGTGGAACTGCTCCAACTGCTCCAGGTGATCAAGGTACCAAGGCCACATATGGTCCACGGCTTGCGGGTTGGCACAGGCTGCCACGATGGGGAGGAATCTATTGCGATCTGGAACCTCTGCCAGCACAAAGGCCAGGGCCCGGTCCACCAGCTTCGGCGCATTGCTGCAAGCCATCGCAGTCAGGACATTCATTCGGTCATGCTCGCTGGCGGAGGACCGGAAGCGTTTCTGCAGCCAGTTGAGGGCGCCCTCGTTCTCCGACCAGGCGCCAATCTGCATGACACTTTTCATGATGTCCCGATGGACGTTCCCCCCGGAAGCCAGGGTCTTGAAACAGTTGCGGCCAAATGCAAGGGCTTCTTCTGATCCGTAGAATACGGCGTGTAGCAAGATATGATCCCGCATGAGCGATGTAGTAAACCTCTCGCCCGGCTGGGGCTCGAGACCGATCTGTGCCAATGCCCGGTCAAACAGTCTCCGGCCAGCTGCTGCGATAGCGTCGCGCTGGTTCTCTTTTACTATGATGTAGGCGCTGAAAAGGTTGTCTGCTATGCTGACCAAGGGCAGATAGTCTGTCTCATTTTCAAAGTGGTTCATGAAGTCGATGTAGTCAAGTACGGGCAGCTCGCCCCGGCGAACCATGGCAAAGAAGTCGTTTTCCAGTCCCCAGCGATCTTCCGGCGGCAGGCGTTTTTTGCAGATGAGGTTTCCTAGGGCCTCCAAATCACTTCGATTTGAATACCAGCAGCGGTAAAATCCGGTTTGGCCGGCATTGACTTTGTAGGCCACTGGCTCTTGAGGCAATGCCACTTCGCCCTGTGATTCCTTTAACAGGGTGTTCACGAGCCTGGACTTACTGTCAGGACCAAAGAGTTCAATGTTGACGGGAACGTCCCACACCTGCTCGAACCTCCCCGGCAGATAGGTAAAGCGCTCCTGTTGCAAAAAGAGACGCCGTCCCTCTCTTTGTGCGCGGATGACCGGATATCCCGGCTGTTCGACCCAGCTCTTCATCATGCGCGCAACGGGCCTTTCAGAAACCCTCTCAAGGGCTTCCCACAGATGATGGCTGGCGGCGTTGCTGTATGCGTGCTGGCTCAGATAGTGATGGAGTCCATCCCTGAAACTCTCATCACCGATGAAGCCCTTTACCTGCCGAAGGATGCTTCCCCCTTTGCTGTAGATGATGGGGGCGGTGCTGGAGTTGATGGCCACATGATCTCTGCCGGGGATCTCGATGGCAAAGGTCTCGTGCATGCCATCTCTTGCCAGGGCTGTGTCGGTTTGCCCCACGAAGAACTGGTCCCATATTCCCCATTCTGGATGATAGTGTTCCACGACGCCGTAGCCGAAAAAGGTGGCAAAGCTTTCATTTAGCCAGAGATATTTCCAATCACGGGGCGTTACCAGGTTGCCAAACCACTGATGGGCGATCTCGTGGGCGATCACTTCGCAGATCCGCTCTTTCCCTGCTCTGGAGGTCATGTCCGGGTCGTGGAGCAACAGATTTTCCCGAAAGGTGATGGCCCCCCAATTTTCCATGGCGCCGAAGGCGAAATCCGGAATCGCGATCAAGTCCATCTTCGACAAAGGGAAGGGAATCTGGAAATACTCCTCACAAAATCGAAGGGCGTTAGCGCCAAAGGCAAGGCCGTAGTCGGCATAACCAGTCATTCCCGGGATGGTGACCGCCCGCACCCGAGCATCGGAGGGGCTGCGGACCGTTTCAAATGGGCCGACACCAAAAAAGAGCAGGTACGTGGACATTAGCGGCGTCTGCTGGAAGCGGACCCGTTTTTTTCCGTCGCCCAGGGAAGCCACCTCCTCTTCCGTGGTGTTTGAGAATGCACAAAGGTGGTCGTCCACGATCAATTCAATGTTGAATGTGGCCTTTTTCGCCGGGTGATCCTGGCACGGAAAGGCCCGGCGGGCATCACTTTCCTGGAACTGGGTAACGGCTACGTAACGGGTCTCTCCGGCCACCTGATAGCGACTGCGGTAAAACCCGGCCATGTGATCGTTGATCACACCCCCGTATCTGATTTCCAGCCGCATGTGTCCGGTGATCTTCTGCGGCAAACGGATCCGTATCTGCTCGTCTTCCGGTTGCGGGGTGACCGGGCAGTCCACCAGGCGGCCGTCAACCCAGGCCTTGCAAGCCGTGACATCCAGCTCCAGCGCGTGAAGGGTGATTTCGTGGATCGGCGCTGTTGCTTCACCGGAGATTTCAACGGTGCCGGAAAACCGGAAATGGTCCAGATCAGGCGTGATAGAGAGTTTGTAGTTGCGGGGAACAAATGCGTTCATCAGGACCTCCAGGGACAGAATCTCAACTTTCGGAAGATAAGGCCTAGAGGTCCAAAGGTCAATCGACAACGAGGGTCTTTGATCTGCGGGGTAGATCCTTTCCCTAAAGCCGTCCTTTTCTCATGATCGCTAGAAAAAGCCACGCCCCCAAGAAGGCGGCTGCGGCAAAACCGATGATGCCCATGACGGAGATGCCGA
>Ga0272444_10004448_pt1 | contig 12372 bp, 13 predicted proteins | sample SSMForm13_FD_201033 | JGI IMG/M metagenome (GOLD analysis project Ga0272444, IMG submission 201033) | Marine sediment archaeal communities from Little Sippewissett salt marsh, Falmouth, MA, United States - SSM-Form-13 | ecosystem: Environmental > Aquatic > Marine > Wetlands > Sediment ... | reverse complement strand
GCGGGCTGGGCCAGCATAATCTCTAATGAACCAATGGTCACGGTTTCGCTTGTCTGGGATGCCATGGCTGTGCCCTCTCAACGATGGAAGAGATTGATATGGGCTTGATTCCCACTCAGGAGCGCTTACATCACCCCGAAAAGGGACAACCAAAAACCTCATACCGAAGAGGAGACGAGGTGATACAAAGTCTTATTCAGTCTAAACGGGCGCTGCCTTCTTGTCAATGACGCCCTGCTTTTCCTCGGCCCACCTTTGGAACCCGGACGTGAATATGAGGGCCACGACAACCCCTACCCCCATCACGACTGCGCCTCCCACAAAGGCCACCGACAGGTGAAAGGTGTCCATCATGAACCCCGCCGCAACAGGGCCCGTCAACATGCCCATGCTGTGGCCCATGGTCAACAGGCCCATGATAGAGCCCATGGACGCTGTCTGGCGTCCTATGATAACCGTCATGGCCAGGACAGCTGGCATGGCTATCCCTCCCCCCACACCAAACAAGATGTTGGCCGCAAAGAGCCCCCAAAACCCTTCAGTGTAGACAAAGGAATACACGGCTCCGGCAGCCAGGGTCCCACCCAGGACAATCAGGAGCCTCTTGTCGAGGCGATCCGCCAGAAGTCCCATGGGCGTCTGCAAGAGTCCGGTGGTGAGCACTCCCAGCATGACCAGGATCCCAACAGCCGAACTTGACAGGTTGAACTCAAGACTGGCGAGCAGGGGAAGGAAGGCCCAGACCATGCCGATGGAAGTGGTGAAGGCGAAGCGGAAGAAGAAAAGGGCGCCGAGATATCGATTTCTCATCAGGGTCCGGTAACGAACCGGGGATCTGGTGGGCACAAGAGGCCTCTCTTTCTTCCTGGGAGGCAGTAAAACAAGGCAGAGGAAAAAGCCTGACAGCGATACCACGCCCATACTCAGAAAGGAGGTCTGAATGCCAAAGGCGTCGTTGGCCACGCCGCCGATAACCGGTCCAAGACTCAGGCCCGCGTAAAGGGAGATGTTGAAAAGACCCATGGTAAAACCCTCTTTGTGCTTGGGTGTGATTTCTCCAATATAGGCCTGGGCCACCGGCAAGATCATAGCCGATGCAATTCCCTGGAAAAAACGGATCAAAATGAAAAGGTTGACGTCTTTTGATAACGTAAAGCCTATGGAGACCAGAGAATAAGCCAGAAGTCCCGTGGTAATGAATGGCTTTCTTCCCTTGAGGTCTGACAGACGGCCGAAGAAGGGGAGGAAGGCAGTCCTTGTCAGGGAGAAGGCGCCAAAGATAAAGCCGATATACAACCCCGTGGCCCCAAGTTCGTGGGCATACAGAGGCAACAGGGGAACCACCAAGCCTACCCCCAGGGTGACGGAAAAAACAGCGAGAAAAAGCGTAGCGAATATCTTTGCATGCATAGAATCTAATTCGTAGGGTCAAAGGCTGCCCGACCTGTCTGGGCTTCTTGGGGCAGCATTTCACTCCCAGTTGCCATGAACCTCAGACTTGGGTGTCCTTGTTTGTCTTGTCTTTTCTGTAAGAGTTGGATAAGGATATCTTTTTAATCTGAACATTGAAGCGCGAAAGCGAGCCCATTCCCCGTAGCCTGACTTCCACGAGCCCAGTCGAGTCGCTGCAGGGATCTTCAATCCCACGTGAGTCATACACGATGACCTTGAAAGCCTCTGCGCGCCAACGGGAAGACCTGATAAAAGGACCTTCACAAGACCAAAATCATGCGACTCAGTTCCAGCCAGAATGGCGGAACCTCCCGGCCGGTCGCATGAAGAGGTTTGCTCGGTATCTTTATCATCGTTTCATCCGTCTCCATGGCAGCCCTGAAGAGATTGCCTGGGGCGCCGCGGTAGGCTTCTTTGTGGCCATGAGTCCAACCATGGGATTTCAGACCTGCCTAGCCGTGCCTGTTGCCGCCTTTTTCAAGATCAACAAGGTGGCAGCGGCGGCAACCGTATGGCTGACCAATCCAGTGACGGCTCCCTTCATTTATGGGTTCAATTATATGATAGGAACAAAGTTGTTCGGCTATCCATTGAACGCTGTCTTCTTTTCAAACCCTTCATGGGAAACATTTTGGCATGCAAGCGCCGAGGTCCTTCTATGCCTCATCGTCGGTGGCATCCTCAGCGGCATTGTCGTGAGCCTGGCAGGATATTTTGTAACCCTATGGATGGTGAGGACGGCCAGAGAAAAAGCTCGGCAGATCCGACGCAAAAAGGAACCATAAGAAGCGACGCCTATTTCTTTTCCCAGCGAAGGAGTTCTGTGACCTTGCTGAGCGTGCTGCCCCCCTTGATTTCCTCGCGAATTCGGTTTTCTCTCTCCAACACGTCCATGCCTCGGTTGGCATATTCCGCGGCCATTGATTTTGGCAGGGCCACCACACCGTCCCCGTCTCCCAGAATCCAGTCACCGGTTTCCACTTTTCGTTTGCCCACCATGACAGGCACACCGATCTCTCCTAATCCTTTCGGCTCGCCTGCGTTGGGCATGATCAACCTGGTAAAGGCGGCAAACTTGAGCTGGATAATATCTGGGGTGTCGCGGATGGCCCCGTCTATGACCACCCCTGCGAGGCCTCTCTGTATGGCCGAATGGGTGGCCAATTCTCCCCAGATCGCTGGTCCTACACCGCCGGTGTCAATGACCAGGACGTCCCCCTTTTTGGCAACGTCAATGGCTTCCACCGGTTTTGCCCAGTCTCCTGGATAGGTTCTTACCGTTAGGGCCCGGCCCACGAGTCTGGCTCCTGGAAAGAGTGGCCGCAGGCCCTCCATGACACCGCCTCGGTGCAAGGCGTCTGACAGATTTGCTGAAGAAATCTGTTGCAGGATGTCCCGAATCTGCGCCTCCGACCCTCTTTTGAAGAGTTTGGTGGGGATGGCGATCATCTTGTCCATGGCCGTTTTGATCGTACTGGCCGCCTTCTCGGGATCAATGGCCTTTGTGATGGCTCCGCCCACGATGACGATCGATGCCCCTGCCTCCTCGGCGAGAGAGGCTGTTTCGGAATTGATCCCCCCAGCCACCCCCACGGGCAGGGAAACGTTTTGAGCAACGCGGCGCAAGGTTTCAAAGGGGTCTTTCCCCTCCATTTGTTCGTCTATGGAACAATGAACGGTGACATAGTCCGCTCCAAACTTTTCGACCTCCTTGGCCCGCGACACGGGGTCTGTGACGGCAATGAGGTCCACCACGATCCTGGCCCCGTAATTTTTGCCCGCTTGTATGCATTCGCGGATCGTAGGATCACTGGCTGCGCCTAAGACATCGACGATATTCGCTCCGGCTTTAGCGGCTGCTTCAACCTCCACCCGGCCAGCGTCCATGATTTTCATGTCCGCCACAATGGTTGCCCGAGGAAAGCGTCTCCTCAGTTCACGCACGGCTTCAACCCCTTCACTCTTGATCAGGGGGGTTCCGGCTTCAAGCCAGTCCACCCCGCCAGCCATCGCAGCCTGAGCCACCTTTATTGCGCGTTTTAAATCAACAAAATCAAGGGCCAATTGCAGAACTGGTTTCATGGCTTCATCTCAGTTTCTATGTCAGGGGTGTCGCCCATTTTTTGTGGCATCGCTTTTTCATCCCGTTGAGAAATAGGAAAACCGAAGTACGATATGAAAAGACTATTCCAAATTGGTGTGCCGTCCACGGAGTATCCGACCATTGCTCCCTTGCCTCTGATATAGGGACAACACAATGGCCTCCAACACGACAAAGGCGCCTTGCTCGAACAAAGATCCAGGAGGCTGTATGGACCAAAGAGGATCTGGATGGGCTTTCTTTGCTGCCCCTTGAAGGCAAACCTTGCAATCCAGGGCCCTGCCGATGGGAGAATCTTCAACGCCGATCACCCCATAGGTCAAGGCCCCGTGCTTTTGCCCTAATTTGATTAATTCCCACGTTAAGGCCGTTTGGCCCGAACCCGATAGCACCACGAGGATATCCCCTTTTCCGATTCTAGGTGTGATGGTTTCACCCACGAAAAAGGCCCGATACCCCAAATGCATCAACCGCATGCAAAAACAGCGCAAGACATATCCCGACCTTCCCTGAGCAGCACAAAAGATTCGATCCGCGTGGTCAAGCCCCTTGATGAAATGTTCCACGGGGCCCGTCGGCGCCGCTTTCAGGAGATTCCGGCCTTCGTCAAGAACGGCTTCTAAGAGTTCTTGAACGTTCATCGGGTCGTCCTCCCGACCGTATTTTGTCCAACAGGGAGGGTATAGGAAAGACGCTCCAGAGTCAATCGCATACACCGGGGAGCACGCAGAAACTTAATCTTGACTTTGTTTTGATATCTTTGTATTTTAACCATATTCGTCGCAAGGATTGTATGAGGGTTATGTTCTAAGAATCAATGCTGGAAGGGCATCTGTGGACACATACCATCAGATGCCCTTTGTGCTTTTTTTGGGGGTGCTCACGGCCTTTCGAGCAATCATTCAATGCGAATTCTTCTGATACATGCTGACAGGTTTTCATTTCGCGTCACAGGCGAAACGGCTGTGGCCTTGCCCAGCGAGCTCGAAAAGACAAGCTCGGAGGGCGAGGTCGGTGAAGCCCTCGTCGTTTTCATTGCCGCTGAGAAGGGGGATGACGCTGATGTCGGTTCGGTCGTTGATCAAGTAGCCACCGAGGTTCTATCTCTCGCATCCCAGGTGAAGACGGACAATTTGGTCGTTTATCCATATGCCCATCTTTCAAGCGAACTGAGTTCTCCCAGGGTTGCAGTGAAGCTTTTGGATGCCATCTGCGCTCGACTCCAAAGTGACAACCATTGGAAAATCATGCGTGCGCCCTTTGGCTACTACAAGGCCTTTGAGATTTCGTGCAAGGGCCATCCTTTGTCCGAGTTGGCCAAGACCATCATACCATCGGGGCGCGGGGAAGGGACCGACGAGGCTGAAGAGTCCCAAGCCGTCAAGGCAGAAAAGACCCTAGAGTCCTACTGGACGATCATGACGCCCCAAGGCGAGGAGGTGCCGGCAGAAGATTTTGCTTTCGCCAGTCGACCGAAGTTGGAGCGGCTGTTCCGGTACGAGAAATCCGGAAGCCGTGTTTCTGACCAATCTCCACCCCACATTGAGTTGATGCGTCGTATGGAACTGGTGGACTATGAGCCGGGCTCTGACCAGGGGAATTTGCGCTGGTATCCCAAGGGTGAGCTCATAAAACGGCTGGCCGAGACTTATGTGAGCGGTTTGGTCGCGGAGCATGGCGGCATGCAGGTGGAAACCCCCATCATGTACGACTATCAGCATCCGAAGCTGAACCTCTACCTGCAGCGGTTTCCGGCTCGCCAATATGTCGTGCTTTCTGACGAAAAGGAGTATTTTCTGCGCTTTGCAGCCTGTTTCGGCCAATACCTCATCCAGCATGACATGCAGATTTCTCATCACCATTTGCCATCAAAGCTATATGAATTAACCCATTATTCGTTCAGGAGGGAACAATCTGGAGAACTGGCCGGGCTAAAGCGCCTGCGCACCTTCACCATGCCAGACCTGCATACCTTGACCAAGGACATGGCGCAGGCCAAAGAGGAGTTTACCCGCCAGGCTGGTCTGGCCATTCGGTGTATGGAGGCCTTCGGCCTTGAGTTTGAGGTGGCCATCAGATTTGTTCGAGAGTTTGCTGAAAAAAACAGGCCCTTTGTTGAAGAGGTCGTCTCTCGCTGCAACAGGCCGGCCCTGGTTGAGCTCTGGGATGAGCGTTTTTTTTACTTTGTGGCCAAGCTGGAGTTCAACTTTATCGACGCTTTGGATAAGGCGGCCTGCCTGTCGACCGTGCAGATAGACGTTGAAAACGCTGAAAGATTTGACATAACCTATGTGGATCACCATGGAGAGAAACAGCACCCGCTCCTTTTACATGCGTCCATCTCGGGTTCTATCGACAGGGTCCTTTATGCCATCCTCGAGGCCCAGGCCATGCGAATGAAACACGGGCAAAAGGCTCAATTTCCTTTCTGGCTTGCCCCTGTCCAGTTACGCATTATCCCGGTGTCTGAGAAATTTGATGAGGCATGCCAGGAAGTTGTGGGAAGGATTCCCTATCGAATCGATTATGATGATCGGGATATGACGATGGGACGTAAAATAAGGGGGGCGGAAAAGGAATGGATACCCTATATCCTGGTGGTGGGAGCAAAGGAAGTGGCCGAAAGGTGTCTCAGTGTCCGAACCAGAGATGGTGCTCAGAGAAAGATGCAACTGTCTGAACTCCTTGCCGACATTAAGCCTCAGATGGAAGGCAAACCGTTCCTTGATCTTCCGTTGCCACGACATCTTTCCAGGCGGCCTATCTTCGTGGGTTAAGGGGCTAAAAAAGATTGTATAGGGCCCTGATTTTGTAGTAACGTCTCAGCCGCTCAACCGTTTTCATGGATCACGCTGAGACGTGTCATGGAATACGAAGTGACGACTCTCAACGGGTCGTCGGCAAGTTTTCGCCAAAACGACGTGTCATTGACGAACCATATCCATCAAGCATCAAGGAGGTGAAGCGCATAGCCAGACGTATTAATGTAAACCGAAGGATTCGAGCAAAAGAGGTGCGGTTGATAGACGCCGAGGGGAATCAGGTGGGGGTCGTACCCCTCAGGGAGGCACTGGAAAAGGCAGAGTCCGCCGGGCTAGATCTCGTCGAGGTCTCCCCTAACGTCGATCCGCCGGTTTGCCGGGTCATGGATTATGGCCGGTACAAATACCAGCAAAACAAAAAGCTTCAAGAGGCCAAGAAGCGGCAGTCCGGTTATCAAGTCAAGGAAATAAAAATCCGTCCCATGACCGGCGAACATGATCTGCAGGTAAAGCTGCGCCACATCAGACGGTTTTTGGAACATCGCGACAAGGTGAAGGTGTCGCTTATGTTCAGGGGAAGGGAGATGGCTTATACGGAGCTCGGAGCTGCCGTTCTGGAACGAGTTGCTGAATTGACGTCGGATATTGCCAATGTCGAGCAAGCCATGAGACGAGAGGGGCGCCGTATGTTTATGGTCCTTGCTCCAAGATAATTCCCGAAGATCTCTGCCTGGGTTTCAAGAACCAGCCGCCAAGCCTTAAGAGGTTGTTGCTTGGGCCTTTTCTTCCTTCGTCTAAGAAGTTCTTTGAGGCCCCGACACACTGAGGCTTGCCCCAGTTTATGGAGCGCTGACGCCTCACTTTGTATGAGGAATCACCCGCCGGGTTCAGACCATCGAAGATCCCTGCGGTAACCTGCGGGGAGTTTTCGACCGCAAGGCCATGTGCCCTTCCCAGGTTGACTCGCTAGCGCCCTGGTTCCCATCCATGGGAACGGGGAATGCGCGCTCCCTTGCGGTTCAACTCGCTGATTTTCCGCTTGGTTCAGATGTATTGGCAATCAACCTTGTCATGACGCTTCAAGGAGATATTTGTTTACGTAACCTCAACGTCGGCTTGCCTAGGGTCTAGGCGCCTTTCTTGGGCAAAGGCTGGGGGTGGGCGCGGCATCGTGTCAGGCCCCCTGACGCGATATTTCAAATCAGTGAGGAGAAAACCATGCCTAAGATGAAGACGAACCGAGGGGCGGCCAAACGCTTCAAGGTGACCGGGACAGGAAAAATAGCCTATTCAAAATCACACGCAAACCATATTCTGACTAAAAAGACCACAAAAAGGAAGCGGGGGCTCCGCAAGTCTCATATGGTGGACAAAACCAACGCCGCCATGGTGAAACGCCTGATTCCTTATGTGTGATTTGAAAGTCGAATGTGGACGACCATGCCAGATAGGGAGGACGAAGTATGCGAGTCAAAAGAGGATTCAAGGCCAGAAGGCGGCGAAACAAGATACTCAAACTTGCTAGGTCTTACCGCGGAGGACGTAGCAAGCTATATCGTACGGCTGCCGACACGGTGGACAAAGCGCTTCAGTACGCATACAGGGATCGAAGGACCCGAAAGCGAGACTTCAGGGCACTGTGGATTGCCCGCATTAATGCAGCGGCACGTCTCAACAATCTATCTTACAGTCGCTTCATGGGCGGACTGAAACGGGCCAATGTGGAAATCGATCGGAAGATACTGGCGGAACTGGCCGTTTCAGACTCCAGGGCCTTCTCCCAAATAGCGACGATCGCTGCCGGTGCTGTATCGTGAACGGCAAAAGCGAGCCCCTTCGGCGCCCCGACTTGTGGGGACGCCGAAGTTAGCTTGCGAATCAAAAACCGCCCATGAAGGAAGAGCTAAAAACGCTAGAACAGGAAGCCTTAAAACTGCTGGGGGCAGCCGGGGACCTGCAGGGGGTTCATGCTGTGCGGGCCCAGTACCTCGGGCGTAAAGGCGCCGTGACACAATGCCTGCGAAGGATGTCCACCTTGCCTCCGGAAGAGAGGCCGGCAGTGGGCCGCCTCGCCAATGAGATCAAGACAAAGCTTGAGGCAGACTTCAGGGAAGCCATTGGAAGGTTCGAGGGGGATGGCAAAAGGCCGGCAGGGGCCTTGGATGTCACTTTGCCTGGACGGCCTGTTGCCAGAGGACACCTGCATCCCATCACTCAGATAACGCGTGCCATCTGCGAGATTTTCCAAGGGCTTGGTTTTCAAGTCGTGGAAGGCCCAGATGTGGAGCTGGACTATTACAACTTTGAGGCCCTTAATATTCCTAGAGACCATCCTGCCCGTGATATGCAGGACACCTTTTATATCTCTGACAACATCGTCTTGCGGACACACACGTCGCCAATTCAGGTTCGCGTTATGGAAAGGCAATCGCCGCCCGTGCGCATCATTGCCCCTGGCAAGGCCTATCGCGTTGATTCGGATATTTCCCACACGCCCATGTTCCACCAGGTCGAGGGATTGATGGTGGAAGAGAACATTTCCCTGGGAAATTTGAAGGGAATTCTCACGACCTTTGTTCATCAGATGTTTGATGAGGAGACGAGTTTGCGCTTTCGCCCCAGCTTTTTCCCGTTTACGGAGCCGAGCGCTGAGGTCGACATCCGTTGTGTGATCTGCAGAGGGGCGGGCTGCCGGGTCTGCTCCCGTACTGGCTGGCTGGAGGTGCTGGGCGCCGGCATGGTCCACCCTGCGGTGTTTGAGATGGTCGGCTATGATACGGACCGGTACACGGGTTTTGCCTTTGGGATGGGCATCGAGCGGATCGCCATGCTCAAATACGGCATCGAAGACATCAGAAAATTCTACGAAAACGATATCCGGTTTCTTCAACAATTTTAACCAAAGCGCAAGAAGTCTTTTGTGAACTCGCGGAACGATGCCCATGGAGTTTCTTGCCAAACCGTCCATTCTAGGAACCCATGAGAGTTAGTCTGAGCTGGCTTCAAGATTATGTGACCATCGACGTCGAAGTGGCCAAACTTGCCGAGGCCCTCACCATGGCAGGGCTCGAGGTCGACGCCCTGGTGGACCGCTATGCCTATCTGGACCGCATCGTGGCGGGCCGCATCACTGAAATGGCCCCCCATCCTGATGCCGACACCCTGTCTGTGTGCAGGATGGATGTGGGTAAGGGGTTGAAGACCATTGTGTGCGCTGCAACCAACATCCAAGCAGGGGACCTTGTGCCGGTGGCCCTTGCAGGCGCCGAACTTCCTTCAGGAGACAGGATCGCCGTGGAGCGGGTCCGTGGGCAGGCGTCCGAGGGGATGTTGTGCTCTGAGGCAGAGCTTGCTGTTGGAGCGGATCGCTCAGGCATTCTCTTGTTGCCCAAGACGGCCACGCCAGGTATGGGCATCGCTGACGTCCTCGGTCTTTCAGATACCATCATCGAATTTGATCTGACGCCCAATCGGTCTGACTGCCTGAGTGTCTTGGGTGTGGCCCGTGAGGTGGCGGCCGTCCTCAACAAGCCTCTCACATTTCCTGAGGTTGTGCTCCCTACTGGGGAAACACCCGCGACGGATCTTGCCTCTGTGACCATCGAGGCCCCTGAACACTGTCCTCGATATGCCGCGAGGGTGATCCTGGATGTCAAGATCGGGCCATCTCCTTTCTGGCTCCAAGACCGATTGCACTCTGTGGGACTTCGCTCCATCAACAACGTGGTGGATGTGACCAACTTTGTTTTGATGGAGATGGGTCAACCCCTCCATGCCTTTGACTTTGACCGCTTGGGGGAACATCGCATCGTGGTGAGAACAGCCCAGGAAGGTCAAAGCTTTGTGACTCTGGACGGCGTACAACGGACCCTTGGCGCTGACATGCTCATGATCTGCGACGGTCAAGGGCCGGTTGCCCTGGCCGGCATCATGGGTGGGCTCGAATCTGAAATCGAAGATGATACGAGGGCGGTGCTCATCGAGAGTGCCTATTTTGACCCCATCAGCATTCGTCGCACAGCCAAGCGGCTTGGGTTGAATACGGAGTCCTCATTCCGCTTTGAACGGGGCGTAGACCCTGAAGGCATCCCAACAGCCCAGGATCGTGCGGCCCAGCTGATGCTCCAAACGGCAGGGGGAAGGCTTGCGGCAGGGGTCATCGACAATTATCCCCGACCCCTCTCGCAAAGGACCATAGAGCTGAGTGTCAAACGAACCAACCGACTTCTGGGTATGGTCATCAGCCAAGCCGAGATTAGCGCCTATCTCACATCTGTACAGCTGGAGGTGGAAACTTTAGACGAGGATCGGCTCAGGGTGGCGGCCCCGACCTTTCGTGTGGACCTGAAGCGCCCCGAGGACCTGATGGAGGAAGTGGCCCGGCTGAAGGGCTATGATCAGATTCCTACCACCCATCCCCGATCTTACGTCGTGGCAAACCCGCAGGACAGGAAAATTCAAGTCCGTAGCGAGCTCCGACAGGTCTTTGCGGGCTGTGGGTTCTCCGAGGTGGTGAGCTACAGTTTCATCGCCCAGGAGGCCTGCGATAGACTCCAGCTGGCTCATGGCGATCCCCGTCGGCGCATGGTGTCGATCCTCAATCCCCTGACCGAAGACCAGGGGGTGATGAGGACGTCTCTCATTCCCGGCCTGCTGGCCATCATGTATCGAAATAGCACCCAGCAAAACAAGGATCTAAGAATTTTCGAGATCGGGAAGATCTTTTTGAGTCCAGCCAAAACAGGAGGGGATGAACTCCCTGAAGAGGTGCAGATGGTGTCCGGTCTTTGGACCGGGGCGCGGCATGACAGGACTTGGCATATCAAAGAAGAACGGGTCGACTTCTATGACATCAAGGGCGTGGTTGAGTCTGTCTGTCAAGCCTTAAGTCTCCCAACCTTGCGTTTGACGCCTCTTGAGGGGGATGGTTTTCCTTATTTGCGACAGGGTCATGCGGCGAAGGTGTATGACGGCGATGAATTCCTCGGTACCGTTGGTGAGCTAACCCCCGAAGTTTTGAACAGCTTCGAACTGAAGGATCCCGCTTTCTGCTTTGATCTCAATTTTGACAAGCTGGTTTTTAGTATGAGAGACGAAAAGCATGCGAAGCCTGTTTCCAGGTTCCCGGCGACCACGAGGGACATGGCCCTGATTGTGGATACCCCTATTGAGGCCCAGGGGATGTTGGATTTTATAGACGCCCTTGGCCAAGCGCTGATTGATGGGGTGCATGTCTTTGATGTTTACGAGGGGGCACCTGTCCCTCAAGGGAAAAAGAGTATTGCATTGAGATTGACGTATCAGTCTTTTGAGCGAAGTCTTACGGACACAGAGGTAAACAGTATCCACGACAGGGTGACTGAAAAGGTGTTGAAAAAGTTTAATGCCCAACTGCCGCCAGATGGCGGACGATCGACCACGAGCCAATGAACAAAAAGAACATTGTCGAAGCCATCCACCAGAAGGTGGGGTTTCCCAAGCGGGAGACGGCCGCCATCGTTGATGCAGGCCTTGAACTCATGAAAACAGCCTTGGCCCGGGGAGAGCCAGTCATGATTTCTGCCTTTGGGAGGTTTTCGGTTCACGAGAGACAGGCCCGAAGGGGCAGGAATCCTCAAACCGGTGCGGCGACGACCATCCCTGCTCGCCGGGTCGTGACCTTTAAGGCCAGCCGACTGCTAAAGGAGCGAATCAATGAGGCCCACAGAGACCGACTTACCCGACAAGCGGTATTTCAGGATCGGTGAGGTTAGCGCTATAACTGGCCTGAAGGCCTACGTACTCCGCTACTGGCAGACAGAGTTTTCACAAATCAACCCTGTAAGGTCTCGCGCCGGACAGCGGCTTTACAGGAAGGCAGATATAGACACGGTTTTAGAAGTAAAGAGGCTGCTTTACGAAAAGGGATTGACCATTGCCGGGGCCAAACAACATCTGCGGCAACGGCACAAAAAACCTGGGTCGGCCGAAGACAAGGGGCCTCAGATTCTACGGGAGCTCAGGGCTGAACTGATGGGCATCAGGGATCTGCTGAAGGAGCGATAAACTGAAGGCGAA
>Ga0272444_10004446_pt1 | contig 12375 bp, 8 predicted proteins | sample SSMForm13_FD_201033 | JGI IMG/M metagenome (GOLD analysis project Ga0272444, IMG submission 201033) | Marine sediment archaeal communities from Little Sippewissett salt marsh, Falmouth, MA, United States - SSM-Form-13 | ecosystem: Environmental > Aquatic > Marine > Wetlands > Sediment ... | reverse complement strand
TTCCAGGTATTCGAGGCTTTTTCGGTTTTCGGGTATTTCGAGTATTTTTTTCTTCCTCGCGTTGAACTCCTGCTTATTTCCCTGGACGGTTTCCCCGAGTTTGGTGTATTGACGGTGAATAAAGCGCGTTTCCACACGTTTTCTCACATCGTCCAATCGGGGAACGTGCGCGGTTTCCTTTTTTTCGAGGCGGATAATGGCAAATCCGGTGGGAAGATCGACCAGATCGGATATTTCCATAACATCCATTCCGAACACCAGATCGAAGAACTCGGGATTGAGACCCTTCATGCCCCGCTGGAGCCAATCGACCTCGCCGCCCTTTTCTGCGGTTTGGGAATCGGAGTGCCTGCGTGCGATCTCTCCGAATTGATCCGGGTTTTCACGTACGATTTCGAGGAGAGCTTCGGCATCTTTTTTCACCTGCTCTTTTTTCTCCGGGGAGGGTTCCAGACCGAATTCCTTGAAGATCATCCGGATCTTGATCCTGTCTGGGTTTTTATATTCCGTTTTTGTTTCCTCGAAAAAGCCGGCGAGATCCTTTTCCCTGTAATTTTTCGCCTCCTCGCTCAATTCCCTGAACATCCGCTGATTCACGAATTGATCGATCAATTCCTGACGCTGTTTTGCAACCAGGGTGGGAGAGGTAAAGGGAGATGTTTTCGAGTTTTTTGCCATGCCGGCCTCTGACACGATCCTGCGGAAGAGCTCGGTTTCCCTGTGATCCTCGACCGGATAAACCAGACGGCTCATGGTGGGAGTGATCTGTTGGAAGGTTTCTTTGTAGTTCTGGATATCCCCCATGGTGACCTTGTCGTTTCCGTTATTGTAGGTTCCGAACAGCTCGCCGGGTTCCGCTGCCACAAGGCATGCGGTGAGACTAAAAAGGAATATAAAAGCCGCTTTCCTTCTCATGAAAAAACCTCCGAAAAAAAGGATGGAGCCTCACGAAAGACTCCATCCTTACTTACCAAATGCCCGTAAAATGTCAATAATTACTCGTAAAGGGTCCAGGAGCCGCCGGCCGAGGTGGGCGCCACAACTGAGAGGTCCGCCTTGCTCCTTGGATACAGGCTGTAAGCCGCGTTATAGGGGGAGGAATAGTCGTACTGGGTCAGAATGCCCGTGATGCTGTATTCCCCGCCTGTAATAATCGTTTCGCCCATGATGTTGGTATCGCTGTCGATGCGGATCACGCCCGTGGCTCCCCCCTTGGAAACCTCGTAATTCCCGCCGTCGAACAGACCGTCTGGATCCACCTCGCCATCGGTGCGGGAGTTGCCCATGTTGTTCCCGATCAAAACACCGGTGATGCGAACCAGGTTGCCCTCGTAGGCCTCGCCGCTGAATGCGTTCGCCCCCTCTTCGTCGATGTTGGTGATGGTCGTGAGTGCAACATCCTGGGGGGCCGGCTCGGGATTCCCGGACGATTCCACGTTGTAATAGACCGGGGCGCCCTGCACCTGGGCCATTCCGTTATAATGGCTGATCACGCCCGCAACAACCACCTGGTCGCCGCGGCTGACGCCGCCGATTGGGGTGGAATTATCCCGCACCTCGATGCCGTCCTGGGAGGATACCCCGGCAATCGTAAGGTTCTGGTTGTTGATTTCCGTGGCGGTCACGATCCCGCGAACCGTGCCGTAAACGCCCTCGTAAACCTGGTCCCCGTCGGGGGTGTTCACGTCGTCCACGTCGCCGGGGGCCTTGATCACTCCGATGAATTCAGCGGTCAGGCCGCTGGTGGGATTGGAACTCAAGTCCTCGACGCCGTCGATGGTGATGGTGAGTTTGGTATCGGGGAGGGGTGAGGAGAAATCCAGGGTAACCTTGGAACTGTCCGAACCGTCGCGGGTGGCGGCGGAGGGATTGCCGACCGAGTTATCCACGGAATAATTGGACGCGGTTTCAGCGCTGGTTTGCTCGACGTCCTCGTTGAATGTTATTTCGATGGAATCGCCGTCGATCACCCGGATGAGGGTATCGGATGGCGGCGTCAGGTCGCCGCCGCTTCCCTGCATGGAGGCGTCGTCTATATAGGCGGTGGCGCTCCCGGCCCAGTTTTCGGAAACGTCGTAGAAGCGGAACTGGAATTCCGCGGTTACGGCATCCATCGGGGCAGCGCTTTCTGCGATTGTGAGCTCCTGCCATGCGGTGCTGTCCTCGGTATAACCATCGGAGGAAAGAGAGGTTCCGACGAGGCTGCCGCCGGTATCTCGGAACCGTATATAGAGGCGAACTCTTCCGGCGGGATCGTTGTCGTAAGCCCATCCGGAGTAGGAATAATTGGCGCCGCTGTTGATGCTCAGGGTCTGGGTGAAATACACGGTGCTCTGGGTGGTCCAGTCGGCCTTGAGGGATTTGGAACCCCCGTGGATCTGGGAAGTTTCCTCGGTTCCTGTGAGGGAGCCGCTGTTCGGCACCCAGTTATCCGGATCCCCGGAGGTCCAGTCCTCGAATCCGGTGTTCAGGAGGAGTTCGTCCCCGAACGCGGCGGCGCCGGCGAACAGAATCCCGAAAGCCAGTCCGATCACAATCCATTTGTACACATTCATTTTCATTTTTACCTGGTACTCCTTTTTTGTATTATTCAAAATCAGAAAAAAACTGTTTCAATCACCCCCCTTTCGATTAATATTCAAGAGAAACACCCTCACTCATTATTGCCCCCGGGTCAAGTCTTTTCACGGGGTTAACAGAATCTTTATATACCGAATGAAAGGAATTCACTTCTTTTTTCGGGGGTGATAGGGAAGGCCGAAGGATTCATGGAAATCGCGCCGGCCGTTCCGGAGATTCACCCTCATATCGGAAAAAAGCACGTTCTCCATGCATGCATGATCGATGCGGCCATCGGGGAGTTGTTCGTCCCCATGGGGATACACGTGTTCGAACTCGGGATGAAAACTCCTGTCCGGGGGAACAAAGACGCACCTTGCGATCCAGAAATCGCCGGATTCCCGGTCGATGTTGTTCGCCCCCCCAGAAGGACCGAAGGTGTCGGAGGCCGAGGAATTATAGGCATACCGGAACCGCTGTTCCCTTCCCCGGTAGGTCTTTTTGAGGGTGGGGCAGAACAGGGCCTTGTCGCTCGAGAGGTAGTGGAGGGTGGTCAGGATGCGGGGGGCCCCATCCCAGGAGCCGTTGGCAGCTGGCCCGTTCCCGAGATCGGTTTCCCCCGGGCTGGGCTCGAGCCCCGCACGCCCGTCCGCAAGGGGAAATCGATTATAATCCACCTTGTAAACGGCCAGGCCCGATCCCAGGGCCTTGAGATTGGAGGCGCAGGCTGCCCGATTGGCCCGGATCGCGGCCCGCTGGAAGTTCGGAACCGCAATCAGAGAGAGGATCGACAGGATGGCCACCACGATCAGGAGCTCGATCAGGGTGAAGGCTGAATCTTGTTTTCCGAACTTCTTTTTATTCATAACACCACCAGCGGGAACGGAGGGAGAGAAGATCTTCCGGTTCACGGGAATGGATGGCCCCGATCGCGTCCAGATCGAAACCGTTCACCGTGGGATAGGTGGAACCGGGTATGATCTCGCCATCCTGATCCACGTCGATTTTTCGCCGGATATCCTGGATTTTGATAAACCGGATGTTCTGGAGATCGATGCCCTTCCGGGCTGCCGCCTCAGAGATGTCCGCGAGGTCAAAGGCGTCCCCGCCGCTCAGGGAGGGATCCAGGGGATCGTTGCCATTCGACGAGTTCGAGAAAACGGGGCGGATTCCGGCAAAGCCCGTATAATGATCCGGATCGTCGTCCCCGCCAGGGAGCGGGGGATCGGGGATGATGTAATTCGCGGGAAAGCTGGTGAATTCGTCGCCGTCCGAGCTGACGAACACAAATGCGGGTTCGAGGAAAACCCGGGTGAAATCGCCGCCCACGTAAAAGGGATTTTCGAAAATGGTGAAATCCACGCCCGGTCCGTCGTAAATCACGTTATCCCTGAATTCCACCACAACCGAGCCGCCGACCCCGATATTGAGAACGTCCACGGAACCTCCGAGCCCCTGGTCGTCGTATGCCTCCGGGGGCCCGAGAACTGCATTCGGATCCTCGAACAGGATATCCCGGGGGGAACCGAATTCCACCTGAACCACGCGGTCGATATAGGGGTCGCCAGCCAGGGCGAGCTTCGGGTGAAAAAACGCAACGATTAAAACGATAAATTGTAAAGCGACTGTTTTCATTTTGAATAGAGGTTCCAGTCTCTGACCCCGGAACCGTCATTGGGGGTCAGGGTGAGAAGATTGGTGGCATTGAAATACCCGGGTGCGTATCCGCCAACCACCATCACGGCGCCCGGGGCATTATCCGGCTCGAACGGCGCGGTTCTGGAAGTCAGGATGATCGAAGTGAGCCAGGGGGAATCGGTGTTTGCAAAGTTGTCGAGGAAGGCCTTTTGGTTCAGGGGATCCGCCGGGACGTCGAAACACTGGATCTGGAACCCGCCCCACGGATTGGTGATCACAAAGGCGTCATCCTCGCCGTCAATGGCCAGGTCGGAAATCCCCCCGTAAAGCGAGCTCGAGATTACCACGTCGTTCCATTCTCCCGAATCGATATCCTCGTCCAAGTTGGAATTCACCAGTGCGATCACCTCCCCGGTCCAGAACGCATTGGCGGCTCCCATGAAAATCCTGCCCTGGGAATCGAAATCGAATCCCCCGTTATAATCGAAACCGGTGAAATAATTCGACCCGGCGGGACGATAGGAGGCGGTTGTGTTCGAAGTGGGATCGGTAACACAGAAGAGATCCGCTTTCGAGTTGCCGTCGGCGCTTTGGAACATGAGGGAGCCGGATGGGATGTTCGACGGATCTCCGGAGGGCGCGATGCGGGCATGGGCGCCCGAGAAACCGCCCATCGCGGCATCCACCAGTATGGGGGCGATCAGATCCTCGATCTCTCCCCCATCGTCGAAATCGCCGTCCGTGTTCCAATCCGTTAAGATCAGGATCGTCTCACCGGGAATGCTGTTCGTGGTATAATCGTCGTTATCGATGACAACAAGCTGGTTCGGGCCGGGAACGGCGAGACCTCCGATGGATCCGAAATACCCGGATGCCGCCTTTGTCACCGTGGGACCGGACAGGTCGATCCTGACCACGGAGTTGTGTTGCCAGTAACCGGTGGATGCATAGACGATATCGGGATCCGCGGGATCGACCGCGAGTGCCCCGGTGAATCCCTCACCCGGACCGAGGGCGGGACCGAGATCGATTTCCCGGGCCTTGTACCCCGGGGGGGCAAAGGTCCACGAAATGGTTTGAGCAGCTGCCAGGGCGGTCGCGAAAGCGAGACATACCGCCAGAATCCAAGTTCTCCTCTTCATTAGGAGCACCTCCTGAAAAATATATCGGCATGGAGGTGATGGACGAGGAACCGCCCTCCAGGCGACGGGGAAATAAAAATCCCCCTTCGCATGAAGAGGGAGTTCCTGAGAACCTTCACCTTCTTAACACCCGAAGAAGTAAACGTGAAGACTTTTCGGATCGGTCTTCTGGCTTGCGGATCATTCTACTTACCCCGCCTTCCCATCCGGTAACAGTGGATAGTGGCCTTTCGGGGCTTTCGTTCCCGCTTACAGCGACGGGTTCGCACCGGACTTTCACCGGTTTCCCGATATCCGGAAAGAATCTTGATCGTTTGTGCGATTTTTACAAAGAGCAAATAAACATCTTGAATCTGAATCTCCACCAACGGCAAAGTCAACGATAAAATATACCAGGAAAGGGAAATACCGGAAAATGTATTCCATCCAGCCCATCGACGAAAGATACCAGGATTACCTGTCGGACGAATCCAGGCTAACCGGCCACGCCGATGGCATCGCTTTTCCGGAATCCGGCTCAGACGTCAGGGAAATCCTCATGAAGTCCCTTCCCGTGACCCTCTCCTCGGGCCGCACCGGAATTACAGGCGGGGCCGTTCCTCTGGGGGGGATCGTTGTCTCCCTCGAGAAAATGAACCGCATCCTGGAGGTGGGATACGATGAAACGAAAAAAGAATGGTATGCCCGGCTCGAACCGGGGGTGAAGATCGGGGATCTCCAGGGATTCCGCGAGAAAGATCTCGAGCTGTTTTATCCCCCGGATCCCACGGAAAAAACCGCACATATCGGCGGGGCGGTTTCGTGCAACGCATCCGGGGCGCGCACCTTTGGTTTCGGTCCCACCAGGCGGTATATCCGCAGCTTGAAAGTCGTGCTCGCCTCCGGGGAAATCATCGATATCCCCAGGGGTCGATTTACGGCAGATGAGGCTGGAATCATAACCCTTCCCCTCGAAAAAGGCCCACTCTCCATACCCATCCCCCATTATGCCCTTCCGAAAACCAAAAACACGGCCGGGTATTTTACAGAATCCGGCATGGATCTCATTGATCTGTTCATCGGGTCGGAGGGCACCCTCGGTGTGGTTGTGGAAATCGAAATCCGCCTCGTTCCTTATCCGGCGAATATCCTCGGGGCCATGATCTACTTTCCATCGGAAACGGACGCGGTGCGGTTTGTAAGGATGGCCCGGGGGGAAACCGTGGATGGATATCAGGTGGACGACATCTCCCTTCCCCAGGCTCTGGAATACTTCGGACCCGGCGCGGTTTCCCTCCTGAGGGAAAAACACAATGAGGAGGGTCCGGGCGGCATCATCCCTCCCCTGCCCGAATTTGCCCGATCCATCGTGTATTACGAACGGCTTTACAGTGAGGAGGAAACCGGGGACCGGATCTGTTCCGTGCTGGAACAGATGCTCGCCCGTTCGAACAGCTCCCTGGACAACACATGGGCCGAGTTCGATCCCGGCGGGATTGCGAAAATGCACGAATTCCGCCATGTGGTTCCCGAATCCATCAATTCCATCATCGGCCGGATCAAGTCGGATCATCCCGGCATTACCAAGCTCGGTACGGATTTCGCCGTTCCGAACGAGCACCTCGAGACCATGCTCGGGCTGTACCGTTCCCGGATCGGGGAGGCAGGCTTGGAATACGTGATTTTCGGCCACATCGGGGACAATCACCTTCACGTCAATATCATCCCGCGAAATGGGGAGGAGTATCGGATGGGAAAGGATCTGTATCTCGAGCTGGCCCGGGAGGCGGTCAGGCTCGGGGGAACCGTTGCAGCTGAACACGGCATCGGCAAGCTCAAGAAAAACCTCCTCCAGCTCATGATCGGGGTAAAGGGCATGGAGGATATGAAAAAAGTCAAACAGACCCTCGATCCAAAGGATCTTCTGAACCGGGGGAACCTGTTTTGAGCGTTACAAGCGGCTTGCGTCCTGCGGCTGGCGGCTGGCGCCTTCGTTGGTTGTTCCAAGACATAGGTAACATTTCCTGCGTCTTTTTCGTCCCTTTTGTCTCTTCGCAATATTATATAAAGAGTATGATTACAAAACGCATTGAAGTGGCTTCGGAGAATTAAATTTGGATACTTTTGGGGGATTGACCCCAAAATCTTCCCGGCGGGTGGATTTTTTGATTGACAGGACAGCTCCCTTTCGGGGTAAAAGCTTTCTAATTGTACATAATTACTGTTCTCAGCGACGTGTTGTCGTTCCTGTTGTTTTATCGCTGATTAATTCCCGTTCCTGGAGCAGTTGCCATGAAGCAGGTTCTCGCTGTCGGAGTTGCCGTTGTACTGGTGATCACCTTGGTGGCCTTTGGAATCCATCCCGTCACCGAACCCCTCCCACAAATCAATGTCGCATTGTATACCGGAAACGGTACTATTTCTCGCAGTACATCCGCGATCCAAAACGTGCTCGGGAAATACGACGACCTGGTTTTATCCGAGGTGAAGGAATCGGACATCACCGGGGGCGCCCTGAAACAGTACCGGGTCCTGATCGTACCGGGCGGTTCGGGAAGCGGGATCCGGGACGCCCTGGGTAAGGAAGGATGCCGCGCCATCGAGAAATTCGTATCCCAGGGGGGCGGCTTTATCGGAATCTGTGCAGGAGCCTACCTCCCCACACTCGGGTGGAAGGAATCCATGCAGGATCTCCAGCTCGTGAATACCCGTCTCCACGACCTCGACAACTGGGCCCGCGGGAAACAAACCATCAAATGCATGGCCCTGACAAAATCCGGCAAAAACGAGGTTCCGTTCCAGATCCATTTCGAAAACGGCCCGATCTTCGTTCCAGGCAACGATCCCTATCTCCCACCCTATGTTTCCCTGGCAAAATTTGAAACGGACCTTCATGCATCGGGCGCCCCTTCGGGTCAGATGAAGGGACGTGATGCGATCGTGGCCTCCCGGTTCGGGAGGGGCCGTGTGATCCTGTTCAGCCCCCACCCGGAATTCACCCCCGGGCTCGAGGGTATGCTCTCCCAGGCCACCCGGTGGTCTGCGGGACAGTGCGAGCCCGGAACGGCGGCCCTGGGACCGGAGTACAGCTGGGAAGGGATCTTCGGGATCCTCCCCCTGCCACAAACGGAATAACTCTCTTAAAAAAATAATACAAGGGACGCAAGGGACCTGAGGGATCAAAGTACATCCCTCTCCCAATCAGCAGGACGCAAGGCCGCCCTTGTCGCGTCGTAGTTCCGAAGCTTGCTGACCGCCAGCCGCCAGCCGCCGGCCGCCTAGTCCCCCGGATATTCGGCGCTGAAGGCGTCGATGAGGATCGAGCCCGCGCTCTTTTTCGCCTCCCGGGTTTGAACCAGGTAGATCATCTTCAAAGTAAGGGGGTAATCCATGGTGGCCGTGGGATTGCTCCATTTCGGGGGAAGGGTCGAGGGCTGGACTTCCACGTATCGCCATTCATCCTCCCAGAACACGCCCTTTGTGCCGCTTGTGAAATCGGCGATGAACTCATCGCCGTCTTTATCCGCGATAAAGCCCCGGAGCCACTGTTCCTTTCCATCTCCGTAAACCCAGAACCCGAGGCGATGGGGACGTCCCGGAATGGGGCGGTTCATGGTGAGGTAAACAGCTGATGTGCCCCCGTGGGTGAGCTTGTAATTGACCCGAAGGGCGGATGCCCCCTCCTTTTTGATTTTCGTTTCCACGGCGAGATTGGTCGCTTTGTCGTCGCAGTTTTTCGTGCTGAGTTCCACTTCCCCGGGATCGTCGAACCCTTCCACAACCGTGGTTTTGAAATGATCCACGTACACCGGGATTTCCCTGGCGATCCCCCCCAGCTCGAGGGTTAAGGCGAATTTACCCTTTTTCTTCCCGAGAACGAGTCCCTGGTTGGGAAGCCACTCGAGGCCGTCGGGCACCCGGCTTTCGATCATGCCGGCGGTTGTGTAAAGAATGGCGTCATCCGGTCCCCTGGCAGATATGGCGATCTTACTGGATTCCCCTGTTCTCATCAGGATAATGTCCGGTTTCACCTCGATTTCCTTCGGACGAACCAGCTTGACGTTTATGGAATCGGAGGCGCCATCGAGGCTGGCCGTAATTTTCCCCCCGGCTTCCTGATCCGCGGCCAGGAACATTTGGCCTTTCATACGACCGATTTTTCCGGAGACCTCCCATTTGACCGGGAATTGTCCCTCGAGGGGGTTGTAATGATCGTCGTAAATCGAGGGTGGGAGCTGGATCTTCGCACCCACGGGAAGCATTAATTCGTCGGGTCCCAGCTCGATATGGGCGGGATCGTCCGGGTTCGAGCTCGACACCACGAGAAGGGAATTGGTAACCGTTCGGGGTCCGGTTGCATCTGAGGGGCGGCTCGTGATTTCCCCTCTTACCCACATGGTGGAGGAGCCGCCGCCGTCGAGGTTCATGGCGTCCCACGCACCCAGTTTTTTCAGGTATGCGGCCAGTTCGGGGAGGCTATTCCCGATGCTGAGGGAGGGTTGCCGTCCGTCCACAACAACGAGAAACACGGTTTTCCGATCCTTCGAGATCCCCAAAGCGGTGCGGGGATGGCGGGTGGTGGAAAAGTTTTCCCGGATTTTTTCCGCCTCGTACTCAATCGTGATTTTACCGTCGCGGATAATGCGGGGAATGCCTCCCAAGGCCAGAACCACGGGTTTATCGAAATCCTCGAGTGTGGCCAGGATCTCGGCCTCGTCGCCTTGTTTGAGGTTCTTTTGGAATCGGGGGGAGGCCCCGGGTTTCACGGCCAGGAGAAATCCACCCTCCGTACAGGGCACTTCGTTGGTATCCGGGAGGAACACCTCGACCCTGACCGGGCAGGCCTGGTTGGGGAGAAATTCGGAGCCGATCCGTTTCAGGAGAAAAACATCATGGGGTTTCCCGAAGCTGACCTTGTCGCCGTACCGGCCGGTAATGAGGATCGCCTTGTCCTCATCGGGATTCAGGGGATTGATCGCGTCGATTTCCAAACTCGAGCGTTTGGTTTGAATCTTGATTTTCATACCGCCCCTGATGATGTGAGGAACCCCCTCCTTATCCACGACAAAGACGCTGCGGTGGTCGTGGGGGCCTTTGAAGATCGTGCCGTCATCCACGAAAAGTCCGACGGGTGTGTATCGTTTCCCCCAGAAATCCCCGTTTGTTGCCGCCACCACGGTATGGCCGGGATATGTCTCCCTTTCTGCCACGGACGCCACCTTTTCCCCGGCAAACAGGGTATCCTGACCCTTTTCCACCTCCAGGTGAAGATGGGGTTTGGTGAGGTCCAGCTTGACGGCGTTAAAGAACAGGGGGCCGCTTTTTGTCCATTCCATGCGATGGATCACGCCGTCCTCCACGTGTCGTTCGATCACGAAATCCTGTTTCCCGATCAGGAAATCCGTATCATACCCGGATTGTTTTCCCGCAAGGCTCTCGAGGACTTTTTTCTGAAGGGGCGATGCGGGCGCCTGCCGGGAGGGCGAGCACGAGCTGATCGAAAGGAGGGAAACAAGGAGAAGAACCAAAAAGGCATAAAAACAGAAACGCTTCATCATAAGAATCCTCCGGTTGTGGGATTTTATACTGTTTCAGTTTTCAGAAAGAAACGTTTCTGGCAAGGGGAAAATGAGGGGCAGGGGGCGTAAAGCGATGAGCGGGACGCGGGGTTATACCCTCATCGCGATTATCCTCAGGAAGAAAAGCGAACGATATAGAGAAAAAAAACGGTTGAATACAATACAGTCTAAACAGGAACTGTAAGATAAAGAAGACAGCATTATTGAAACACTTTATAGCGTTTGATCCCTGATACCTGGCTTCAGGGAGAACTCAATTGCAGAAGCTAAAGATAGGAGTTTCTTCCTCATCCGAGGAGTATGTGGTAGGCTCATTCATACGGGGATCAACCACGTCAGACTTCCCTATAATTGCTCCATACTTGTTGTTCTTGACTTCTTCGATAAAATGTAACGTGAACTCAAACTCGTTATCATTATTTTTGTTAGGATTTTTCTTATTTTTCACAGTCACCCCCAAATATTCAATATAAATACTCTAATACATAACAGCAGTATCAGTCAATGATTTTCTGTCCGGTCTGCTTTTCAATCTGATTACGCAGGCCAGTAAGATCAAATTGGAAACCACACTCACAATCCAACTTGTTCGATGCTGGGAACTTCATTGCCTTTTCTTTGATCTTCTTCTCCATTCCTGATGGAATTGATCCGAATTTCGCATATAATAAGTGCCGTTTGCCACATTTTGGGCATTTAACTTCAAATTCCGCAATTGGAACCTGTAATTGTCCTGCACCTTTGCCTCCTTGAGTTAATGCATCACGGAATATTTTCTCTTCTGCGGTTATATACATCTTAAAGTGTGTACTGGAACCAAAAAGCAGTTTTATAACAGTTTTTATCCTGTAAACGATTTCACATATTGGAGGATCCTCTTCGAGATTATTGATGCGGAGACCTAATTCCTCTAAATCCTTTCTTTTAAGAGAACGACCATGAGAACGCCACTTTGAATGGTCGATAAGATTATTAGCAATTTCTTCAGCTCGCGCCTTTTTCATTTCATCAGTAACAGGAATTTTTCTCGTCTGAGTCTTTTCCCAATGTTTAAACTTATATTTTGGTAACCACTCCCTCAACTTATCTACAGCGAGTTGTTGGGCGTGAAACACACCCTCAAATTCGCCCGGCGTTATCTGGGCAATCATCGTAGCGTCAACCGGATTGAGCTGTTTTGTTTTTTCAGCCTCTTTTCGTTTGGTTTCCATCCACTGTACATAGTCGAAAGCTGATACCACTGAGCGTCCAATTCTAACCTGTGCATCAATAGGCCCCAGACTTCCACTGTCCGTCATGTAAATCTCGTCAGCAGACAATGCCATAAGAGTTCCAGCACTTTTCGCTTCCCCTGCAATAACGAAGTCGACCGTGTCAAAACTGGTATGAAGAAACTCAACTATTTCTTCAGTTGCTTCACCAGATCCGCCGGGAGTCTCGATATATATATCAATAGATTTACTATGACATTTTCTTAG
>Ga0272444_10004445_pt1 | contig 12375 bp, 9 predicted proteins | sample SSMForm13_FD_201033 | JGI IMG/M metagenome (GOLD analysis project Ga0272444, IMG submission 201033) | Marine sediment archaeal communities from Little Sippewissett salt marsh, Falmouth, MA, United States - SSM-Form-13 | ecosystem: Environmental > Aquatic > Marine > Wetlands > Sediment ... | reverse complement strand
CCCCCTCCTATCAAAAAAAAAGCCTCTTGCGGTAACCCGCAAGAGGCTTTTTTTTTGACTGTGTGACTGACCGGCGGCGGTGTTACTCGCCGTCTTTTTTATCATCGGTGTTTGATTTTGAATCCAGCTCGGCGGTGGCATCCTCAATCTCTTTCTTTTCATTCGGATGAGCCTGAAGGTAGGCTTCAATCTCTTCTTTGCTCTTATCTTTGAAATATTCAAGCGCCGAGAGAATAATCCGTTTGTTTTCCTTATCGAACTCGATAACACGAAGCGGCAGTTCATCTTCAACCTTGAAGGATGCGTTAATGTCCTTAACGCCACCCTGGAGGAGATGCGATACCGGAACAAAGCCGTCAACGTCACCGGGAAGGATAACGATTACACCTTTTTCTATGATCTGCGATATTTTTCCGGCACACTCCGCCCCGACCGCATATTTCTGTTCAAATTCATCCCACGGATCCTGATTGATCTGCTTGTGACCAAGCGCGATCCGGCGTGCGTTGACATCAAATTTCAACACTTTTACCTCAAGGTCCTGATTCTTTTTGACCAGTTCACTCGGGTGGCGAATCTTCTTCGTCCAGGAGAGATCTGAAATGTGCACAAGGCCATCGACTCCGGGCTCAAGCTCGACAAAAACACCGAAATCGGTAATGTTGCTGACTGTACCTTTGTGCAGGGAATTCTCGATATATTTTTCTGAAAGAGCGATCCATGGATCTTCGTTCACCCGCTTCATGGAAAGCGATAGCTTGGTGTGCTCTTTATCGACATTGAGGATAACACATTCAACTTCCTGACCGAGAGTAACAAACTGGCTTGGATGCTTGATGTGCTGAGTCCAGCTCATTTCAGAGATGTGAACAAGACCTTCAATACCTTTTTCTATCTCGACAAATGCGCCGTAATCAGTAATGGAAACAACTCGACCGTTCGTTTTGATGCCTACAGGATACTTGATCTCGATATTTTCCCAAGGATGAGCTTCAAGCTGCTTCATCCCGAGAGAAACCCTCTTGGTATTTTCGTCAAAAGCAACAACAACAACTTTGATCGGCTGATCAAGGTCGACAACTTCTGAAGGATGATTGATCCTGCCCCAAGTGATATCGGTAATATGAACAAGCCCGTCGAGACCGCCAAGGTCGACAAAAATACCGAAATCGGTGATATTCTTTACTGAACCCTCGAGAATCATACCCACCTTGATATTGGCAAGCATCTCTTCGCGCTTCGCGGCGTACTCTTCTTCGAGAATAACCTTGTGACTGACAACGATATTCTGTGTCACAGGATTGATTTTTACCACTCTGAAGTCCATTGTCTGTCCTACGAGCGCATCGAAGTCGCGTACAGGTTTGACATCGATCTGCGAACCCGGAAGGAATGCCTCGACTCCTGAAAGCGAAACCGTCATACCGCCCTTGACACGGTTGATTATCTTTCCGTTGATAATGGTGTCGTTCTCGATGGAATCATAGATTTTGTCCCAGATCCTCAGAACGTCCGCTTTTCTCTTCGAGAGAATAAGCTGCCCCATTTTGTCTTCGATGTTTTCGAGGTACACTTCTACCTCGTCACCGACTTGCAGCTCTTCTTCGTCCTTGAACTCAAGCTTCGAAACGATACCCTCGGATTTAAACCCGACATCAATGGTAACGTCCTTGTTCGAAATAGCGACGATAGTACCTTTTACGATTTCCTCTTCGGTGATCTCGTTAAGCGTGCTCGAATAGAGCTGCTCCATCTGGTCAAGCTCCGCCGAGTCGTAGTTTGCGAAAAACTTCACATGATGGTTTTTAGGCCCTTTCTCAACTACCTTTTTTTCTTCGATTGTTTGCGTTTCTGACATTAATTGTTTCCTTCCTCTCTGTGAATTTTGCCTTCCGCTGCGAGAGATTTCAGCGCAAGATTTTATAGTTAGTAAATATGCAGCCGTTCAAACAGCTGTTTTTTTCATTGCAAGATCATATACCAGCGCGACCTGTTCCTCTATGGACAAACCGGACGTGTCGACTTCTACGGCTTCTTCATGTTTTTTCAGAGGAGCATGCCTTCGGGCGGCATCGTCTCCATCGCGCTTCAGAATTTCCTGTTCCAGCTCTTCAACCGAGGGCAGAAGCGTTCTCTCCCCTTTTTTCTGAAGGAGTTCGGCATACCTGCGCCTGGCTCTTTCAGCAGCGTCGGCTATAAGAAATATTTTCAGTTCGGCATCGGGAAATATGACGGTACCGATATCTCTGCCATCCATAACAACACCTCGTCTGCCTCCCATCTTTCTCTGTATCGCTTTGAGCGAATCCCGAACCGGCTTCAAAGAGCTGATAAAACTGACGTTACGCGAAACCCTGTTCTCCCGTATAGCGTCAGTGACATCACATCCGTCAAGCAGAACACGATCACCGTCAAAGGCTATATCAAGTGTTTGAAGCAGGCTTTCGATCGCATCAGGGGACTTCTGCAGTTCTTCCAGCAATCCCGCCTTGAGCGCCTTGAGCGTCACGGCGCGATACATCGCTCCGGTGTCGATATAGGTATATCCCAGTCTCTTTGCCAGAAGCCGGGCCGTGGTGCTTTTTCCTGAAGCAGCCGGACCATCAATAGCGATGATTATTTTGGTTTCGCAGCCGATACCTGTATTATTTTGAGTTAGCCTGCTATTCTATAAAAAAATTTTGCTTTTTGCAAATATATTGATTTCTTCAAGTTCCATGTTCAGCATGAACAGTGCTGCAGGTACAGCGAAATACGTTCAATGCCGAACTCAGGCCATGACATATATTATTTAAATTAAAGGCAACTCTATTAATTGTCGTGAGCGAGCTGAAGACAAGGCGGACGGAGCACAGAAACCGGAGTGTACACAGAGTACATGAGGATTTCGAGCACCGACCAACGAAGTATTCGGGTCGCGCAACAAATTAATAGAAGTGCCCTTAAGACTGTCTCTATCACCTCAGCTAACACTCATCCACATTTTCTATGGCTTTACGTTGCGGGATCGTCGGGTTGCCCAATGTCGGTAAATCAACTCTTTTCAATGCCATAACGGCAAAACAGGCCGAAGCTGAAAATTATCCATTCTGCACGATTGAGCCCAATGTAGGGATGGTGCTTGTTCCGGATGAAAGACTGCAAAAGCTGGCTGATATCGTCAAAACCCCGACGATCATTCCGGCCACCATCGAACTTGTGGATATAGCGGGCCTCGTGCGGGGCGCGAGTAAAGGCGAAGGTCTTGGAAACCAGTTCCTGTCGCATATCAGAGAGGTCGATACCATTGTTCACGTTGTACGCTGTTTTGAGGATCCGGATGTCATCCATGTCCACGGTGAGGTGAACCCGGCTGACGATATCGCGACGATCGAAACAGAGCTGATGCTGGCTGACCTCGACAGCATGGAAAAAAGGCTTGAAAAACTGAAGAAGAATGCAAGAAAAGAAAAGGAGCTCCTCCCGGCAGTCGCGCTTGCTGAAAAAATCATCTCGGGGCTTGGCGAAGGCATCCCCGCGCGCGTCCTGATGGAAACAGAAGAGGAGATATCTCTGGGAAAACAGTTTTTCCTGCTGTCAGCCAAACCCGTTCTGTACGCCGCGAATGTCTCAGACAACGATCTGCCCGACGGAAACAGCTTCACGACTCAAGTAGCTGAAATCGCCGAAAAAGAAGGCGAAAAAATGCTGATTATCTGTGCGAAAACCGAAGCGGAAATAGCTGAACTTCCTGAAGAGGAACGCCCTGAATTTCTCGAAAGCCTCGGCCTTGAAATGTCAGGTCTGGATCGTATCATACAGACTGCTTATGACCTGCTTGGACTGCAAACATACTTTACTGCCGGCGAAAAAGAAGTACGTGCCTGGACTATCCGAAAAGGTGCTGCCGCACCTGAAGCCGCGGCAGCGATTCACACCGATTTTGAAAAAGGGTTCATACGCGCCGAGGTAATCGCCTACACCGACATGATCACCTGCGGTTCTGAACAGAAAGCCAAAGAAGCAGGTAAAATGCGCTCTGAAGGCAAGGAATACATTGTCAGGGACGGAGATGTGATTGTTTTCCGATTTAATGTATAGGGATGGGAGGACGTGGGATGTGTTATGTGCTAAGTGTTAGGTGTTAAGAGGGCTAGCTGGTTAGCCAAATAGAAATGAGTGCTGAGCAATGAGCGATGAGTCTACAAATAGTTCTGAGTGATGTATGCAAGATGACGAAATAGCTGGATTCGGGAATTGTAGGGGCAGACCCCTGTGTCTGCCCGCGGTGATTGGCAGGGGCGAAAAATCTTTCGCCCGATCTGGTAATCTTGGGGCTATTTAGCCATTCAGCTATCCAGCCATTCGGCCAGTTTGATTTTTTTACTCGTCACTGGTCACTCGTTACTAGTCACTGCTTCAACATCCTACACTTCTATCAATTCGACATCGGGAATGTCCTTGCCGAGAAAGAGTTCACAAAGTGATTTGAATTTCTGTGGAAGATCGCTTACCAGCAGATGGGGAAAGACGTGAGGCTGTGATCCGTTGAGCAGACCGTTCCCGGCAAGCATCTCCTTCGATTTAAGGGCAACCGCTTCCGCGGAATCAATAATACGGACATCCTGACCGGCAATCTCCGCGATCATCTTCTTGAGAATGGGATAGTGCGTACAGCCAAGCACCAGCGTATCAATACTCTGATCGAGAAGGGGCAGCAGATACTCACGGGCTATCATGCTTGCCGCAGGATGCTCAGTAAATCCTTCTTCCGCAAGAGGGACGAACAAAGGACATGCCGTGGAAAAGACCTCCACTTCCGGATTGAGGGCGTTCATAGCCAGCGAATAGGCGTTTGACAAAATCGTTGCGCGTGTTCCGATAACACCCACCCGGTTGTTGCGGGTATTTTCCACTGCCAGTTCCGCCCCGGCCTCAAGAACGCCCAGTACCGGAATGCCATGTCCCGCCCGCTTGACAACATCAAGCGCAAGTGCTGAAACCGTATTACAGGCGACGATAATCAACTTTGGCTGATACTTCATGAGGATGTCCGTATCGTCCTGCGCATATTTTCTGATGGCAACCTGTGATTTCGAGCCATAGGGAACCCTGGCAGTATCACCGAAATAGATAATGCGTTCGGAAGGAAGAAGCGCCTGTATCGCTTTGACAACCGTAAGCCCGCCAATCCCCGAATCAAATATGCCAACCGGACTTGAAGCTGAGAGTGTCATAGAATAGGTAATAGGTAATAGGTAATAGGTAATAGGTAATAGGTAATAGGTAATAGGTAATAGGGTGAAGATAGACGAATGAAAAGTCAAAAATCAAAAGGCAAAAGTAAAAAGGCGGAGTAGCTGAATGGCTGGTTGGCTAAGTCGTTCACCGCGGGCAGACACAGGAGTCTGTCCCTACAATTCCAGTCACCCACCTCCCAGCAAGTCATGCCGGACTTGATCCGGCATCCATCATCAGGAATAAGTCAAAAGGCTAAATAGCTGGATAGCTGAATGGCTACATGGCTAAGCACGAAGATTGCCAGATCGGGCGAAAGATTTTTCGCCCCTACCAATCACCGCGGGCAGACACAGGGGTCTGCCCCTACGAATCATCAACCTCCCGTCTCCCATCTTCTCTGCTCTCTCCTCTTTTCTCTTTCCCTTCCGGTCAACTCACATTCCACCTAACCCCTAACTCCTAACACATCCCACATCCCCCACTCATCGCTCATTGCTCATTGCTTTGAACTAAGCTTTTCCCCTACCAGTAGGATATCATCCTGTTAAAGAGATCATCGACAATCTGATCGACAACGTTGTCGATAGCCGCCTCTTTACCGGCAAAGTCCCCGACAGCATAATCGTCAAAACCGCTGAATAACGTACGGTCAAAAAACGGCTTTTTTTCTGCCTGATCGATAAATGAGGCCCGTACGACAATCGTAATCCGATTGGTTACCGCTCTCTCGGAATCGGTACCGAGCTGACTTGGCTCATCACTGAACGACACTATAGCCGCGTTAACCACTGCGTCTGCCCGGCTTTTTTCAGACTCGATAACGAGAGAACTTTGAGCCTCGATAACGTCGATGAGCTTTTCAGTACATTCAGTACCGAGCTGAGCGACACCGGCACCGGAACGTTCTTCAAATGAAGGAACAGCTACCGTTTTGATGTGGGGTGGAAGTGAACCTCCTGAAAAACTGTAGCATCCCTGCAATATGAGCACAAGAATTACCAACATGCTTCCGGACAGAGAAAAACGAACCATGGCAATAGCTGTTTCTAACACGTTTAGTAGCTTAAATAATTCATGAGAGTTCGAAAACCCGAATTATAGAAATAAAATATACATTGAGCCGATCATGTACCCGGATCCCTTCATGAAAACCGGTAAAAAAAGCTCAAAACTACAGACAGTCAAAACACCATGGATTCCCGTGTCAGGCACGGGAATGACAGGGAGTGGAGAGGAGTCATGCCGCCCTGTGTAATACTATTACACGGGGTGATCCGGCATCCATGCACACCCTGGCACTAACGATGGATTCCCGTGTCAAGCACGGGAATGACAGAAAAGGGAAAGTTTCCCGTCCTTGTACTCCCTTTATTTCTTCCTTTGGTGAATGATTCAGGTTAGTAGCTTGAATAATCTATTTTCTTCAACAGTTTACGAAACGGATAGGAAAACAGAAGCCATTTTTTTCGTTTACCGTCAAGTGCCGACACGTAATCTCCGCTTTTACATTTACCCTGGTCACTGCACATTTTCACGGCCAGTGATGCGGCGACAGATGGAGGTTGAGAAAAGATATCTTTTATTTTCTGAAAGGTTTTCTGCTGACGTTCCATTTCCGGCGTCAGGGATATGGATTGTATCATTTCTGTCCGGACAAGACCTGGATGCAGGAGCATTATTGAAACAGGAGATTGCCGGTATTCCTCTGCGACGGCAAAGGTGAATCGCGCGATCGCTGCTTTCGATGAACCGTACGCGCTGATAAAGGGTGTATTTGATTTCTTATCGGTACCTGAACCGGCCATATTGATAATCTTGCCGGGCCTGCCTGTCTTCAGAAAATATTTGAGCGCCGCACGGCATCCGTAGTATGTCCCCTTCAGGTTAGTATCAATAATCCGCCCCCACTCCAGAGGCTCACTGTCGGTAATGTTATAAAACGTATCGGATATTCCCGCGTTGTTGATAAAGATGTCAAGTCCGCCAAACTTGTCAACGGTTGACAGCACCAGTTTTTCTACCTCGTCATAGTCAGATACATCACATACGTGACCGTAGACGTTCTCTCCGGGAAATTCCTGCAACGCCTTGTCAACACTGGACCTGCGAGCAGAAGTTATGACAACCCGAGCGCCTTCCCGGACAAATGCAGCTGCGATAGCTTTACCGATTCCTCTGGTAGAACCGGTGATGATTGCAACTTTGTTGTTGAGCTTTCCCACGAGTATGAAGTCAAAGGTAAAAAAAGGCAAAAGGCAAAAGGTAAAGGGCAAAAACGAAAGCACACATCACCTGGAATGATCGTGTTGTGTTTTTGACTTTTGATTTTTGACTTATTACTTACTCAGCATTGCCTTGAGCTCAGGGCGGGTTTCTGCATAAGCTTCAAGATCGATACCCTCTTCTATGGCCTCCCAGGCCTGGCGTATGCTTGTTGCGCCCGCTTTCGGGCCCATCGGATGACCGAAAATCCCTCTTCCGGGAACAAATCCGAAGTCAACGCTACCGACCTTACGGTAGACGTTCTCCAGTGTCAACGCCGAATCGCTGCCGCCGGGAACAGGCAGAGAGCGCTTGATCGAGCCCATCTCATTCAGACACTCCTCGATATTTTCACGAACTTCCTGCTCGGGAGTCATCATGCGACTCCCGAATCCGGGCATGATAATAGCGTCAAGACCGGCAAGACGCTGCAGTTTCGCAATAACTTTTGAGTGTATACCATACTTTTCAAGTCGGGAAAACGCTGCTATAAAGGGAAAATGTCCTATAAGCGGTACTTTTGTGTGTTTGCGAAGCATTCTCACCGCGCTCAGCCCTACAGGAAATGCGTTCACCAGCAGCGCGTTTGCTCCGTTTGCCACGGCGACATCATGCTGCTCGATCATTTTGTCAACCTCATCAGTTATGTTCGCCAGGTAGATTTTTTTATCGCCTGTCTCTTTTTCAGCAAGAACCCGCGCTTTGCCGAGAAGCTCTGTACGACGACTTGTGGTTGACCATGCAACATCGGCAAGCATCTCATCGTCTTTTGCTATATCGAGCCCTCCCAGCCAGCTCTGAAAGGCTATGTCGGAAAAGTATTCAGGAGAAAGTCCGATGTTGGGCTTGACCACTCCGAAAAAAATCGGCCGATTGTAGGCTCCGAGCATCTCACGAATGCCTTCGATGCCGAATTTCGGGCCTTCGAATTCCGCAAGGTAGGTGTCCGGAAAAGAGATATCCAGCAACTTGACAAGAGGAATCCCGGGAGTGAAGTAGGTCCCTTCTCCGCACACCGCTGTGAGGAGGTTGGGCAGCTTGGCCCCGAAATTCCTGTGAGGATGGGCAATCGTGACCCGACAGGCATGAATTTTACCAACGGCGTCATGCTCAACCGGATAGCTGAGTTCTTTGAGTTCCTCGAGAACCTGCCAGCCAAGAACCTTGGCCGCGTAGAGCGTCCTGAAATCTTCGTCAATACCGACCCTGTTCCACTGGGCTGTTGACTGCTCACTGCAAAAATGAGCTAACGCTGTCCTGATATCACCCACACACTCCAGGTAATACTCAAGTTCCAGGTAGTCAGCCATATTCAGCTGACCCCTGTCTGCAAAAAATCCTTTTATCTCTTCCGCGTTCATAGTACTTCGTTCAGTGCAGGTATTATTAAAAACAGCTCGAGCAGCCCGGGCGTCGTCATCCAGTTTACCCTTCAGCCTTTATGCTGTTGAAGTATGCATATGCCTCATCGGGTGTCATGTTTTCATGAACGATACGATTGACAGCTTTCATCATCGCGACCGGAGCGTCGCTCTGAAAGATGTTCCTTCCCATATCGACGCCGGAAGCTCCTTCCTGAATCGCCCTGTATGACATGGTCAGCGCATCATACTCGGGAAGCTTCTTTCCGCCGGCCATAACAATCGGGACAGGACAGGAAGAAACAATGGTGTCAAAATCTTCAGGAACATAATAGGTTTTCACGATCTGCGCGCCAAGTTCCGCACACATCCTGCAGGCGAGACGGAAGTACTTTGCATCACGTACCATATCTTTTCCAACAGCGGTAACAGCCATAACCGGGATGCCGTATCGGTAACCCCAATCGATAAGCTTTGTCATGTTCTGGATCGAACGGGTCTCATATTCCCCGCCGATAAAGACCTGAAGAGTAATCGCGGCAACATTCATCCGGATGGCGTCCTCGATATCGACCGCAATCTGCTCATCGGAAAGTTCTTTGAGAATACTCGGGCCTCCGCTGCTGCGCATGACAACAGCCTTGTTCAGCGTCGGCGGCACCGTTGTCCGCAGGATCCCTCTCGTCAGCATGATAGCGTCCGAGTACTGCATAAGCGGCACAATATTGAGATCGATGCGTTCGAGACCGGTCGTAGGACCCTGAAAATAGCCGTGATCGATGGCAAACATTACGGTTTTTCCCGTGTCGGGTCTGAAAATCCTGGATAAACGGTTTTTCATTCCCCAGTCCAGAGCGCTTGCGCCTTTGAGAAAGAAACCGTGAGTATCAACCGGGACATCGGTATAATAATTCTTTTCCTGTTTTCCCAGATCTGCTTCCGGCATAGTCATGCTCTCCTTATAACGTTATATAATAGTAGAGTAAAGAGTTCTTTTTCACCTGAGTGCGGCCGCGATGTTACCGCCATCTACCGTTGTAATCGAACCTGTTGTCTTTTTTTCCAGCGCGAGATGTATAAATGCATCGGCCACATCTTCAGCGGTTACTTCAAGCTTGAGAAGGTTGCCTGCCATATATTCGCTGGCACTGAGCCCCCTTGCTGTTGAACGGGCCGCTATCATCTCCTCGTCAAGCAAACCGCTCCGGATCCTGTCTGCATTGATACCGTTAGCCCGGATACCGTCACGGCCATGATCAAGCGCATACTGCCGAACGAGAAAGAGCGTCGCCGCTTTGGGAAGACCGTATGGCCCGAAATCAGGGCCGGGATTTACCGCCTGTTTGGAAACGTTGTACAACAAATTTCCGCCGATCCCCTGCAGCTTCATAACAGCAACCGCTTCCTGAGAAATCGACTGATGAGAGAAAAAGTTAAGTTCAAAGCTCTTTCGGAGCACGTCGTCGGAAACCTCGCCGATCCTGCCCTGAAGAGCAGCACCGACATTGGACACCACAATATCAATTCCTCCGAATCGTTCACAGATCTTCCGGAAAGCCTCCGAAACCGATGTTCGATCGGTTACGTCACACATGATACCAAGCGTATCCGGACCGAGTTTGTCTATAGCTTTTTCAAGGCTTTCACCGTCAAGATCAAGAATGGCTATTTCCGCTCCTCTCTCTCTGAACGCCCTGGCTGTAGCAAGACCTATAGCCCCTGCAGCGCCGGTAATCATGGCAACCTTGCCTGCAAAAACATCATGACGCACTTTCTTTACCTTGGCCTGTTCCATATCCCAGTATTCGATACCAAACACCTCGTTTTCCGGGATCGTTTCGAAACAACCGATCGATTCAGCCTGAAGCACAGCTTCAGCGGTAGATGTAGCAATATCCGCATTGACCCGCGCATCCCTGAGCGTTTTACCGAGGCCGAACAGACCGAGACCTGGAACAAGGACAACCCGCGGTAACGGATCAAGCATCTGCACCTCAATACCTGATGCGGACTGCTGACGTTCAAAATATGCCGTATACTCTTTTGTATAGTTTTTCACAGCCTCATGCACGCTCTTTCTGAACCCTTCGGGGTCAGAAGCATCGGGAACAGGCAGAACAAGAGGAATATTCTTTGTCCGAATAATGAAATCAGGAGTCATGCTTCCCTTACGTGCCAGAAGCGCCAGATCGGCGCTGTTGACATATTCCATAATCTCAGGAGATGACCTGAAATCAAGAATAAAGCTCTCATAATCCTTGCTGTCCGGCGTTTTTTCCGTCACACACGCACCCCGTATAACCGGAGCGACTTTTTCGAGCGGAAGAAGCACCCCCGGCAATGCAATCGACGGAAAGGATTTCCGCCCGGGTTGCCCAATTCTTTCCTCCAGATCTGAAACAGCCCCGATCATCAGATCATACGCCTCCTTCGAAGTTTCCCCGAAGGTTACCAGCCCGTGTTTCAGAAGCACCAGTCCTGTTACGCCCCTGTCAGCAGCATAGACCTTTTCAGCTGATCGCGCCAGTTCCAGTCCGGGCCTCATGTAGGGAACAATACCGAACCTGTCACCAAGCACATCTTTGCCGAGCTTCTCACCATCAGGCTGATTGGTAAGCGTCAGCAGTGCCTGTGCATGCGTATGCAAGATGTATTTGTGCGGCAGAAAAGCGTGTAAAAGGGTTTCTATGGAAGGCGTCAGCCCGTTTTTCACCATATGATCGGTAAGGCTGAAAAGATTCAGAAACAGAAAGTTTTTCAGTTCCTGATTGGAGAACCTCTTGAGATCTTCATCGGTAAGATTTCCTCCCGAAAGTATCATCTGCAGCAGTCTCTGGAGAGGCTCTATCCTGACAGGCGTAAAATCATACGCCGTAACATCGGCAAGGTCCACTCCGCTACCCTTGATAAAAAGCACATTTACCTTGTTGCCGATAACATCGGAAAGCTGGCACTTTACAGACGTATTACCACCCCCGTGCATAACAAGCCTGTTTTCCCTGCCAAGCAAGCGGGAGGAATATACCAGTTCGGCAAGTTCCCGGGGCAGCTGTGTGACAGTTTCCAGCTCTGCCGCTACTGCATGACAAGCGGTGTCTTCCCAGAGGTTTTGCATACACATAAACGTCTAATGACTGATAAAGCGTAAGAAGATAAAAAATATCAAGATGTAAGGCTTTGAATATAGCAAAAACCTGCAACCCGGAAAACCCCGCGATACCACAGTTCCATTATTTTCCTATTGTTATCGTACATTAATTAATACAGGAATGGGGAGAAAGAGAGACAAGTAACAAGAGACGAGAAGAGGGGGGGTGAGGGAAATGGATAGTGGATAATGGATAATGAGGGATTGCCTGGAGGTAGTAGGGAGTGGGAGTGCTGAGTACTGAGTGCTGAGCAATGAGCGATGAGCGATGAGTGTGGGATGGGAAATGGATAATGGATAATGGAGAGTGGATAATGAGGGATAGCATGGAGGAAGCCGGAAGGTGGAATGACTATTGTCGATTGACTATTGAATAGTGGAAGA
>Ga0272444_10004444_pt1 | contig 12378 bp, 9 predicted proteins | sample SSMForm13_FD_201033 | JGI IMG/M metagenome (GOLD analysis project Ga0272444, IMG submission 201033) | Marine sediment archaeal communities from Little Sippewissett salt marsh, Falmouth, MA, United States - SSM-Form-13 | ecosystem: Environmental > Aquatic > Marine > Wetlands > Sediment ... | reverse complement strand
CGGTGTCTCCTCGCTCCCGGAAGCTTTCCGGGACGATGAACACCGTAGCCTCACCTCCCTCTTCGAGTACTTTTCTTACGTGAGGCAACGATCCCGTTTCGAGTACTTTTTTGGTGAGGCAATGCGGAGCGTTGCCATAACGGGACTGATCGCGCTAGTATCTTGTGCATCGGGCTCCGTTCTGGGTTAGGAGAGTACGAGCCAAGGAGCCCGAAGCCTTCGCCTAGGGGCCGTGCGCGGTTGCTCCATGACCTCCGTGCGGCCCCTTGTCTTTGGTGGCGACGGCTCGCTCGCGACAGTCGCGAAGTGAGCCGTTCGAGTTGTCCAGCAACCGATCGTTCTCCACGGGACCACTCCGAGAGGTCTAACGCCGTCTAGGGATCTCTTGAACTGGGGCTCGGCCGGAGCGACCGACGTTCAACGGGATACACGTGCATCCAGCGACTGGAGGCCGGGAAGCTGAAGAGCAAGAACGTCGGGTGGGATGCATCAGTGACGCGCGTCTGCCTGTGAGCGCGTGACTTCGTTGTGGAATGCGAAGAGCGTTTGGACGGGAATCGACGAAGCGCTATTCTGCTCGCTTCCCCTGCTTGTCCTGGTACATGCGAGAGTCGGCTTCCGCCAATGCATGCTCGATCGACCGACCGGAATCGGGGTGCCAGAAGATGCTCCCAACCGAGACGGTGACGTCAAATCCGCTGATCTGCCTCAGCCTGTCGCTTCGCATCACGGCATTCCGAACCCGCACCGCCGCTTCGTCTGCGTCCTCACCTGTCTCTGTGAGCACCACGAGGAACTCGTCACCACCATAGCGAACGATCATATCCGTCCTACGGACCGTGCTCCGGAGAACGTCCGCGATTTCCTTCAGTACCATGTCCCCGGTTTGGTGCCCGTAGCGATCGTTGATCTCCTTGAATCGATCGACGTCGATCATCAACAGGCCAATGGGGTGGTCGTAGCGCGATGCACGGAGAACTTCACGACCGATGAGCTCGTTGAAGTAGTGCCTGTTGAAGACACCGGTGAGAGCATCGTGCCGTGCTTGCCTGATCAGCTGCTTCTGGAGTCGTAGGCGCGAGACAGCTACTGCAGTGTGTCCCAGAAGCAACGCCAGGAGACGGCTATCCTCCTCGGTAAACGCTTCCGCGTCCAACGTAGCTGCAACGAAGACGCCAACATCCCCGATCGGCGAGCAGATCAGCGACTGAGAGGCGTCTGGAATCCCAGTCGGGATCACATCAGCCTGGGGGTTGCTCAAGATGATCGTCTTGCCGCTCTGGAAAACATCGGCTGCGATGCCCGGGGGATCGATACGAGTCCGTTTGAGCTCCGTCGAATCGAGCTTTGAGGAGACCGCTTGGCAAACGAGGTCTTCTTCCTCTGCGGAGCACAACATGCCGAGCGAGAAGCCGAGGACGCGCTCGGCCGCATCACAGGTGATGTGGTAGGCCGCGCCTTGCTCGTCTGCCGCCCCAAGCGCGTCGGCTGCTTCGTGAAGCTCCTCGATCTTCCGACGAGATCTCGCGAGTGCAGCCTCCGCTTCCTTCCGTGCGGTGATGTCGCGGTAGATCCCGTATACCGCGATCTGGTCTCCGTCGATGAGGATCGGCGTTCCAAGGATCGACACATGGAGCAGCGTGCCGTCCTTGCGTCGTCGCTGTGTCTCCACGGAAGCTGGTTCGACTGCCGCCGAAGACGGTGCGAGCCCATCCTTGTACCTCGGAGTGGGTTTGAGACTGAGCAGCAACTGGGATCAAATTGCGTCAGTGAGTGTGATGCACATCACGAATCGCTAGGCGGTCCAAACCCGCAAAGATGGCCCTTCTGGTACTGATGCGTCACTGGGTTTGGTTCTCCATTCATACACATCGTCTCTGTTTCACACACTGCGGACAAAGACAGACAGGAACAGCGTTCTAGCCAGATCTGGTGGAGCCTGAGTGAACGACTGGAGAACTTTCGTTCTGAGCTGCTCCATAGCGTGAAATCTCCTTCGGAAGGATTCTTTAGCGCTTCCAATCTGATGGACACCATCCTGAGCGGGAGACCCGACGTGAACGTTTGGAGACCAGAAGTGCATTTTGTGGCATGCCATAACACACTAGAGGCCATCGGGTGATGGCTGTGGCACTCAAGCAGCCGAATCTCCGAAAGAACCCGGGCGGTTCACTCTCAGACTTGGCAATCGGCCCGGTAGAGCCCTTCCACCGCACTCCTTCGTCAACAGCACTCCGACTTCCGACAGTCGCAACGATTCGCAGCTATTCCACAGCATCAACCGAGACGGAGTCGAGCACACCATCTTGACAGTAATCGACAACGTCTACCTCGAAACGACGAGCCGCTGTCGTCTCAGACAGCGACATCGGAAGAGCATAGGAAAACATGTACTCCATATCGAACACGCCGTCGTCATTCATATCGTAGTAGTTCCAGCGAGTGAAGCTCTCGATCTCCACGTGAGTGAACGTCGTCCGTCCGATATCCAGAAGGACGATAGCCCGACTTGGCCAGTCGTTCTCCCTCCACGCTACCCACAACCCATCATCACTCTCGCCATCCTTATCTAGATCAGCGTAGAAGATCGCTGCGACGTCGCTCTCGTCGTTTGGATCTGTACCGATCGCGTTCTCCACCGCGTCGGGTATCCCGTCGGAATCTCCGTCGGCATCCAAGGAGATGCGAGCGACTTCCACACTGTCGACGATCAGATCGTGCGCGAGATCCCGGATGGTTGTCTGAAACGCCACCGGGTCAGAAGATGACGGTATTGGAAGCGTATAGCGTACGACGTACAGGGCGTCCGCAGCGGTCCCTGCTTTGGCAGCGCCAACCGTGAGTTGCCCAGGCCCGACCGGAACGGTCGTATCAATGTGCGAGTTGTCTCCGATGTCGATCTCGATTTCATCTGCGAATCCATTGCCGTCACTGTCTACAAGCAGCAGGCTATCGTCGACCAATCCATCCAGATCGAGATCAGCTGTGAATGGAACATCCGGATGATCCGTCGGGTCGTACGGATTCGTACCAGCTGCGGCTTCATCGGCATCGGAAGTCCCGTCGCCGTCAGAGTCGCGGCTGGGATCAGGGGCCTGCGCTCCAGGAGAACCAACTGGAGTTGGGGGCGAGAAGCAAGGACACTCATCGAACGCGTCGACTTCTCCGTCGCCATCCGAATCGGGGTTGAGTGGATCAAGCCGATCTACCTGCCTCACGCCAGGCTTGAGCCTCTGCGGATCAGTGGGATCTACCAGGTAACTTGCGGGCGGTGGGGCACAAACATGCGCTACCTCCTCGGCATCCGTCGCGTGATCGTCGTCAGTGTCCGCGTCCCAGGGATCCGTACGATGCTCCAGGATCTCCGCCCCGTCGGTGAGACCGTCGTTGTCGCAATCCGGGTCGATGGGGTTGGTGTGATGAACTCTCGTCTCGTCGAGGTCGGAAAGCCCGTCGTCGTCGCTGTCCCAGTCCAGGGGATCGGTCCCAAGGTCGACCTCCTCCCCGTCATTGAGTCCATCGTTGTCCGAGTCGGGATCCCAGATCGAAGGGAGTGAGTCATCGTTTAGTTCGCCGTCTGTACCGTGGACCCCCGGGACGTCCTCAAACGCTTCGTTCCCGTCGAGAATGCCGTCGCCATCGGAATCGGCGCAATTGACGTATCCGTCCCTGTATGTAGTGTTCGCGAAGAACCATTCTTCGATGTCGGGGAGGCCGTCGCCGTCGGTGTCCACGGCGAGTGGATTCGCGTGGTTCCGTGGGTCGGATGAGTAGTGAAGCTCAGGGTTATGGGGCGACGGCAGCTGCAAAGCCACATCCCAACGTCCGGTCGCCAGCTCGTACACGTCTCGGATTCCGTCTCCATCGGTGTCTGGCCGGCAAAAGGACGTCTGGTAGATCAGCAGTTCATCCCCGTCGTCAAGGTAATCGCCGTCGGAATCGCGTTCCTTTGGGCACGGGCAGGCCGCGCACGGCACTCCGGAACCTGTGTCAACCAAGCCGTCTGCCCAACCGATCTCCTCGCCATCGCTCAATCCGTCGAAGTCGGTATCGCTGTTGTATCGTTCGGTTCCGATTACCGTCTCAACATAGTCGCTCAACCCGTCTCCGTCTACGTCGTGACAGTGATCCATGGCTGCCTGCTCCGCTGCCAGTTGCAGTACCTCAACTCCCGTCGTGCAGGCCGCTGAAAGAATACCGGCAATACCGGTGCCACCATCAGGGATCGCCCCCATCCAGGCACAGACTATCGCTCCAATGTGCCCGTACAGCGACAAGGCCCTGTCCAATTGCTTGCATGCGTTTCCGTCGTTCAGGCACAAACCGGCGACGTCTATTACACGCGCCGCTTCTGGTGGGTTCACCAGGTCTGCGGAACTGGCCGACTCGCTGTGCATGATGTCGCCCGTGTACTTGGCGTATACGATGCATGGATCTTGAACCATCACACCGGGGAATGTGCACGTGCTTATTGGTTTGGTTATGTCCGCTGTCAAAGAAAGAACCCCCACATGCTTGCCGTGTTCGCCGGGACTGGTATACAGCTCGACCCACCCGGTCGGGACTGTTCTCACGAGATCGCTTGTTGGATTGACATCAGGATGCTTATCCTCGACGTTGACCGTGACGGAACAGATTCGTGTTCCGTCGGCGTTTGGCTCCGTACACGAGCAGGTCGGAATCGTCACCTCGGTCAAGTGCTTGATGCCGTAGATGGTGATCGTCTCACTGCACTCTTCACAGTATTTGCTGCCCAAATAGTGCACGAAGATGGAGTATTCGCACTGACCCGAGGCGGGACATGGAGTTGTTGGGTAGAAGTAGAAGACCTCGGAGTTCCCCGGCATTTTCACTCCCAATGGGCACGTCTCAACGACAGCACCACCTCTAGTCCACTTGACATAGCCTGTACAGCCATTGACAAGGATCCACGTCTCCCCTGATGTCGGGACAACGTCATCTCTCTCATGTTTGATCTTCACTGTAACCTTGACGCCCGCTCCAGGACCGACGGTCAGTACATCTGTCTGATGCCAAACGTATGTCGCGTCCTTCGCGACGACAGCAGTCGACGTCCAGCAGATGCCCAAAAGGAGCACGATAACTGCACAGCCAAGGAAGCGACGGACTTCGATCCCTGACTTCTTCGTGCCCCGCGTCGCCTCGCGAGCAGGCTTTCGTTGCGCCCTGCGTACGGAGCAATCCTGATCAGCCGTCACCTGCTCTTGCCTCACGAGCACGTTGCCGGCAATCCTTGTTCGCTCGCTCAAAAGATCACCCCCACGGTGAGTACGACTCGGGACAGCTTCGACTGGGTGAACATCAACGTTGTGGAGACGGAGACCGGCGGCGCGATGAACAACAGCCGTGGGGACACCGAAGACACGACCAGGTTGCCGGATTCCGTGGCGATCGCCACGCTGATGCCACCGGAGAAGGCACCCTGCCGCACGCTCGCGGCAAAGCCCGCCCCCGTCAAGCCGCTGGTTGCTGAGTAGCTCGCCGACGAGGAGATCGTTCCTATCATGGTCCCGATCTGCACGGTGGCAGTCGAACTCATCGACGCGCTGCTGAACTCGAAACCCTCGGTCAGACTGACGGAAAGCTGGATCTGGTCGCACCAAGTTCCTGAGAACGAGAACCCCGAGAGCTCCAACGGGAAGAACGAGAATCCTCCCGAGAGCTCAAGGTCCCCGAAACCTGAGAATGAACCGCCTCCGCTCAACGTGAGGATCGGAGACGTAAAGGGATCGACGGAGAGGCTGAACCAGAATGGGATGCCGCAGTACTGCAGCCCGGAGAGCGATATCGTCTCGTTGAACCACGAGCTGTCGTCGCAAAGCGTCGCGGCGCGGCTGACAGAGCCCGAGGCGGACCACCCCTTGACATCATTGCTGCCAGCAACAGCGCACATGTTGGTAACGCTCGTGAGAAGGACGCCTGGGTATGGTTCTACGGAGAGCCTAAGGATGTTGCCCACATGAAAGGATTGACTCTGCACGTCGTACGTCGACCCGGTGAACTCGTCCGCTGGATCGGGGAATCTGACGTCCTCGATCATCAGCAAGTCGCTGAAACGGACCCCTCCGAGCTCGAAGTCGAAGGACATCCGCGCCTTGACGAACAGCATGTCACCAGGCTGGATCACAAGCGAGTTGACGATGCTGTCGTCGTCGATGACCGTCTCGTACGGCACCGCCCACCATAGCTCAGGTTTTAGCGTGATGGCCCCCACACAGAGGCCAGCATCGAGGATGAGTCTCTCGAAACCGGTGAAGTTCATGGCGCTGTTGGCGTGAAGACACCAATTTCCGGTGCTGGCCGTCAGATCAAGACTGGACTCGATGCCAAGCCTCGGGTAAATGAACTCGGCCGGGGTCCCGATCCATGTGCCCCCGAGGAGCGTTGCGCTCACCGGGATGACGACCGCGCTCAGCGTGTACTGTCCAGAGAATTCGACGGGCACCGCCACTGCGCTTCGAGCAATCAAGATAACCGCCACCAGCGAACAAATGAAGAGAGAGCCGCCCGAGACAGCGATGCGAGACAGACATCCTCGATCTAGTCGCAAGCTACGGTGCAGGGTCCGGTTCACAGACCTCCTCTCTCTTGCTGGCACCGCTCTCGCGGTTCTCGATCACAAGCGTACGTGCAGCGATGTCAGCCTCCCGTGCTGCTGCATGGAAGAGACTCGCCTGCTAGAGTTGCCCACAGACGGTCGGGTAATCGGGTTGCTCGATCCCCTCCCGGCTCTGACGTCCGTTCCTACTGTAATGCCGCCACATGCCTAGCGAACCCTGCTAAATCTTGGCCTCCTAGTATGCTATACTAGCCAAGCTTCATGAACGGAACTAGGGGTGACGCTATGAATAGCTTAGGCTATAGCTTGGAACGCGCCCGGATCATTTTTCGGGCTTGCGTGCACTCCGAAAGGCGGTCGTGAGCGCAAGGAAGCACGTCGCCCTTGACTTGGATGTCCACCTCAAGCTCGCGAAGCAGCGAAGACGGAGCGGATTGACGATCAAAGCGATCGTGAACAACGCGCTACGCTGTGCCCTATCTGACGGACAGCTTCTACGTGACAGCATTGGCGAAGTCCTCACCGACAGGGGCTATCTGACCGAAGAGGAGTACGTAGAGATCGTTGAGCAAGCTTGCCGAAGCGCTCGTAGTCATGCTTCACCGGACCACGAAGCTTTCGAGCGCCTCGCTGATGGCACGTATTGCTCAGGGAGTTGGACAATCAGGCCAACCCACGCCTCCGCGGACGATGCTTATGAGACTGTTGAGGCTTCTGCTCGGGATGGAAGGAGACGTTCGACGCATTCCCACGTTCATGAGGTCTCCGAGAGTGTGTTGGTCCTGTCCGGTCATGTCGCTGCACATATCGAAGACCGCATTAGGCTGCTTGATTCTTTAGATTCCATTTGCATCCCAGAAGGGATAGCACACTCGCTGACACCACTGACTCCCGATACAGTCCTTTCCATTACATTCGTTCCCAGTAGTGGCGTGTTTCAGTTAGATGGCACATTGTGATCCGAAACCGACTTCTTCTGCGAGGGATGGAGCCACGGGGCTCAAAGCTTGCCTCAGCCGCGAGATGCTGCGAACCACGAGTTCCTGCAGAAGGCTTCGCTAACCCACGGTCTCCGCTTGCTGCGCGTGAAGCCAAAAAGTAGTCGGAAGAGCCTGCTCTGAGATTCCCGTGGGGCTGGGACAAGCTCCCTCTGTACGGTTCGCCGATAGCACGGATGGTGATACACTACTAGAAGCAAAAGGAGGTATGCCTGATGGTTGCACATCTGCATGTCGGGTTCAAGGTCGGAGACTACGAACAGTGGAAGAAGGGCTATGACGCGAGCATTGAGCAGCGGAAGGCGTCTGGTGAGATCTCCTTCCAGGTCTTCCGTAGCGTAGACGATCCCAATAGAGTGACGGTGCTGTCGATGCAGGAGAGTGCGGAGAAGATCCAGGCCTTCATGAACTCACCCGACTTGAAGGACCGCATGAAGAAGGCTGGGATTACGGAGATGGGAGAGATGTTGATCATGGAGCAGATGGATAGCGGAACGCCCTGACGCTGCCTGCCAAGTGGTGGTCGTAGAACCGGTGGCCAGGCGCTTGCTGGATTTCGTTGTACGGAATCCACATCGAGTCGTTCATCCCACCTTGGCGTCCCATCGACATCGGTCTCCCCCCGCATCTTGATATCGTATCCGGATACGTCGCCAAGAGGGAAAACCAACAGGCTGCTAGGCGGTCCAAACCCGCAAAGATGGCGCTTCTGGTACTGATGCGTCACTGGGTTTGGTTGTCCATTCATACACATCGTCTCTGTTTCATACACTGCGGACACAGACGACAGGAATAGCGTTCTAGCCAGTTCTGGTGGAGCCTGGGTGAGCGACTGGAGAACTTTCGTTCTGAGCTGCTCCATGGCCTGAAGTTACCTTCGACAGGATGTTTGGTGCTTTCCTAAGCGCGGTCCTGGCATCCAAGACGGGAGTCCCGAGGCAAGCGTTTGGAGAACTCGAAGGACCCAGGTTCCCTTCCGTCGGAATCACCAGGTCTGCTAGTGGTCTCCGTTGGCGAACCTCCAGGGGGATTCGTCGGTATGGAGGGGCCTTCGCAGATCCGCCCACGCGTCAGGTACGGGACAGGATATCCGGCTGTTTTACTCCATTCGTATAGAGTTTCACACGGAGAAGCGATTAGCGGTATGATAGAAGCTTGGTATGCTGGGAACAGGAGTGCGCAGTCTACCTAGTCAGGGCAGACGCTGTCGGTACGTGTCAGTTGTGTTGCTCCTTGCGCTTCTGTTGACTCTCTTGGGCACGGCGACAGTCGGAAAGACCGTGCAGGAGAAACTTGACGCTCACCAGTTCCCTAAGCTGTGGAATGATCTCGAACTCGGAGGCCTGGAGGATCTGAGTTGGACGTACAATGACCAGTGCTCACCCCCTCAACCAGGTGCGGACCGGGAGTTAATCCCATGGTGGGACATCATCTCACTGGATGTCGAAACCATGGAGAACACCCCGGACAAGCTTGCTCAGATACGGCTAGAGAATCCGAACCTCGTGGCCCTGAGCTACTGGGGTGCCGTGCTGTGGAGTACCTCGGATCAGAGCTGTACCGGGTGGAACGAAGTCCGATGCTCCTTCGGGACCCGGATCGAAGATGATTGGCACGTATACGATTCACAAGGAAGCCGGGTTTTCGCTTTTTCCAACTACTTGTGCTCAAGCTACTTGATGGACATCCGCTCGGACTGGCAGACTGAGGTCCCCAGCTTCCTTCATACGGACGTACTCTCGAGCGATCTCTGGGATGGCATCTTCTTTGACTGGATAGAGGATGCTGTCTGCTGGTGCGCTGATGACATTGATCTGGACCGCGACGGCACCCCTGATGCGTGCAGTACCGTGGACAGCGTCTTCTTGACCGGCCGCCAGGCCATGCTCGACGTGTGCCGGGTCCTCGAGGGCAGCGAAGCGCTGCTCATCGGCAATGGTGGATGGGGTGGGACTACCGTTGTGTACTCGAGCGCACTGAACGGCATGATGATCGAGGACTTCGCATACGCTGTTGATTGGTCTGGGCCCATGGAGAGAGTACGTCAGATGCTGGAGAACGGAGTTCCTCCACGAGTCTGCGCACTTCAATCAACCGGCAGACATGACAACTACCAGGAGCTACGCTACGGACTGTGTAGCGCGCTGACGCTTGGATGTTACTTCGCCTACGACGGTCACCAGAACTGCGAGGTCGGTGGCGCACCTGCCCCTTGCGGGCATCATGCCACTTGGTGGTACGACGAGTACTCGGTCAACGATTCCGGCTGGCCCACGGGCGATGCCTCCGGCAAAGGATACCTCGGGGATCCACTGGGACCTTCGTACGCGGCAGGGAACCCTACTGTCCTTCTTGAGACGGCCTTGGAGACGGGGATTCCGCAAGCGGACACACTGGCTTGGAGGCGCGACTTCCAGCATGGGGTAGCGTTGGTCAATCCAAGCGATATGCCGGAGCTTGTGATACTGGGCGGGACCTACTACCGGTTCCACGGCATCCAAGATCCCGTGACCAACGACGGCGCAGCGGTGACCCAGGTGACAGTTCCCGCGCGGGACGGGTTGATCCTACTCTCGGACATCGTCCCCGCGTCCAATCAGCCGCCCACGGGACGTGCAGGCCCCGATCAGTACGTTGAGGTCGGTCCAATCCTGTTCGCGGACGGCTTCGAGGACGGTGATGCCGACGGGTGGGGGAAGGAGCCCGCGAGCGCGTGGAGCGTCATCGACGACGGCGGGAACAGAGTATACCGAGGAGTGCCGCCGGTCCTCGGTCAAGAGGCGACGGAGACATGGGTGCAAGCGACATGGGGCGACGCAATCTACCGAACGAGGGTCAAGCTGGTCGATAACGAACACGCGGGGATCAACTTCCGCGCGTATGACTGTGGGCAGTATGCCGTCTGGATCGGGCGTGGAGATTTTGAGCTGACGCGCCACATTTGGTGTGACGACGACTGGCAGAGCCTTGGAGGGGCAGGTTTGACTTCAGAGGCTTGGCACGATGTGTGGACCGTCATCGACGGAACGCAGGTCCAAGTCTACGTCGATGGGGAACTGAAGGTCGAAGCCCATGACCCTGCCCCGCTGCCTTCGGGGAGCATTCAGTACTACGCCAAGGACACGGAGATCTACCTGGACGACATCGTGGTGGCTGAGCCGGTGTTCCTCGATGGGTCGTCATCCACCGATCCCAACTGCGCCATCGGCGATGTCCTGAGCTACCATTGGGAGTTCCTGTCGAAACCCGGGAGCAGCCAGACGTTGCTCTCGGATCCCAATGCGGCGAACCCGGTCTTCGTGGCGGATGTCGCTGGCGTCTACCATCTCCGACTCACCGTCACCGACGCGGCAGGCGAGACCGACACAGACGACGTTCGGATCTACGCTGATGTGGACTCCCCCGCTGTTCTCAAAGTGACACCTGAAGGTGATGTAAGGGCGGATGGCACATTCCACGCAGCTCAGTTCCTGAGTGGTTCAGCGGACGTTGCTGAGTGGGTCCGTGTTTCGGAGCCCGTGGCAGCGGGAGACCTCATGGAATTCGACCCTGCATGCGCTACGAGCTATCGCCGCTCTTGCAGCGCCTGTTCTCCACTCGTCGCCGGCGTGATCTCCACCGAGCCAGGCGTCGTCCTCGGACAGGGCAACTCGTCCGTGCAGCGTGCTCTGCTCGCCCTTGCCGGAATCGTTCTCGTCGAGGTCACGGACGAAGGCGGACCAATCCAGCCCGGGGACTTGCTCGTCAGCTCTTCCACCCCTGGTCACGCAATGCGGTGGTCAGGATCTGATCCTTGCCCATGTGCGCTCGTCGGGAAGGCACTAGAGCCTATGACAGACGAAATCGGGATGATCCTCGTTCTCCTGACCGCGCACTAGAAGCAGGTTCACAATTCGCACCATGCTGATGGAATGAGCAGTCCGTGATGAGTTTGAAAGTAGTCCGATACGGGGACTCGTAAAAGACGCAATCGCAGCTTGATCGTTAGACACCTAACGGAGTTCGAAAGCTGTCCAGTAGGGGGTAGAGAAGGGGGTGGCACAGCGTGCCACCCCCTTCTCTACGTTCCCGGACGCTTCGAACCTGCCGAGTTTACAGCCGTATCGAATGCAAACTCGCCGCTCTTCTTGGAAAGGCCGGATTCCGTTCCGGCGAACCGTAACCGTCCGCGGATCCTTCAGCGACTCGCCCTCGCACGGGCGCCGATGGATCGCAGTCCCTTGCTCGTTTCGATCAACAGGGTCGGCAGGATGGCGAGGGGGAGGATCCATCCCCACGTCGCGGCACCGAGCGCTTCGACGTCGAACAGCGGCCGCAGGAACGGGATGTGCAACACACACAGGACGAGCGCCAGCGACGTCGCCGTGGCCCACTGCATCCACCGGTTCGCAAACGGGCCGATTCGCGCCAGAGGAATCGTCTCCGACCGTGCCGCGTACGCCCGCAACAGCTCGGCGATCGCCAACGTCGCGAAGGCAACCGTTCCCGCGGCGGCCGGATCTCCTCCGCGAAGGGCCACGGCAAATGCGGCCAACACGGCGGCCGACAGCGCGCCGGCATGGATCACGATCCCGCGGGTCATCCGCCGGTCCACGATCCGCTGCCCGGCGGCCCGCGGCGGCCAATCCATGATCCCCGGCTCCCCTCGCTCCGCCGCCAGCGCGAGCGCCGGCGCTCCGTCGGTGACCAGGTTCAGCCACAACAGCTGGATCGCCGCGAGCGGCGGCGGCCACCCGAGAAGCGTCGCGACAAACAGGATCGCGATCTCGGCGAAGTTACACGAAAGCAGGTAGAAGACGG
>Ga0272444_10004443_pt1 | contig 12380 bp, 7 predicted proteins | sample SSMForm13_FD_201033 | JGI IMG/M metagenome (GOLD analysis project Ga0272444, IMG submission 201033) | Marine sediment archaeal communities from Little Sippewissett salt marsh, Falmouth, MA, United States - SSM-Form-13 | ecosystem: Environmental > Aquatic > Marine > Wetlands > Sediment ... | reverse complement strand
GATACTCCCCGGCCAATGTTACCGCTTCCACCAATGGTGGCGCATTCGTGAGACATTCGGCCGTCCTGTCGAGTTGGCGGACGCTACGGTGGACGTGGGCGTGTTCCAGGTCTGGACGAAGGACACGCCGCTTGAACCGGTCAAGTAGCCGCGCGCCTCCATCGCAACCCAATCCGACCCTGCCGACCGGCGGGCTCGGCGACCTCCGGGCCGTTGGCCCTCGCTGCCGTCCGCGCCCACCCCGTGGCCCGCCGCAGGCGGCGGGGAAACCCCTTTTGCGGGTCACCAAGACCGGCGTCGCGGATTTCCTTCATTATTACTTGCCGTATCACAATCCTCGTAATATATTATGAGTATCTGGCGCGATCGGCCGGCCCGGGCGTGTCCGGCGTGGGTGCCATGCTCATGCCGATGCTGTGGACCGGCACGTGAGCATGTGGACCGCTCGACGGCCAGTATGGCCACGCAAGCGTGGCCACGGCACCCCGCGAAAAGAAGGGAGGCGCGACATGGCTGGGAAGAAGAGGAAGAAGAGAGCCGGGGCGACAACCAGGGGGCTGGCCACGCCGGGAAAATCCGGGAAACGAGCAGCACGACCACCGGGCAAAGGGACCGCGGCCGCGCCGACGACGGCCGCCGGGAAGGCCCCTGCCCCGCCGGCGCCCGAGGCCGACGGCCGCGAGCTGCTCGACATGAGCCAGGCCATCGCGATGCTGAAGACCACGCGGCCGACGTTTTACCGGTGGCTGCGCGCGGGGAAGCTCAAGGGCATGAAGGTCGGCCGCCAGTGGCGGTTCTACCGCGAGGACATCGAGCGGTTCCTGCGCGGCCAGGGCCCGCGGATCGACTTGGCGGCGGACATCGGTCCCCTGCTGCGAGACCTGCGCGAGCCGATCGCGCCGTACGGGCCGACGTTCCCCGCGGGCGCGGGCGGCGACGAGGCCATGGAAGCTGCCCGGCTGATGATTCACCTCGGCGCGGCCATGGGGGCCAGCGACGTTCACGTGGCGGCGCAGTCGGACGGCGTGCACGTCCGCCTGCGCCTGGACGGCGTGCTGCACGCGGCGGCGACGTACGACGCGCGGCTTCATCCGGCGGTGGTCGCCGCGTGGAAGGCCATGGCGGCGTGCGACATTCACGAGACGGAACTGCCCCAGGACGGCCGCATCCTGATCGAGCTGCCCGGCATTTCCGACACAGTGGACCTTCGCGTGTCGTTCCTTCCGGCGTACGGGGGCGAGGCGGTGACCGCCCGGATTTTGCGGCGCGACGAAATCCACCTCTCGTTCGATCGGTTCGATCTCGCCCCGCCCGACCTGGAGAAGTTGCTGCGCCACATCGAGTCGCCCAACGGCGTGGTCCTCCTGACCGGGCCGACCGGCTCGGGCAAGACGACGACCCTCTACACGTGCCTGGGGCACCTGAACCGGCCCGAGGTGAAGCTGGTGAGCATCGAGGACCCGGTCGAGTTGGCGATGGACGGGGTGGTGCAGGTCGCGGTGCGGCAGCACCCGAGTCGGACCTTTCCGGCCGCGTGCCGGGCGGCGCTGCGGAGCGACCCGGACGTCATCATGGTCGGCGAGATCCGCGACGCCGAGAGCGCCAACCTGTGCGTGCAAATGGCGCTCACCGGGCACCTGGTGCTGACGACGCTGCACACCAGCGACGCGGCCGGCGCCCTGGTGCGCCTGGTCGAGATCGGCGTCGTGCCGTTCGTGGTCGCCGACGCGACGCGCCTGGTGGTCGCCCAGCGACTGGTCCGCAGGCTGTGCGCGGCGTGCAGCAAGCCCGGCACGCCTGATGCAGGTCACCTGGAGGAGGCCCAGCGCCTGGCCCGAACTGGCGGGCTGGCCTGGGACAGCCTGGCGAAACGGTGGCACGAGCCGGTCGGCTGCACGGCGTGCAAGTCCACGGGCTACCGCGGGCGGTCTCTCATCGCCGAGATGCTCGAGGTGACGCCCGAGGTGGGTGCGGCGCTGCGCCGCGGGGCGGGGGCGGCCGAGCTTCGGACCCTCGCCGTTGGCCAGGGGATGACCACCATGGCGGCCCACGGCATCCTGCGCGCCGCCGCGGGCGAGACGTCGCTGGCCGAGGTGGTCCGCGCGGCGGCCTCGCTGTGAGGACGCGCCGGGCATGAAGGCCCACCCGGCCGAGCGGGTGCCACGGCCAGGCCGTCCCGCCCCCGACGCAGTCGGAGCGGGGCGACTGTCCGTGCCCGGTCTTGTAGCACGGCCAGTCCCTTCGGGGCCTGGCCGTGGCACCCGACGCCACTTTCCTATGGTGCACCCTCGTCGGCCCGGTCGCGCGCCGGGCCTTGCATTGCGCGGCGACGCCGGGTAAGGTCGTAGCGCACACGACGGGGGAAGCCAGAAGGGAAAGCGACATGCGGATCGGACCGAGTGCGGCAGTGGTGGGCTTGCTGTGCGCCACGTTGGCGAGCATGGCTTGGGCCCAAGCCTCCGTCGCGGAACCGGCCGGCGTGCGGGTGTGGATCGGCGACATCACCGTGGACCACCCAGCGGTGAATCCCTCGGGAACGCGGCAGACGGTCACCATCGCCGCGGTGCGCAACGGGACGTTCTCCGGCATGGCGGTGGTGGAGTCCACCGAGGCCATCACGGGGCTCCGGGCCTCCGCGGGCCCGCTTTCCGCGCCGGGCGGGACCATCCCCGCCCGCAACGTGCGCCTGCGCTACGCGACGGCCTTGGCCTGGACCAATACCCGGAGGGGGGCCCGCCGGACGGGTGCGGATACCCTTTTGGAATCGCCTCCAGCCGAGGTGGCCGCGGTCCAGGGCCGGGCGACGCTCCCCGTGTGGGTGACGGTGAAGGTGCCCAGGGACGCCAAGCCCGGCGTGTACAAGGGGGGTCTCAAGATCGAGGCCAGGGGCCTGCCCGCCCGGACGGTGCCCATCGAGCTGACGGTGGCGGACTGGGCCCTGCCCGACACACAGGACTACCATGTCTGGACGGAGCTGATCCAGTCGCCCGACACGCTGGCGGTGGAGTACGGCGTGCCCCTGTGGTCGCCCAGGCACTGGGACCTGATCGGCCGCTCCTTCCAGATCATCGGCGAGACCGGCAGCCGGGTGGTCCACATCCCGCTGCTCTGCGGGACCAACTTCGGCAACGCCGAGTCGATGGTCCGGTGGGTGAAGAAGGCCGGCCGGGGCGACAACCAGTACGCGTACGACTTCTCCGTGATGGACAAGTACCTTGACCTGGCGGAGCAACACCTGGGCAAGCCCAAGCTGGTGATCTTTCCGGTCTGGGATGCTTATCTCAACCTGGGGTCTCAACGTGCGTCGATTTATAGCGAAGCGCATCGCACCGCCCGCCGATCGCTGCGTGGCAAGGGCCCCCGTGTCACGGTGGTAGACGCGGCCACGGGGAAGGCGGAGACCGAGTATCTGCCCCTCTACGAGGACCCGGCGAGCGGGGCGCTCTGGAAGCCGCTCTTTGCAGAGCTGCGCCGGCGCATGGCCAAGCGCGGCCTGGAGCCGACCATGGCCCTGGGGACCATGTCGGACGTGCAGCCTTCGAAAGAGCAGGTGGCGTTCCTGCGTGAAGCGTCCGGGGGGCTGCCCTGGGCCTCGTACGCCCACCACGGCCCTCGCGCCGGCCGCAAGATCCACAACGTGGCCGAGGTGACCTACATCACCACGGTCTGGGACGCCGTGTGGGTGATCAACCCTGCCAACGGGGGGCGCCTCTATGGGTGGCGCGGGCCGCAACTGGGATCCTACTTTTTCCGAGCGGGGCCGCACCCCTGGGTCTGGGTGCGGAACCTCCCGTTGCTGAGCATCACCGGCAACCAGCGGGGCGCGGGCCGCTTCGGCGCGGACTTCTGGCCGGCCGTCAGGGACAAGAGGGGACGGCGCGCCGGGAAGGTCTACGAACGCTATCCCGAGAACCAGTGGCGCAACCTGGACATAGAAAACTGGCTGCTGTCCCCGGGCCCCGAGGGAGCGTTGTGCACGGCGCGCTACGAGAACCTGCGAGAGGGGGTGCAGGAGTGCGAGGCGCGCATCTTCCTCGAGGGCACGCTGCTGGATCCCGACAAGAAGGCGAGGCTGGGGCCGGAACTCTCCCGGCGCTGCCAGGAATTGCTGGATGAGCACCACCGCGCCATGTCCAAGGGCTTCGGGGCAAGCGACGAGATGCTGGAAATCCTGGACAAGATGTCGTTCAACAATCCGCACGAAGCATTATGGAGGGCCCTTGTGAAGAAGGGCAAGGGCCTGCCTTCCAAGGCCGAGCGGGCCGCGTTCTTCGCCCGCTTCGGCATGGCCGGCGACGGCAAGGACACGCCTTACGAGCGCTGGGGAAACAAGGTAAGGGCGTGGACGAAGTGGGTCAATGACGGCCGGCAGTGGTGGTCCGCCAGCTCCGGCTGGCAGGCGTGTACCACCAGGCTCTTTGCCATGGCAAGCGAGGTGCAGAAGAAGGCCTCGGCCAAGCCGTGACTGGACGCGCCGCACGGGACGAACCTCTGAATCACCAGGGACACGAAGCTCACGGAGGCCGCGGCAAGGAGAAAGACGGCAGAGGCAAACGCGTTGTTGACAGACAGGGGAAAGGTACACTGGCAATGAAGAAAGCGCTGATTGTCTGGGGCGGATGGGAAGGTCACGAGCCGGAGCAGGTGGCAGCGATCCTGGCGGTCCAACTGAGGACCAACGGATTCGACGTCGAGGTGTCGGACACGCTGGACAGCTACCTGGACGCCGACAAGCTGGCTGCGACCGACCTGATCGTGCCCGCGGTCACCATGAGCACGATCACCACCGAGCAGCTCGCGGGGTTGCTCGGCGCCGTGCGGGCCGGCACGGGCCTGGCCGGTCTCCATGGCGGCATGGGCGACAGTTTCCGCCAGGAGACCGAGTATCAGTTCATGGTCGGCGGGCAGTGGGTGGCCCACCCGGGCGGCATCGTCCGCTACACGGTCCACGTGGCCGACGCGGCCGACCCCGTGATGCAGGGCGTCGGCGACTTCGAGATGCAGTCGGAGCAGTACTACATGCACGTGGACCCGTCGAACCACGTGCTGGCCACGACCACCTTCTCGGGCGAGCACGGCGGGGCCGACTGGATCGCCGGGTGCGTCATGCCCGTGGCGTGGAAGCGCCGCTACGGCCAGGGCCGGGTGTTTTACAGTTCACTGGGCCACGTGGCGGTCGACCTCGACGTGCCGGAGGTCCTGGCCATCATGACGCGCGGCATGCTGTGGGCGGCGCGCTAGGGGCGGCCGCAGGGCACGGGAGAAGACACCATGAGATCAGCGCGCGTGACGGTGACGGGTCTTCTGGCGGCGGTCGTTATGTTGGCGGCGGCGTGCCCCGCGGCGGCCAAGGTGACCGACGAGGAGATCTCGGCAGCCATCGACCGGGGCGTCAACGCCCTGCTGGCCGCCCAGAACGACAAGGGGTGGTGGACCGCCAAGGGCGTACAGCACCGATGGTTCACCTGGCAGGGCGGCTGGGAGGCCTACGCCATGCTGGCCCTGGCCTACGCCGGCGTGCCGATGTCGAACCCGAAGATGGAGAAGGGGTTCGAGGCGCTGCTGAAGTTCAAGATGGGCCACACGTACAACGCGGCCGCCCGCATCATGGTCATCTCGAAGCTGCTCGGGAAACTGGACCGCGAGACGGCCGAGCGGGCCCGGAAGGTGATGCTGGCCGACGTGAAGTTCCTGGTCGACACGCAGCGCACGACCGGCGGGTGGGAGTATCCGCACGAGGACTACTTCGACCCGAAGCCGCCCGAGCGCCGAGTGAACCCCGACTACTGGGACTTCTCTAACACGCAGATGGCCGTGCTGGGCCTGTCGGAGGCCATCCGGGCGGGCGTCGAGGTGCCCCGGGAGACCATGCTCAAGGTGCAGACCCTGTACCTGGAGTGGCAGCACACGAGCGAAGGCGGCTGGGGCTACGGGCGACCGTCGAAGGGCAGCACGGCGGGCAAGCAGAAACCGTACGGCTCGATGTCGGCGGCGGCCGTGGCCTCGCTGTTCATCACCCGCGACTATCTCTATCCCGGCGTGGGGTGCCCGTGCCGCGGCGGCAGGTCGCACGGCAAGGTGCCCAAGATCGACCAGGCCATCAACAACGGTCTCGGGTGGCTGGGCAAACAGTTCGCGCCCAACACCAACCCGCCGGCGCCGAAGGACAGCAACCAGTGGGTCTACTACTGGCTCTACTCGTGCGAGCGGGTGGGCCTGGCCTCGGGCGTCAAGTACTTCGGCACCCACGACTGGTACGCCGAGGGGGCCGCGTACATCCTGGCCAAACAGCATCGCAAGACGCAGGTGTGGGGGCATCCTTATGACACGGCCTACGCCCTCTGTTTCCTGGTGAAGGGCCGGGCGCCGATCCTCTTCAACAAGCTCCAGTTCGACGGCGAGTGGAACAGTCATCCGCGCGACGTGGCCAACCTGGTCAAGCACATCTCGGCCGCCAAGGAACAGCCCTTCCAGTGGCAGATCATCAACCTCCAGGCCCCGGTGGCGGAGTGGCACGACGCGCCCGTGCTGTACATCACGGCCGAGTCGGCGCTGGAGCTGGCGGACGCCGACCGGGCCAAGCTCCGCGAGTTCACCGACACCGGCGGGACGATCCTCTTCGAGGCCTCGTGCGGCAACCCGGCGGCCAAGCGGTCGTGGACACTCCTGTGCAAGCAGGTCTGGCCGGAGTTCGAGCTGAAGGCCCTCGACCGGGAGCACCCGCTGTGGTCGGCCGACCAGCCCATCAAGGGCCGCAGGCCCATCCTGTTCGGCATGAGCGACGGGCTCCGGACGTTCATGATGGTGACCTGGCGCGACATCTCGTGCGCCTGGCACACCCTGGCGGTGACGCGGCAGGCGGTGCTGTTCGACCTGGGCAGCAACCTGTACGTGTACGCCACCGACCGCCGCCCCCTGCGGGCGCGCCTGGCGGCGAAGCGCGTGGTGACCCGGACAGACTACACCGAGGCGACGATCAAGGCCGGGCCGCGCCCCGCCCTCAAAGCCGCACGCGTCAAACACGCCGACGACTGGTACGCCGGTCGCAACTACCGGCTGCTCGCCCGGCTGGCCTCGGCGGCGGCCCAACGGTCCGGGATCAAGCTGACGGCCGGCGAGCCCGCGGCGCCGTCGGCACTGAAGGCGGCCGACGTGCAGGTGGCCTGGCTCACCGGGCGGCAGAAGGTCGGCCTGGCCGACGAGGAAGCGGCGGCGCTCAAGGCCTATCTGCAGCAGGGCGGGTTCCTCCTGGCCGAGGCCGCCATGGGCGACACCCGCTTCGACGCGGCGTTCCGCGGCCTGGCATCGCAGCTCGGCCTCACGATGAGGCCCGTGGGCACCGGCGCGCCGCTGGTGACCGGCAAGCTGGGCGCGGCCTCGGGCTTCGACGTGAGCAAGGTGAAGGTCACCTTCGCGCTCCGCGGGGCGCGGATCGGCCGGCCCAACCCCGACCTCTTCGAGCTTCGCCTGGACGACAAGCCGGTCGGCGTGTACAGCCCGGCGGACCTGTCGTATTGCCAGACGGGGATGGACGCCTTCGGCTGCCGGGGCTACGCGGCCGAGGACGCCCGGGCCATCCTGACCAATATCCTGCTGCTGGCGACCACGCGCTGAACGGGCCGGTGTGCCAAGTGCCGAAAGGGAGAGGGACCATGACCGACATGAGCCAGTGGCGGTGCAAACACCGGGAGTTGATCTTCGCCTGCCGCGTGATCGAAGACCGGTTCGGCCGGGGCGCGGTGGACGCCGTGGCGGCCGCGCACATGAAGAACGTCCGCGAGGCGTTCGCCCGCAAGGCCGCCGAGACCGGCCGCAACGACATCGCCGCCCTGGCCCACGAGTTCAGTGCGCCGTCGGACACGCACACCAAGGAGGTCGTCCGCCAGGACGACCGCGTCTTCGAGGTCCGGATCACGCGGTGCGCCCACGCGGAGATGTTCCGCGAGTGGAACGCCGCTGACGTGGGCCTGAAGTTCATGTGCGCCGGCGACGAGGCGATGATCGCGGGGTTCAATCCGAAGATCCGGCTCGAGCGGCCCGAGCTGCTGATGCAGGGCGACGCGTGCTGCCGGTTCATCTACACGCTCGAGGCGTAGGGGCACGGCCATGGCCGAATCGCAACCGACGGACGAGGTGCTGCTCCAAGAGGCCCGCGCCGGCATCGAGCGGCACCGCAAGAGCGACGTCACGGTCCGGGTCACGGGCCCCGACGGCCGGCCCGCCCCCGGCGCCCGGATTGCCCTGCGCATGAAGCGGCACCGGTTCCTCTTCGGCTGCGCGCTGTTCGAGGCACTGGCCGACCAGGACGACGGCCGGCGGGCAGGTCGCATCCCCGCCGAGACACTCCAGCATTGGGACGATCTGCGACGCCGGGCGCTGGAACTGTTCAACGTCGCCACGCTGCCGGTCTACTGGGGCCACTACGAACCGGAACAGGGCCGCACGCGCGCCGAGGAGGTGAAGCGCCTGCACGCCTGGTGCACGCAACACGGCCTCAGGACCAAGGGGCACCCCGTGGTCTGGTGCCAGGCGGTGCCCGACTGGCTGCCCGCCGATCGCGACGCCCTCCAACGGCTGATGCAGAAACGCCTCGCCGAGCTGGTCGAGGCGTTTGGCCCTCAAAGCGACCACCCGCTGGACTTCGTCGATTTCCTGAACGAGCCGACCGTCCAGCCGCAGAACTTCGACAACCCGCTGGCCCTGTGGATGCGCGACCTGGGGCCAGCCGGCACCGTCGACATGGCCTACGACCTGTGCTGCGCGTTCGACCTGCCGGCGCGCGGCATTCTGAACCACTTCATGCGCGACGACGAGTTCCTTCAGGCGGCGCGGACGTCGACCGGCGGCGGGCGCACCATCCGGGCCATCGGCCTCCAGTCGCACCAGCACTCCGGCACGCGGCCGCTGTGGATGTTCCAGGAGGAAACCGACCGCTTCGCCGCCGGACTCGGCGTGCCCGTGCACTGGACCGAGAACTCCGTCTTGAGCGGCGAGAGCCGCCACATCAAGTTTGTCCAGGGCAAGGCCGACGTTCCGCCGTGGCCCTCCACGCCCCAGGCCGAGGAGCGCCAGGCCCGTGCCTTGGCCGACCAGTACACGCTCCTGTTCGGCCACCCCGCGGTCGAGGCACTGACGCAGTGGAACTTCACCGATGCCTGCTCATGGCTCGGCGCCCCGAGCGGCCTGCTGGACAAAGACCTCCGGCCGAAGCCGGCCTACCACGCCGTGCACCAACTGATCCGCGACCAGTGGTGGACCGACGCCGACCTGGTGGCCGACGCCGACGGCCGGGCCACGGCACGCGTGTTCCGCGGTGACTACGACCTGTGCGCAGCCGACCGCGCCGGGCGGGTCGAGCGCCGCCTGTCCGCCACCGTGGACGGACCCCAGACGTCGCTCGCCGTCTCGCTCGCCCCGTAGGGTCACGGCCTGCCTGTTCCCAGCGGAGCCGAGGAGCCGTGCCCGCGGGCCGCATCCGGAACCGTCAGCTCTTTTGACCCACCCTGCATGCCTGTGGCGTCGGGACGCCGGCGGCCATAGAATGCCCCGTGGCACGTCATGCCGCCACCAAGGAGCATCCCATGAACAGTGGACCGCCTGTCGATCCGGCCAACTCGGATGTCGTCCGCGCGGATGCCGCCGGTGTGCCGGAACCGTTCGCCATGGTCATCTTCGGGGCCAGCGGCGACCTCGCGCAGCGGAAGCTGGTGCCCGCGCTGTGGCGGCTGTTCGCCCGGGAGGGGCTGCCGGACCGGTTCGCCGTCGTCGGCTACGCCCGCACGCCGAAGGGCGACGCGGCGTTCCGCGACGAGATGAAGGCCGCGTGCCTCGGCGACGCCGACGCCGACCGCGCCGGCGCGGCCAGGTGGAACGCCTTCGCGCGCCGCCTGTGGTACGTCACCGGCCGGTACGACAATCCGGACGATTACCGCCGTCTCAACGAGGCGCTCCGCAGCGCGGAGTCCGACACCGGGCCGGCCGCGAACCGGATCTACTACCTGGCGACGCCGGCCGCCTCGTATGCCGACATCATTGCCGGGGTGAGCGACTTGCCGCGCGGCCAAGGGGACCGGCGAATCGTCGTCGAGAAACCTTTCGGACGCGACCTTGACGACGCACGCCGACTCAACGACCTGCTGGCACGCCGCTTCGACGAACCGCAGACCTTTCGTATCGACCATTACCTCGGAAAGGAAACGGTCCGCAACATCCTCATCCTACGGTACACCAATGCCATCTTCGAGCCGCTGTGGAATCGCAGCCACGTCGCCGGCGTCCAGATCACCGCCGCCGAAACGTTGGGCGTGGCATCGCGCGGCGGATACTACGAGCACTCGGGCGCCCTGAGGGACATGGTCCAGATGCACCTCCTGCAACTGCTGGCCCTGGTGACGATGGAGCAGCCGGCCAGCTTCGCCGCGGCCGACGTCCGCGACGAGAAGGCCAAGCTCCTGCGGGCCGTGCGGCCGACACCCGAGCACCTGGTTCGCCAGGAGGCGGTCCGCGGGCAATACGGTCCGGGCCGCATCGGCGGCGCGCCGGTCCCGGGCTATCGCCAGGAGCGCGGCGTGGCCGGCGATTCGGCCGTGGAGACCTACGCGGCACTGCGCCTGTGGATCGACAACTGGCGATGGCACGGCGTGCCCTTTTACCTGCGGACCGGCAAGCGACTGGACCGCCGGGCCACGGAGATTGCCATTCATTTCCAGTGCGTGCCGACGTGCCTGTTCAGCGACCGCACGATGTGCGCCCGCATTCTGCCCAACGTCCTGGTGCTCCGCGTCCAGCCGCGCGAGGGCGTCCACCTGACGCTGTCGAGCAAGGTGCCCGGCGAGGGGGCCGCCATCGGGCCGGTGAAGCTCGACTTCACCTACGCGGACGTCTTCGGCGTCCGCCCGCCGGAGGCCTACGAGACGCTGCTGGCCGACGTGCTGCGCGGCGACGCGGCCCTGTTCGCCCGCCGCGACCAGGTGGAACTGGCCTGGCAGATCGTCGACCCGGTCCTCGCGGCCTGGAGCGCCGAGCTGCCCGAGGACTTCCCCAACTATGCCGCGGGCACGCCCGGCCCCGCCGAGGCCGACCGCCTCCCGGCCGAACGCGGGCACCACTGGCACAACGCCGGTTGAGCCCCGAGGGCTGCCGCCTCACAGCCAGGAGCGTCCCGGCGGATCACCGGACGGGCACGCCCTGTTGAGCCGACCGCCGCAGGTGCGGACGACAAAATTGTAGTTGCAGGACACGGTATTTTACAATATTGTTGGTTCTCCGCGGCCTGTGGGGGCCGGAATGGGCCTTCAGGGCGTCTTCTCGGCCGTTTACCGGGCGACCGGGGCTTTGGCACGGATATTGCTTCAGACTCTGGTGAGCACCCGGCTGACTTTCCGGGCGTGGACCTGTCGGCGGGGGCGCCGGCGACCCTGTGGTGAAGATAGGAGCCAACCATGGACAACGAGGCGGTTCTCAAGGCAGTGTCGGACAACGGGATCCGATTCATCCGGTTCTGGTTCACCGACGTGCTGGGCATGCTGAAGAGCTTCGCGATCACGGCCGACGAGCTGCCCGAGGCCCTCGAAAGCGGGATGGGGTTCGACGGATCGTCGATCGAGGGGTTCGCGCGGATCGAGGAAAGCGACATGATCGCCATGCCCGATCCGGAGACGTTCACCATTCTGCCCTCCCAGGGCAACGGCGAGGCCCCCGTCGGTCGGATGTTCTGCGACGTGCTCACCCCCCAGGGCGAGAACTATTGCGGCGACCCGCGGTGGGCGCTCAAGCGGAACCTGGCCGAGGCCGCCAAGCTGGGCTACACCTTCTACGTCGGCCCGGAGCTGGAGTACTTCTACTTCAAAAATTCGAACGGCGTGGAAGTGCTGGACCACGGCGGGTACTTCGACCTGACCCCGCGCGACGAGGCACAGGACCTCCGCCGGGAGACGGCCCTTGCGCTGGAGACCGTCGGCATCAAGGTGGAGTATGCCCACCACGAGGTCGCGCCGAGTCAGCACGAGATCGACTTGCGGTACTGCGAAGGCCTGAAGATGGCCGACAACGCGATGACCTACCGCCTGCTGGTGAAGGAAATCGCCTTGCGGCACGGCATCTACGCGACGTTCATGCCCAAGCCCCTGTTCGGCGAGAACGGCAGCGGCATGCACGTCCACCAGTCGCTCTTCAAGGGCTCGACGAACGCCTTCTACGACGCCAAGGACGTCTATAACCTGAGCCCCGAGGGCAAGAGCTACATCGCCGGTCTGCTGGTCCATGCCAAGGAACTCTGCGCGGTGATCGCTCAGTGGGTCAACAGCTACAAGCGCCTGGTGCCGGGATACGAGGCGCCGGTGTACATCAGTTGGGCGCGGCGGAACCGGTCGGCCCTGGTC
>Ga0272444_10004442_pt1 | contig 12382 bp, 10 predicted proteins | sample SSMForm13_FD_201033 | JGI IMG/M metagenome (GOLD analysis project Ga0272444, IMG submission 201033) | Marine sediment archaeal communities from Little Sippewissett salt marsh, Falmouth, MA, United States - SSM-Form-13 | ecosystem: Environmental > Aquatic > Marine > Wetlands > Sediment ... | reverse complement strand
CCGGAGTCCGCACGCCGGTAAGATCGATCCTCCCCTGCAGGATCAGCCGCGTCGCAATCGCTGCCGGAAGCCCAACGGTTCGTGACATCGACGTGTCGCCGCCAGGGATTCCGTAGTCGATCATCGTAGAGGTTGTCTTCTCCCGAGTGCCGTCCGAATACCGCGCGACAAACTCGTGTTGCATGACAAGCATGTCCCGTTCGCCCGGCGCGTACGCCATGAGCTCAAGCATCCTCATCGCAAGAACATCCAACAGCGTCGTCGCCCCTTCCGGGAGCGGCGCATCGCTCAGGAATCCCAGCCATTCGAGATCTGTGATCGGTTTGCTGTCAGCCGCAACGCCGAGATGCCCGGCGAGCGCCGCACGCAAGCTTGGGCCTTCGGTTGCATGGATCAATCGCGCAGTCAACCCGGCAAAGGACATGCCTCCAAGATCACTCCGCTCGGTCTCGTCGAGCAACCCAAGCTCTACGATCTTCATCAGCGTGTCGCACCACCCCGGGTACCGCAATGTCCCGCGGAACATCGTCTCAACTTCCGGGATTCCGTAGGTTTCGATGTAGGGAACCGAATCGCGATTTGGATACACCTCGAGGGTGCCAAACCCGGCGATCTCCGCCGGCCAGTGGTGTGAGAACAGCTTCTCACCGGGGACATCGACGGTTTGCTTGTTGTCGAGAAACCGAGCAGGGTTCTTCCCGGCCATGACAACACCCCGAGGCGCCCAGGAGAACTTGTAGCCCATCGGATTGTCGTTCGCGTCTGGCGCCGGCAACCCCCCGGTGTTCGAATGGAAGCTCGTAAGCTTCCCACCGCGATCGTGAATGCTGTGAATGACGCGCATCGCCGACATGTGGTCGATCCCCGGATCAACGCCGATCTCGTTCAGCAAGACGACACCCGCCCTCTTCGCGTCGTCGTGGAGCGCGAGCATCGCGTCCTTCACGTAGGAGGTGGTCACCATCTGCTTGCCGTGCTTCACGCAGAATCCAGCGACCCCGGGGTGGTACACGTACGGCAGCAAGCTCACAGCGAGGTCGGCTTCGCGAACGAGCGCTTCAAGCGCTGCCTTGTCGTCTACGTTGACAATCCTGGCCTGCCCGTTGGGGGCGTCGCCCACAAGCCGTTTCGCCTTGGACAACGTACGACTGGCCACGGTGATCTGGAATTCGGGAACATCGAGCAAGTACTGCACAAGCGGTCTCGCGACCAGTCCGGCACCAAGGACGAGAATGCGTTTCAATTCACACCTTCCTTTGTGGACGTCCCGTGTTGTTTGAGATACTCGTCAAGATACGCGTAGCCCGGAGTCAGGCGCCCGCGATATGAGATCACGGCGCGTTGAAGCTCTGGAGGCAAACCGCTTTGCTCAAGCGGCTTGTCGAGGTCGGCCTGCGCCAGGCCTGGTAGAAGCCCGGCGAGGATCCTGCTGAAGAACGCCGAGGATTCCCGAGGAAGCTCCGTTGGCAGGATCTCCACCGCCATGATCACCGGCCCTTCGCCCTGGACGCCGTCGCGGGCCTCTCCGCTCCTTGGATCAAAGACGTAGACGGGATTATCCGGCTCAGTTGCCCGAATCGTCGCTTCGATCGAGCCCTCGATATCGCACGTGATGTCTCCGATGACCTGAAGGCGCAGGCTGCCTGACTCCAGCCGCTCTCGGAGATATGTGCGGGTTACCAGTCGCGGATAGCGTGGCTCCCAGTAGATGCAGTTGACCAGCACATCCAACTCATCGAGGAACGTCTCGAACCGCCCCCGGTACGCTTCCGGGCGGTTGTAGTACTCCTGAAGGTCAAACGGGCGACCGGGCTCAACCGGCTCCGCCATGTGCTTCTCCTCGAAGACGACCTTGCCGATCACCGTTCGAGGCAGCCGAGAAGAAGCGTGAACCCCCGACAGGTCCTCTGGATCGATCCGGTCGACCGGCAGTAGATCGAGGATCTCTTGAGCTCCCTTGGAGACGTTCCCGTATCCGGCCACGCCGATCACAAGTGGGCTGATCTCCGCCGGCAAGCCGCCGGCACGGATCTTGTCTCCGATCCGGCCGATGTCGCTCTTCGCTTCTTCGAGGTCGCCGTAGGCAAGGGCACGTCGCACCTCGGAGAACGGCGTCGAGATCCCCCGCTGCAGAAGGCGTTGCCCGAGCGCCCACAGCGTATCGATCATCCCTGCCAGTCCGGCGAAGTTGCCGAAGAAGATCAATCGGCGGCCCTGCTCGTCTACGATCCGCTCGTAGTCAATGAGTGTGCTGCCGAGATCGAGGATCCGCTGCAGCATCGGCATGTTGTACGGCTGCCCCTTAACCGTGTGCGAGAAGTAGAGGTAGTTCTTCTTCTCGGCCAGTCGCTCGTTGGGGATCTCCTTGATCCCGACGATCAGCGAGCAATCATCCACAGAGTCCACCACGGGGATCCCGGCTGCGTGATACTCATCGTCGGTGTAGGCGCGCTTCGCCGAACCCTGAACAACGATCTCCAACCCTTCTGCTTGGAGGCGGCGTGCGTCTTCCGGAGTCAGTGGAACTCGACGCTCCCAGGGGTACATGTCTTCGATGCGGATGCCGATCCGCGGCTTCATCCTGGCCTCCTTCGAGTTGGTGAACAAGAGAAATCGGGGCCGTTTCGCGCGGGGAGTATACGCCTCTGCTCGCAGGGCGGCAATCCACCGCAAGCACGATAGAACTGTATTCCCTAGTTGATCAGCGCCCGCCCCAGGCTTCGAAAGACTGTTTGCCGTCGTCGGTCAGGAACGCCCAATGAAACAGCTCGTGCACGTCGTCATGGAAGGTCTCGCCGCGGCTCGAGAGCCAAGCGTTGAGCTGCTGCATCAGGAGATCACAAGATCCCGAAGCCGGGTCGCGCATCACGTTCATCATCACCGGCTCGAGTTGATCCGCATCGTCCACGAGCGCAAGTTCCTGCTGTGTCCAGTGACGCACGGGCGGCCAGCATCCGCTCTGCAGGAAAATCAGCTTGCAGAGGGCTCTTACCGCCTCACCGGCAAGGAGCCGAACGCCCAGCTCGGCTCTGTCTTCCCCTTGCTGGCGATGCCGTAGCTTCTTGATCCGCCCGATCGCTTCGACGATCTCAAGATAGTGGATCTTCATCCGTGCACTGCGGACCTTGTCGGGCAACAGCGCAAGCCGTTCGACCGTCTCCGCCACGACACCCTTCGGATCGTGGAGCACCTTCGCGTGCCGGTAGGGTCCGTGGAACAGGTCGTGGGTGGAAGAGACGAGCCTCCGGAATTCGCTGAGCGGCCGCAAGTAGAACTCGTGATCAACGCGCCGTGGTGGCCCGTCCTCGATAGTGAAAACGTGCTTCTCGCCGTCGGCAAGCTCCGCATACGCTTCGTCGGTGACGATCACCTCGAAGTCGTAGTCAGACAGCTCATCACGGTATGGACGGGTGGATGATCCTACCACGTAGATTCCCACCACATCCTCGCGTGTCGTGTACGGCCGGATGAGTTCTCTTGCCCGTTCCACCATCGACCTCCTTCGTTACGAAACAAGAACCGCCAGCCATCTGGCCGGCGGTCTCCTGGTGGGTGGTAGAGGACTCGAACCTCTGGCCTCATGCACGTCAAGCATGCGCTCTCCCAGCTGAGCTAACCACCCCAATCGGCTCTGCAATCCAAGAGGCGGCGACCGGATTCGAACCGGTGAATCAGGGATTTGCAGTCCCTTGCCTTTCCGCTTGGCTACGCCGCCGTCGTGGACCCGATTATACGAACTGGCCAAATCAGGGTCAATCCGGCGCGGGCGTCGGATCTTCCTCGGCCTTCACGTGGTCCAGGTGTCGCCCCTGTCGTAGTGCTTGCCGTATCTCGTGCTTTCTGTTATATCTATAAGATTGATGATCCTATCCTCAGTGTTAGTGTGCTTATCTATCTACAGAAGGAGGCCCGATGACACACACTCAGACGCAGGCAGGCAAGGTGTTCGTCGTTGCTCTCTCCGCGTTGCTGCTGGCGACGATCGGGGCTACTGCTGCGCCCACGGTGACACTGGAACAGGCTCTCGGGCAGGACGACCCGACCAACGATTCACCGATTGCTTTCGAAGCGACGTTCTCAGAGCCGGTGGCCGGGTTCGACGCCGACGACGTCTTCGTCGGAGGCACCGGAGGCACCGGCGTGGTCACCGTGGCAACCTCCGATGATGTGGTCTTCGCAATCGAAGTGTTTCTTGCCGACAACGGAAGTGACGATGGAACGACCGTCGTGTCGGTTGCCGCCGGCAGCTGCGTCAGCGTCTCCACCGGAGAGCCGAACGCGGCCTCTACATCGCTTGACAACGCAGTCCTCTACGACACGATCCCCCCTGCAGAGCCTATGAATGCGTGGCCTTCGGATGAAGCCGTCATCGCGGACACGACACCCACCTTCTCGTGGGAACCGGTCGTTGACGGACCCGGAGGAAGCGGGGTGAAGAACTACCGGGTTACGATCGTCGGATTGATCGACCGGGACACCTACAAGACCACGACGTCATACACGCCGCAACTCCTGGAAGGAGCCCCCTACAAGTGGCGCGTGTATGCTCGCGACCACGCGGGAAACACTGGCAGCTATACCTGGAGGGATTTCAGGATCGATGTATCCGCTCCGATCAACCCCACGGCAAGCTCGGCCACACACACACCCGACATGTGGAGCAGCGATTCGAGTGTCGAGATCCGTGTCTCCGACGACGCGTGGGATCTGTGGACAGACATCGAAGGGTTCGAGATCGCCTGGAATCAATCGTCAACGTGGATCGGCTCCGGAACGGCAACCCACCCCTCAATCTGGCCCGGAGATTGCTTCACCGCAACCGGGGACGAAGATTGGTGGTTCCATCTCTCCACGGTCGATACAGCGGGCAACTGGAGCGATCCTATTGACCTGGGACCGTTCAGGATCGATGCGTCGGATCCGGCGAACCCAACACTCTCTAGTCCGAGCCACGAGGTGAGCGTCTGGTCCGATATCTCTACCGTAGAGTTTGGGATCGACGGAGCGTACGATGCGGGAAGCGGTGTGGATGGCTTCGAGGTCGGATGGAGCCAGAGTTCCACATGGGAACCCACGCAATCCAAGGAGCACGACGGAAGCTGGACAGGCCGACCCTTCACGGCAACCGAAGACGGCGACTGGTATGTTCATCTTGCCACGGTGGACCGCGCGGGGAATTGGGCCGCCGCCACGTCCCTCGGGCCGTTTCGGATCGATACGACACCTCCGACCGATCCTACCGTGATCTGCACAAGTCACATCGCCGGCGTTTGGTCGGCCGATGGCACCGTTCGATTCGCGGGTTTTGAGTCAGCAGCCGACGGCGGCGCAGGCATCGCCGGAACTGGGATCACCTGGTCCTCGGCCGCAACAGGGATTGCTGTGGAAGAGCATTGGGCCGACGCGACCTGTGGTGAAGTCGTCATCGAAGCAGGAGACGGTTCGTGGTATCTGACCTGCCAAACCACCGATATGGCAGGCAATCGCTGCTTCCCGAGCCAGCTTGGCCCGTTCATGGTCGACACAACGGCTCCGATCATCCTCGATATCCCTGAAGATCAGACTGTGATGGTCCCCCACGGCGACGAAGCAAGTGTTTGCTCGTGGGAGGAACCCACGGCCGATGACGCGCTCTGTGGCCTGCGAATCCTCTCCTCCGACCAGCACCCTGGAGACCGTTTCCCGATCGGCACCACCACGGTGACCTACACCGCCATCGACCAGCTCGGCAACACAGCAACAGCTTCGTTCGAAGTCACGGTCGCGGAGTTGCCCCAACAGCTGTTCATCGTTGCGTCAGGTGAACACGGAGGGTTCCTCGATCGTTGTCCCAACGCGGAGCAGGGCGAAGGACCGCCGATAGTTGGTTGCAGGCGTCTTGAGGCCGTTTACGTCGTTGGCGAGCCGATTGTCGGCCGGTGTGGGATCCTCGATGCCGGTGGCGAATCCTACCCATCAAGCTACATCATCGTCAGCCTGTACGCCGTCGATGTAGCTGCCGATCCTGAGGTCATGACTCTGCTGGACTCATGGAACGCCCACTACGACCTGGAGGAAGGATGCTACCGCTTCGAGGCGGACACCACCGAGCTTGCACCGGGCATCTACGACCTGCGCCTCGGTTTCGAGGACGGTTCGACCGAGTGGATCCGCGCGGAGGTGATTGATGTCGTCATGGATGCAGCACCGCCATCAGGTAGGTGAAGTCTTCGCCGTCATCATCGATCACGGTGCGGCATCCCAGCTCCTGCTCCAATCGCTTCGCAAGCTCCTCCGGAACGCTGGTGAAGACGAGCCTCGGCTTCCGTCCGGATACGAGATGGGTGAAGACAACACCTGAGGAGCACGCTTCGTACGCGTTTCGAAGGATGCGGATCATCGTCTCCATCGGGTCCTCACCGATCGCGTAACCGAGTACGCTGATGATGTAAACGATGTCGAATGATCCCGGCTCGAACGGCTGAGTCAAGATGTCCCGCAGTTCAAAACGCACGTCGGATCGATCTGGGAAACGGCTCTGCACACGGTCGATCATCGCCTGACTGACGTCGACTCCATGGTACGCCTCGAACGGAAAAGACCGGCAATCCGCGTAGTCCACCAGATGCCCGAGACCGCAACCAACATCCAAGACTCGCCCTTGGGGAGGAAGGAGCTTCACCGCACGGTCGAACAGCGCCTGCTGTCCGTTCACGCTGCCGTACTCCAGCGCCATCATCTGTTCGCCGACGTCATCGCCTTGGAACAGCCCGGCGCGGGCGTCGTAGAACGCGCCGCACGCTCGGACATCCGGGAACCCCCGCGGTGTGAACTGCGCCATCCGCTTCTTCCAGCTCTTGGGAATCCACCGGGAGATGCCCATCCTACTCGGACGACTCGTCTTGATACCGGACGTCAGAATCCGGCTCTTCTTCGGTCTTCTCGGTGTGCTTGACTCGCTCGAGTACCTCGTCGATCGTTCCGGTCATGTAGAACGCCTGCTCGGGGATCTCGTCGAGCTCGCCGTCGATGATCATGCCGAACCCTTTGACGGTGTCTTCGAGCTTCACAAACACGCCGGACCGCCCGGTGAAATGCTCGGCCACGAACATCGGCTGGCTCATGAACCGCTGGACCTTGCGCGCCCGTCTCACGGTGAGCTTGTCGTCCTCCGAAAGCTCATCCATTCCCATAATCGCGATGATGTCGCGGAGATCTTCGTAGCGCTGAAGGATCTCCAGCGTCCGCTGCGCAACCCGGTAGTGATCGTGCGAGATGACGTGCGGATCCAGCATCGTCGAACTGGACGTCAGTGGGTTCACAGCAGGGTAGATCCCCTTCTCCACGATGGCCCGGTCGAGCGTGACCGATGCATCGAGGTGTGAGAATACGGTCGCAGGAGCGGGATCGGTCAGGTCATCGGCGGGAACGTAGATCGCCTGCACGGACGTGATCGATCCTTTCTTGGTCGAGGTGATCCGCTCTTGGAGTTCGCCCATCTCTGTGGCCAGCGTCGGCTGATATCCCACCTCGGAGGGGATCCGCCCAAGAAGCGCCGAGACCTCGCTGCCGGCCTGAGCAAACCGGAAGATGTTGTCCACAAAGAACAGCACATCCCGTCCCTCTTCGTCGCGGAAGTACTCGGCCACGGTCACTCCGGTGAGCGCAATGCGGAACCGGGCTCCCGGTGGCTCGTTCATTTGGCCGTACACCAGTGCCGTGTTCTTGAGAACGCCGGCTTCCTTCATCTCGAGATAGAGTTCGTTCCCCTCACGTGTCCGCTCGCCGACACCGGCGAACACCGAGAATCCCTGGTGCTCATAGGCGATCGAGCGGATGAGCTCCATGATCAGCACGGTCTTGCCGACGCCCGCCCCTCCGAACAGACCGATCTTTCCGCCCTTCGGGAACGGGCAGATCAGATCGATCGACTTGATCCCGGTCTCGAAGACCTCGGCCTCCACCTCTTGGTCGAGCAACCCCGGCGCACTGCGATGGATCGAATAGCGGAGCTTCGTCTCTGGCGGTGGCATCTGATCGATCGGCTCGCCGATCAGGTTCAGCATTCGCCCCAGCGTCTCGGGACCCACCGGCACGGTAATCGGTTCGCCCTTGCTGTAGACCTCCGTTCCCCGCGCCAGACCATCGGTTGCGTCCATCGCGATGGCGCGTACCACGTCATCTCCCAGATGCTGGGCGACCTCAAGAACAAGGTCGCTGTCTCCCTCTCGCGGAATTCGGAGCGCATCATTCACGTGAGGAAGCCGCCCCTTCTCGAACCGCGCATCAACCACGGGCCCCTTGATCTCGGTAATCCGTCCAACGATCTGTGTTTTCGCCATGGAATGCTCCTGGTCTTTCCGGAGGACTATGCGTTTCGCAACGCTTCCGATCCTCCTACGATATCTGCGATCTCCGTCGTAATCCCTTGCTGGCGCAGTTTGTTGTACGTTCTCGTGAGCAGCGTGATGAGATCGTCCGCATTGTCTGTTGCGTTCTTCATCGACTGTCGCCGGATCGCTTCTTCACTGGTGCGGGTGTGAAGCAACGCTTCGAACAGCTTTCCCTGGACATACAGCGGGAGCATCTTGTCGAGGAACTCGGGACCGGATGGGTCGATCAGCGCTTCGACACCACGAGGTTCGACGCTGACCGGAAGAAGCGTCTCGACGCGCAGTCGCTGTTTCAGATCGGACACAAACCGCATGCTGACCACCAAACAGCGTCCGATCTTCTCTTCAGCGTACAGCCGGATGACGTCGCGCGAGATCCGGCCGGCAATCTCCATCGTTGGATCGGCGTAGGCACGCACGTACGTTCCTAAGGTTTCTACCGGTCGGGACCGATGCCCGAAGAACAGCCGCGCCTTCTCGCCGCCGACAAGCAGCCGTGCTGCTGCTCCATGTTCGCTAATGAGGTTCTCCGTTGCACGGTTCAGGTCGCCGGTGTAGCGACCGCAAAGGCCGCTGTCGGCGTTGAGAACTAGCACCGCGACCGGCTCCGCTCCGTTGTCGGAAATCAGAGGATGCGGCTCGCGAGTGAGATGGGGTTGAGCCATCGCCGCCGCGACAAGGTGCTCCAGTGATTCGGTCCAGGGTTTCGCCGCCTCGAGACGCCGCTTGAAGCGAGTCACTTTGGTCATGGCGATCGCGTTCATCGCCTTGGTGATCTGACGGATGTTCTGGATATTGCCGATCCGTCGATTGATTGCCCGGACGTTGCCCGACACGACCTACCCTCCGAACCGTTCTTTGAACTGCGCGATCGCCATCTCGAGTTGAGCCCGGATCTCATCCGTCAGCTTCCCTTCTTCGCGGATTGCATCAAGGATCCCGGCGTGATCGCTGCGCAGGTAGCGAAGCCACTCGTCCTCAAACCGCCGGACCTCGGCCAGCTCGATGCTTGCAAGGTGGTTCTCGACGGCGATGTAGAGGACGACAACCTGCTCCTCGACCGGCATCGGGTGGTACTGATTCTGTTTCAGGATCTCCATCAGCCGATCGCCTCGGGCAAGCTGGGCCTTGGATTCGTCGTCCAAGTCGGCCGAAAACTCGGCGAACGCCTCCAGCTCGCGGTACTGCGAAAGCTCGAGCCGCAGCTGACCGGCAACCTGATTCATCGCTTTGATCTGAGCCGCCCCACCAACTCGCGATACGGATTTCCCGACGTTGATCGCCGGGCGGAACCCCTGGTTGAACAGGTCCGGCTCAAGGTAGATCTGGCCGTCCGTGATCGAGATGACGTTGGTCGGGATGTACGCGGAGATGTCGTTTGCCTTCGTCTCGATAATCGGAAACGCCGTTAGCGAGCCGCCGCCGTGCTCGTCCGATAGCCGGACCGCGCGCTCCAGCAACCGGGAGTGCGTGTAAAAGATGTCGCCGGGATACGCTTCGCGGCCGGGCGACCGCCGGAGCAAGAGCGCCATTTCGCGGTAGGACACCGCGTGCTTGGAGAGGTCGTCGTAGACGATGAATGCGTCCTTCCCCTGATGGGTGAAGAACTCTGCCATCGCGCAGCCCGCGTACGGGGCGATGTACTGCATCGGTGCCGGCTCGTTTGCCTCGGCTACGACGACGATCGTGTATTCGAACGCGCCGTGCTGCTTGAGGGTCTCTACGACCCGAGCGATGGTGGACGCTTTCTGTGCAATGGCAACGTACACACAGACCACGTCCTTCTCCTTCTGGTTGATGATCGTGTCGATTGCGATCGCAGTTTTGCCTGTCCGGCGATCGCCGATGATCAGCTCTCTTTGCCCACGACCGATCGGCGTCATCGCATCGATCGATTTGAGACCGGTCTGCAGAGGGACGTTCACCGGCTGGCGCATGATCACGCCAGGAGCCTTGACGTCGGCTTTGCGGTGCTCATCCGATTCGATCGGCCCGCGGCCATCCTTGGGACGGCCGAGCGGATCGACGATCCGGCCGAGCAGATCGTCGCCAACAACGGTCTCCAAGACCCGCCCTGTTCGGGTGACTTCATCGCCTTCCTGGATCAGATCGCTCGCCCCGAACAAGGCCACACCGACGCTGTCTTCTTCTAGGTTGAGCACCATCCCAAACACATCATTCGGGAACGCCAGGATCTCGGAGGACAGTGCGTTCTGCAGTCCGAAAACGCGGGCGATCCCGTCGCCGACTTCCACGACGACGCCCACTTCATCCATCGCCAGATCCTGCGAGAACCCGCGGATCTGTTCCTTCAAGATCGCACTGATTTCATCTCGTCGCTTCGTTGACAAGGTGTTCCTCCCACTAGCCTTCCAATGCGGATCGCAGCCTCTCCAGCTTCCCGGCAAGCGTGCCGTCGATCAGCCGGCCGCCGATCGTCAATCTCTGCCCGCCGATGAGCGTTTCGTCAACGCTCTCTCTGACGTTCACCGGCGCATGAAGCAGCTCCGTGAGGCGCTCGATGAGTTTCTGCCGCCCCTGTTCGGGAAGTGGCGCCGCCGTGGTGACATCCACTTGAATGATCCCGGCTCGGTTCGCAACAAGCGTCCGATACTCCTCGATGATCAACTCGAGGTGGTCGGTGCGTCGATTCCGGATCATCATCCGAAGCAGCCCGTCCGCCACGGGATCCAAGTCTGGGAAGGCACGTCGAAGGAAGCCAACCTTCCGCTCATCGGGAATCAAAGGATGAGCGAGAAAGACCTGGATATCGTCGAGTTCATCGATTGCCGCGAACGCTGTTTCCAGCTGTTCGAGGACGCGGTCGATGACATCTACGCCTTTCTCGGCAGCCAGCTCAAACCCTGCCTCGGCGTAACGGCGAGCGATGTCGCGCGATCCCATTAGGGCGTCCTCAGCAGCTCTTCGTTCAGCTCAGACAGGAGGTCGTCGAGGAAGCGCTGATGATCGTCTTGGTTGATCTCTCGATCAAGAACCCGGGCCGCGCCCATCACGGCGACATCCGCGTACGCTTCCCGCAGCTCGGCAAGCGTCGCTTCCCGTTGTTGCTCGATCTCCTGAAGCGCGTCGGCCGTAAGACGCTCCGCTGCGCTGCGAGCGGCTTGCTTCGCGTCGGCAATGATCCGCTCGCCCTCCAGCCGGGCCTCGTCGATCATCTTCCTGGTTTCATCCCTGGCCGCGGCAAGCGCCACTTCGCGCTCTTGCTGTAGATCCGCTGCCTGCTCTTCGCTGTGCCGCGCCGCCTCCATGTGCCCGTGGATCACTTCACGCCGCTTGTCAAGGTAGCGCAACGCCGGCTTGAACAGCAGCCACCGCAACAGAAGCAGCAGAATCGCGAAGTTGATCAGGTTGAAGACGAGCGTCCAGTTGATCGTCTTGACGATCGTCCCCCACTCAAAGCTCATGCGCCCTCCCTGCCCTACACAACAAACAGCAACACAATCGCGATCAACAGTGAGTAGATCCCGGTGGTCTCCGTGATGGCCTGACCGAGAACCATCGTGCTCATCAGCGCACTGCGCATCTCCGGTTGACGAGCCATCCCATCGAGCGCGTGCGACGCAGCCATTCCTTCACCGATTGCGGGGCCGATGGCTCCGATTCCCATGCACAGCCCTGCGGCCACGTACTTCGCCGCCAAGACGATGTCGGCCCCCGAGATACCTACTGCGCTCTGGACTTCCTGCAACATGCTTCCTCCCTACCTATGATCTAGCCGACGGCCACATCGATGTACGCCACGGCGAGAATCGCGAACACAAACGCTTGAATCGCTCCGAACCCCAGTCCGAAGATAAGGTTGAGTCCCGATGGGACAAGGACCGGAGCAAACTTGACCATCACAACGGTGACAAGGATCGTACCCGCAAGGACGTTACCAAACAGACGAAACGCATGGGACAGCGGTTTGCTGATTTCTCCAACAAGCGTGATCGGTAGCAGAAAGGCCACCGGCTCGAGGAAGCTCTTGAAGTACTTCTTGCCTCCCT
>Ga0272444_10004441_pt1 | contig 12384 bp, 9 predicted proteins | sample SSMForm13_FD_201033 | JGI IMG/M metagenome (GOLD analysis project Ga0272444, IMG submission 201033) | Marine sediment archaeal communities from Little Sippewissett salt marsh, Falmouth, MA, United States - SSM-Form-13 | ecosystem: Environmental > Aquatic > Marine > Wetlands > Sediment ... | reverse complement strand
TATACCTTCACGACGGCAGAGTTCTGCAATGCTGGTCTCACCCTTGAGACCTTCAAGGACTATTCTGATCTTCTCCTCTGATGAAAACTTACGGCGGGTATTACGACGGATATCTCTGACTATGGACTCCGGATCCTGGTTCTGTCTGGCACTCATCTTGAACTCCTCTCTGATATGCCAAAACTACAAAACCATCTCTTAACGTCAAGCTATCCGTGTCCAACTTTGGAAAAAGGCGAACACAACGGCAAGAATCCTGGATCCATAGTTCAACAAAATAGTATATTCGAGTGTACCAATAAAGAAACACCCGGGAGCAGAAAATGAACGCGGACAGGTATTGGTGTCATGACTGAAATCAAAGACAGAACTAACGTACATAGCCTTCCCCCTCTCTTACTGGCTGCATTGGGAATCGTCTTTGGAGACATCGGTACAAGTCCGCTGTATGCCATCAGAGAATGCTTTCATGGTGAGTACGGTATAACACCATCGTCCGACAACGTAATGGGGGTTCTATCTCTGATGTTCTGGGCACTGGTGCTGATCGTCGGGGTCAAATACCTTACATTCATTCTCAGAGCTGACAACCACGGTGAAGGGGGAGTCATCGCACTAACCTCCCTTCTGCACAGAGGTGCCGCAAAGCCTCGCAGAAGAAGATTCGTGCTTGTAGCTATCGGACTCTTTGCTGCATCACTGCTCTACGGAGATGGTATGATAACTCCTGCGATCTCCGTCCTGAGCGCAGTCGAGGGCATCCGGATAGTCACTCCTTCCTTCAGCCGCTTCGTCATTCCAGTGACCGTAGGCATCCTCATAGGTTTGTTTCTGCTTCAGCACCGAGGGACCGCCCGAGTTGGGAAGCTGTTTGGTCCAGTTGTACTGATGTGGCTGCTCACGCTCGCGTTGCTGGGAATCAGAGAAATCATACGTTACCCCGGCATATTAGCAGCTATCGCTCCCTGGTATGGTATTAGCTTCCTGCTTCACAATCATCTTCACGGCTTCCTTGTTTTGGGTGCTGTGTTTCTTGTGGTCACAGGCGCAGAGGCTCTTTATGCTGATCTGGGGCATTTCGGCAAGAAGCCGATTCGACTTGCCTGGTTCGGGCTCGCATGTCCAGCCCTGATGCTCAACTATTTCGGACAGGGTGGGCTGCTTTTGTACAGACCGGAGGAGTCGCATCACCCGTTCTACGCCCTGGTCCCGGATTGGGCCATGGTACCCATGATTATTCTCGCCACCGCAGCGACGATAATTGCCTCACAGGCAGTTATTACAGGAGCCTTCTCCCTGACTCGACAGGCTGTTCACATGGGATACCTTCCGAGACTCAGGATCGAACACAAGTCGTCGAGGCATATGGGGCAAATCTACGTTCCATTCGTGAACTGGATTCTCATGTTCTCAACTGCAGGTCTAGTATTGGGACTGGGATCCTCAAGCAAGCTTGCAGCGGCTTATGGGGTGGCGGTGACATCGACAATGCTGATCTCATCCATTCTATTCTATGTCGTGGCGCGCGAGATCTGGAAATGGACTTTTTGGGCAGCCGCTCTCCCCACAGCGTTGTTCCTAATTGTCGATACTGCTTTCTTCAGTGCAAACGTAAGCAAGCTGCTGCATGGTGCATGGTTCCCGCTAGTCGTGGGACTGATCATATTCATGCTCATGCTGACTTGGAGAAGAGGCCGTCAAGAGCTGGCCGCAGAGTACCGCGCACGTTCAGTGATCTGGAATGGTTTTCAGAAGGTTATCGATGATCCAGCCATCAGACGTATCAACGGATTCGCGATCTTCCTCAGTGGAAATCCCGACGTCGTTCCCCCGGCTCTTCTTCATAACCTGGAACATAACAAGGTTCTCCATTCCAACGTAGGCATTCTCCACGTTGCCAATGAGCCTGTCCCAAGAGTGACAAACGACAGGAAAGTCGAGGTGGCAAAAATGGGAAGAGGCCTCCATCAGATTATTGCTCACTACGGGTATATGGAGACACCCGACATCACCAATGTCCTTTCTCTTGCACGAGAAAAAGGTCTGGAGTTCGAAGTTGAGACAACAAGCTTCTTTCTGGGTCGCGAGAAGCTGATACCTGAGCGCGGTTGTGGTATGACGCTGTTGCGAAAACGGCTGTTCGCCTATATGTCACGTAATGCTCTCGACGTGTCTACCTTCTTCGGAATACCTGTCAATCGAGTAATTGAAGTCGGCGTACAACTCAAGCTCTAGCATAGCATCTATGGCGGCTGGCAGACCGCCATAGATCCATGTCAAGTTCTGATGATCGATGCCAAGCCGAGCTCAGCCACCTGTAGGCAGCAAGACGATACGCAGCACCGAACTAGTTCATTTTGCTGTTAAGGTGCTTCTGAATCTTACCAAGAGTCACCTGGAATGCTGTTGGGATTGCAGAATACAGCTCAGCTTCAGTCCTGATCGACTTGAGGTTCGACCTCACCACGAATACCCTATCACTCAGAGTGACCATTAGCTGGACGTTGTATTGACCTGTGCTACCTCCGTTCGGTCCGATTATTACTGCACGACAGTAGAGAACATGTTCATGCAGAGATGCGAGAATGGATGCAGCTTCCTTAACTCGACTCACAATGTTGTCCAGATGCGGCATATGACTGAAGACCACATCAACTTCCTCCAGCTTGTCCGCACGGCTTGGTCTTGGAGACCAGTTGTCGCCCAAATCAGTATCCAGTACCAGAACCTGTCGTATCTTTGCGACGAGTTCATCAATATCGAACGGTTTATCGAACATGGCTGCAGCACCGAGTTCGTCAGCCTGTCTATGAACCTCTTCGTTGCCAAAAGCAGTTATCAGGATCATCGGAACGAACCATTCTGCATCATGGATCCCCTCAAGAACTTCGATTCCGGTTACTCCCGGCATGCGAATGTCGGACACGATCAAATCGAAACCGTCAGGTTCTCCATCGAAAACCGGGTTCCCGAGGTGGTCCAGCAGCTGATAACCATCGGAACACTCAGTCGTCTCGAATCCAGAGTTTCGAAGACTCGTCACCAAGAGGCGGCGCATCTCGACATCATCTTCAGCTACCAGGATCCTCGGCATCCGGGCGAGCGATTTATTCACTTCACTCTTGCGCCTCTTCGGAGCGGACTTGGCACTACTTGTCGTTTTCATGATCTATCTCCTTTCAAAAGTCATCACAATCTGAAACTGCTGTTGTCTGTCCTGGAGCCGAAGTCGATTAGACCCGGAATGCCAGAAAGAATGTGTTCTTATCTCTCTGTACCCAGAGAAGGAGGGAATCTCCGGCTTTCTTGCAGCTCACAGCATCTCTGAAGTCCGAATCACATCGATTCCATGTCGATCGATCTCACGTATGAGATCTCCTTGACGAAGGCCGGCACGATATGCATTACTCGACGGATCTATGGTAGTCACTACTACGCTCGAGTGATCCGCATCGGGTTGAGATTGACGTGCGGGATCAGTGCTTACGTCGCCGACAGAAAATCCAAGCAGCCGATTCATCTCCTGGTCAGCTGATGCCTGTTGCATGGTTCCGGGCAGTTCTCCCAATGTAACAGAAAGGGTTTGGTTCCTGCCATCACGGACTATCGTGATTTCGACGGAGGTACCCGGTCTGGCTGACGCCACCATGTTTCGCAATTGGGATGTGTTTTCAACTGGATGGCCATCTACATGAGTGATGACATCGCCTGCCTTCAGATTCGCGATGTCGGCTGGGCTCCCCGAGACAACTTCTCCCACCAGTGCTCCATGTGTCATGGCCAGATTCATCGCCGATGCAATCGCCTCACTGATATCCTGTATTGAAACACCCAGCCAACCCCGAACAACCTTTCCCTCTGATACAAGGGAATTCATCACATGTATGGCCATGTTCGATGGTACCGCAAACCCGATTCCCTGGAATCCTCCGCTGTGACTTACAATCGCGGTGTTGATTCCGACCAAGGTACCATCTAGATTGACCAATGGTCCGCCGGAGTTGCCCGGATTGATCGCGGCATCTGTCTGTATGAAATCCTCATAATCGGCTAAACCAACATTAGATCGTCCTATCGCGCTGACAATGCCCTGCGTCACTGTGAATGCAAGGCTCTCGCTCATGGGGCTTCCTACCGCCAGCACGATTTCACCAACCTGCAGATCGTCACTATTGCCAACAGGAATGCTGGGCAGATTCTCTGCTTGCACCTGGATTACCGCAATGTCTGTCTGAGGATCAGTTCCCAATACTGTGGCGTCGAATCGTCTGCCGTCATACGTCCGGATATAAATACTGTCAGCGCCTTCTACAACGTGATTGTTAGTCAGGATAACGCCATCAGCATTCATTATGACACCTGAGCCAAGACCTTTCTGATGATACTCCTGCTGCCTCGGCAGTTCTTGCTTCTGTCCATTGTTAAAGAAGAAATTCAAGAGAGGGTCCTGAAAGAACGGTAACGTGGAAACCGGTATCATACGTTCCGTGGACACCGTGACGACCGCTGGTCTAACCTCATTTGCGATGTCGATATATGCCTGGTTCAGATCCTTGAGTGTCATCAGAGGCCTTGTCCTGTCCGAAGTTGTTTCTGCCAACAACACATTCCCCAGGAAGTAATAACAACCAAGGATGACCACCATTGTCAGCAGAAACCCAAGCAACGTATATTTGCTCATGTATTTGACACTTGTTCTTGTTGATAGCATCTTGTATCTCCTTTCTTTTGAGATTTGTTCCTATCTTGATCGTATGATTTCCGGGGACCAGCCGTGAGGCCAGTCAATCCATTGCCCCAACTTGGAATAGAGCCTGTCCCGGCTTACTTCGGGCTTATCTGTTGTTCACTTAGAGGATATCGCATGTTGCGTTGCCTCCTCTTTGAGCGAGTCAAGAGCTCGCTTTGCCCTATAACGGAACGGCTCGAGCGGTTCAATGCATCTCAGATCATCCATGACACTTTGTGTCTGAGGATCGAGAAGGTGCCTTCTCTCTAAAGCATGAAGAACATGATGGGCACCCTGTCTGAGAAAAGGTGACTGATAGTCTGTGATTAATCTCTCCAGCAACGGAACCACGGCGGCGTTGCCGAGGGCAATCAAGGCTTCAGCGGCAAGCCACTGGATCTCAAAGACCTCATCCATGAGCGAATTCACAAGAGCCGGTGCTGCGCTCGGATCTTTAATGCTCCCCAGCGCTTTCGCGGCCTCCCATCTGACGCGCTTGCTCGGATCATCAAGAGCCTTAGTAAGGTACTTGGTGGCTGCCCAGCCCAACTTCTCCAATTCGTCGTGAAAACCCCAGCGTTTGATATAATCCGAATCGTCCAGAGAACGAACTAACTCGCGAATCCGACCTGTATTTTGTGCGTCGATTGCAGTTTTGCTATATGACATGGCTTCTCCTTTGCTGAATCTTCGCATTGCTGATCTTTCCAAGGTTTTCTGATCTTGCATTCATTTCATCTACTGTCTCGAGAGAAACCCTCCTACTTAGTTTCTCTGTTCTTGTCATTCTGTTCTCTTTGGATTGCAATCGCCGTGCCGGATCAACAAATCGATTGTCACGTAGTAATTTACAGGTATGCATTAGCCAGATGCGTATGTTTGGGAATGTGGTTATATGACACAGTGGGTCAAAGTGCCACAGTTACTGAAGAGTAGAGTGATGGATTGTAGAAACGCTTTTAAGTCACTCGTCGGGATTGCTCAGCGATTCTGCATTAATCGAGTGTCTTTCCAATCGCCGATAGAGGGTCTTGCGATCCAATCCAAGGATTCGGGATGCCATTGTCTTGTTCCCGCGAACTGATTTCAGGACGTGTGTGATGTAGCGGCTCTCAATCTCATCCATGGTGAGTAATTCGGACTCACTGCCCGAGGCTACAACGATTCGTGATTCTCTGAAGTTCTGTATTCTCTCTGGGAGATCTTCGACAGTTATCTTATCAAAGCCGGTAAGAGCAACTGCTCTCTCTATGCAATTACGCAATTCTCGAACATTCCCCGGCCATGCATAAGCCAGAAGCTTCTTGGCCGCTGGAGTCGATATACCGGCAACCTCCTTGCTGGTCGAGGCTGCAAACTCTCCAATGAAATGCTGCGCCAAGAGAAGTATATCATTGTCTCGAGCGCGTAACGGCGGGACGTTTAATTGAATGACATTCAGACGAAAATAGAGATCTTCACGAAATTTGCCGTCGGAGACCATCGACTCTATATCACGGTTAGTCGAGGCAATGATCCGAACATCGAACGGAATCTCCCGGTCGCTTCCGACAGGGCGGACGGCTCTTTGCTCAATGGCGCGGAGCAGCTTCGGCTGGAGTGCTTCCGCCATGTCTGCTACTTCATCAAGCAGAAGCGTTCCTCCGTTGGCCCTCGCAAACAAGCCGTCTCGAGATGTTTTGGCGTCTGTGAATGCACCACGGCTGTGCCCGAAAAGCTCACTCTCCAATAAGGTCTCCGGCACAGCAGCGCAGTTAAAAGCGACAAACGGACCGGTGCTGCGGGGACTGTTGCGGTGCAGAGAGCGAGCGATAAGTTCCTTTCCTGTGCCCGATTCCCCGACTATCAAAATCGAGGTGTCCAGGCCGCTGACTCGCTTCATCAAGTCATAGACTTTCTGCATAGCCGGACTGGTGCCGATGATATCCTCTGATCCTCGCAACTCTCGCACTGTCTGCTGCAATGTGGCCACTTGCTCAAGGAGTTCACGGTGCTTTATGGCCCGTTCGAGTACGATAGTCAAGTTATCTGTATCAACAGGCTTACTAATGAAATCATATGCCCCGGCTCGCAAAGCCGATACCGCGGAATCCATACTTCCGAATGCCGTGATGACGATCACCGGGATATCAGGACGAAGGCTGACAATTCTGCGACAGAGTTCGATCCCATTCAGACCAGGCATCTGCAAGTCGGTCAGTAGAACGTCAAAGTCCTCCTTCTTCACTGTTTCCACAGACTCTGCTGCAGATGTATGCCACTTGACAATGAATCCGCGATGTCCGAGATCGGCTTCGAGCATTTCGCACATTGCGCGATCATCATCAGTAATCAGAACTCGTCCGCTCATTTCCCTTTCACCAATGGAAGATAGATTGTGAAGCAACTGCCTTTTCCGACCTCGCTTTCCACCGAGATCCAACCCCCGTGTTCCTTTATAATGCCGTGTACGATGGAGAGACCCAGTCCCGTACCTTCACCGACACCCTTGGTAGAAAAGAACGGAGTGAATACCTGTTCAAGGTTCTTCTCTTCTATGCCCACTCCGTGGTCTTTGACTCTTATGCTGGCGACTTCACCCGGCGCGATTTCGATGTCTGCCGGTGGCAAGGCCAATTCGCGCCTAACCGCGATGTCGATATCTCCGCCATTCGGCATAGCATGGATAGCGTTGACCAAGAGGTTACTGAGAACCTGGTGAATCTTCTCCCGATCTACGAAGGCGATCACTTCACTATCCGAAGGTTGTAGAACCAATATCACACCTGATTGCTCAGCTATCGGCTTCAGCGTAGCCACGGTCTTAGCCGCTATATCCATGACGTTCTCGTCTCTTCTCTGTGGGGGGTGACTTCTGGCGAAGTCGAGCAACTGACGAATTATCCTGGTCATCCTCTCCGACTGCTCTCTGATTACAGATGCGCTGCTTGCAACTTCCGATTCACCCAACTCCCCTCCGGCGATCATCTTGGCTCTCCCAGATACCACGTTCAGCGGTGTTCCCAGCTCGTGAGCCAGCCCGGATGCTAATTTACCGACAGTGGCCAGTCGCTCGGCACGGTCCAGTTGCTTAATAGTCTCGATTCTCCTATCAGTTTCCTCCTGAAGGCGTTGTTTCGAGATTCTGAGTTGATCCACCATTTGATTCATGCTCTGCGCCAATTCGGCAAGTTCGTCTCGATGTTTCCCGAGCGATGTCTGAACATCAAGATCTCCTTCACCTACTTTCCGCGCCTGGGAAACCATACTCTGAACAGAGCGTCCCACCATCACGGCACCAAGCCACCAGACCACTACAGTCCCAACGAAAAGGAAACCAGCGAATAGTACGATCTTTCTGAGAATCGTGCTTCTAATGTATCTGTGCATAGGCTCAAGTGGTTGAGCGAGTTCAAGGGCAGCGACGCGCGTGCTATCCACCCTAACCGGGAAATAGGCATAGGAGTACTCAGCCCCACGAACCTCGACTTTGGGATACAGCACCTCCCGGCCGGAACGCAGATCCGAGTTACTGCTCACATCGAGTTGGGGTGCAAACGATCCTCCCTTAGGTGTATCAAGCCAGACCCATCTCACACGGACGAGCCCTTCGGACCTGTTTGCGTCTTCGATTATCTCCATGACTCTCTCAGGACCTTCGCTTTTCCAGACATCAGCTACAGAAGATGTTAGTACACTTCCAATGAGATATGTGCGCAATTCCATATCGTTGTGGAATAATTCAATCTCCCGATTAACGACAAAATACGTGTGGATCACGAGCAGAACAGCGACAACCAGCATCACGGCAGACATCAATTTCAATGTCAGTTTCATTCTTGCTCTCCGAGCAGGCAATTCACCATTTCATACTACGTACTAAGCTCCTGCCGATGCTACAAGCACTTCGTTCCTGTCCTGTCTGTCAAGTTACAACAGGTCCTGTTACGTATTCACTTGTACATCACTAGTCAAAAACGTTCCCGTTTGTTTCCCAAAAACTTGAGTTGTACTTGTGGGCAGATTCCGAAACGGGCACACATGTGGCCAATGATAAACAGGTGTTGAAGATGTTTGATTTGCGAAACACTCGTCAATGTTAAGTCAGGAGGCCTTCTTAGAGGCTACTGTCACACGAAACGGAATGGATATTCCAATAGTGTTGCAAGTCTCCGCACCGCTATTTAACACCTTTGGAAGTCCACGTTCATTAAGCTGTACGTCTTCAAACGAAGTGGACTGGTCGTATGTGAAAGTTAAGCCACAGTTTTCTCTTTGGCAATTGATTTCTGGTACTCCTGTTTCCTCAGTCTCATCGTTCGGTTCTTGATCCTTTTTCTCTCTTCCAGTATTGTAGCATCGCGGCCAGTGTAGACATCAGCCGGGGTGACATTGTTAAGTGATTCGTGGTACCTCTGGAAGTTGTAATACTCCACGAAGGCCTCAATCTGAGCCTTCAGATCGTCCGGAGAGTAGTAGTTGTCCAGAAGCAGCACGTTTTTCATCGATCTGTGATACCGCTCGATCTTCCCCTGCGTCATCGGATGATATGGACGGCTCCGTGTGTGCGTGAAGCCCTTTTCATCGAGATACTGCCTCAGCTCAGACGAGATATAGCAGGGACCATTATCTGACAGCAGCCTTGGACGATGCCGTATGTAGACATGGTCCACACCAGACTCAGCTATTGCCATATCGACCGTACGTCTCACGTCGTCGGCTGACATGCCCTTGCAGAGCCGCAAAGCAAGTATATATCGCGAGTAATCATCCATCACTGTCGAAAGGTAGTACCAGCCCCAGTGGATCACTTTCAGGTACGTGAAGTCTGTCTGCCAGAGCTGATTGATTCGGGTTGTCGGCTGATCGAACTTATCCTTGGCACTCAGTACTGTGTAGGCCGGACTGGTGATCAGATCGTTTGACTTCAGTATCCGGTATACACTCGACTCTGAAATGTAATATCCCTGTGTATCAGTGAGATACCACGCTAACTGACGGGGTGACTTGTCGAGATGATCTAGAGCCGTATCGACCACCTTCTGTTTAACATCCGGCGGTATCTGATTCCAGAACTGATGACGGCGCGGAGGTCTGGATGCGAGACTATCATAACCGCCTTCTTTGTAACGACTGTACCAGTTGTAGAATGTACTACGGTTGATGCCCAGTTCCTCGAGTGTTCGTTTCACTCCGATCCGTGAGTCTTCCACCATCCGAATGATCTCCATCTTCTCTGACTGACCGTGTCTCATGTAACGTTTCCGTTCTACTCCAAACCAGTCATACTTTTTTTGAGAACACGATTCTTCAGGGATAGCTCAGCTACCAGCTGCTTGAGTTGTTCGTTCTCTGATTTCAGATCACTGACTTCCGAACTCGTAGCTTCACGGACCGTATCACCCTGAAGACGTTTCTTGCCTGCTTCCAGAAAGTCCTTGCTCCACCGATAGTAGAGATTGCTGACTATTCCTTCTCGTCTGCATATCTCCGCGATACTGTCTTCACCTTTGAGACCTTCAAGGACTATCCTGATCTTCTCTTCCGACGAGAACTTACGGCGGGTCTTACTACGGATATCCCTGACTACGGACTCCGGATCCTGGTTCTGTCTGGCATTCATCTCTAATTCCTCCATGATATGCCAAATCTACAAAACCACGGCCTAACATCAAGCTGTTCGTGTCCACTTTAAGAAGACGGGAAACACTCTGTAGTTGGAAAACGGCACATACGCCTCCACCCAGACCCTTCGACATTGAATAGCATATGGATAACCAATCAGGAATCCCTGGAGTCCCGCAGTGTAGAGCATGCTTGCTATTCCGACAGGATCGTTTATGCCCAACCATCTGTTCGCCTGCTCAAACGACATTTCCACCATTCCGGTGGCATAGCGTGCTGGGAACCCTGACACTCGGAGCAGTGCAATAAGCAAGGAAGCCTGATCATAATCATTCCCGCTCTTGTGGACAAACGTCTGCTGTGAGCCCTTTCTGGAGCCCAGATAAATCTCAAACTCGCATCTCTCGCGAACGTAGTTGAATATTCTCGCGGGAGATCGACCCAGAGAGTCAGCCAATTCGATTATGTCATCAGTGAATTGTACATCGATCGTTGGTTCTAAATCAGCCGGAGAGGGCATTTGACCAGTCAGATCCGGATACCGCGGCAACACCGCCGTGCTTGGATCGCTTCTGGATTTCTCCGGAGCTTTTTCTATATCGAGTCTCGTAGAACCAGGAAGATTGTCGAGCAACGGCGCCGGAGTGTACAAACGGTACTTGTCAAGTAGCAGACCTATCTCTTCAACGGATGGTATTGCCGCAGACTTATCGCCAGATGCGATCGATGACTCTAGATTCTCTGTAGCTCTGGATAGGTCATTAACCATCTTGGTATGAGATGCCAAAACATCATTGTGTTTCTGGACCGCGTTCTTGGGCAGGCCGACAGACTCTTTTTCAAGCGTTACGCTCTGGTATTCCGAGACCAGTTCCTCGCCGAGTCTCAGGAGCCTCTGTGTACTGGCCAGCAGGTGTTTCAGTAAGAGCGTGTCAGCTTGGTCATCGGATGCAGCTGCGACGAGGTTCCTGCATTTCTCATGCTCGGATGCGAATTTGCTTCCGATCGTAGGCTCCTTGGGCAGGTATTCCTCAAGAACTGACTCTAAGATTCGCGGACCTTTCGTAGTTGGGGTCCCCGATACTGACCTGAGGGTATGTTGTTCCCCTTGAATCAGTTGGTCAACACCAAGTATCTTCTTGCCATCCTTGTAAAGACCAGTTGCCTCGGCGAAGTCGTCCGCAGCTTGCAGCACCGAGCTTGAAGTAATGAAGAGAGAGACCATAATCGCAAGGCTGAGTCCGATTCTAGCGAGTGACGATACTCGACTAACGGTCAGCCTATTACACTTGCTATCTCTTGAGTACCGTCGGATACTGCGGTAAAAGCAAGTCTTAACGCCCGACAACAACCGCCTAGAGGTAGCCGATGGCAAGACCTTAGTGTTCCGCTTGTGAGTTTCAGGTACAGACAAGAATCTAACCAGTTCACATGGTTGAAAGGCGTACGCTTCTCTGAAATACTAATGAAACTGGGGCGATTTGTCAAGGATTATGATCTTGTGACTGTGTTGTGTCCAGTCGTGGGCCAAACTGGCCCTACCATGAGACGATAATGCGCTCGATGAAGAGCGACGGAAGTCCTTGTAACATCTTCTACTAGATGGCAGCATCTTGAGCCTCCATAGGTCGGCTTTTCACCGCCCGGAGAATTCATAGTTCACGACCAATCCACTGCAGACTCGGCGAGCCAATAACATGCTTCTCTTTCTTGCGAGAATGATGCGTACTGATCCTACTTGCCTGAACCACATTCTTGCCCTTGAGGCGTGCTGTTGGGATATGCGTAAGGTGGATGGGCCTTCAGGATTCCAGAGCATGAGGGCAAGATATCCCTGGACACAGGGTCCCAGACCACCTAATTTGTACCAAGCATTGTTATGGAGTTGGCAAAACTGACTGGAGAGAGCGCATCGCTACTTCTTCAACTTTGAGCCCCACTCTTATGAAATCGTGGTCATGCAAGGACGGAGAGGTCAAAGCCAATCGTGATCGAGAGAGTCTATGAGTGGCAGTTTGCGGGCGAGTGGTACTCGATTCGCAGAAGATGGT
>Ga0272444_10004437_pt1 | contig 12387 bp, 6 predicted proteins | sample SSMForm13_FD_201033 | JGI IMG/M metagenome (GOLD analysis project Ga0272444, IMG submission 201033) | Marine sediment archaeal communities from Little Sippewissett salt marsh, Falmouth, MA, United States - SSM-Form-13 | ecosystem: Environmental > Aquatic > Marine > Wetlands > Sediment ... | reverse complement strand
AGGTTGTCCACCACCCAGACCGATCCTCCCCCGAATGCGATCGCTTCCGGCCCGCCCGCCACGGCGATCTCCGCCAGCACCGCTCCGGTCTCGGGATCGAGGCGATACACCGTGCCGCCGCGGCTGTCGGTCGCCCACAGCGACACGGGCACCTCCGGCGCCGTCGTGGTGGTCGTCGTCTCGGTCGTGGTGGTCGCCTCCGTGGTCGTCGCCGCCTCGGTGGTGGAGGCTGCGGTCGTCGCCGCCGCCTCCGTGGTGGAGGGCGGCGCTGCCGTCGTCGCGGCCGCCTCAGAGGTCTCGGTGGAAGCCGTGGAACTCACGGGCTGCGTCTCGTCGTCGTCCCCGCACGCCGCGACGAGCATCGCCCCGGCGAGCAGCAGGACCGGCCAGCGATTGGTCATGGATGCCTCCCTGCGAACCCCCCTCAGCCTACGCGGGCACGGGGACGCCGCAGCCGCCGCCTGCCTCTACACTCCAGCGGACACGACCCGGGAGTGCACCGTGTTCAGGCAGATCGGCGCCGGCGAGATCATCCTGATCGTCGTCGTGCTGGTGCTGCTGTTCGGCAGCCGCAAGCTGCCCGACCTGGCCCGCTCGATCGGCAAGTCGGCCCGCGAGCTGCGCAGGGGCCTGCGCGACGACGAAGACGACCCGGGGGACGACGACGCCGCCAGGGACTGAGCGGCCGCTACCCCGCTTCGACCATCTGACGCAGCTCCCGCTTGAGATCCTGGATCTCGTCGCGCAGGCGAGCCGCGTACTCGAACCGCAACTCGGTGGCCGCCTCCCGCATCTCCTCCTCCAGGCTCCGGATCAGCCGGCCCAGGTCGTCGGCGGGCAGATCGAGCGCGGCGCGCTCCTCGACCTCGCGCCGGCGCCGCGCCACCCCGGGAGCGTCGCCCGTCTGGACCAGTTCCAGGATGTCGCTGACCTTCTTGCGGATCGTCTGCGGGTCGATCCCGTGCTCCTCGTTGTAGGCCATCTGGAGGGCGCGGCGGCGGTTGGTCTCCCCGAGGGCGCGCCGCATGCTGTCGGTGACGTCGTCGGCGTACATGACCACCTGGCCCTCGACGTTGCGCGCCGCCCGCCCGATCGTCTGGATCAGCGACGTCTCCGAGCGCAGGAAGCCCTCCTTGTCGGCGTCGAGGATCGCCACCAGCCCGACCTCGGGCAGGTCGAGGCCCTCCCGCAGCAGGTTGATCCCCACCAGCACGTCGAATTCCCCGAGGCGCAGGTCGCGCAGGATCTGGACCCGTTCCAGCGTGTCGATCTCGCTGTGCAGATACCTGGCCCGAACCCCCATCTCGAGCAGGTAGTCGGTGAGGTCCTCCGCCATCTTCTTGGTGAGCGTGGTCACCAGCACCCGCTGATCGGACGCCGCCTTGCGCTGCACCTCGTCGAGCAGGTCGTCGATCTGACCCTTGGTGGGCTTGACCACGACCTCGGGATCGACCAGGCCGGTGGGACGGATGATCTGCTCGACGACCCGGGCCGAGTGCTCCATCTCCCAGCGGGCCGGCGTGGCGGACAGGAACACCGCCTGGCCGGTGCGCTCCAGCCACTCGTCGAAGCGCAGCGGCCGGTTGTCGAGCGCCGACGGGAGCCGGAATCCGTGCTCGACGAGCACGTCCTTGCGGCTCCGGTCACCCTCGTACTGGCCGTGCAGCTGAGGAATGGTCACGTGGCTCTCGTCGAGCACCGTGAGGTACCCGTCCGGGAAGTAGTCGAGCAACGTGTACGGGGCTTCGCCCGGCTCGCGGCCGTCGAGGTGTCGGCTGTAGTTCTCGATGCCGTTGCAGTACCCGACCTCCCGGATCATCTCGAGGTCGTAGGCGGTGCGCATCCGCAGCCGCTGCGCCTCCAGCAGCTTGCCGGCCTCCTCCAGTTCGCCGAGGCGGGCGTGCATCTCGGCCTCTATCTCGACCACCGCCCGCTCCATGCGCTCGGCGGTAGCCACGTAGTGGGTGGCCGGGTACACCCAGAGTTCCGGCAGTTCCGAGATGACCTCGCCGGTGACCGGGTTCATCTCGATGATGCGCTCCACCTCGTCTCCGAAGTACTCGATGCGCACGATGGTCTCCTGGTAGGTGGGGAAGACCTCGAGGGTGTCGCCCCGCACCCGGAACTTGCCGCGGGTGAGGTTGACTTCGTTGCGCTCGTACTGGATGTCGACCAGCCGCCGCAGCGCGTGCTCCAAGGGGTACTCGACCCCTGCCACCAGCCGCAGCAACTGGCCCCGGTACTGCTCCGGAGAGCCCAGCCCGTAGATGGCCGAGACGGAAGCGACGATCACCACGTCCTCGCGGGTGAGCAGGGCGGCGGTGGCGCTGTGGCGGAGCCGGTCGATCTCGTCGTTGACGCTGGAGTCCTTCTCGATGTAGGTGTCGCTCTGCGGGATGTACGCCTCGGGCTGGTAGTAGTCGTAGTAGGAGACGAAGTACTCCACCCGGTTCTCGGGGAAGAACTGGCGGAACTCGTTGGCGAGTTGCGCCGCCAGGGCCTTGTTGGGCGCCAGCACCAGCGTGGGGCGCTGCACTTCCTCGATGAGCCATGCGATCGTCGCCGACTTGCCCGATCCGGTGATCCCGAGCAGCGTCTGGAACTGGTCGCCCGCCCGGATGCCCTCGGCCAGGGCGGCCACCGCGGTGGGCTGGTCGCCGGCGGGGCGGAACTCGGAATGGACCTTGAACGGCGGCACCAGCCGAGGTTACCGGGGCCGTGTGACTGGGCCGGCCCCGGTCAGGTTTGCCCAGACCCGGCGGCATTCCCCCTCCAGGCGGGCCAGGTCCCCGGAGTTGTCGATCACGTGATCGGCGGCCGCCAGCCACTCCTCCCGGGTCGGCTGGGCCGCCATCCTGGCGGCGGCGTCGCCGGGGTCCATCCCCCGCGCCACCACGCGCCTCATCCGTGTCTCGGCCGGAGCGTCCACCACGATCCTGGTCCAGCCTTCCCCGAACACGCCGGTGAGCAGCGGCACCTCCACGATCACCACCGGATCGGCCGCCTCGGCGACACGCAGCGTGATCCACGCCGCCACTGCGGGATGGATGATCGCCTCGAGACGGCGGCGGGCGCCGGCGTCGGCGAACACGATCCCGGCCAATGCCGTCCGGTCGATCGATCCGTCGTCGGCCACCACGCCGGGCCAGTGTGCTGCGACCTCGTGGTAGCCCGGCGTGCCCGGTTCCACCACCCGGCGGGCCGCGTCGTCGGCCGAGAGTACGAACGCCCCGAGCCCGGCCAGGATCCCGGCCGCCGTCGATTTGCCCGAGCCGATGCCGCCCGAGAGCAGCGCCCTCACTCGCATGCGCGGAACGGTACCCCCGCCGCGGTCACGACCGGTCGGGCAGGAACAGCGACGCCAGCGTCCGGAACGCCTTGGCCACCTTGGAACGGGGACTGAGAGCGATGGCGGGGATGCCTTCGTTCACCGACTGGGGCACCAGGCGATCCGAGGGCAGCGAGGCGGCCACCCGCAGGCCGAGCGACCGCTCCAGTTCGACCAGGTCGAGGCGCGCCTTCGAGTTGACGCGGTTCACCACGAGGCGGACCCGCTCCATCGGATAGTCCCCGGTCCGCAGCGTGTCCAGGGCGATCTTGGCGTTCTTGACGCTCGGGAGGTCCATGTCGACGACCATCAGCACGTCGTCGGCCAGATCGAGGATCTCCACCAGGGTGTCGTCGAACACCGCGGAGGTGTCGACGACGACGTAGGAATATGCCGCCTGCAGCCGCTCCAGGACCTTGACCACCTGTTTGGCGCTCACCGACGAGCGCGCCGGGATCAGCGGTGCCGGCAGCACCCGGAGCCCGCTCTCGTGGCGCAGCATCAGGGAGTCGAGCCGTTCGGCGCCGACGTCGTCGGCGGCCGCGGCCAGGTCGGCGACCGTGACCGTGGGGTCGAGCTGCAGCAGCAGCGCCACGTCCCCGAACTGCAGATCGGCGTCCATGAGGGCCACGGTTTCCTTGCCGTGGGCCAGCAGCAGGGCGACCGCCAGGTTGACCGCGGTGACCGTCTTGCCGGATCCGCCCTTGCCGGCCATCACGGCAATGACCCGTCCCCCTCCTTCGGGGCGCTCCCTGCGCCGCCGCTCCGGGCCGAACACGTCGTCGATCACCCGCGCCGGACTGGAGGCGGTCGCCCGCCCTTCGTCGGCGACGGGCCCCTTCGCAGCCTCGGCCGGCCCGGTCTCCCGGTCCGGCGCCTCCGGTTCGCCGAACAGGCCCCCCGGCAACGGCGGGGGCGTGTCGGGCACGGGAGGAGCCCCCTCCGGGAGCGGAGGCGGCGTGCCGGGCAGCGGAGGCGCTCCCTCGAGAAACGCCGGCGGCGCGCTCGAGGCAGGCGGCGTGCGCAGCGGCGAGAACTGCGGCTGGACGGGCGGGGCAAAGGCGGCGTGCTCGGGAGGAGCCGGCGCCGGTGCCGGGATCGGTTCGACGGTCAACTCCACCGTCGACGCCCCGATCTCGTCGTCGGGGGCCTCGCCCGCATCGCCGTCTTCGGGTTCGCCCGTCGCAGTGAACCCGGGCATGGGCCGGTCTCCCTCTTCGGCCGGCACCGGGGGCTCCTCCAGCGGGACCGGCGGCTCCTCCAGCGGGACCGGCGGCTCCTCCAGCGGGACCGGCGGCTCCTCCAGCGGGACCGGCGGCTCCTCCAGCGGGACCGGCGGCTCTTGGGGCGCAACGGGGGGCGGTCCTGTCGGCGGCAGCGGGCGCTCGGCCGGCCGCGGAGCCGACGTGTCCCCGCTGGCACGGCTCGACTCGGGCTGCGGCGCCCCGGACGCGGGCCGGGCCGAGGCGGCGGCCTCTTCGGGAAGCGGCACGGAGCGAGACCAGTCCGGTTCCCCGAAATCGGGCACCGGGATCGGCCAGGCGGGAACGTCGGCGAGCGCCTCTTCGAGGGCTCCGCCGTCGAGATCCGCCGGCCCCCGCACCACGCCCGGGCCGACCACGATCGGGGCGATCTCGCCGGGCACCTCGTCGGGCACCTCATCGGGGGGCCCGGGTGCCGGCGACGCCGGACGCCCCGCGGCGACCAGCCCCGGTCCCGCCACCCGCCGCCGGGCAAGCTCCGGCCCGGCCTCGACCGCAGGTTCCGGCTCCAGCACTGCCTCGGCCCCGGCCTCGACCTCAGGTTCCGGCTCCTCGAACGACTCCGGCCCGGCCTCGACCACAGGTTCCGGCTCCGGGACCATCTCTGCACCTACCTCGAGCACCGGTCGAGGGTTCGCCGGGGCGGAAGAGCCGGCCTCGATCACCGACGCGGCCGGCGGCGGGGCCGCGGCGAGTTCCGGCTCGTCTTCGAACAGCACGTACCGGGTCGGGGCGGGAGCGGGAGGCGCCGCCCGGCGCAGCGCCTCGTCGAGTTTGCGCAGGGTCACCGGCGCCTCGACGACGTCGGCGAGGCCCACCTGGAGGGCGGCCTTGAGAACTCTGGTGGTGACGACGTTGGAGACCAGCACCGCGGCGATGGTCGGGTCGATCCGGAGGAGGTCGGCGGCGCTGTGCACCCCTGCCTCGTGGCCGAACGACGGGCCCAGCACCGCCACGTCCACCCGGCCCCCTTCGGCGATCTCCATGGCCTCGTCGAGCGAACGCGCCGAGAGGACCCGCTCCCCCTCCAGCAGGGTCCGCAGATCCTCCACGAAATCGAGATCCCTATCGACGATCAGCAGGAGCCGGCGGCTCCGCGTGCCGTTGGCCATGTCACCTTCCTCCGGGTGGCGCATTGCGCCGGTGACTAGTCATCGGCCGGCGACCGATCCGGCTTGAGCGCCGCCCGGTGCGCCGACTCCGCCAGTATGGCGTCTCATCCCCGAGGTTCCGGGTATCTGCGACGCGCCGGAGCCCGGCACGAGGGCCGGGCTCCACGGCAGGCGGGGCAGGGCTACTTGCGCCCGATCCCCTTCTCCTTCAACTCCTGGAGGATCGCCTCGAGAGATGCGTCCGCCGAGAAGCTCGGCTCGGGCTCACGCTCCTCCTCACGGACGAACTCGCGCCGCTGGGGACGCCGCTTCGGCCGGCGCTCCTCCTGCCACTGCGAGCGCTCCTCCCACTCCGGGCTGGCCTGCTTGATCGACAGCGAGATGCGGCGGCGATCCACGTCGATCTCGGTGATCTTCACCTTGACCGCCTGGCCGACCGAGAGCTCCAGTTCGGGGCTCTCGACGTGGTGCATGGCGATCTCCGACACGTGAACCAGGCCTTCGACGCCGTCGGTGACCGACACGAACGCACCGAACGGCACGGTCTTGGTGACGGAGCCGTCCACAACGGCGCCCACTTCGTGGGCATCGGAGAACGACTCCCAGGGATCGGCCGAGGTCTGGCGCACCGACAGCGAGATGCGCTCCCGGTCCCGATCCACCTCGAGCACCCGCACCTTCACCTTGTCGCCCACGGACACGATCTCGGAGGGGTGGCTCACGTGCTGCCAGGACAGCTCCGACACGTGCACGAGGCCGTCCATGCCGCCCAGATCCACGAACGCCCCGAAGTTGACCACCGACGAGACGACACCTTCGCGAACCTCGCCCTGTTCGAGCCCGTCGAGGAAAGCATGGCGCTGCTCGGCCTGCTCCTCTTCGAGATACGCCCGCCGGGAGAGGACCACGTTGTTGCGGTTCTTGTCGAGCTCGATCACCTTGGCTTCGAGCATCTCGCCGACGTAGGGGTTCAGGTCGCGCACCCGGCGCAGCTCCACCAGCGAGGCGGGGAGGAATCCCCGCAGACCGATGTCCACGATCAGGCCGCCCTTGACGACCTCGATGACCTGGCCCTGGACCGTGCCGCCCTCCTCCATCACCTGCTCGACGCGGCCCCAGGCGCGCTCGTACTGAGCCCGCTTCTTGGAGAGGATGAGCCGCCCCTCCTGGTCCTCCATCTGCATCACGAGAGCTTCGACCTTGTCGCCGATCTCGACGACCTCGGACGGGTTCACCGAGTTGCGGATCGACAGTTCCTTGGCCGGGATCACACCCTCGGACTTGTACCCGATGTCGACGAGCACCTCGTCGGGGTCGACGCGCACGACCGTCCCGGTCACCAGGCTGCCCTCGCCGAGTTCCACGACGGTCTTCTCCACCGCAGCGGCGAAGTCCTCCTCGGAGAGGTCGGCGGGGAGATCGCCGATCTGCTCGAGCGCCTTGGCGGGGTCGGTGACCACCACCTCGAGAGTGCGGCGCGGCGCGGGCCGCACGTCCTCCTGTTCCGCGACGACCGCGGTCTCAGCCGGCGCCTCGGCGGCAACGGCCTCCTCCTCGACCGGAGCCTCGGCGGCAACGGCCTCCTCCTCGACCGGAGCCTCGACCGGAGCCTCGGCGGCAACGGCCTCCTCCTCGACCGGGGCCTCGACCGGAGCCTCGGCGGCAACGGCCTCCTCCTCGACCGGGGCCTCGGCGGCCGCCTCGGTCGCGTCGTCCGCCGTCGCGGCGGCGGTCTCGACCTGCTCGGGTTCCGCGGTTTCGGCCGCGGCCTCGGCCTGGTCGTCCTTACGGGCGTCGCCAGGCGCGTCCATCGTCTCGTCGGTCATGGGTGTGGGTTCTCTCCTCGAATGGAAGCTCTCCGCGGCGCGTGGAACGCGCGGAGGCGGCTGAAGCGTACCACAGGCGCCCGGGCTGCCATCGAACGGGACCGAGCGCCGGTCAGCCCTTGGCGTCGCCCAGGGTACGCCCCGTGCCGACGTCGACGACGAGCGGAACGTCGAGATGGCTGACCTGCTCCATCACCGTGCGAGTCAGTTCGATCGCCCCCTCCAGTTCGTGCTCGGGGGCTTCCAGCACGAGTTCGTCGTGCACCTGGAGCAGCATGGTCGTCGCCATGCCTCGTTCCTCGAGGGCTGCATCGAGATCGATCATCGCCCGCTTGATGATGTCGGCCGCCGAGCCCTGGATCGGGGCGTTGAGCGCCATCCGCTCCCCCATCTGGCGGATGCGGAAGTTCCCGGACGACAACTCCGGCAGGTAGCGCCGCCGGCCCAGGATGGTGGTGGTGTACCCGGTGTGGCGGGCGCTCTCGACGATCCCCTCCATGAACTCCTTCACGTCCGGGAACTGAGCGAAGTACGCCTCCATGTGCCCCGCGGCTTCCTCGGTCGAGATCCCGAGGCGCTGCGCCAGGCCGTACGCCTCCATCCCGTACAGCAGACCGAAGTTGATCACCTTCGCCTTGCGCCGCAGATCGGGATCGGGCTCTGGCACCCCGAACACCCGCACCGCGGTTGCGGTATGGACGTCGGCTCCGGTGCGGAACGCCTCGAGCAAGCCCGGGTCCCGGCTGAGATGGGCCAGGATCCGCAGTTCGATCTGGCTGTAGTCGGCGACGATCAACCGGCTCCCCCCGGCGGCGACGAACGCCTTGCGGATGGTCCTCCCCTCCTCGGAACGCACCGGGATGTTCTGCATATTGGGGCGCTCGGAGGAGATCCGGCCGGTCGCCGCCCCGGTCTGATTGAAGACGCAGTGGATTCGGCCGTCCTCGGCGACGAGCGGCAGCAGCCCATCCACGTAGGTGGACCGCAGCTTCTCGAGCTCCCGGTAGCCGAGGAGGTGCTCGACGACGGGGTGCTCATCCGCCAGCTTCTGCAGCACCGAGGCATCGGTGGACGGCGCCCCCTTCGGGGTCTTCTTGAGCACCGGCAGGCCGAGGTGCTCGAACAGCACTTCGCGCAGCTGCTGGGTCGAGTTCACGTTGAAGGGCCGGCCGGCCTCTTGGTAGATGTGGCCTTCGAGATCCGCCAGGCGCGCCCGCAGGCTCTCGCTGAGCTCCCCGAGGTATCCGGCGTCCACCCCGATGCCGGCATCCTCCATCTTGGCCAGCACCCTCACCAGCGGCAGCTCCACGTCGGTGAACAGCCCGAGGCCGCCCCGTGCCTCCAGTTGGGCGGTGAGCGGCCGCTGCAGCTTGGCGACGGCCACCGCACGCCGCCCCGCACCCTCCAGATCGGGACCGGCCTCGTCGAACGACAGCATCCCCTGTCCGCCGCCCTGCGCACGCCCGTCGTCGGATGCCGGGCTGATCTCGAGACCCAGCACGTCGCCGGCCAGATCCGACAGGCTCGGAGCGCGCTCCGCCGGGTTGATCACGTAGCCGGCCAGCGCGGTATCGAACGCCAGGCCCGTGAAGGCGAGGTCGGCCTCCAGCAGAGCCCGAACCAGTGGCTTGGCATCGTGCAGCGCCTTGGGGATCGCAGGATCGGCGAGGGCATCGGCGAGCGGCCCGATCCGATCGAAGGGCACGAACACGGCCTCGTCGTCGCCGGTGGCGATCATGAGCCCGACCAGGTCGGGCCCGTCCCACACCGGTTCCAGGGCGAGTTCCCCCGAGGCGAGCGCGCCGACCCGCTCCGGATCGGAGGCCGTCGAGATCTCGACGTCGAGGGTCTCGTCGACGCCCGGGGCCGCCCCGCCACCCAGTTCCTGAAGTCGGGTCCACAGCGACCGGAAAGCGAGCCCGTCGAACACGGATCGCACCGTCCCCGGGTCCCAGGGATGCAGCCGCAGGTCCTCGGGGTCGGCGGCCACGTCGACGTCGTCGACCAGGACGCTGAGCCTCCGGTTGGTGAACACCTGGTCGCGGGCCGCCGCCAGGTTCTCTCTCAGCTTGGGGGTCTGGTCGTCGAGGTGCTCGAAGATGCCCTCGAGGTCTCCGTGGTCGGCCACCAGCCTGGTCGCCGTCTTCTCCCCCACCCCGGGCACGCCGGGCAGGTTGTCGGAGGGATCCCCGCGCAAGGCGGCGTAGTCGACGTACTGGCGGGGTTCGATCCCGTACCGCTCACGGATGTACTCCCCGTCGGCCTTCACGGTGTCCGAGATGCCGCGGCGGGTGTACACGACCTGGATCCGATCTCCGATCAACTGGAACGCATCCCTGTCGCCCGTGACCACCAGCACGTCCCACCCGGCAGCCGCGGCGCGCCGTGCCACGGTGGCGATGATGTCGTCGGCCTCGTAGCCGGGCGCCTCGAACTGGCCGATCCCGAGGGCGTCGGCGACCTCTCGGATCAGGGGGAGTTGGCTGCGGAACATGTCGGGAGCCGCCTCCCGGCCCGCCTTGTACTCCGGATAGTCCTCGCTCCGGAAGGTCGCTTCCGGGGTGTCCCAGGCGACCGCCATGGCGTCGGGGTGCTCGTCTCCGAGGAGTTTGATGACCATCGACGTGAACCCGAACACCGCATTGGTGACCCGCCCGTCCGGGGTGGCCAGATCGGTCGGCAGGGCGAAGAACGCCCGGTAGGCGAGGCTGTGTCCGTCGAGGAGGGCGAGCGTGGGCACGGGCCGATCATAGGTGGCCCGGACCGGACGGCTCCGGTCAGTCGAGCCGCTCCAGCAGCGTGCGGCGCTTGGCGTCCAGCCGCGCCCGCTTGGCCTCGAGATCGGCGAGCGTCTTCTCGAACCGCGCCACGTCGCCGGAGGTGATCCGGGCGTCGTCGCGCTCCAATGGCCCGCCCACCGCGGCGTCCCGCCGGGCGTCGTCGTCGATGTGGCGCAGCATCGCCAGTTCCTCGGCGGTGAGGCGGATCTCCTCGTCGAGGCGCTCGATCTCGTCGGTGATGCGGAACAACCTGTCGGTACGGCGTGACATGCCTGGCTCTACGATGGGGACGCGCCGGGATGGCGGAATGGTAGACGCGGCGGACTCAAAATCCGCTGGGCGAAAGCCCGTGGGGGTTCGAGTCCCCCTCCCGGTACAAAGGAGCACGACCCGGCCGTCGGGCCGGGTCGTTCCATGGAGCGAGCGTTGCGGGCCGAACAGGACCGCAACGGGAGCGACCGTCGGCCCCGGGCCGACCACGCAGGTCTCTCGCGCAGGCGGCGACCGCTCCCGCATTCCGGCGCGTACCGGGAGAGCACGACCCGGCCGTCGGGCCGGGTCGTTCCATGGAGCGAGCGTTGCGGGCCGAACAGGACCGCAACGGGAGCGACCGTCGGCCCCGGGCCCCGACTCCACGGGCCTCGAGAGCCCGGCTAGCCGCCTACCCAGCCGTTGGTGATGGGGAGCCGGCGATCCCGGCCGAGCGCCTTGCGCGACACCCGTACGCCGGGGGGCGCCTGGCGCCGCTTGTACTCGTTGCGATCGACCATCCCGGTGATCTCGGCGACGGTCTCCGACGGGAAACCCTCTCCGACGATGGCCGCCGCCGACATGTCCCGCTCGACGTACCGCTCCAAGATCGGGTCGAGTTCCCCGTAGGGAGGCAGGCTGTCCGTGTCCAACTGGCCCGGCGCCAACTCCGCCGACGGAGGCTTGTCGATGATCGCCCGTGGGATCACCTCACCGTCCCGGTTGCGCCACTCGGCCAGGCGGTAGACGTCGGTCTTGAACACGTCTTTGAGCACGGCGTACCCGCCCGCCATGTCTCCGTAGAGCGTGGCGTACCCGACCGCCATCTCGGACTTGTTCCCGGTGGCGAGCACCATCCCCCCGTACTTGTTCGAGATCGCCATGAGGATGGCGCCCCGGGTCCTGGCCTGCAGGTTCTCCTCGGTCACATCCGGCTCGGCGTCTGCGAAGACGGGGCCGAGCGCCTCGAGGAAACCGCGGAACGGCTCGTCGATCGCCACCTCCGAGAACCTGATGCCGAGCGCCTCGGCCAGCGCCCGCGAGTCCTCCACCGACCCCACCGACGAGTGCGGGCCGGGCATGGTGATGCCCCACACGCGGTCCGGCCCGAGCGCGTCGGCGGCGATCGCTGCGGTGAGTGCGGAGTCGATTCCGCCCGACAGGCCGACCACGACGCTCGGGAACCCGTTCTTGTCCACGTAGTCGGCCAGCGCCAGGCACAGCGCCCGGTACACCTCGGCGTCTCCGTCGAGGCGGGGCCGGATCTCCGGGGCCGGTTCCGGTTCGTCGTCGATGAGCGTGCCCCGGCTCACCACGATCGCCTCGACGTCGGAGCGCCCCTCCTCGGGGAGCGGGACGTCCACCCAGAACATCTCCTCTTCGAACTGGGGGGCCCGGTACAGCAGTTCTCCGTCCCCGGCGAGCACCATGCTGTCGCCGTCGAAGACCAGTTCGTCCTGGCCGCCCACCAGGTTGAGGTAGACGATCGGCAGTCCGTGGGCGGCGACCCGCTCCCGCAGCATGGCGAGGCGCTCCTCGCCCTTGCCGCGCCGGTACGGGGAGCCGTTGACGTTGAGCAGGATGTCTGCGCCGCCCGCCGCCTGCTGGGACGGGGGACCGTCCGGAACCCAGATGTCTTCGCAGATCGAGACCCCGGCCACCACCTCGTTGATCTCCCACAGGGCCGGCCCGTTGTGAGCCGGCATGAAGTAGCGGTCCTCGTCGAACACGCCGTAGTTGGGGAGCACGGCCTTGTGGTAGATGCCGCGCACCCGGCCCCCGGCGAGCAGCGCCGCGGCGTTGTGGAGCCGGGGCGGGCCGGCGTCGTCG
>Ga0272444_10004436_pt1 | contig 12387 bp, 8 predicted proteins | sample SSMForm13_FD_201033 | JGI IMG/M metagenome (GOLD analysis project Ga0272444, IMG submission 201033) | Marine sediment archaeal communities from Little Sippewissett salt marsh, Falmouth, MA, United States - SSM-Form-13 | ecosystem: Environmental > Aquatic > Marine > Wetlands > Sediment ... | reverse complement strand
GGGTTATGCTAATTTTATAGTGATGCACTGGTTTTTTGGCGCATCGGTCCGCAAGGCGGCCTTTTCCCCCTCTGGAAAAGCGGCTGTGAGCAGACCCCATCTTGGGGCGGTTCGGGGGGCGACGCGCAAAACTTGTCGGAGAAGACCATGATAACCGTGGTAAAAACATGGGGCAAATTCGGGCTGACCGCGCTGGTGGTGTTGTGCCTGACCATGGGAGGCGCTTCCGCTTGGGCCCAGAGCAAGGAAGACTTCCTCAAAAAGGGCCAGGAATACTACAAGGCCGGCAAATTCCGCGAAGCGGCCCTGGAGTTCCGCAACGCGGTGCAAAAGGATCCTCAGTTCGCCGATGCCCACTACCGACTGGCCCTGACCTATCTCAAGCTGGGCGACCTGGGCCAGGCCTACCGCATGCTGTTCAACGTGGTCACCCTGGACCCGGACAACCTGGACGCACAGGTGCGTCTGGGCCAGATCGCCCTGTTGGCCGGACGGGTCAACGAGGCCATGGAACGGGCCGAGATCACTCTCAAGGAAAAGCCCGAGGACGTGGACGCCCTGGTGCTCAAGGGCCAGGCCTACAGCCAGCTCCAGGAGACCGCCAAGGCGGTGGTCACCCTGAAGGCCGCCCTCAAGCTGGCTCCCAAGCGGGCCGACATCCGGGTGCTGCTGGGCCAGCTGCACGTGGAGGAGGGGCGCACCGACCTGGCTGAAAAGGAGTTCCGCGAGGCCATCAAGCTGGCCCCAAACCTGCTCACTCCCCGCCTTTTGCTGGTGCGCCTGTTCCTGAACCTCAAGCAGGACCAAAAGGCCCTGGAGGCCCTGCGGGCCACGGTCAAGGCCCATCCCCAGGAGGCCCGCCTGCAGCTGATGCTGGTGGAGCTTTTGATGCGCATGCAACAGCCCGGCGAGGCCGAGGCGGCCCTGCAGAAGCTGGTGGCAACCAACCCGGGGCAGGAGCGCCCCCGCCTGGCCCTGGCCAGGCTCTACGCGGTCAACGGCCAGTATGAAAAGGCCGAGCAGACCTATCTGGCCACGGTGCGCCAGTTCCCCAACTCCATGTGGCCCTCGCTGATGACCGCCCGCTTTTTCGCCTCCCGCGGCCGCATCAGAAAGGCCCTGGCCTACTTGAACCAAGCGGCCAAGGTGGCCCCGGACTCGCCGGTGCCGCTGAACGCCCTGGCCGAGCTGGACTTGGAGCGGGGCCTGCTGGACGAGGCCGACAAGCGCATCAAGCTGATCCTGGCCAAGTACCCGGGCAACTCCGCGGCCGAGATTCTCAAGGGCCGCCTGCTCATGGCCCGTGGCGAAATGGACAAGGCGGTGGCCACCCTCACCTCGGTCATCCGCCAGCGGCCCAACGACCCCGAGGCGCTCTACCGCCGGGCCCAGTCCTTTGCCGCCCAGCGCAAGCCCCAGCTGGCCAGGGCCGACCTGGTCAAGGCGGTGCAGGCCGACTCGGCCGACACCCGGGCCCGGTTTTTGCTGGCGGCCATCTACGCCCGCTCCGGCGAGCTGCTGCAGTCCATCGGCCAGATGGACCAGATACTGGCCCTGGAGCCCAAGAACCTGGCCGCCCTGGAGATGCGCGGCCGCCTCTACCTGGCCCAGGGCACCTATTCCAAGGCCAAGCGCGACTTTGAGACCATAATCAGGCGGGCCCCCAACGCGGGAGCCGGCTATTACCGCATGGGCATGCTGGCCCAGGCCCAAAAGAACAACGCCGCGGCCAAGAAGTATTACGAGCAGGCCCTCAAGCGCAATCCGGGCAACATCGACGCCCTGATGCGCATAGCCTTCATCGACATGTCCGAGAAAAAACCCCAGGAGGCCATCCAGCGGGTGCGGGCCCAGATGGGCAAGGTGGAGCGCAAGGACTTGGTCTACAACCTGTTGGGCGATCTGCACATGATCCAGGGACAGCCGGCCAAGGCGGTGCCTGAGTTCAAAAAGGCCCTGGAGATCAACCCCCGCCTGATCACCTCCCTGATGGGCCTGGCAGCCACGGCCCGCAGCACCAACAATCTGGTTGAATCCCAGAACTACCTGATGCGCGCCCTCAAGCTCAACCCCAACAATCCCACCGCCCTGGTGGCCCTGGGCGACGTGCATGAGCTGATGGGCAAGACCGACCAGGCCATCGACGATTACCGCAAGGCCCTGAGCCTTAACCGGGACTTCGTGCCCGCTCTGAACAACCTGTCCTATTTGCTGAGCCAAAAGGGCGGGGACAAGAACCTCAACGAGGCGCTGCCTCTCATCCAGCGGGCCAAGCGCCTGACCCCCGGCGACCCCCGGGTGCTGGACACCCTGGGCTGGGTGCTGAGCCAGCGGGGAGCCCATTCCAGCGCCTTGAGCGAGCTCAATGACGCCAAGCGCCTGAGCCCCAACAACCCCACGGTCTACTACCACTTGGCGGCCACCTACATGGCCATGAACGAGGTGGCCAAGGCCAAGAGCAACTTGGAAAAGGCCCTGTCACTGGGCAGCTTCCGGGAAAAGGCCGCGGCCCAAGAGCTGCTCAAGCGCATCAAGGGCACCAGCTAGCAAATTGCTCCGGCGAATCCAGGCGCCGCCCGTCCGGGCGGCGCCTGGGTTACCCCGGCCGGTCAAGGCCGGCGGGGAGCGAACCACCCTCCGCCACACCATGGGAGATTAATCGTGGGCTTGCTGAAATACCGGGGCAAGCGCCTGCTGGTGCCGCTGACCGGCAACCGCCCTGCCCAGTACCTGTTGCAGCGCCTTGGCAATGTAAGCAACTACCTCATGGGCATCGGCTCGGGGGACAACCTGTTTTTCAGCGGCGAGGAGGCGGCCATCAAGCAGATGATGGCCGCGGGCCCGGGTCCCTACACGGTGTTCGACGTGGGGGCCAACACCGGCCAGTGGCTCAAGCTGCTGGGCAGGAATCTGGATTTGTCATCCCTGAACCTGCACTGCTTCGAGCCGGGCGGGGCGGCCTTTGCCAAGCTGAGCGAGCGCTTCGGCCACATCCAGGGGGCGATCCTGAACCAGACGGCCCTGGGCGACCAGGCCGGCCACCGCCTGCTCTACATCGACAAATCCGACCTGGAGCTGGCCTCCTTTAGCAAGCGCGAAAGCTCGCCGCATGGGGAGGGCTTTGAAGACAGCGAGATGGTCTCGGTAAACACCCTGGACGGCTATTGCCGAGAAAAGGGCCTGGACCGGATCGATCTGCTCAAGATCGACACCGAGGGCCACGAGCTGGACGTGCTGCGGGGCGCAAGGCGAATGCTGGCCGAGCGCCGGGTGAAGCTGATCCTGTTCGAGTTCGGGGGCGCGGGCATGGACAGCCGGGTATTCTTCCGCGACATCTTCGATCTGCTGGTCGCGCACGGCTACCAGGTGCTGCGCATCACCCCGTCGCGGTATCTCATTCCCATTGCCGAGTACTCCGCCCTGTTGGAGCAATTCCTCACAACCATGTATTTGGCGGCCGCTCCGGAAACACCTCTTAGCGGGTCCTAGGCCCCGGTCCAGGCTGGGGCGGGTTGCCTGGCCCGAGGGGGTCGTTTATTCTGGAGACGGACCTGGGGCAAGAAAGGGGCTGGCATGCGCAATCAGAGATTGGGGCGCGGAAAGGGCTTGATTCTGGGGGCCGCGGCGATCATGGCCGCCCTGCTGTTCTGGGGAGCCCCGCCAACATGGGCTCAGACGGCCGATCCCGCCGCGCCGGCCTATCGGAGCTTCTTTCCCCGGCCCATGCCCCGGGGGAAGCTGCCCGTGACCCTGGTGCCCCATCCCCGCGCCCGCTCCAAGGTGGTGATGGTCAGCTTTGGGGTGCCCTTTCCGCCTGGCTGCGTCAGCGATCCCAACATGATCGCCCTGCTGGACAACACCGGCCAGGAGGTGCCCATCAAGGTGACGGTGCTCTCCCGCTGGCTGCCGCCGGTTCCTGGAGCGCCTTGCATCCGGGCGGCGCTCATCCAGTACCAGGATTTCATGGCCATAAGCAGGCCCCGCACCTACTTCGTGCGCTGGGGCAGCTCCCGCCAACAGACCTGGAAGGAGAACTGGCCCATGAAGCGGGCCTGGATCCCCTCCACCGACCGGGCCTATCCCCCCCTGGTGATCAAGGACCCCACGGTCTGGGCCCTGTTCCCGCCTTCCTGGCTGGGTCAGAGCCTGATCAAAAGCCGCCTGGCCCCGGCGGGCACCGCGCCATCCTTCCAGTGGCTGCTCCGGGCCCACGCCGGGTATTACATGCAGGCGGCCAACAAGCCCATACTGAGCAAGCGCATGCAGGCTAAAAAGGACCGCCTCAAGCTCTGGGGGGTGGATTATCTGCGCAAGTTCGAGCCCTGGCTCTTTGACCGCAGCACCACCATCTTCCTGCTCTATTTTCTCACCGGCCACCTGGAGCCATATCGCACCGCCCTGCGCGACGTGCAGTACTACGCCTCCCAGGTGCAGGACAACGGCAACTTCGCCCTGCTGCCCCAGGGGCGGGCCCCCAATGTGCTCTACGGCAACCAGGAGGCCCTGACCATCGCCTGGTTCCTCACTGGCCTGCCCCGGTTCAAAGAAACCTCGGACAAGGTTGTCAAGCTGCTGGACGCCTGGGACCCCACTTACAGCCCGAAGCGCTCTTTTTGGACCGAGCGCCACCTGGCCTACCACATGATGATCGCCACCGCGGCCTATGAGATGAACGGCGACCCCGCCCTGCTGGCCCGGGCCCGCAAGGCCTTTACCATAGCCTATAACCTGCAAAACAACCCCCCGCCCGGAGCCCCGGCCGACGGCTGCTTTGTGCACAAGGCCAAGCAGCACTCCGCGCCCATCAAGGGCTGGGTCTGCAGCCCCTGGATGTCGGCCCTGTTGGTGGACGCGGCCCTGCGCTACTACCTGGTCAGCGCGGACCCCCGCTTCCCCAAGATGGTGGGCATGCTGGCCGACTATCTGGTCAAAACAGCCTGCTACAAGTTCCAGCCCCGGGGCGCCAAGAACAAGCTGGTGGTGCCCCACTATCTGGCCACCACGCAGACCAAGATGCCCATCGCCTTTTTCACCGACATTCAGCACACCCTGGACACCAGCAAGATTCTGGCCCTGGCCATGTACTTTGACCGCAAGCAGGGCAAGAGCCACCCCGAGTACCTGGCCCTGTACCAGGAGCTGATCAAGGGGGCCAAGGGTTCCATGCCCAAGAAGTCGCGCGTCCCGGGCCGCATCACCCCCTATGTCCTGGCCCCGGCCCGCAAGTTCTCCTGGCTGTTCCGCACCACGGCGGACATGCCCTGGATCATGCAGCAGCGCTAGCCTGAAACAAGGGACCGGTATCCATGGGGCTGTGGTGAAAAAGGCGCTGGCATAATACGGACGCGGCTTGCACCCAGGCCCGGCACTGCTTTCTTGTCCCGTTTCACAGCCGTGGACCAAGATGGTTGGTAAAGACTAAAATGCGTGGTGTCCTTGCGAGGAGCGGCCCCAGGGCCGCGACGCGGCAATCTCTGCCCAAGGCAGGCGGCCCTACCCGCGAGGAAGCCCTTTCAGGCACCGGCCCAGCGGGTCATCCAATATGGGAATTATTGACGGTCATGGCTCAGCGCGGCGACCAAGGAGTTGGTAATAAAAAAGGCGCCTAACCCGCCGCTCCCTGTCCGTGAGCTTTGAATGCGCGCAGCGGCTTGGCCACTTCCCGGAAGCTTTTCCTTTTTTCAAAACTCTTTGCACGATCATGGCTCGGCCATGAGCGTGGCCTTGGAATTGTGACCGGGAGAAATCAGGCCGGCTTGAGCACCACCATGGCCATGCGGGCGCCCAGTTCGCGCGGGCTGTAACGGCCCTGGAACCGGGGAGCCAGGTCCAGGCGGGCCAGCACCTCCAGGTCCCGCTGGTCCGGCCAGGCCACCCGGCGGTGCACCACCCTGAGGCCCGCATCCTGGAACAGGCGCTCGTAATCCGGCAGGCGCAGGCGGTTTTGATAGTGCAGGCCGCTGTTGGCCAGGCGCCAGGCGCCGTCGCCCAATTTCAGAAAGTTGTACACGCTGATGGAGGGATCAAAGCCCGCGTAGTGGTCCTGCATGTTCCACACGTGGCAGACCACGCCGTGGGGACTGACCAGGCGGCGGCACTCGGCCAGGATGCCGGACAGGGCCTGCTCGGGCACGTGCTCCAGCACGTGGCTGGAGCTCACCAGGTCAAAGCTCGCCCCGGGCAGGCCGGTGGCCGCGGCGTCCAGGGGAGCCCGGTAGTCAATGCCCAGCTCTCTGCCCAAGGCGGCGTTGCCCAGCACCGCCTCGCCGGGCAGGGGGCGCAGGCCGTCCCCGGCCAGGGCCTCCAGGCGCGGCCAGCGGGCGCGCAACTGCTCCCGGGTGTGTTTGATTAGCTCCCAGTCGGCTATGGGCCGAAGATCGGCCAAGGTCTGGCTTTGCACTCCCAGGGCGTACAGGGACAGGGCCACGGCCAAATCCTGGCCCGCCCCGAACTCATAGGCCGTGGCCGGGCCCTGGGGCAGGGGCCCCAGAATGCGGGCGGCGTGCACGTACTCCACCGCGCTCTCGAAACGGCGTACCAGCTTTTCCGGGGAATGGGGCAACCCGTGGCTTACATAACGCTGGAAAAGGTAGTTGAGCCGCTGTCCCTGGGACAAGCCGGAAAAAACTTTTTGCAAGGCAGCCTTGGCCAGCCACCTCACGCGGTCTCCTCCCAGGCGCCCAGGCGGGGGGCCAGGGTGCAGGCCAGGGGCTCGATGTGGCGGCCGGCTGGCCGGCCCCGGTCCAGCCAATAGCCGTGCTTGCGCAGATAGTAAATGATGCCGCGCATGTGGCTCAGAGACAGGAGGGATAGAGGGCGCTTGTGGGAGATCTGGCGGGTGTGATGCTTTACCCGGAAGTAGGGATAATAGACCACCGCCTTCCCCGCCTCCCAGCAACGCAGGCACCAGTCCACGTCCTCGGGGGAGTAGAAGATGCGCTCATCCAAGGGCCCCACCAGGTCGAAGATCTCCCGCCGGAAAAACCAGCAGCAGCTTATGGCCGTGTGCACCGGCCGGGGCTGGGCAAAGGGAAAGTCAGGGTACCAGTCGGTGTTGCGCATGGCCCGGCTGCTCACGATGCCGGGCAGCTTGCGCAGCTTGTCAATGAGGGTGGGCAGCTTTTTGACTGAGTTGTAGGTGCTGCCGTCGGGCATTATGATGCGCGGCGCCACGATGCCCACCTCGGGGAAGCGATCCAAAAAGGCCATCACCCGGCCCAGGTCGTCGTCGAGCAGCTCGGCATCCGAGTCCATCACGCAGGCGACCCTGCCCCGGGCCCGCTGCAGGGCCAGGTTGCGCGAAATGGTGGTGCCCTGGTTGCAGGGCAGGTGCAACAGGCGAAGGCGCCGGCCCAGAACCCGGCGGTACTCTCCCAGCAACCGGGCCGTGCCGTCCATTGAGCCGTTGTCCACCACCCAGATTTCCCAATCCAGGTTGGCGCGGCTGGACATGAGCGCCGCGGAGCTCACCGCCGCGGGCAAGCGGTCCGCGTCGTTGTAGGTGATAATCACAAAGCTGACGTCAGGATCACCGCTCACGCTCACCCCTCTCCCGGTTGTCTTTGATTACCAGGATAACCGCCCCTTTAGGGCATTACAAGAGGTGTGGGATAAGGTTGACACCTTCCAGGCGCTCGGCCTAGATTGCAGTTAAAGCATTTGTTCGGACCCAGCGGTCCTTGAATGGCGAGGTGAGGTTGCCTCATAGTAAAAACAACGGCTTAGCGGTTCCGGCCGGCCAGGAGCAGCCCCGGGTGCTGGTCCTGAGCAACCAGTACCCCAACCTGCTGGAGCCGCAGATGGCTTCCTTTAACCGCCAGCAGTTGGCCGCCCTGGCCTCTTTGTGCCCCCTGGCCTTGGTGGCGCCGGTGGCTTGGCCTCTTCTTCTGAAGGCTGGGCGCCTTTCCCTGCCCGCGCAGGAGCGCCCCTTTGCCACCGAGTGGCCGGCGTTCTGGTACCTGCCCCGCTGGATGCGCCGCCTCCACGGCAGGGCCTTTTTCCAATCCGCCTGGCCGGCCCTGCGCCGCCGGGCCGCGGCCCTGGAGCCCAACGTGCTCCTGGCCACCTGGCTATTTCCAGCGGGCTGGGCCGGTCTGCTGGCCGCCCGCCGCCTGGGCCTGCCCCTGGTGATCAAACTGCACGGCAGCGACCTGTTGGTGCTCAAGCAGGACCCCACCCGCCTGCCCTATCTGCGCCAGACCCTGGCCGCGGCCAACCGGGTGGTGGCGGTGGGACATCCCCTGGCCGAGGAGGCCCGGGCCCAGGGAGCCCGCCGGGTCACCGTGGTGCCCAACGGCCTGAACCAAGAGCTTTTTGCCCCGGCCGACCAGACCAAGGCCCGCAACGAGCTGGATCTACCGGTTCAGGGCAGGCTGCTGGTCTTTGTGGGACGCCTGCACCCGATCAAGGGACCGGACCTGGCCTTGGAGGCGCTGGCCCATTTGGAGGAAGTGAAGCTGATCATGGTGGGCGGCGGAGCCATGGAGAACAGCCTCAGGCAAAAGACCCGGGAGCTGGGAATCGCCGGCCGGGTGATCTGGGCCGGGCCCCAATCCCACCGCAAGGTGCCCCGCTACCTGGCCGCGGCCGATGCCCTGGTGCTGCCCAGCCGCTCCGAGGGAGACCCCAACGCGGTGCTGGAGGCCCTGGGCTGCGGCCGGCCGGTGGTGGCCGCCCGGGTGGGCGGCGTGGCCCAGGCGGTGAGTGACGGGATCAACGGCGCCCTGTTTCCGGCCAACGACGCCTCGGCCATGGCCGAGGCGATCCGCTGGGTCCTGGACCGGAACTGGCCGCCCGATCAGCTGAACCAAGCGGTGGCCGGACGTAGCTGGCCGGCCAGCGCGGCGGCCCTGTACCAGGTGCTGGCCGAGGCCGTGGCCGAAGGGCCGGCATGAAACGGGTGGCCCTGGTCACCTATCTCTGGCCTCCGGCCGCCGGGGCCGGGGTGCACCGGCCGGTGAAGTTCGCCCGCTATCTGCGGGACTTCGGCTGGGACCCAGTGGTGTTCACCGCCCGCCGTCCGGCCGCCCTGGCCCATGATCCCGGCCTGGCCGCCACCCTGCCGCCGGAGCTGGATGTGGTGCGCCTGTGCAACCTGGAGGCCGGGGGAGGCGGAGGCGGTGCCGCGGCGGGCGACTCCGCGGGCTGGCGGAGCTGGCTGGCCGGGCTGCTATTTCCGGACCGCCACGTGCTGTGGCTGCCCACCGGCCTGCCCAGGGCCCTGGCCGCGCTGCGGGGCGGCCGGGCCCAGGTGGTGCTGGCCACGGCCCCGCCCTTCACCAGCCTGGTGCTGGGCTGGCTGCTGGCCCGAACGCGGGGCCTGCCCCTGGTGCTGGACTTCCGCGACGTGTGGAGCGGGTTTTACTCGCGGGGCTTCCAGCCGGGCCAGGCCGGGCGCATGCGCCTGGAGCTGATCCACCGTTTGGAGGGCCGCATGGTGCGCGACGCGGCTGCGGTGATCACCGCCAGCCCGGCCCACGGCAAGGAGCTGGCCAGGCTCTACGGCCAACCCGAGGCCAAGTTCACCTGGCTGCCCAACGGATTCGACCCGGCCGACTTTGCCGGCCAGGCCCCGCCCCGAGACGCGGACAAGTTCACCCTGCTGTTCAGCGGCACCCTGTTCCGGGTCACCAGCCTGCGCCATCTCTGGGCCGGCCTGGAGCTGCTTTCGCCCGGCGAGCGGGCCCGGGTGCGGGTGCGGGTGGCAGGACGCGTAGCGGGAGGCGAGGTAAGCGACCCCGGCCTTGAGGGCCTGGAGGTGGAGGTCCTGGGACATCTGGAGCACGCCGAGGTGGTGCGGCGGCAGCGGGCGGCCCACGCCCTGGTGCTCACCCTGGAGGACCTGCCCGGCAGCTGGCGGGTGATCCCCAGCAAGCTCTACGAGTACCTGGCCGCCCGGCGACCCATCCTGTCCCTCACCCCGCCCGGCGAGGCCAGCACCATTGTGGAGTCCTGCTCCGCCGGCCGGGTGGTGCCGCCGGGAGACCCCTTGGCCGTGGCCGGCGTGCTGCGCGCCTGGTTGGAGCGGACGCCAACGCCGCCTCCCCCACCGCCGGCCCTGTTCGACCGCAGGGAGCAGACCCGCCGGCTGGCCCAAGTGCTGGAGACCGCCATTGCGCCGGGCTCCGAGGAGACCGGCCATGCCCTCTGAGCGCCTGCCCAACCCGGACCAGCCGCTGATCCTGGCTGTTTCCTTTTACTATCCCCCCGCGCCCCAGCCCCAGGGCGGGCAAGCGGAGCAACTGCTGGCCTCGGCCGGCCTGCCGGTGCTTCTGCTGCGCGGCCGCGACCCGGACCAGGCGCCCCTGTCCCCGCCGGACAACGGAGGGCTCCTGGTCCCTCAGGCCGAGGTGCTGGTGTCCCTGGGGCCTGGGCCGGGCCGCTGGCAGCGTTGGCGGGCCCGGCTGACCGGTGGCAAGGGCGAGGAGCAGCCGGGTTGGGAGCGCCGAGCCGCGCCGGCGGCATTGCGCTACGTGCGGCTCAGCGGCCTGGCGCCCCGCGTGTTGTTGAGCTTCGGCCCGCCGGCGTGCGGCCATCTGGCCGGCCGAACCCTGGCCAAGGAGCTGGGTCTGCCCTGGGCGGCCCTGTGCACCCCCTCCTCCCGGGAGCCCCGGGGCGTGGCCAAGGCCAACCTGCTGCTGTTCAGTGATTCAGAGGCAGCGGAACGATTCCAGAAAAGCCACCAGGACCCAGCGCCGCAAAGGCTCCGGGTGCTGCCCCAGGACCCAAAGCAGGCGGGCGCTACTCTACGGGATTATTTGCTGGAATTGATGTTGGTCGACGCCGGCGCCTAATCCAAAGTAATGGCGGGGTTTATCCCCGCCATTTCCCGTTGTCTGGCCATATCTCGGCAACCCCGGTATACAGCCAAATAAAGCAATGGCCGCTGATGGCTCAGCGCGGCGAAGAAATTGGCAGGTAATGAAAAAGGGCCTCTTCCCGCCGCGCCGTGGCGATCTTCGATTGATTCGTCATGCCTTGCGGAAAAACAGAGGCTTATTGTTTTTCAATCCAAGGGGAGTCAAGGGAAGGGGAAGATGGCCACGGCCCGCCGCGAGAAGCGCTCATCCTTCAACAACCGCTCCCGGCGGCGGACCTCGCCACGACTGCTATGGCTGGGATAGAAATGCAAGCGAGGCGACAAGAACTCCGGCACGACAATCCCACTGAACGATCATGAGTAACAAGAGGGTTCACCCGGCACAGCCAGGGAGTGCCAGGCAAGGCGACCGGCGAGCGACAGCCGGAGGCGTAGCTGAAACTAAGTCGAGTCTGGAGCGACGCAGGCAACGCCGCCTGGCGCTGCCTGGCGAAGCCGGTAATTAATCCAGGGCGTCCTCGGCCTCATGGGCCATATCCAACAGCTCTTCCAAGCGCTGGTGGTCTGGGAAGCGCTCCACCGCCTCCTCCAGCAGCTCCGAGGCCTCCTGGGCCTGTCCCAGGGCCAGCATGGCCCGGGCCACGGTCCCCACGTGGCGGGGATGGTCAGGCTCCTGCTGCTGGGCCCGGCGGGCCAATGACAGGGCGATCTCGCTATTGGCCCCCCGGTCCAGATAGAGCACGGCCAGGCCGCCCAGGGCGGCGGTGTCGCGGGGGTTGTGCTTCACCGCCTCCTTGAAGGCGGCCTCGGCCTCGGCCCCCTGGCCGGAGGCGGTCAGCATCTGGCCCAAGCGGCAGTGCACCGCTGGCCGGCACTCCGGCCGGGCCACGGCCCGGCGATAGTGCTCCAGGGCCTGGTTGGTGTTGCCCTGCTTCTGGGCCAGGGCGCCCAGCTGGAACAGGGTGTCCGCGTGCCCGGGCTCCAGCTCCAGGCTGCGGGCCAGGCAGGGCCCGGCCTCGTCCTCGCGCCCTAGGTTCATCAGGGCCAGGCCCAGGTTGTAGTGGGCCATGAAGTCATCCGGGGCCACGGCCACGGCCCGCCCGAAGTAGTCCGCCGCCCGCTCCATCTGGCCCAGACGGCCGTGGCACACCCCCAGGGAGTTGAGCACGTTGGGCTCGTCGGCCCGCAGGAAGAGCGCCTTTTCATACTCGGCCACCGCCTCGCTCAGCCGCCCGGCGTTGTACAGGGCGTCGCCGGACACGTTGAGGCTCACCGCGTCGCAGGCCACCGCAACGTAGGGCTCCAGGAACCCGGCGTGCACCAGGGCCTTGGCCGCGTTGTCCAGCACCTCGGCCTTGGTGAATCCCTCCAGGGGATGGGCCGCCACCCCGGCCCGCACCGGCCGGCCGCCCTGGGAGCGCATGTCCTCCAGGGCCGCCCGGGCCGCGGCCAGGGCCTGGTCCTGGTCCATGCCCGGGGCCAGCACGGCCAGGGCCTCGGGTGAGAAGCGCCCCACCACGGCCTGGGGCCCGAAGTGTTGGCCCGCGGCCTGGGCCAGGGCGGCCACC
>Ga0272444_10004435_pt1 | contig 12388 bp, 1 predicted proteins | sample SSMForm13_FD_201033 | JGI IMG/M metagenome (GOLD analysis project Ga0272444, IMG submission 201033) | Marine sediment archaeal communities from Little Sippewissett salt marsh, Falmouth, MA, United States - SSM-Form-13 | ecosystem: Environmental > Aquatic > Marine > Wetlands > Sediment ... | reverse complement strand
TCAAGCTCGCGCTTCCTGGCGGATCGTCGCTCTGATCTGCCTGGCTCTCGCCCTGCTGTCGACGAGCGCTCTGGCCGATCGCGGCCCCCGATCACCCGACGGCGAGGAAGGATTTTCACGAAACGAGATCCTCGCCGAGGCCTCCAGCAATGGACGGATTCACCTGCGGGCGGCGTTACGCCAGCCCGATATCGGCCGGACGGAGATCGCCGGCCGGCCTTTTCAGGAATGGATTATGGCCGGCGAGGGCGTGACCGCCGAGGTGGGCAAACCCCGCCTTCCGGTGATCCGGCGTCTGGTGGAGATCCCCTTCGGAGCCGAGGTGATTCTGAGAGGCCTGACGGCCGGAGATGTCGAGCTGGATCTGTCCGACACCGGCCTGGTGGATCCCATCGCGCCGGTACAGCCTCCGGTTCCCAAGATACCCGGGGCGGGACAGAACGCTTCTCTGGTCATCGATCAGGCCCATTACGGGCGGGATGAGTTCTGGCCTCCCGATGTGGTGCGGGTCCGTGAGATCGGGGTTCTGCGGCAGTCCCGGCTGGCTCTGGTGGAGATCTTTCCGGTGCGTTATAATCCCCGGCGGGAGCGGATTCGCCTGTGCTCGTCGGTCCAATTCGATCTCATTCTGCAGGGCGGCGATCCGGCCGCCACCCGGGCGCATCAGCGCCGCTATACCAACGGCCTGACCCAGCGTTGGAACACCTCCGACCTGTTCATCAAGTCCGAACCCAGGCCTCGTCCCATGGACGGCTGGTCGCGAACGCCGGTGACCTATCTCATGGTGGTGGCCGATGAGCTTGACCGGGCCGTGCAGCCGTTGGCCGAATGGAAACAGCGGGAGGGATTCGAGGTCATCCTGGCCACGACCTCGCAGACGGGAACGACCCGGGAGGAAATAAAGGATTACATCAAAGAGGCCTACGATACCTGGGAGCATCCCCCCACCTTCCTGCTGCTGGTCGGCGACAGCGAACACATTCCGCCGTACACCGTGGGGGGCATCACCACCGATCTTTATTATACCACCATGAGCGATGGAGATTATCTCCCCGATATCCAGATCGGCCGGCTGGCGGTGGCCGACTCCTCAGATTTGGATGCGGTGGTTCAGAAGATCGTCGGACATGAGATGGGCCTCTGGGAGAACGACGATGGCTGGACCCGGCACGCGTTCTTCATGGCCTCCAACGACGGCTGGTATCACGATGTGGCCGAGAGCACCCAGGATTACTGTATGCGGCTGGCTCGCGCTTACGGGATGGTCTGCGATTCCCTGTACGAGTATTACCACAGCGGCACGCCGATCCCGACGGCGCTGAATGGCGGCCGGACGATGGCCGTCTATACCGGCCACGGCAGTTATACCACCTGGCAGGGACCTGCCTTTACCCAGGCCAATATTGAAGCTCTGGACAACGGCCAGATGTATCCTCTGGTCTGCAGCCATGCTTGCAATACCGGCGGTTTTCAGCGGCCGGTCTGTTTCGGGGAGGCCTGGCTGCGAACACCGGAGAAAGGCGCGGCGGCCTTCTGGGGCTCGAGTGTTTCCTCATACTGGGATGAGGACGACATCCTGCAGCGAGCCATGTTCAACGCCCTGCTCGACAGCAGCCTGACCTGGCTGGCTGGCATGATGGACCAGGCCAAGCTGGAGCTCTTTACCCACTACGGCGGTGAAGGGCTCAGCGAAAATTACTATCGCCAGTACAATCTTCTGGGCGACCCGTCCATGTATCTGTGGACCCGGCCGCCCAAATCGCTGGTGGTGGAGCATGATGATCAGATCGCCATCGGCAGCTCGGCCTTTCAGGCCAAAGTCCACGAGCCCAGACCCTCCGGGCCGGGGACTCAGGATGCCGTTAAATCGACCATGCTGGCGCCGGTGGACGACGCTCTGGTCTCGGTGCTCGCCGGGAACGATCGGCGAGGCCTGGCCGGATCGATCAGGGGACAGGTCTCGGTGGCGGTACAGCCGGCCCTGACCCGCGAGGAGCCCCTGGAGGTGGCGGTCAGCAAGCCGGGGTATCGCCCCTATGTGGGGGCCGCCGAGGTGAAAGCCGATGGCCCCTTTCTGGTCTACGGCGGCCATGAGGTGGATGATGTCGGGGGCAACGGCGATGGTCAGGTCAACGCCGGGGAAAGCGTTCAGCTGACCGTGACCATCGAGAACAATGGCAGCGAAAGCTCTCTGGATGTCCACGCCGTTCTATCCGAGAGCGATCCCTATATCCAGCTGTCTCGTTCATCGGCCGATTACGGCGATATTGATGCCAAGGGCTCCGCTCCGGGAATACCGCCCTATGAATGCCATGTCCTGGAGCTTTGTCCCAATGGGCATGTCATCGAATTCTCCCTGACGGCTTCCGACGGCGCCGGCCGGAAATGGTTCTCCACCTTCGAGGTGGAAGTGGTGGCGCCCGATGTGGCCATTCTGCGTCATGACGTGCAGGATTTCGCTCCGGGCGGAAACGATAACGGGGTGGCCGAGGCGGGGGAGACCGTGAACCTGGTGGTCCTGCTGGCCAACCGGGGATTGGCGGCCGCATCCGGGGTGACGGCCGGGATGACCTCGCTGTCTGACCATATCGAGGTGCTGGCCGACAGCGCCGAATATGGAGATCTTGCTCCCCAGGCGATGGCCACCGGCACGCCGGCCTACCGGCTATTCATCGATGAACAGCTGGACAGCCTGCTGTCCTTTCCGCTGGTCATGGATATCCGCAGCGCCGAAGGATACACCACCGCGGAGACCCTCAATGTGCTGGCCGGGAGTCCCGGTTTCGGCGATAATTTTGAATCGGGTCAGGGAGGCTGGACCCACGCGGCCATCAACCAGGATTACGTGGATGACTGGCATCTTTCTCATCAGCGGAGCTACAGCGATTCCACCAGCTGGAAATGCGGCCAGCCGGGCGCAGGGCATTATTCTCATTACGAGGACGCCGGGCTGGTGACACCACCCATCCTGCTGGCCGAAGGATCGGTGCTGACCTTCCGGCACTGGATCGAGGCCGAGACCTACGACGCCACCCGATCCTGGGACGGCGGCCTGGTGGAGATCAGCGACGACGGCGGGATCCGCTGGGAGCAGATCTTTCCGACCGGCGGTTATCCCTATGCCATCTGGGACAGCGCGCCCCCGGCAGGAAATCCTCTGGCCGCGGGCACCCCGTGTTATTCGGGCACCAGCGACTGGATAGAGGAAGACTACGACCTGGCCGCATACAGCGGCTTAGTCCAGATCCGGTTCCGGTTCTGTTCCGATCAATATACCGAGAAGGAAGGCTGGTATATCGATGATATCAAGGTGGGTCCGGCCGAGACCGGGATGCTTTCGGCGCCCGGACCGCAGATCCTCCCATCGGGCCGCGATCTGGTGCTCGTCTGGGCTCCTGTTGCCGGATCCGGTCGGGGCGTCCGTTACGAGATCTATCGAACGGACGATCCTTACCAGCCGTTGAACGCGCAGGAGCGGGTGGCCGTGGTATCCGAGCCATACTATACGGTCAGAACGGCCGGTTCGGAAAAGGCCGATCCGGAAATGGATGCCCGGGCAGACTTTTTTATCGTCGTCGCGCTGGATGCCGCTGGCCGCCGGTCGCCGCCCTCACAGGCGGTGGGACGGTGGCGCCGAGCCGTGAGGTAACCGGCCGACCGGACAGTCCGGGTTCGACCGTGTCTCTGTATCCCAAGAAGAAAATCCCATAGTCCGTTAAAAATTGCTGTTCTCTGACTGAAGACCTCCCGACCCGGAAAGAGGTGATCTATTCGAAACGAGGATCGCTCGACCAAAGCACTCCGTTTATTACTTAGAGATATTTCTTTTTAGGAGGTTCTGTATCATGCGCCCCTATTCGTCTGCGAAAATGTTCTCTGTCATCCTCCTGGTTCTGGCCGCCGCGCTGATATTTACCGGCGCTCAGGCCGGCCGGGACCTGAAACCGACCGGTTTTCACCCCCGGGTCAATATCGTTCACCTGGATCAGGGCACCGGCGATACCCAGTACTACTTTCTGGCCGCCGTGCCGATGACCGTTTTTCATCACAGCAGCAGCGTCTATACCGCCCTGCTGCTGTCCGATGATATCACCGACCAGACCGTCGGCTACATGCTGGATGACTGGCAGGCTTATCTGGACCAGCACCCCAGCCTGGACCGCCACATCAACTTCATCGGTGGTGTCTCCGGCGCGGTGCAGACCACGGTGAGCACCCAGTTCGGGATCACCGATCCCGAGGCCGTCTCGGTCATCGAAGGGACGCCCATTGAGGTGGCCAACGAGATCGCCGAGCACGACTGGCGCAGCACCGCCACTGTCGTTATCGCTCCCTATCTGACCACGCTGACCGATCATGACCGCGAATCCATCGCCAACGCCGCCGTCATCGCCGCTCTGTACAACGCGCCCCTGCTGTTCGCCGAGCCCGCCGCCTTGTCCTCCGAGACCCTGGACCTGATCGGACGTTTGGGAGCGGATCAGGCCGTGCTGGTTGAGATCGACGATGTCCTCAGCGGCAATGTCAACACCCAGCTGTCCGGCGCCGGAGTGACGGTCACCGCCGATCTGACCACCGAGGCCCAGGTTGTCGCCCACGTCAGATCGCTGACGGACAAGGCCACCCTCTGCGGCCTGGTCGATTCCAACGACTGGCAGCACGTGCCGGCGGCCTTCAGCGGCGCCCTCTACGGGGGCTACGTTCTCTATTTGCCCTCAGGAATGAATAAGATGGCCAACGATCTATACGCCCGGGTGAAAGAAGATCCCGAGTTGAGCAGTTTCTATAAGCTCACCGAACGCCCGCAGGGCAAAGGCTGGCTCAAGGACATGGAAAAAGGAATCGCCGATAATTTCTATGCCTGGCTGGATGGCCTGAGCGGATCGGATCCAGATGATCTGGAAACGGTGATCACCTTCGAGCCGCAGGGGACCGGCGGGGGAGCCCTGGAGACCACCTTCGAGCGGTCGATCTCCGGAGACCCCTCCGACCTGACCCGGCCCGGAGCCATCACCGGCCGGATGCCGCTGAGCTATCGTCGCAACCTGGCCCTGGCCAACCGTACCGGCATGTACCGGGCCACCATCTTCGCCAATCCGCGGCCGGAGCATGTCACCCTGGCCATGAACGCCTATGAGGTGCATCATACCGCCAGCTACGCCGACAGCTGGGGCAGCGGCCATTGCGTCAACGAGGTCTTCGGCTGGCCGGCGGCCGGGTGGACATCTTCCAACGGCTATTTCCCGTGGGATGACATTCACACGGATCCGCCGGATCTGGATCCCATCCTGCCCCCACCGGGCAACGGCAGCGCCGGGCACGACCCCGGCCAGTTCGCCTCCTTCCTGCAGGCCGGATATGAGGCCCACTGGCACAGCGGCTCCGGAGCCGGAACCGGTTCGCATCCGGCCCAGCCGGATGTGACCAACATCGGCTTCGTCGCCGATATGAACGATGGCAGCGCTTTTCTGTACTTCAGCTGCCACGGCGGAGGCACGGTCATCGCCGTGCGCAACACCGACAACGGCATCGCCCAGGACTCCGGCGCCCCGGCCTGGGGCGCCGCCTATTGGCCCGACGATGATGAGCGAACCTACGATGGCAGCGCCGGCGGCAGCTATTATCAGACCGATCTGGACAGCGACCTGACCAACGCCCACGGCATGATGATCGCCTACAACGCCTGCGATATGGCCGAGGGCTACATGAACGAGGTGCTGCTGGAGCACGGCGGCACGGTGTCTATCGGCAGCTACACCTCGGTCAGCTTCAACGGCTCCGGCTGGTGGTGGAACATCTGGGTCCATCTGGTGACCAGCGAGGGCTATACCACCGGCGAGGCAGCCACCTACGCCACCGCCCGCGTTTCCGACCTGATGACGCCGGTCACCAAGGGCCCCGATACCAGCCTGCGCTACGTGGTCTATGGCGATCCCAACTGTCCTTTCGTGCAGACCGGCTGGAGTTCACCGGTCCCCGATCCGATCAACACCAGCTACGGCGGCCATAAGCCCGATAAGCCGGAGAACGAGTTCGCCGGCAGCGTGGTGCCCGACACCATCACGGTCAATGTGGCCACCCCGGTCACTGTTACGCTGCTGGACACCTCCGGCGTGGGCGTGGACAGCGTGCAGGTGACCGTCGAGGGCTGGGGCGTGGACCTCTCGAAATTGACCGACGGTTCCGGACAGGCCGTGTTTAACATCACCGCCCCATACGGCGAACAGCTGATGGTTACCGGCGAGAAGGAGGCCTTCGACACCTTCATCGACACCATCTTCGTGATCGGTGCCTCCGATTTCACGGTGGCCGATATCAGTTGCCAGGTATCCGAGGTCGGGCTGACCGATACCCTGACGCCGTACTATGAGGGCATCATCACCGGCGTTTCCGACCAGACCGGTTTAGACCTGCTGGCCAAGGGGTGTGGCCTGGACGCCGGCACCACCGCGGCCGGCGACAGCGTGGATTTGAGCGTTATACCCACCGCCACCGGGGCGGTCAAGAGCGCCATCGTCAAAGCCGGGTTCAATATCTATCTGGAGAACATCCCTTGCATCAGCGTGTATGGAACACTGACCGGCACGGTGACCGACGGCGCCAGCGGCGATTCCCTGGCCGGCGTGCGCATCAAGGGTTACAGCCAGGGAGCCGACACCAGCATGGCTTCACCGGTCTTCAACGTGGTCAGCGACGGTGACGGCCTCTATACCGTTCCCGATCAGCTGGCCGTGGGTCTCTATGACGTCTACAGCCAGAATTTTGGATATCTCAATTACAGCGATAACATTCAGATCATGTATGGTGCCAATGTTCTAGATGTCGCCCTGACGCCGGCTCCCAGCGGTACCGTCTCGGGCGTCTGCTATGAGACCGGAACGGGCACGCCTCTGAACGCCACCATCCGCGTCTACCGTGGCGATGACATGAGCCTGTACACCACCACTTATTCCGACTCGGCCGCCGCCGGCGCCTACAGCGTCGGCCTGCCCTATTTCGACTACGTTTTCCGGGTGACCTGCTACCAGCATAAGCCCATCACCCGCGGCATCACCGTGGATGAGCCGGCCGAGACGGAGGACTTCAAGATGGAGGTGACCAGCGGCAATATCCTGGTCATCAATGACGACGACGGCTCCAAAGACCTGATGCCCAAGCGTGATAAGGAGGGGCGTCTGGTGAGCCGGCCGGGAGTAGTTTCCGGGCAGGAAACCAAGGCCGGTGAGACGGCCACGGCCATGTCGGCTCTGCTGGAGGAGGTGGGGTATTATGTGGTCCAGGAAGAGGCCACGGCCACCGATCCGGGCACCTGGGGAAGCTACGATTTTCTGGTGTGGAGCGATGGCGACGACTCCCAGCCGCTGTCCAACGAGCCTGACCGAACCGCTCTGGAAAGCTACATCGCCGCCGGTGGTAAACTCCTCATCGAGGGCGGTGAGGTGGGCTATGACGCCCTGAGCTATCCAGGATATCCCACCTTCGCCGCCAATGTGCTGCATGCCGATTCATGGGGGGGAGATGATTCCGGAGATCTGGGCATCGTGGCCGGAATGGAATCGCACCCCCTGGCCAGCAGTCCCAACGTCCTGCCGGCCGCCATCGGCATCAGCTACTCCAGCTATGGAGACCAGGATGCCTGTTCTCCATCCAGCGGCGCTTACGCGGTCTATGACTGCGCCTCCGATCCCGGCTATGCCGGCGTGCTGGTGTATGATGACACTCCATCACCGGAGTCGGCCCAGATCGTCTTTTACTGTTTCAACTGGGCGATCCTGACCGATTCCACGGCCCGGGCCCAGCTGCTGGAGAACACCGCCGTCTACTTGCTGGCCCAGGAAACCCCGCCCACCGGAGGCATCTCCGGCACGGTGGACCTGAAGGGCACCAACGATGAAAGCGGCGTGGTGGTGACCGCCTCCAGCGGCGGCAAGTTCACCCGTTCCGACACCACCGATGTGGCCGGCGGCTACCTGATCGACGACCTGTACAACGCCACCTATACGGTGACGGCCCATAAATTAGGATACGTGGATTCCTCGGCCAGCGATATCGTGGTGGCCGGGGGAGCGGTGACCGAGAATGTGGATTTCAACCTCTATCCTCAGCAGGTCATCTTCTTCATGGACTTCGAGAGCGGCGGTTATTTCTCGCCGACCGGCGACTGGGAGTGGGGTGTGCCCACCAGCGGTCCCGGCAGCGCCCACTCCGGCACCAAGGCCTGGGCCACCGTCCTGAACGGGAATTACACCAACAGCTCCAACTCACAGCTGAACACCGACGGCATCGACCTGACCGGATACACCCAGGCCACCCTGACCTTCTGGAGCTGGTACTCCTTCGAGGGCAGCAGCACGCTCTATGACGGCGGCAACGTGAAGATTTCCCTGGATGCCGGACCCTACAGCGTGATCGCGCCGGTGGACGGCTACGACGGGACCATCTCGACAGCCAATGCCGCCATTCCCGGGGAACAGGGCTTCGCCACCACCACGGCGGGCAGCTTCTGGCATCAGGAGACCTTCGACCTGACGCCGCACGTCGGGCATAAGGTCTTTCTCCGGTTCCACGCCGGCAGCGACGGCTCGGTGGCTTACCCCGGCTGGTACATCGATGATATCATGATCATCGCTCCGGCCGAGGTCCCCGGCGCGGCCCAGAGTCTGGTGGCCCGGCTGATGGAGGAGGATGTGCACCTCAGCTGGTCTCCTCCGGCGGATGCCGGCCCGGTGGATCATTATGTCATTTACCGCGGGACCAGCCACGATTTTGGGCCCGGCCACGGCGACTCCATCGGCGTGACCGGCGACACCGTCTTTATCGACACCGACGCGGCCGTGGGCCAGACGGCGATCAACCACTACTATGTCGTGGAAGCGGTCAGCGGCGGTGGATACCGGTCCGAGCCTTCCAACTGCGTGGGCGAGTTCGATCATCAGCTTCAGGTGGCCCCGTAGACGGAATGATTTGGCCTGAAACTTGCAGCTCTTTTCTCCGGGCGGTCTTTTGAACCGCCCGGAGGAGTTTCGACAGCTCCAAGTGGCAGGCATTTAACCGATTAAATTAGTGGGAAAAAGTGAGTTATCATTCATTTCATACCTCGAAGTTGGAAGGAGGTCGAGGCATTTTGTCGATACGATATCATGTGCTCATGGCCGTCATGCTGATGGTGTTCCTCTTTTTCGGGACGACCGCGCTGGCCGGGCCCCGCTGGATCGATCTGGGCGAGGGCCTGAGCCAGGGTCCTGAAAACGGCGTTCAGGTGAATGTCCTGGAGTCCCAGCCGGCCCGAACCGTGGTGGAGTTCCGGTTGGGCGGATACTGGGTGGATGAGGTGGAGATCGAGGGCGAGGTTTTTACGGTTATTGGACTGCCCGGCCGGACCAACCTCATGGAAAAGGGTTTTCCGGATCTGCCCAAGATCCGCGAGAGGCTGGTGATCCCCGATGATGCCCATATGACCGTCCGCATCCTGGAATCCGAGCAGGTGGAGATCGAGACCCTGCCGGTGGCCCCCTCCAAGGGGCACCTGACCCGTAACATCGATCCCGACACCGTGCCCTACGAGTTCAATCCGGTCTATTCGAGCGAGACCTGGTATCCTCAGCAGACGACCGGGTTGGACGAGCCCTTCATCCTGAGAGATTTCCGGGGCGTTTCCCTGCAGATCAATCCCATACAGTATCATCCGGTGAAAGAACAGTTGCGCATCTACCGCCGCATCGTGGTCGAGGTCTCCGCCGACGGTCCCGGCCGGATCAACATCAAGCGCCGGACCAAGGCCCAGGATGCCATCGATGCCGATTTCGACCTCACCTACCGGCGGCTGTTCCTCAACTACTCGACGGCCAAGTACACGCCGGTCCTGGAACAGGGCCGCATGCTGATCATCTGCTACAACGGATTCGCCAGCGACATCCAGCCTTTCTATGAATGGAAGCTGCAGAGGGGCATCGAGACCAAACTGGTCCTCTATCCTGACAGCACCGGCAGCGGCAATACGGCGATTCAGAATTACATACAAAACGAATATGATTCTCCCGAGGACCTGACCTACGTCATGCTGGTCGGAGACGAGGGACAGATCCCGACCAACTCGGGCACCGCCGAGGGCGCCCCCTCCGATCCCTGCTATGTCAAGCTGGAGGGCGGCGATCATTATCCCGACGCCTTCATCTCCCGGCTGTCGGCCACCACCAGCGCTCAGGTCGACAACCAGGTGGAGAAGTTCATCAACTACGAGCTGAATCCGGACACCGGCGGAGCCGCCGCCTGGTATCACAAGGGCTGCGGTATCGCCAGCTCCGAGAGCGGCGGCACCGGCATTACCGATTATGAACGGATGGAGCTGCTGCGTGACGATCTGATGGCTTATACGTATACCCTTGTGGACCAGATCTACGATCCCGGCGCCACGGCCTCCCAGGTGACCACGGCCGTCAACGACGGCCGCAGCATCATCAATTATATCGGTCACGGCAGCGGTACCTCCTGGAGCACCACTGGATTCTCCACCAGCAACGTCAGTGCACTCAGCAACGGCAACATGTTGCCGTTCGTTTGCGACGTATCCTGTATGAACGGCGACTTCACCCTGGGCAGCAACTGCTTCGCCGAGGCCTGGCTGAAGGCCGGCACGGCCGGCAGCCCCAAGGGCGGCGTGGCCCATTACGCTGCTTCCACCAATGCATCGTGGGTGCCGCCCTGCGTCATGCAGGCCGAGGTGATCGCTCTGCTATGCGCCGAGGAGAAGAACACCTTCGGCGGCCTGTGCTTCAACGGGGTGATGAAGGGCATGGATGAGAATCCGGGCTATGAGGGCACTAAGCTGATGGAGCAATACCATATCTTCGGCGACTGCTCCGCCCAGATGCGCACCGACGTGCCCGTCGCCATGGCCGTCGGCCACGATGCTGTTGTCTTCGTGGATGCCATCACCTTCGACATTCAGGTCACCGGAGTGGAAGGAGCGCTAACGGCACTCTATCACGACGGCATTCTGTATGGCTCGGCCCTGACCAATGCCTCCGGGAATGCCACCATCGTTCTGACCGAACCCTTCCCCGGCCCCGGACAGGTGACCCTGACGGTCACGGCCTACAACAAGGCTCCCTATGTCACCACTCTGGACGTAGTCACTCCCTCGGGCCCCTACATGGTCTACCATGATCACTCGGTCGATGATATCGCCGGCGGCAACGGCGACGGCCTGGTCAATCCCGGCGAGACCATCGAGATGCCGGTGATCCTGCGCAATGCCGGCTCCGATCCGGCCACCGCCGTGTCGGCCATCCTGAAGCTGGACGATCCCTACGTCACCATTACCGATGACAGCGAGGATTACGGAGATGTGCCGGCAGAATCCACGGCCATCTCCTATGAGGACTACGATTTTCAGGTTGCCGGCGACTGTCCGGACGGATACGTGCTGGGCTTCAGGCTGGATATCACCTCTGCGGAGACCACCTGGACCGCTTTTGCTCCCAACATCGCCGTGGCCGCTCCGGACCTGGCCTACCTGGATCACCTCGTGGATGACAGCGCCGGAAACGGCAACGGGCAGCCCGATCCGGACGAGACCTTCGACCTGACCGTGACCCTGAAGAACTGGGGCTCGGGAGTGGCCGCAGGGGTCTCGGCGCAGCTGAGCTCGGGCAGCCCCTACCTGGCCGTGACGGTCAACACCGCCGCCTACGGCGACATCCCGTCTGATGGGACGGCCGGCTCGGTCACCGATTACACCCTGGTGGCGGATCCCGGATGCCCATCCGGCCATACGGCGCCTTTGTATCTCAGCATCACCACAAACGGCGGCTACGCCGCGGCCGACACCTTTCAGATCTCCATCGGCCAGCGACCCATCCTGCTGGTGGATGATGACGATGGCAACGGCTACGAGAGCTACTGGATCTCCGCTCTGAACGGCGGCGGTTATTCTTACGAGGTCTGGAACCTGGCCTCCAAGGGTTCGCCGCCAGCCGACAGCCTGAGCCAGTACCGCATCGTTTTATGGACCACCGGCGACGACTATGGCTACAGCGGTTCCCCTTCCACGCTGACAGCGACGGATCAAGCCAATCTCCAGGACTTCCTGGATAACGGCGGCAATCTATTCCTGTCCAGCCAGGACCTGCTGTACGATAACGATCCGAATAGCTTTATCACCGACTACCTGCACGTGGCCGATCATGATGACGACAACAGCCCCACCCAGGAGACGGGACTGGCCGGAGATCCCGTCAGCGATGGCATGGTGCTCAACCTGAGCTTTCCCTTCAGCAACTGGGGCGACGATATCACCCCCGGCGCCGGAGCGGCTCACCTGTTCAAGAACACCTCATACAGCCTCAAGGAGATCGGCCGGGATGGCACGCCGGCGGCCGAGGACCAG
>Ga0272444_10004434_pt1 | contig 12390 bp, 12 predicted proteins | sample SSMForm13_FD_201033 | JGI IMG/M metagenome (GOLD analysis project Ga0272444, IMG submission 201033) | Marine sediment archaeal communities from Little Sippewissett salt marsh, Falmouth, MA, United States - SSM-Form-13 | ecosystem: Environmental > Aquatic > Marine > Wetlands > Sediment ... | reverse complement strand
GGCGCTCCATTCTAAACACGGCCCAGATGGGAAAATTCTCCAGCGACCGCTCGGTTGCGGAGTACGCCGCAAAAATTTGGAAGATCAAACCGCTGAAAGGCTGAAAAGGCCGACGGCCCCAGACGGGAGGCCTTTTCTACGAGGTTCTTCTCAGCAACTCACCGCTAATCCACGCAGGTATGGGTTTTTCGAAGACCTCAGCCTTATCTCAACCGTTTGTTGAGGCAGACGATTTATGCCCCATCGTCCCGGGCCGAGCATCGCAGCAGCCGGCGATAAAGGCCCTGTGGCTGTCTGAGCGCAAGCGAGTTCCACAGGGCTCGTCGGCTGCGAGAAGCGCAGGGCAGCCCCAGGGCCCCGGGACACGGACGGTTTCTTTTGCTTCGTTTTCTTTTCCGCAAAAGAAAATGAACAAAGAACAAGGGGAGTTGTGAATCCCGACCTATCCCCGGGGCACCCGTAAAGGTTCCTTTCTGACAAACGCCGCAGCACGGCGGGTTAAAACGCTTTTTGGAAGGAAGAAGATAGGTGCCGCAGCGATATGCCCGGCTTCTTTGGAAGACGGCCGCGGGGACCGAAATAAGAAAGGCCTGCGGGATAGATTTCTCTCGCAGGCCTTTTATTTTTTCGTGGAGGCGGCAACCAGATTCGAACTGGTGAATGGAGGTTTTGCAGACCTCTGCCTTACCACTTGGCTATGCCGCCAAAAAAAGTGGAGCGGGAAACGGGATTTGAACCCGCGACTTCGACCTTGGCAAGGTCGCACTCTACCACTGAGTTATTCCCGCTCAACGGGACTCGTGTTTACCTATTCAGGCCCCTTTTGTCAACATAAAACTTGAAATCAGGTCTCCAGCAGCTGGCGGAAGCGGATGAAATAGTCGATCCCCGACCAGACCGTGAAGATCAACGCCCCCCAGAGAAAAAAGGCCCCGATGGCCTGCATGTCGATGCCGAAATACGGGTAGTGCATCAACAGCGGTATGATCGCCGCGATCTGAAAGCCGGTCTTGTACTTGCCCAGCCCGGAGGCCGAAACGTCCTTGCCGTGTTCGGCCATGATGCCCCGCAGCGCGGTGACGGCGATCTCACGCGCCACGATGACGCAGACGATCCAGGCCGGGGTCCACCCCTGGGCCGTCAGCATGATGAACGCCGTAGAGACCAGCAGCTTGTCGGCCATGGGGTCCATCACCTTGCCGAAGGTGGTCACCAGACCGCGGCTGCGGGCCAAGTAGCCGTCCAGATAGTCGGTGATCGCGGCGGCGCTGAAGACCATGGCGGCCATGAAGGCGCTCAGCCTGACCGGCGCCAGCATCAGCAGCACGACCGCCGGCGAAGCCAGGATCCGGAAGAGGGTCAGGCTGTTGGGGTGCATCAGGCGCTCGCGCATCCCCCGGCCGCTGGTGGACACCTTTGAGGTCACCGGATCACCCCTGCGTCTTGTTCCAATCGTCCAGGAAGCACTTCAGGCCTTTGTCCGTCAGGGGGTGCCCGGCCATCTTGGCCAGCACGTTGAAGGGGATGGTGGCGATGTCCGCCCCGATCATGGCGGATTCCAGAACATGCAGCGGGTTGCGCACGCTGGCCACGATAACCTCGGTTTCAAAGGCGTAGTTGTCGTAGATTTGAACGATCTGCTCCACCAGCTGAAGCCCGTCGTGGGAAAGATCGTCCAGACGCCCCACGAAGGGGCTGACGTAGGCGGCCCCGGCCTTGGCCGCCATCAACGCCTGCAGTGGTGAAAAGACCAGGGTGAGGTTGGTCTTGATCTCCTCCTCGGCAAGGGTGCGGGCGGCTTTGAGGCCGTCCACCGTCATGGGGATCTTGACCACGACGTTGGCGTGGATTTTGGCCAGCCTGCGGGCCTCCTGGAGCATGCCGGCGGTGTCGCAGCTGATGACCTCGGCGCTGATCGGGCCGTCAACGATGCTGCAGATCTCGCCGATGATGGTTTCGAAATCGCGGCCCTCCTTGGCGATCAGCGAGGGGTTGGTGGTGACCCCGTCCACCATCCCCATCCGGTGCGCTTCCTGGATTTCCGCTATGTTGGCGGTATCGATAAAAAACTTCATCTATATGAGCCTCCTCATGGATCGCAGTCAGTTCTGATGGACCGGTAAAAAGTAAAAAATCAGACAGTTTCGTAAAAAGCCCAAGTTCAAGGCGCGCAAATCTCAGCGGCGTGAGGCGTACTTATGTACGCCGCAACAACTTTGAAATGCAGCGCAACGCGGAAATTGGGTTTTTTACGGAACTGTCAGTTCTCGTGTTGATCCAGGTAATGGTCCCGGCATTCGGGGCTGCAAAAGCTGAGATCCCGGCCCCCGACGGTGTGCTGGACACCCTCTCTGCGGGGGAAATAGATCTCGCAGGCCGGACATTTGATCATTACATCGTCGATCTCGCGGGCGCTGCCCTGGCCACTGCCCGGACCGCCGGTCAAGCTCTGGCGGACCCAGGACTTCAGGGCGCGATAGCCCAGGTAAACCAGCAGTATGATAATAATCAGCCGCACGCTATCGGTTCCACCTCCTGGGCTGGGTCTCGGATTTCGCTCAACAGCACCGCCATGCTTTTGCGGAGCACGGGGTGCACAATGTCCGGATCTATATCACAGATGGGCATCAGCACAAAACGTCTTTTGTGCATGCGGGGATGCGGGATGGTCAGGTCCGCACTCTCCAGCACCAGCGCGTCGTAGAGCACGATGTCCATGTCCAGCACGCGCGGACCGAACCGAACTGCTTGCTGGGCTCTGCCCACCCGCCGCTCGACGGCCTTCAGCGCGGCCAAAAGCGGCCGCGGCGCCAGCGGGGTCTGCAGGAGCACCGCGGCGTTGACAAACCAGTCCTGATCGAGGAAGTCCACCGGCCGGGTCCGGAAAAAGCGGGAACTGGCCATGATCCGCGCGGCCCCGGAGGATTCCAGGAGCGACAACCCGCAGCGCAGGTGGGCCAGTTTATCCCCCAGATTGGAGCCAATGGACACAACGGCGCGGTGGGTGGGCATGCGGTCAGCTCCAGGCCTCTGGGCAGAGCTCTCCCCGGTAGATCAGCCGGGCGCCGCCCTCCATGAAGACGCTGCGGTAGCATTGTTCTTGGCGCTGGAAGAAAATCGTCAGGGTCTCCCCCCCGCGGGTCACCACCCCGATGGGGGATCTGCGGTCCTCGAGCGCGGCCGTCACCAGGGCGGCGGCGATGGCGCCGGTACCGCAGGCCAGGGTCTCATCCTCAACCCCGCGTTCGTAGGTGCGGACGGCAATCGCGCCATCGGGCCGCGGACACACCAGATTGACATTGGTGCCTGCCGGGGCGAATTGCTGATGGTAGCGGATTTCGCGCCCCAGGGCGACCACATCCAGCGCATCGAGGTCCGCGCAGGGAACGACCACGTGGGGGACGCCGGTGTTGACGCTGCTGATGGTCACCGCCCCCCGGGCGAGCGTGATCGGGTACGAAAGCCGGAGCCCGAGCGGGTCGGGCATCTTGACCTTGACCCGGCTGCCCGTCACTTCGGCCGTCACCGGGCCGGCTGCGGTCAGAAAGGTCATCCGCTCCCCGGCGATGCCGTTGAGATAGGCAAAGCGGGCCACGCAGCGCGCCCCGTTGCCGCACATTTCGGCGGGGCTGGCATCCGAGTTGAAAAAACGCCAGCGGAAATCGGCCCCCTGGGCGGCCTCCACCAGGATCAGGCCGTCGGCGCCAACGGAAAGCTTGCGCCGGCAGACCCCGCGCACGAAGTCGGCCAGCCGCTGCTCGGGCACCCGTGCGCCGCGGTTGTCGATAACGATGAAATCGTTGCCGCTGCCGCTCATCTTGGAGAAGGGAATCCCGGTCACGCCGCCCTCTGCCGAAGCCACAAGTGCACCTCACAATCCGACCCCCCAAAAGGGGCCCTCTCAGGGAAATTCCAGCGCCACCAGGTTGGAATCCTCGAAGCGGTTGTCCCCGGCACCGTATCCGACCACCTTGTAGGTGTAGCGGTAGCCCGGCTGCAGCACCTCGCTGAAGCGCATCTGGGAATCGGGCTGAGGCCCGGGGTTCAGCTCGGCCGCCTGCTCGAAGCTTAGCGGACAGTTCTCGCATGCGCTTTCGGAAAGGGGGGTGCGCGCGCGGTAGACCCGAAACCCTGTCATTTCCATCACCCGCCGCGAGGCGCGCCCCGGACCCGTCCAGGTGAGAACCGCCCGGTCCTCCACGACCCGGCCCTGGAGGTCCGTCACGGGCGGCGGCGGCACCATCTGCGGGGGTATGGGCGGGCCTTTGACGCCACAGCCCAATGCCAGCAGACCGAGGATTGCGGTCGTCAGCAGGAGCAGGATTCGCAGGAGGGGAAAAATCGGCCGCATTTCGGTTTGCACCTCAGGGTCGCGTAAAACAGGTCCGAGCACAAAGGCCGGCGCCGGGTCCGTCGATGGGCCCTTGGCCGCTTGGGCTCAAGGCGCCGGGCTCCAGCGACGGCGGTCCTCCTCCAGTTGCTGCCGGGCAACCACCAGGGCGGCTTTGACGTTTTCCGTGGCGGTGCCCCCCAGCGAGCGCCTGCGGTCCACCATCTGGCGCGTGGCCAAGGCCTCGAAGATATCGGCTTTGATCAGGGGCGAAAAGCGCTGCAGCTCCGCGAGGCTCAGTTCGTGCAGCTCCTTCTTGACCGAAACGGCGTAGCCCACGGCCTGGCCGGCGCAGCCGTGGGCCTTGCGAAAGGGCAGCCCCCGGGTGACCAGGTAGTCGGCCAGGTCGGTGGCGTTCAAAAAGCCCGTCGCTGCGGCTTGCCCCATGGCCTCGGCGTTGATCGCCAGCTTGGGCAGCATCCGGATGTAAATCCCCAGGCAGCCCTTGAGGGTCGTGACCGCGTCAAACAGCGGCCCCTTGTCCTCCTGCATATCGCGGTTGTAGGCCAAGGGCAGGCCCTTCATCGTGGTCAAGAGCGCCATCAGGGCGCCGTAGACCCTGCCGGTCTTGCCGCGCACCAGCTCCGGCACGTCGGGGTTTTTCTTTTGCGGCATGATGCTGCTGCCGGTGGCAAAGGCGTCGGGCAGGCCGATGAACCCGAACTCCGCCGAAGACCAGAGCACCAGCTCCTCGGAGAGCCGGCTGAGGTGCATCATGCAGATGCTGGCCGCGGCGAGAAACTCCAGCATGAAATCGCGGTCCCCGACGGTGTCCAGGCTGTTGGCCGAAACCGCCGCAAACCCCAAAAGCTCCGCCGTATAGGCCCGGTCGATGGGGTAGGTGGTGCCGGCCAGGGCCGCAGCCCCCAGCGGCAGGACGTTGATCCGCGCGTAGGCCTCCGCCAGACGATCGCTGTCGCGGGTGAACATCTCGCAGTAGGCCAGCCAGTGATGGGCCAGCAGCACCGGCTGGGCCCGCTGCAGATGGGTGTAGCCGGGCAGAATGACGTCCAGGTGGGCCTCGGCCAGGTCGGTCAAGACCCGTCGCAGTTCGGCCAGGTGGGCGGCGATTTCGCGGACCTCGCGGCGCAGGTACAAGCGCGCATCCAGGACCACCTGGTCGTTGCGGCTGCGGGCGGTGTGGAGTTTCTGGGCGACGGTGCCCACCTCTTGCACCAGGCGCGCCTCGATGTGCATGTGGATATCTTCCAGGCTGTCGTCGTAGCGGAAGTTGCCGCACTCGATCTCGCGCCGGATGCGCCCCAGCCCCTCCACCAGCTGCGCGGCCTCCTCGGCGGTGATGATCCCGGCCCGCGCCAGCATGCGGCAGTGGGCCACGCTGCCATCGATGTCATCGGCATACAGCTGGCGATCGACATCGATGGACGCGGTGAAGCTCTCCACCAGCCGGTCGGTTTTTTCGGTGAATCGGCCTTTCCAGGGTTTCTCGGACATAGCCCTCCTTGCCGGGCGATGCGGGTCGGGGCGCCGGCCGCCCCGGAGACAATCCCGGAACGAAGACGGCCGCCGCCCGTTAGGCGCGGTTGCCTCAGCCGGCCATCAGCTTGCGGATTCTCAGGCGCAGCGCGTTTAGCCGGATGAACCCCTCGGCATCCTTCTGACTGTATACGTCGTCGTCCTCGAAGGTCGCGAAATCCACCCGGTAGAGGGATTTGTCGGACTTGCGCCCGAGGATCGTGCAGTTGCCCTTGTAGAGCGCCAAACGGACGCTGCCGCTGACGTTGCGCTGGGCCTCGTTGATCATGGTCTGCAGCAGTTCGCGCTCCGGCGCGAACCAGAAGCCGTTGTAGATCAGCTCGGCGTATTTGGGCACCAGCGAATCCCGCAGATGCAGCACCTCGCGGTCCAGGGTGATGGACTCCAGGGCCATGTGGGCCGCCCGCAAGATCGTGCCGCCGGGGGTTTCGTACACCCCGCGGGATTTCATGCCCACGAACCGGTTTTCCACCAGATCCACCCGGCCGACACCGTTGCGGCCGCCCAGGCGGTTGAGTTCGGCCAGCATCGCGGCCGGTGAGTACTCCCGGCCGTCGATGGCCACCGGGTCCCCGTGGGCGAAGGAAATCTCGATTTCTTCGGGGGTGTCGGGCGCCTCCTGGGGGGAGACCGTGAAGGTGAACATCTCCGCCGGCGGGGCGTTCCAGGGGTCTTCCAGGATGCCGCCCTCGTAGCTGATGTGCAGCAGGTTGCCGTCCATGCTGTAAGGTTTGGCGCGCGTGGTGGGCACTGGAATGTCGTGTTTGGCGGCGAAGGCCATCAGGGCGGTGCGCGAACCCAGGTCCCATTCCCGCCAGGGGGCGATGATCTGAATCTGGGGGTTGAGCGCCAGGTAAGCGAGTTCGAAGCGCACCTGGTCGTTGCCCTTGCCGGTGGCCCCGTGGCTGACGGCGTCGGCCCCCTCAAGCTCGGCGATTTCCACCTGGCGCTTGGCGATCAGCGGCCGCGCGATGGAGGTGCCCAGCAGATACTGTCCCTCGTAAATGGCGTTGGCCCGGAATGCCGGGAAAACGTAATCGCGCACGAAATCCTCTTTGAGATCGTCGATGTAGACCTTGGCCGCCCCGGTGCGCAGGGCGTTGTCCTTCACCAGGGCCATGTCGTCGCGCTGGCCGATATCGGCCGAAAAGGCGATCACCTCGCAGCCGTAAGTTTCCATCAGCCATTTCAAAATCACCGAGGTGTCCAGACCACCGGAATAGGCCAAGACCACTTTTTTGACACTGGCAGGCACGGTTTTCTCCTTGGTTTCAATATTGACAGTTCCGTAAAAAACCCAATCTCCGCGTTGCGCCGCATCTCGAAGTCGCTGCGGCGCAAATTAGTACGCCTCACGCCGCTGAGATTTGCGCGCCGTAACTTGGCCTTTTAAATAAACTTAACCCCCTAATCCCCGTCGGTGTGGCGTTTTTCGAAGACGACAGCCGGTTTTACATCGCCTGATGCCGCCGGGGGTTTATCTCCCGTCGCCCCGGGCCGAGCATCGCAGCAGCCGGCGATAAAGGCCCTGTGGCTGTCTGAGCGTAAGCGAGTTCCACAGGGCCCGCCGGCTGCGAGAAGCGCAGGGCACTGCGTCTCCAAGGCGCCGCGGGTCAGAGCAGCGCGTCCAGACAGGCCACCAGGCCGTCGATTTCCTCGCGCGAGACCGTCAGCGGCGGGACGAAGCGCAGGACATCGCCCTGAATGCAGTTGATCAGGAAGCCCTGCTGCATGCAGGCCCGCACGATGGCATCACCGTCGCCGTCGATCTCCATTCCCAGAAGCAGCCCCAGGCCGCGAACCTCCCGCACCGATGGGTGGCGCGACTGCAGCCCCAGGAGCTGCTCCTTGAAATAAGCCCCGGTGGCCGCGGCCTGGTCGATCAGACCGCCGTCCAGGGCCCTGACCACCTCCAGGGCGGCCGCCGCCACGATCGGGGTGCCGCCAAAGGTGGAGGCGTGGCTGCCGAAACCGAAGGCCGCGGCGATCTTTTCGGTGGCCAGCATGGCCCCCATGGGCAGCCCGTTGGCCAGGGCCTTGGCCAGGGTCATGATGTCGGGCTGAACACCGAAATGCTCGTGGGCGAAGAGTTTTCCGGTGCGGCCGATCCCGGTCTGAATCTCGTCGAACACCAGCAGGGCGCCGGCATCGTCGCAGAGCGCGCGCACCGCCTGAAGGTAGCCGGGCGCCGGCGGCCGCACACCGCCCTCCCCTTGCACCGGCTCCAGGACCACCGCCGCGGTGTCCTGATCCACCACCTGAGCCAGGGCATCGATATCATTGAAGGGCACGAACTCGAATCCCCCCAGGACGGGCTCGAAGCCCTGGCGCACCTTTTCCTGGCCGGTGGCCGAGAGGGTCGCCATGGTCCGCCCGTGGAAGGAGCGCTCCATGGCCACCACCCGCCGCCGGTCGGCCGCGCCGCGGTCGTTGAAATACTTGCGCACCAGCTTCAGGGCGGCCTCGTTGGCTTCGGCGCCGCTGTTGCAGAAAAAGACGCGCTCGGCGAAGCTGTGGGCGGTCAGCCAGGCGGCCAGCTCGGTCTGGGGAACGGTGTAGTAGAGGTTTGAGACGTGCAGCAGAAGCTTGGCCTGGCGGCAGAGCGCCTCGGCCACCGCCGGGTGTGCGTGACCCAGGTTGCAGACGGCGATCCCGGCGACGAAATCGGTATAGCGCCGGCCGTCGCTGTCCCACAGGCTGGCGCCGCGACCTTCCACCAGAACGATCGGAAAGCGCTTGTAGGTGGCGCAGATGGCGCCGTCGGCGGCGGCGATGGTGGGGTTTTCAGCCGGGTTCACAGGGTCACCTCGGTTCCGATCCCCTGGTCGGTGAACAGCTCCAGCAGCAGGGCGTGGCGTTTGGCGCCATTGATGATCTGCACCTTTTGCACCCCGTCCGAGAGTGCCTTGAGGCCGTATTCGATCTTGGGGATCATGCCGCCGGAGATCTCGCCGTTTTGCACCATCCGGCGGATCGTTTGGGAATCGATGGAGGAGATCAGGCGGCCGGCGGCGTCCATGACCCCGTCGACGTCGGTCAGCAGCATCAAGCGGCCGGCGGAGAGCGCCCCGGCGATCCGGCCGGCCACCAGGTCGGCGTTGATGTTGAAGGTTTCCCCATTCTCGCCCGCCCCGACCGGCGCGATGATGGGGATGAAGCCCTGGCCGGTCAGGGTTTGAATGATCTCCGGGTTAATCCGGGTGACCTCCCCGACCAGCCCCGGGTCGATGATCTCCGGCGGTTTGGAGTCGTCCTCCTGATGGAGAATCTGAAGCTTCCTGGCCATGATCAACCCGCCGTCCTTGCCGCTCAGCCCCACCGCGCGGCCGCCTTGGCGGTTGACCTGGGCCACGATGGCCTTGTTGACCTTGCCGCCCAGAACCATCTCGACCACGTCCATGGTGGGGGCGTCGGTCAGGCGCATCCCCCGCACGAATCGGGGTCGGATGCCCATCCGGTCCAGCACCGAATTGATCTGGGGCCCGCCGCCGTGGACCACCACCGGGTTGAGCCCGATAAACTTCATCAGGGTGATGTCGCGCGCGAAGGCCTCCTTGAGGTCCTCGTCCACCATGGCGTGCCCGCCGTATTTGATCACGATGGTCATTCCGGAAAACCGCCGGATATAGGGCAGCGCTTCGATCAGAATGTCGGCGACACTGGGGTTCATGGTCAGGTTCTCCACGTGGTCATGGGCGGCTAGAGGATGTAGCGGCTGAGATCCTCGTCCTGGACGATCTCCGACAGTTTTCCGCGCACATAGGCGCCGTCGATGACCACCCGCTGACCGGCCATCTCGGGGGCCTCGAAGAGAATGTCCTCCAGCAGCCGCTCCATCATGGTGTGCAGCCGCCGGGCGCCGATGTTTTCGGTCCGGTTGTTGACCTCCTCGGCGATCCGGGCGATTTCGGCGACCGCATCGTCTTCGAAGACCACCTGCAGGCCCTCGGTGCGCAAGAGAGCGATGTACTGCAGCAGCAGGGCGTTGCGCGGCTCGGTCAGAATGCGCTCGAAATCCTTTTGGCCCAGGGAGGTGAGCTCCACCCGGATCGGAAAGCGCCCCTGCAGCTCGGGGATCAGATCGGAGGGTTTGACGGTGTGAAAGGCACCGGCGGCGATAAAGAGAATGTGATCGGTGCGCACCGGGCCGTACTTGGTGATCACCGTTGAGCCCTCGACGATGGGCAGCAGGTCGCGCTGCACCCCTTCACGGGAGACGTCCGGGCCGTGCCCGCCCTCTTTGCCGGCGATCTTGTCGATTTCATCCAGGAAAACGATGCCCGACTGCTCCACTTTGACCACCGCCTGTTTGACGACCTTTTCCATGTCCACCAGGCCCTGCACCTCCTCCTGGGTGATCAGGGCGCGCGCCTCGCTCACCGTGACCTTGCGCCGCTTGGAGGTTTTGGGCAGCAGCCCGCTGAACATGTCTTTGAAATTGATCCCCATCTCCTCCATGCCCATGTTGGAGAAAATCTCCACCATCGGCATCGACCTGTCGGCGACGTCCAGATCCACGTAGCGCTCGTCGAGCTTGCCGCGGCGCAGCATGGCACGCAGCTTTTCACGGGTGGAGGAGGGCTCGGCGGGATTGGCGCTGACCACCTCCAGGGAGGGCTCCCGGGCCTCCTCGCCCTTGGAGAACTTGTCCACACCGGCTTTGGGCAGCAGCAAATCCAGCAGACGCTCCTCGGCGATGCGCTCGGCCTGCCCCCTGACCTCCTCCTGGGCGCGGGATTTGAGCATGTTGACGGTCAACTCCAGCAGGTCCCGGATCATGGACTCCACGTCCCGGCCGACATAGCCCACCTCGGTGAACTTGGAGGCCTCCACCTTGATGAAGGGCGAGTCGGCCAGCTTGGCCAGACGCCGGGCGATCTCGGTCTTGCCGACCCCGGTGGGACCGATCAGGATGTTGTTTTTGGGAGCGATCTCGTCGCGCAGCTCCGGGTCCACCTTTTGACGCCGCCAGCGGTTGCGCAGCGCAATCGCCACCGCCCGCTTGGCGTTGGCTTGGCCGACGATGTACTTGTCAAGCTCACTCACGATTTCAGAGGGTTTCAGGTCGCTCATGGTGCCGCCGTTTCATGCCGGGTTGCGGTGGGACGCGCCTCCCCGGCTAGAGTTCTTCGATGGTGATGCGGTCGTTGGTGTAGATGCACAAACCTGCCGCGATTTTCATGGCGGCTTCGAGGATCCCGCGGGCATCCAAATCGCTGTGGCGCATCAGGGCGGTGGCGGCGGCCTGGGCGGCGACGCCGCCGGAGCCGATGCCCATCACCCCCTCGTCGGGTTCGATGACATCGCCGTTGCCGGAAATCACCAGCATGTTGCCCGCATCGACGGCGATCATGATGGCCTCCAGGTGCCGCAGGTACTTGTCGGTGCGCCATTCGCGGGCCATTTCCACCGCCGCCCGGGTGAGATTGCCGTTGAAGCGCTGGAGCTTGGTCTCCAGCTTGTCAAAAAGGGTCAGGGCATCGGCGGTGGCGCCGGCGAAGCCCACGACGATCCGGTCTTCGTAGATGCGCCGCACCTTGCGGGCCTGATGTTTGATGATGTTGTTGCCCAGGGTCACCTGGCCGTCACCGGCCACCGCCACTTTGCCGTCACGCCGGACGGCCAGAATGGTGGTGCCGTGAAAACGGGGCCCAGGGCAGGCTCGGTCGTGCTGATAACTCATGCCGTTTGTCTTTCTCCACCGGCGGCCGCCGCTGCCGCAAGGGGTTACCGCCGGGGGTGGGCCTGGTCATAGGCCGCCATCAGGCGTTCGATGCTCACGTGGGTGTACTTTTGGGTGGTGGAAAGGCTCTGATGGCCCAGCAGTTCCTGCACCACCCGCAGGTCGGCGCCGGCATCCAGCAGGTGGGTGGCGAAAGAATGCCGGATGGCGTGGGGCGACACCGGAACCAGCAGCCCGCAGCGGCGCACCAGCTGATCCAGAATGCGCGCGATGGAGCGCGTGCCCAGCCGCCGATTGAATTTGTTGAGAAAAAGCGCCCCGTCGGCGGCTGACGCCGGCGCCTCACCCTCGAGCCGCCGCCGATAGGCGTCGATGGCCGCGAGGGCCTTCTGCCCGATGGGCACGATGCGCTCCTTGCGGCCCTTGCCGAGGACCCGCACCATCCGCCGGCCGGGGTCGACGTCGGCGGCGCCCAGCCCGGAGAGTTCCGAGACCCGCAAGCCGCAGGAATAGAGGGTCTCAAAAATCGCCCGGTTGCGCAGCCCCGCCAGGCTGTCGTCGGTGATCGCGTCCAGCAGGCGGAACATGTCGTCCACCGTCAGGTAGGCCGGCAGATGTTTTTCCTGCTTGGGGGTGGCCACCATTTCCGCCGGGTTGCCGGCGACCAGCCCCAGTTTGAGCAGGTAGCGGAAAAATGTCCGCAGCGCCGAGAGCTTGCGGGCAATGGTGCTTTTGTGGTTGCGCCGGTAAAGTTGTCCCAGAAAGCCCCGGATGGTCAGCATGTCCACCGCATCGAAACCGACGGGGGCGGATTTGGCGG
>Ga0272444_10004433_pt1 | contig 12391 bp, 9 predicted proteins | sample SSMForm13_FD_201033 | JGI IMG/M metagenome (GOLD analysis project Ga0272444, IMG submission 201033) | Marine sediment archaeal communities from Little Sippewissett salt marsh, Falmouth, MA, United States - SSM-Form-13 | ecosystem: Environmental > Aquatic > Marine > Wetlands > Sediment ... | reverse complement strand
CATAGTATTAAGTACTGCTTTTTTCGTCTATAAAAATCGAGAAAGTTTGGCTTTTGGGAAATTATTTGGAAAGAATGCTGCAGGGGCACAAGAAATTATTGATGTATTAGAGTATCTTCGTGGTGCCGAGGGAACGAGCTATTATTTGGGGCCGCAGTTAGTTAGTTATACATATTTAGAGAATAATCGATGGTGGTTAAATAAAGATAGTCAACACGAAGGTTTCTCATATACTAGCGATTACATAAGAAGGCATGAAGACACGAGTTGGGTGGTTGGAGATGAGGGAGATGTTCATGATGCGATGTGTTTTGATGGGGCCAGGGCAGGGAATGCCCTTGTCGATAGGTTGCCAAGTTCGGGAGAGAGAGCTTGGGATATTGGGGCAAATTGGATTCCTAGATATGTTTCCTCTTCGGGAGTGCAGGCTTCGTTTTCAGGTAAATTAATTGGTATAAATGCACAAACTGGTGATCAATGTAGTCTAGCTAGTGGAGACGATAGGTTCACTGGTGATGTTGGGGGAACAGTTCAGATTAGTTTTTACAATGAATTTACTTTTGACTGTGATCCGTCGAGTCCTGTAACCTTGCCAGATATAATGGAAGTTAAAGGTATTGGTGGTGTGGGCACTGGTGATCATATTTATTATCAGCGTGGAGTTGGTATGGTTGCGTTTAGGTTAATAAACAGTGCAGGGGAGACAACATTTTTCTCGCAGATAGGTGGTTGTTTAAATAGTGAATATGTCGGTGGTGGTGGTGCAACAGACGTTACTGAATGTGTGACCGATAGGAAGACAACTCTTTGTCCGAACGAACCGGTAACACCATTGAATGAGAAACATTTCAAAAATGCTTTTGAGGCCGGTTCAGGAGCTAGCCAGATTGGGATGATAACAACAATGGACATCGTTGGATTATCAATTGCCGGTTGGGGGGGGAATTTGGATGAAAGTGGGACGATGGCAAATCCACAACGATCTTTTGCATCTATTGTTGAGAGAAATTTTAATTCTCTTATAGATTACCACATAGTAAGTGGTGCGAAGGCAGATGGTAAATACTTTGTTAACACCTCTAATGGTTTATCGTCAAGTAGTTTAGCTCAATCTGGAGTCAGTCCAGAGGAGGGGTTAACAGATAGGCATAAACTTAGAAAAAGTAGTGGAAAACAAGACGTATGGTGGGATGGAAATAACGATGTAGGGACTTTTACTGTAAGCGGACTAGGTGCAATGTTAGGAGCTGTTCCATTAAACCCCTATAATTATCTGGATTCATATTCACTAATTGATGATTTTAAGACAGAACCAACTCCAACAACCTTGACACTGGATGATCAGCAGCCAGAAATTAATCATTTGCTGAATGCTTTGGCTATAAAGATTATTGGGTTTATTAGATCAATTTTACAGATGTTTGGGTTAGATGGAATTTTATTGAGTGATTACAATCCGATTGATGTGAATTGTACTGAATCAGGCGCGAAGTTTTATGAGCCATTAGAGCAGGACAACAAAACCGATCCGGCTTCTGGAGAGCAGAACATCGTCGTTGGGAATTACCTTACAGATCCTCAGATGTGTGCAATTTTCTCGGAAGTTTTGCCAAGAGTTAAAGATGCTCTTAGCAATTGCATGGCTGAGAAATTCATTCCCGAGATACCTTTTGTGGATCCAACATTGCCTGTTCCTGGCCCAACGGACAGTGATCGGAATAGATTATGCCCTAAAGAGTATAACAATCTGCTAGATGTCGAATTTGCTTTGTCAGATTGTATGGCTTCCGAGAGACCAGTTAAATATGGAGCAAAAGCAATTCTGTCACTTCCATTCCTTCCGATTTTGAAAGAGGCCTATTTAGCACAGCAAATCCCATCAGAAGCGGGTTTAATCTGTGATAATAAGGAAAATAGTGTTGATGAACTGGCTGCTGCTGATATGGAGATCGATTTAAACTTTTATGATAGAGTCGCTTGTTATGAGGGTCTACAAGGGAATGCTTGCAGCAGTGGTTCAGGTCTTTTAGGCAATGGTTTTATGGAGGGAGAATATCTACCACGGCAAGTTCAATTACCAGATGGAACGGTTGTTGATACTGGAGCAAAAGTTTCAGCTCCTGGGGGATGGGGGGTATGGTATCAGCGTGGTTGGGGGGCAGGAGTTTCTTGTCATAGTGGTGAAGGGGAGTATAGCTGTAGAATTCCTGAGTATACAACTAGTTCGTTACCATTTAGGCAACGAATCGGTGGAGGTGTGCGTTCATCTCAGTTCTTCGCAACTTTTGGAACAATGAATGCCGGTTTATATCAAGTTATTCGATTTGATGGAGATCCTGGTACCATAGAGTTTAATGCTTCGGTTATGATGTGGTCAGTTGCGGTAGAAGACTGGCAGGGTGCAGGTGGTGGTGGTGGTGCCTGTAAGTCAACTGGAGGACAGAACTTCAATTCTAGGATAGGTATTGTGAAGGCTGATCTGTCTAAGGGGGATAACTATATGAAGTTTCTAAGGGGGGAGTTGCCTGTTTTATGGCAGACAGGCGCTACTCCTGGTGATGATACCGGTTGGGTTAGCGATCCAGATAAATTTAATGATTTAAGTGTCTCGTATTCTGGTGGCGGCGCTGGGGTTTATTCATTTATCATTCAGTCTCAAAATATGTTTCCTTTTAAAAACAATGATGCATATTGGGATATGGGATGTGTTTATACTTCTAATGGAGTTTCTTCCAGTAACATAACTTCATTGGGTGCTTTAGAGGGACCAATGTGTGATGATGGGGATTGTCCAGGAGGGAAGGATCCTCGTGCAGCTATTTCTACAACTTCAACAAATGAGCTAATTTCGAAATATTTAGAAAAGCTCGAGAAGGCGAAAGATAGTAAATCAGCGGCTTACATGATAAGTTTCGTTGAGGAAAACCAAGACATAATGCATTGCGGTATGGACTTTAGTGATTATATTAGTAAACTAGAGGTCGATTTTGGGCAGGCAATTTTAACTTCTGCTGAAAGTCAAGAGGAGATAATTGATAATGTATTGGGAGAATCCGGGACAAATCCAAGGTGTCTTTTGCAGGAACCTGAACCGATTGATTGTGATGATGAGCTGGGGGCGGCTGCAGGGACACAGGAGGACGGATGTCCGAACGAGGAGTCGGCTTGGCGATCAACAGAAACCCTTAACTTGAAGGTTCCAGGTATGGGTTATCTACCATTTATTATGTCACGTTTAGAAACACGATTGAAAACGCCGGATTCTGACCCATTGGCGGATCAACCAGAGTTACTTTGCAAAAATCAAGGGAAGGTTATTGGAGACCTAGGTCGATATTTGATTGTGAAATTGCAAGAGGATGAAGCAAGGAACTTTGCAAAAATGCTTAATTTACCTTATTGGCAATTTGATGTATTGCGAGGTTATAAAAAAGGAGGAAAATATATACAATGTGATGCTAGCCAGGTATTTCAGTTGGAAAAAGCGGTTGAAATGTTAGCTAAGGTTTCGGGGGTATTTCCAGATTGGTTAGGTCTAGATGATTTGAGTGATGATATTATCCAGCAAATTGAAGAAGAATGTGAGGTTACAGTATATGAATTCGTTGACTAAAATTATCTCTGTTATTACGTTCTTCACGGCAATTACTGTTTTTGTGTGTTTTTTCCCTTATCGAAAATCGGCTAGTACAATATCTCCGACCTATCATGATGTTGATTCTGATATAGGAAAGAGTGAGCGCATGAATAAAGACATTGGAGGTGGGTGTATAGAGGACGATCTTTGCCTTTCATGCACTTCTTGGATTCCAGATACAGCTAATGATGTGAAAATTGATATTCCATCTGAGCCAACTCTTAATCGGCAGTGTGAGATTGAAAGTTACACTGGGGATGGATTTGAGATAGAAGTTCGTGATGGAAAGATTTATATTTCCGTCGTAGATGCAAAATCAAAGTATTATTTTCGTGCAAATGTCTATTTATCAAATCATGGATGTAAGTTTAATGATGAGAATGTGATTTGGGAGTAGTTGAATTAGAGAAAATTGGCTGGATATAAAAATGGGGAGGTAAAACCTCCCCATTTTTGTTAGCTCATTTTGGACTTGGGCCATTTGCTTATCATTAACATTTTTACATCTTCGGAGATTAACCCCATTTCCTTGAGTATTTGCCAAATATGTTCTGTAACGAATGGTGTAAATGGGTGCAGAAGCTTTAGTTGCGTTATTAGCATCTTTAATAATTCTGCAAGCAACTGATCGCGTTTCTTATTCTCTGATTGATCAAGTTCATTTATTTCACTTTTGATTTCTTCAATGTAAACATCGCAGAACGTGTGCCACCAGAAGTTGTAAAGTTGCTCTGCTGAAATTCCAAATTTAAACTCATCAATAAGTCTTGTAACTTCACTAATATGCTTTTCAAGAAGCTCTAGTCGCTTTGTTCCATGAATATTTTCTGCCGCATTGGCAATGGCCGTTCTTTCTTCTTCTGACAGGTTTTGAAATTGCAACATTGCGAATCGTGAACCGTTCCAGATTTTGTTTATGAATTTTCTGAAACTGGTTATCTTTTCTTCATAGAGACGATAGCTTTGTCCAGGTGCATTGCCAAATATAAATGAGTAGCGTAAGGCATCTGTGCCATGTTTTTCTCTCATTTCCGTGGGATCGATCCCATTACCTTTTGATTTACTCATCTTTTGTCCATGTTTGTCTGTTACCAATCCATGCAAGAATACAGAGTGGAATGGGGGATGGTTTGTTCTATAAGTACCCATCATCATCATTCTTGCAACCCAGAAGAAAAGAATGTCTCCTGCTGTTTCTAAAACATCTGCAGGGTAGAATTTTTTGTAATCTTCTCCATTTGGACCACCAAGTATTGTAAAAGGCCATTGTCCTGATGAAAACCATGTATCAAGAACATCTGGATCTTGTTCTAGGTTTTTCCCTTTGCACTTCGGACATTTTGTAGGAATATTATCTCCGATATACACGAAGGCATGGCCGCAGCCGTTCTCAAGGGTTTCAAGATTTTGCTCAATGCTGTCATGAAGATCTCTGCTTCCACAATACCAAACTGGGATTTGGTGACCCCACCATAGTTGTCGTGAAATGCACCAGTCTTTTAGGTTTTCCATCCAATGTAAATAGACCTTCTCCTTTGATTTAGGATAAATCTTAGTTTTACCTTCTCTTACAGCATCAATTGCAGGTTGTTTAATTTCCTTTACATTCACAAACCACTGCATTTGTATTAAAGGCTCAATTGGCCGTTTGCATCTTTCACAAACGGTGATTGCATGCATATACGGTTCGATTTTCTCAAGCAAGCCCTCTTCTTCCAGATCTTTGATTAGTTGTTCTCGACACGAGGTTACTTTCATTCCGGCATATTTTTCTCCTGCGGTTTCGGTCATTTTCCCATATTTGTCGATTACAGTGATTCCTTCAAGATTGTGGTCCTTGCCAATTTCATAATCTGCTGCAGAGTGAGCTGGAGTAACTTTTACCGCTCCTGTACCGAACTCCATATCAACTCTGTAGTCTGCAATTATTGGAATTTCTCGGTTCACGAATGGTACGATTGCTGTTTTACCGACCAATTCTTTGTATCTTTTGTCTTTTGGGTCGACTGCAACAGCTGTATCCCCAAGCATTGTTTCCGGTCTAGTTGTCGCAACAACTATAAATTGATCGGTATTTTTGATCGGGTATTTTATGTATGCAAAGATTCCTTCTTGCTCTTGGTGTTCTGTATCTATATCTGCAAGTGCCGTTTGACATCTTACGCACCAGTTGATAATTCGCGATCCACGGTATATAAGACCCTCCTCAAACATTTTTTTGAAGGTTTCCATTACAACTTTCGTGAGATCCGGATCCAGTGTAAATTTTTCCCTAGAGAAATCTGCAGACAAGCCGATCTTTTTTTCTTGCGATCGTGCATTCTCTGAGTTTATCATGCAGAATTCGTAACACTGCTTGTAGAATTCCTCTCTACCTAATTCTCGTTTCTTTATACCTTTTTTATCTAAATACTTTTCGAAGACGACTTCTGTTTGGATTCCAGCATGATCTTTCCCCGGTAATAGTAGGGTTGGTTGTCCAATCATTCTATGGTATCTTCCCATTATGTCCTGATATGTGTAACCAGAAACATGGCCAAGATGCAAGTTGTCGTTTGCATTCGGTGGAGGAAGCGGAATCACAAAAGGTTCTGGATATTTCTCTCCATGTTCTTCATAATCTTCGATCATACGGTCGGGATTGAAATACCCAGACTTTTCCCACATTTCATATATTTTATCTTCGACAACGGAGAAATCGTAGGATTTCGGCAGCTGTTGTTGTTTGTTGTTGTCCATGACTTTAATTATTAGGTAAACTTAAACATAAAAAGGCCCTTGTACACTTACCAATATACATTGATAAATATACAAGGGCCAACTCTTATGGCGGTACCACCTTGCTTCGCCTAATCATCGCTAATTAAACCTTTTTGAGTACTTTGTACAGATGACGGCATACTCTAGCTCTGTTACGGGAGCTCCCGAATAGTTCTACTTTCATCAAGATTTCTTCTATTAGCTCTCTTGGTGACACAATCCAAGATCACTGCTTTTCTAATATTCAATTACTACGATTCTAGCAAAATGAAAATAGTAAATCAATGTTACGAAGTTTTTTGTTTGATGTTATACTAATAAGCAATTGGTAAATATGAATAAAGTTTGAAATAGCATTGTGGTAAAGAGATTTTTTTCCGAAGGGAAAAATTTATTAACGAAAAAACAGGAGGGTATACTTTCCGCCGCGGTAGTTATGATGATCATAATATTGATCACTAAGGCCGTTGGTTTTTTACGTCAGTTCCTATTCGCTCATTATTTTGGTGCGAGCAGAGAACTAGATATGTTCATTGCAGCGAATACTATTCCGGAAATGATTGTAAATCTTTTAATTCTTGGAAGTGTTAATGCCGCATTGATTCCTGTCGTTTTTGAGTCGATTGAAGAAAAAGGTGAAACAAAAACTAGGGGCCTAATCAGAACGATATTTACTGTCTTTGGTTCTGCATTAATAGTATTTAGTTTCGTCGCCTTTCTGTTTGCAGGCCAAATGATTCAGTGGTCGGTTGATATTGCAAATCCTGAAGTTGATTTCACAGAGGATCAATTATCACAAATGGTTAGTATGTTAAGGATTTTGCTCATATCCCCCGCAGTTTTGGGAATTAGTAACTTAATAACTGGTGTTTTACATGTTTATCAGAGGTTTATAATTCCTCAGTTAGCACCACTTCTATATAACATTGGTGGACTAGTTGCAATATTTATTCTAGTGCCATATATGGGAGTTAGTGGTTTGGCGGTTGGGGTGGTTTTTGGATCGTTTCTTCATATTTTTATCCAGCTACCTTTGTTACGACACTTAAATATCAGTTTTAGACCAAAATTCAATTTTCGAGATCCATACCTTCATAAGATTGGGCGGCTGATGCTTCCACGTGTAATGGGGCTTGCTGCAAGCCAGGTTAGTTTATTGGTCGATAGAATATTGGCTTTGGGACTGATGGCAGGATCGGCCTCTGCATTTGTTTTTGCAGAAAGTATAAAAATAATTCCCGTTTCAATTTTTGGACTGTCAATATCTTCAGCCGCTTTTCCCGTCCTTTCAAAAGAGGCTGCTGCAGGGAAATTGATGGCGTTTAAATCAACTCTTGCCAGGTCACTTAACCAAATTATCTTTTTAGCTGTTCCCGTTACGGCAGTTTTACTTGTTTTACGTGTTCCTGCTGTTCGATTGGTACTCGGTTTAGGGTCTGGAAATTTTACATGGGAGGATACTCTTACAACGGCTTGGGTCTTATTATTCTTTTCAATTGGCCTTATTGCTGAATCATTGACTTCCCTCGTGGTGAAAGCATTTTATGCTTTGCATGATACGAAAACCCCTGTTATGGTTAGTGTTATTACAATTATAATTAGTGTTATAACAAGCATAGCATTAACAAATTACTTTAGTCATTTTGAAAATTTCGACTTGGATCAATTTTTTCAAGATTCACAAACGACAATCCATTGGTTAACAGAGCGGAATGGGGAGCAAGCACCATCTGTTGGTGGTCTGGCTTTGAGTGCAAGCATTTCTGTAACCTTTGAAATTATCGCTTTGGTTGTTTTGTTGAGTCGAAAATTAGGGAATATAACGAAGAATGACCTCTTAATTCCCGTTCTTAAGAAACTTACAATGGGAATTATCATGGCAGGGGTTATGTACTTCATTTATTCGATTTGGAATACAATTCTTAATACGACTAGAACAGTTAATATATTAATCTTAACGACTTCTACTTCACTCGCAGGGTTTTCCATTTACACGATCTTGGCATATATATTCTCATGCGAGGAAGTCGTTATGCTAGAGAAGGCTTTTGTTATTTTTGTTAATGTTTTGGAAAATTGGAGAAAATACCTATCAAAATTATTTGGCAAAAAGGTTTATATAGATGAAATTTCTTGAAAATGTTTACTAAGTGTTGTTCCAGTTTGGGTATCGGCTGTTTACTTGTTATTGTATTGATAGTAGGAGTCGGCGGTTATATTTTTACCTCTATAAAAAGTGGTAAAGGTTTAAGTGCTTTTATCGGTGGTGTTAATAGACCATTGATCGAAGTTGATGAGAGTGACGAGAAAAAGGCAAATGATAAGATTACTTCCTTTAATGAGACTTTTAGAGATGAAAATAAAGCGGAACTGATACTTTCTGAAGAAGAGGCATCCTTCATGCTCGATCGATACATTTCAACTACAGACGATAGTGATTTATTTATCTTTAGAAATTCCATTATTGATTTCGGACCGGATAGGGCTACTATTTATGCTGACGGAATCATTGGATCTGAGTTTAAAGTTGATATAAAAGTAAATACTGATGATGGTATTGTACCTATTGTGGATGGTGTATATATAGGCAGAATTAAAGCACCAACGTTTTTTAGTGATAAGATTTCTTTAATAATTGAACAGGCTCTTGAACAGCTGAAAACGAGCAACCTTGGAAGCCAAAAAATTACGAGATTGAGATTTATGCAGGATTCTGTTGTTATTGAGATCACCAAGATTTAATGATTGTATGTTGATTCTAATCCATGGGGAAAATGCTTTTCTCTCTCGGGAGAAATTAAATGTACATATCTCGAGTTTTAAAAGAAAATTCGGGGAAAACTCTGTTGTTGCGTTAAGCGGAGCTGATATTACCGTTGATAACATCGTATGTGAGGCGACATCAATTTCAATGTTTTCTTCAGAAAAGCTAGTTGTCGCAAAGAACTTTTCTGAAAGCAAAGGGTTAAGAGATCTTCCTGATGTATTTTCTAAGAAAGATTTATCTTCTGTTAATATAATCTTCTGGGAAAATAAACCGGCTGACAAAAGGACTACATTTTACAAATTTCTGAAAAAGGAAGGAAAAGTAGAGGAGTATGATGAACTTAAAGGAGCAGCGCTCACGAAATGGGTGAGTAGCGAGTTTGCAAATAGAAATAAGAAAATAAGATCAAAAGAGATAAATCTTTTGCTAAGTAGAGTTGGGGAGGAGATGTGGAAACTTTCTGGTGAAATTGAGAAACTGTCGATATATTCAAATAAAAACCTAATTTCTGCGGATGATATAGTAAAGGTTGTTTCAGTCAGTGCAGCTGTTGAGATCTGGGGGTTTATAGATGCGATGGGAGCAAGAGATAAGAAACGTGCCCTTAACCTATTTGAGCATCTTCTAGCACAGGGCGAGGATCCATCTTATCTTATATCAATGATTACCTGGCAGTTTAGAAGATTTATTCTTGTGGAGTATTTAAAGGGTAAAGGGGCGAGAAGTGACGAGATAGCCAGAAGGATGAAATTGCACCCATTTTCGTCAAAGAAGTTATTTGCTCAATCTGGAAAGATAGACTTTAACAGATTAAAAGCTATCTATAACAAGCTGGTTGATATTGATATGGGGATAAAGACAAGTAACTTGGAACCGAAGTTTGCAATTAGCTTGTTGTTGAGCTCGATTTAGAGGATTTTCATTCAGATTCTGTAAGCGTTTTTACTTCAAAGGGTTTTCCTTCTGATTGGTACTTATCATTTTCGGAAACTACGATGTAGTAGTATGTTGTATTTGGTTCTAGCTTTGTGACAACAACCGTGTGTTTTTTGAATTTCGAATTTCCCTTCTTGTCTTGCCCTAAAAGTGTCATGGTTTCTGGTGAAGGACCATAGAAAATGTAGCCAGCAAACTCTGCTTCTGTCTCCCATTCCAATGTAAATGAATCTTCGGATAGTTTTGTTATTCTTATATTGGTCGGTGTTGTTTTTGCCTCCGCCTCTATTCTAGTAGTTGTGGTACCTCTAATAATCAGATATGCACTTATTGGAACAGCGAAAAGCAAGAATAGGCTGCCAATTATAAGTAGAGTTCGCCTGCTCATTCTAGCGGTGTTCTTCTGGATTTTACTAAGTTAATTCCAGCAAGTATGGTCAAAATTAAGAAGAAAATCGCAATAGCAAAAAGCCCCAGTACTGCGGTCGTTATTTCTCCGACAATAGGTAGGTTGATGCTTGGTGTATTTGATAATTGTGTGAATCCTGTATTTACAGTATTTGCTGCTTGTGCAGTTATTTCTTGTGCTCGAGTTCGTACATCCGTGGTACTATTTTGGATTGCACTCGTAACCGTTATAGGAATAATAAATGTAATTGTAAGTGTGACGATTGTTATGACGGCTTGTTTTGTGTTATTCATGCTCAATGGGCAAAAGGATGTAGTTACTTCAGTCTAGCATGAAGATTTACCAGAATTCAATACCTAATATAGATACTGATATATATTTTGATTGTGTTGTTCTTGTGTAACTGCATAATGTATGTTCCCTTCTGCATCATGGATGTAGAACCAATAAGAGGTTGATGTGTCCGGATTGCGTGCCGCACCGATGGAATTGAGACCTGGGTTGCATATTGGAGTGGGGGGGAGATCTGGATTCCAATAAGTATTGTATTCTGAGTATTCTTCTTTCATCTCTTGGGTTATTGTAGCTTTCCAGTTCTTTACTTCATAAAGTAAAGTTGCGTCAGCTTGTAATAACCATCCCGGTGTATCTAGTCGTTTTTGCAGGATGCCTGCGATAATTGGGCGTTCCTCATTAGACAGAGCTTCCCTTTCTATGATTGATGCGAGAATAAGTGTGTCATAATCAATTGATCCTACTTTGTTTTCAAAGTTCTTCGTCATTAGTGAAAATACTTCTTGTTCAGAAATGCCAGGTGTCACATTATAAGTATCCGGGAATATATATCCTTCAAATGAATACTTTGAGCCACTTGATATCATAAGGTCATTAAAAATCTTTACATCGAAATAATCAATTCGTTCAGCCCAGATATCAGCAATTTCATCATATCTTAGTCCCTCTGGAATAGTGACCCATACCGTTTCATCCTCCGCGGCACTAAGCACTTGAAAGATCTCTTCGGTGGACATTGATTTTGATAATGAATACTTGCCTGCCTGAATGACGTATTTGTTGTATTTTAGATAGACCCTTACCGCAAGAATGTTCCTGATTAGATCTTCTTGTTTTAAGTTTTCAAGAATTTCAGAAGTTAGGGTTCCTGGATCAATAATGAATTCAACAGGTGTTGTATTATTTTGCTTGACAGGTTTTAAGTTCCCCCGATACCAATTACTGGCTAGCAGACCAAATAAACTAATCAAAATTGCCCCACCTAGAAGGATAAACTTCGTTTTTTTCATGATTTTATTTTTTTATTATCCAAGAACTCTCTTAAAATTACGGCCGCTGCGTAAGAATCTACGAGTTTCTTCCGCGTTTTTTGTTTTGTTTGTGCAGCAATCATATTTTGAATTGCTTTCTGCGTACTATACGTTTCGTTCCAATATTCAATAGGAATATTTATAACATCATCTAATCTGTCCGTAAAGAAACGGACTTTAATCGATTGTTGTGTCTCTTCATTATCATCTCCCAGGGGAATGCCAATCACTAAACCTTCGATCTTGTTGTGGTCAATTATTCTACCAATATTTTCAATTGATTTACTGATCTCTTTATTGATAATTGGAGGTAAGGGCCTAACAGCAATTTCGAGTTTATCACATAAAGCCAATCCTATTCGTTTGTCCCCATGATCTATTGCAAGGTATCTCATCTTGATTATTCTAATACGGCTTTTATTCTTTTCACCCCAGCACCTACATTCTCTTGCTTCTTAATTCTGAATTTTCCACCAAGATCTCTTGTGTTGGAAACGTGTGGTCCACCACATATCTCCTTTGAGACAGGATTATCTTTATCTCCAATTGTATAAACT
>Ga0272444_10004431_pt1 | contig 12393 bp, 11 predicted proteins | sample SSMForm13_FD_201033 | JGI IMG/M metagenome (GOLD analysis project Ga0272444, IMG submission 201033) | Marine sediment archaeal communities from Little Sippewissett salt marsh, Falmouth, MA, United States - SSM-Form-13 | ecosystem: Environmental > Aquatic > Marine > Wetlands > Sediment ... | reverse complement strand
TCAAAAAACTTTTATCTTATCTCCCGTCTAACAACATGGAAGATCCGCCGGTGGTGAATACCGGTGATGATCCCCGGCGCACGGACCCTGCCCTTGACGCCCTTATTCCGGACAATCCCAACCAATCGTATGACATGAAGGACGTTATCCGTTTAATTGTGGATAACGGAGATATTTTTGAGCCCCATGAACACTTTGCCCGGAATATTATCGTATGTTTTGCCAGATTAAACGGAAGAAGTATCGGCATTATTGCCAATCAGCCCCAGGTTTTGGCCGGATGTCTGGACATTGACGCTTCGGACAAGGCCACCCGGTTTATCCGTTTTTGTGATGCCTTTAACATTCCCATGCTGACCATAGCAGATGTGCCCGGCTATCTTCCCGGCAGCCATCAGGAGTGGGGGGGCATTATCCGTCACGGCGCAAAACTCCTGTGGTGCTATTCGGAAGCAACGGTTCCAAAAATGCTTCTGGTGACCCGCAAGGACTACGGAGGGTCTTATCTTGCCATGTGTTCAAAAGACCTGGGCGCTGACATGGCGTTTGCCTGGCCCAGTTCGGAAATTGCGGTTATGGGCGCTGCCGGGGCATGTAATGTGATTCATCGAAGGGAGATCAAAGGGGCGGATGATCCTGAAGCCAAGCGCAAGGAAAAAGTAAAAGAATATGAAACTCTGTTTTCAAATCCTTACTGTGCGGCCAGTCGGGGTTTTGTGGATGCGGTGATTGTTCCCAGTGAGACCCGTCCGCGCCTGATCGATGCGTTGGAAGTCATGTGCAGCAAGCGAGAGGTGAGTCCTCCGAAGAAGCACGGAAATATACCCATGTAGAGTTTTAAGATTTAAGTTTTAGGTTTTAAGTAAGGTGAAGATCCTTTTTTATGCATTAAAACTTAACACCTAACACCTAAAACGTTTCTTGAATGGTGAATCAATGGAAAACACAAAGAAAATAACAGCCGCCATATCAGCGGTGATGAATTATATCAAAACAGAGGAAGAGGCGATTTGTATACAGTCTCTGGCCTCGCCTGAAGTTGAGCCGATTCAAGCTGCTCGTGCTGCAGCCATGGAGCCTGTGAAACTGTGGGGGATGAGCGGCCGGCAGGCCCAGATGCAGATGAGAAATATGATGCAAATGAGAACTTTTACATAATAGAGGAGTCGTGGAGTTTTTCTTTTAAAGCTCCAAATTAAGCGGAATGAATGATCCGAAACCACATCGTACACTGTTTGAATGCATTAGGGATCGTTGCGAAAAAACAGCGCTTTTATAAATTCGTAATCAAAAGATAAAAAATGTTATCTACCTCACTTATTTATTTAAATATTGATACACTGTTTTTTCGTTATGAGCCCTTATGCATGAGTTTGTACGATGTGGTTTCGGATTATTTATGGAGCGGTTACGTTTAAAAACCTCCCCGCCCTCTGAAATAAAAGAGGAGATGATTAATATGAGTGATCACAACCAGGTAAAAATAACTACCATGGATTACAGCCCGGACCGGCCGGCGGCGGATAATCCCGTTAAGATACAGGATCTGAGCCTGCGCGATGGTCATCAGTCCCTGTTTGCCACCCGGGGACGAACCGAAGACATGATTCCGGTGGCCGAGAAGATGGACCAGGTGGGGTTCTGGGCCATGGAAACATGGGGGGGCGCCACCTTTGATACCATGCACCGTTTTTTGAACGAGGATCCGTGGGAAAGGATCCGGACATTAAAACGGTACATAACCAAAACGCCTTTTTCCATGCTTTTGAGAGCTCAGAATCTTGTGGGCTACAGAAATTATGCGGATGATCTTGCCCGGGCCTTTGTGGATCGAGCAGCGGCCAACGGCATGGACATTTTCCGGACATTCGATGCCTTGAACGACTACCGTAATTTTGAGACGGTGGTTTCAGTGATCAAGGAATGCGGGAAGCATTTTCAGGGCTGTATCTGTTATAGTATGACCGAACCGCGCATGGGCGGAGAGGTTTACAATATTGACTATTATGTGAAAAAGGCCAAGGAGTTGGAGGCCATGGGTGCGGACACTATCTGTCTCAAAGACATGGCCGGCTTGATTGCGCCGTATGATGCGTATGAAATTGTTAAAGCCTTAAAGGCCGCGGTAAAGCCTCCCATCCACCTGCACAGCCATTTTACCTCGGGGATGTCTCCCATGAGCCATCTCAAGGCCATCGAAGCGGGTGTTGATATCATAGACACCTGCATGTCGCCGTATGCCTACCGCACCTCCCATGCGGCCATAGAACCCCTTGTGATGGCACTTTTAGGAACCAACCGTGATACGGGATTCGATATCCGGCAACTGGCGGAGATCAATGAAATACTGGAAAAGAAAGTCTTGCCCAAGTATAAACACCTGCTGGATGATTCCAAGGTGTCGATTATCGATATCAGTGTGTTGTTGCACCAGACACCCGGCGGCATGCTTTCCAATCTGGTAAACCAGTTAAGGGAAATGGATGCGTTGCATAAGATCGATGAGGTGTACAAAGAACTTCCCAGGGTGAGAAAAGAACTGGGACAGGTTCCCCTGGTCACACCCACCAGTCAGATCGTTGGGATTCAGACGGTCAACAATGTTTTGTTTGACGATAAAGATGAACGCTACAAGATGATTACCGGCCAGGTCAAAGATTTGTGTTACGGTTTATATGGCAAGACGGCCATCCCCATAGATCCCGAGGTTCAAAAGAAAGCGCTTAAAGACTATCCAAGGGGAGAAGAACCCATCACCTGCCGGCCGGCCGAGGTTTTGGAGCCCGAACTCGAACAGGCCAAAAAAGATACCGAGGGCCTGGCCCAGGATCTGGACGATGTGATTACGTACGCCCTGTATCCCATAACAGGGAAACGGTTTTTGAACTGGAAATACGGCAAGGAAGATCCGCCGACCGAAGTCAAGGCCCGGACCCTGGAAGAGATTAAAGAAGAAGACGAGTTGGTCAAGCTGGCCAAACTCGGCCATTTGGTCCGGAAGGTGGAAAAGAAAGCTCCGCCCAAGACCGATGCGCTTCGCACATTTAACGTATTTGTGGATAATGAATACTTTGAGGTTGGGGTTGAAGAGCCCGGAGGATCTCCGGTGATCAGCTATGTCCAGCAAATGCCGGTTCAACCGCCGGTTTCAGCTCCGGCACCGGTGGCACCGGCTGTGGCTCCAGCTCCCGCCAAACCGGCGGAACCTGCACCCCCAAAACCCAAGCCTTCGCCCCCCGAACCGGCGGAACCTGCAAAACCGAAACCGGCTCCTGTGGCTGCTGATGTTGAAGGCACTCCACTGAAAGCACCCATGCCCGGCATGATTGTCAAATATTCCAAACAGGTGGGAGATGCGGTGAGCAAAGGAGACACGGTAGTCATCCTGGAGGCCATGAAGATGGAAAATGCCCTTCCGGCGCCTGCGGATGGTACGGTCAAGGCGATAAATTTTTCCAGCGGCGAGAGCGTAGCCAAGGACGCTGTGCTGTGCGTTATCGGCTGAAGCAATTGAAAATTGAATGTTGAATGTGTGTAATTCACTGATGTTGGTTACCGGCGGTCATTTATTACTTACCACCTGAATTCGAAGGTCTGGTTTCAGGTGTCGGGTGTCAGGTGTCAGAAGGACGAACGTAAGAACTGACACCTGAACACTGACACCTGAAACCTGGATTGCTTTAGCTAAATCACCAACAATCTTGATTTACACCCAGATTGAAGATTTGTTGACAATAATTTTCAACCTTCAATTTCAAAAGGGAGGATCAGGATCATGAAGATCCACGAATATCAGGCAAAAGAATTATTTAAAAAATACAACATTCCCATTCCTGACGGCGCCGTTGCGTTCAATCCTGATGAAGCCAAACAGGTTGCTGAAAATTTAGGCGGATTTCCGGTTGTGGTTAAAGCCCAGATTCATGCCGGTGGCCGGGGCAAAGGCGGCGGGGTAAAGCTTGCCGGATCAATGGATGAAGTTTTCGGCATTGCCGGTAAGATCATTGGAATGAATTTGGTGACCCACCAAACCGGGCCCGATGGGAAGAGGGTCAAGAAAGTTTTGGTTGAGCAAGGACTCAACATTGAAAAGGAACTTTATTTGAGCATTATTCCGGACCGGTCAACCGCTAAAATTGTTATTATGGCCAGCCAGGCCGGAGGAATGGATATTGAAGAGGTTGCCGTCGAAACTCCGGAAAAGATCATCAAGGTTTTTATTGATCCGCTGGTGGGTATCCAGCCCTTTCACTGTCGTGAGGTTGCTTTTGGATTAGAGCTGTCATCCTCCGTGATGAAGCCCTTTGTTTCCATGCTTGGAAGCCTATACAGACTGTTTATGGATTACGACTGTTCCTTGGTGGAGATTAATCCTCTGGTTATCACCGCCGAGGATGCGGTGACCGCCCTGGATGCCAAAGTGGATTTTGACGACAACGCCCTGTATCGCCATAAGGATATCATTGAATATCGAGATATTGACGAAGAGGATCCTCTGGAGGTGGAAGCTTCCAAATTTCATCTCAATTACATCAAACTGGACGGCAATGTGGGGAATATGGTCAACGGCGCCGGCCTGGCAATGGCCACCATGGATATCATTAAACTGGCGGGTGCCGAGCCGGCCAACTTTCTGGATGTGGGGGGCGGCGCCAGTGCGGAGATGGTTGAGAACGGTTTCAGGATCATGCTCGGAGATAAGAATGTCAAGGGGATTCTGATTAATATTTTCGGTGGGATATTACGTTGTGACGTGCTGGCAGAAGGGGTTGTCCATGCAGCAGAAAAAACAGGCATCAACATCCCTGTAGTGATTCGCATGGAGGGGACCAATGTAGAACAAGGTCGAAAGATTCTGGCTGAATCCGGTTTTAACTTTACGACCGCTTCAGATATGAAGGATGCCGCACACAAGGTGGCACAGTTGGTGGCCGGCTGAGGGCAGAGCACGTAAGACAAAAAGCGAGGCATGAAGAATGAGTATATTCGTTGATAATAATACGCGTTTGTTGGTTCAGGGAATTACCGGCAAAGAGGGGCAGTTTCACACGCAGCAGTGTGCGGCCTACGGCACGAACGTGGTTGCCGGCGTCACCCCGGGCAAGGGCGGCCAAAAGATGGATGATATTCCGGTCTTCAATACAGTCAAAGAGGCGGTGGCCCAGACCGATGCCAACTGCAGCATGGTTTTTGTGCCCCCCGCATTTGCCGCCGATGCCATTATGGAGGCCGCCGACGCGGGTGTGGATATTATCGTTGCCATAACCGAAGGAATACCGGTGATGGATATGATAAAAGTCAAAAACACCCTGGCGGGTAAAACGTCCCGCCTCATCGGCCCCAATTGTCCGGGTATCATAACGCCCGGCCAGTGTAAGATCGGTATTATGCCCGGTCCGATTCACAAACCCGGCGGGCCGGTGGGCGTTGTATCCCGTTCCGGAACCTTGACGTACGAGGTGGTTCACCAGTTAACCCTTCAAGGAATCGGGCAGACCACCTGCCTGGGGATTGGCGGTGATCCCGTAAACGGCACCAATTTTATTGACTGCCTGGAGGCTTTTGAAAAGGACCCGGAGACTAGGGGTATTGTTATGGTTGGCGAGATCGGCGGAACTGCTGAAGAGGAGGCATCCGAATTTATAGCAAAGCGTGTGACAAAACCGGTGCTGGGATTTATTGCAGGCCTGACCGCGCCTCCAGGGCGACGCATGGGGCATGCCGGTGCAATTATCAGCGGCAGCAGCGGTACGGCCCAGGCAAAGGTTGCCGCAATGAAGGAGGGCGGAATTCACGTTTGTGAAAACCTTGGAACCCTTGGGGAATTGTGCGTCGAAGTGTTTTAGTAGATTAATATATGGATATTTGGATTAATTAACTATTGTTGCTGGATTCCCGCAACTGGCTGGGTTGTCTGTCTCCTCTCGGTGTGTTTTGTTATCTGCCACGTAACTGCCATCTATGAGGCTCCTCATCTTTCAGTGAGTTTCGGGGCCATTTATTTCATCAAAAACCGGACTGGTATGGAAATATAAGTAGTTATACCGGTCAATAACCAGGGAGAAAGAGATATGGATAAAAAAGTAACCGTTGTTGGAGCCGGCAATGTTGGGGCGACCGCAGCCCAACGGCTGGCCGAAAAAGAGTTGTGCGATGTGGTTATGGTTGACATTATTGAAGGCGTTCCACAGGGAAAAGCCCTTGATCTTACCGAGGCGGCACCCATTGAAAAGCATGATGCTCGCCTAACAGGTGCAAACGATTATGATGCGTCCGAGGGATCGGATATCGTCATCATAACCGCCGGCATTCCGAGAAAACCCGGCATGAGCCGTGACGACCTTCTGAAAACCAATGCCGGCATCATGAAAGATGTTACCCAAAAAATTGCAAAACTGTCTCCCGAAGCGGTTCTTATTATTGTAAGCAATCCGCTTGATGCCATGTGCCATGTTGCTTATGATGCCAGCGGTTTCCCGAAGAACAGAGTTGTCGGCATGGCAGGCGTCCTTGACTCTGCCCGGTTCAGAGCCTTTATATCCATGGAACTTAACGTTTCTATCGAAAATACCCATGCATTTGTGCTTGGCGGTCATGGAGATACAATGGTTCCTCTGCCCCGCTACTCCACTGTTGCCGGCATACCGATTACCGAATTGATGTCAAAAGAACAAATTGATGCATTGATACAAAGAACCGCAAACGGCGGCGCTGAAATCGTCGGCTTATTAAAAACCGGAAGTGCCTACTATGCACCTGCATCGGCAGCAGTAGAAATGGCTGAATCAATTCTGAAAGATAAAAAAAAGATTCTCCCCTGCGCAGCATATCTTGAAGGTGAATATGGTTTTAACGATCTATTCATCGGCGTTCCCGTGAAACTGGGCGCAAATGGTGTGGAGGAGATCATTGAGATTACCCTTGCTGATGAAGAGCAGACTGCCCTTGCCAAATCAGCCGATGCTGTTAGGGAGCTTGTTGAGGTATTGAAAAAATTGTAATCGGCACTGACGGTTACAAGATTTTTACTAGGCGAATGGCCTAAGGTTTGAATTGAAAAATAAGGTGAAACATATGATTGAAATCAGAATACATGGTCGAGGCGGACAGGGAAATGTTGCGGCGGCGGAGCTTTTATCCATCGCAGCATTCCACGACGGCAAGTTTGCCCAGGCGTTCCCTTCTTTTGGAGCGGAACGGGTGGGTGCGCCGGTCCAGGCTTTTGTTAGAATTGATGACAAAAAGGTTCGCACCCGGGAGGATGTACTCCATCCGGATTATATAATTGTCCAGGACTATAGCTTGATGGAGAATGTGCCGGTTTTAGACGGGCTCAAGCCCGATGGGTTATTGTTGGTCAATTCCGATAAGGCCCCCGAAGATTTGAAACTCAAGACCACAGCCACGGTGGAGACCATTCCCGCCACGGAAATCGCCATTGAAATCATTGGCAGGCCCATTCCCAATGCAATTATGATCGGAGCCTTTTGCTCTATTACCGGTTTGGTGAGCCTGGAAGCGGTGCAAGAAGCCATTATGGCAAGGTTTCCGGGCAAAGTGGGTGAAAACAATGTCGCTGCCCTTGAACGGGCACATGAAATCATGCAAAAGAGGTAGGTTTATGCTTAAACAAATTGAAGGATCTCAAGCCGTTGCGGATGTGGTGGCGTTATGCCGCCCCAATGTTATTTCCGCTTACCCGATTACGCCCCAAACTCACATTGTGGAAGATTTATCTGTCATTGTTGGCCAGGGAAAACTGGATGCGGAGTTTGTTAATGTCGAGAGTGAATTTTCCGCAGCTTCGGTTGTTTTAGGCGCAAGTGCAGCAGGTGCCAGGGCCTACACGGCCACATCATCACAGGGATTGTTGTTAATGGCCGAGGTGATCTATTGCATTGCCGGGATGCGCCTGCCCATAGTGTTAACCTGTGCCAATCGAGCCATATCCGCACCCCTTAGTATCTGGAACGACCAACAGGACTCCATGGCCGTAAGAGATGCGGGCTGGATTCAACTTTTTGCCGAGGACAACCAGGAGGCTGCGGATTTACATATCCAGGCATATAAAATTGCTGAGCAGACCTTTCTGCCGGTGATGGTCTGTATGGATGGTTTTATTTTAACCCATGCGTTCGAAGCGGTGGATATTCCCGAGCAAAAACAAGTGGACGATTTTCTGCCTCCCTTTAAACCCAGGCATATCGTTGATCCCCGGTGGCCGAGAGGTATCGGTCTATATGCAGATCCGCGTTTTTATATGGAGACTCGCTATATTTTACACCGGGCCATGGAGAAATCCGAGAAGATCATAAAAGAGGTCAGTGCTGATTTTGCCAAAACATTTGGTAGAGACAGCGGCGGTTTTATCAAGACTTACAAGCTCGAAGACGCTGATGTGGCCATTGTATCCATGGGTTCTGTGGTCGGCACCATTAAGGACCTGATCGACCAGTTAGAGGAGGAGGGAAAAAAGGTGGGGCTGTTGCAAATATGTTCCTATCGTCCCTTTCCCCGGCAAGAAATTTACAACGTTCTGAAAGACAAAATGAACATTGTTGTACTGGAAAAGTGTATTTCACTGGGAAGAGGCGGCATTTTGGCCAGTGATATCCGCTGGTCTTTTCCCCGGGCCGAGAAAAAAGACCGTAATATCAGCAGTTTTATTGCCGGCCTTGGCGGTCGCAACATCACCGTGGACGATTTACGATATATGGTTGAACGGGTTGAGAAAGAACCGGTAGAACTGGAATTTTTAGGGTTAAAAAAGCAACTTATAGCAGATAAGGATTTATAATAATGAATGAAAAAGCTGAAGAACTCAACAAGGTGGAGAAAAAAGATCTGTTTGGCAGCGGCCATCGAGCCTGCGGCGGATGCGGGCAGGCGTTAGCGGCCCGTCTGGTGCATGATGCTGCCGGTGAAAATACAATTGCCTGCGTTGCAACAGGTTGTCTGGAAGTCTTTAGTTCGCCGTATCCGGATCCTTGCTGGCGCATTCCCTTTTTACACAGTCTTTTTGAGAACCCGGCGGCAGTGGCCTCGGGCGTGGAAGCAGCGTATAAGGCGTTGAAAAAGGGGCCGGTGAATATCATCGCCCAGGCTGGCGACGGCAGTACGGCAGACATCGGCTTTCAGTGCATCAGCGGGATGTTTGAACGGGGTCATAACGTGCTTTATGTGTGTTACGACAATGAAGCTTACATGAATACCGGGGTTCAGCGTTCCAGCTTTACCCCTTATGGCGCATGGACATCCACAACGCCCATGGGCAACCCAACCCGAAAGAAAAACCTGCCGCTCATTGCAGCCGATCATGGCATTCCCTATGTGGCCACGGCCACCGTGGATGATTTTAGAGACCTGCAGCGCAAGGTGAAAACAGCACTCTCCATTGAGGGACCCAAATATATTCATATCCTGGTGCCCTGTCCCCTGGGATGGGGACATCCCGGAGAACTCACCGTTAAAATTTGCCGGTTGGCCAAGGATACCGGTTTATTCCCCATATTTGAAATCATCGATGGTAAAGTGACCAATGTCAAAAAGATTCCGGTCAAAGTACCGGTGGAAGAGTATCTGAAACCGCAAGGCAGATTCAGATTTCTGTTTAAAAAAGGAGTGCCCACAGAGAAAGTAGCAGAAATTCAGAATATTGCCAACCAAAACATAGAGAGGTTTAACATATAATGGAAAAGCTACCTTTAGGATTAGCACTGGATTTGCGTAAAGTTGTTCCTTACAAGACCGGGTCGTGGCGGACGCTTATGCCGGTTAATATGATGCAGACGCCGCCCTGTACCCAAAGCTGCCCTGCTGGCAATGACATTCGTGGTTTTTTGAGAGTGCTTGCGGAAAAGCAGGACTATGAAGAAGCCTGGCATTTGTTGACCCGCACCAATCCTTTGCCGGCGACCTGCGGCCGGGTGTGTCCCCATCCCTGTGAGGCGGGGTGTAATCGCCGGGACTTTGATACGCCTTTGGCCATAAACAGCGCGGAACGTGCCGTGGGAGACTATGGTTTGGAGTATAATCTGAAGCATAAAAAACTCATTTCCAAAAGAAAAGAGAAAGTTGCGGTGGTGGGTTCCGGGCCGGCCGGGCTTTCCTGTGCCTTTCACCTGACCAAAAGAGGGTTTCAGGTGAAAATATATGAAGCAAATAATGAGCCCGGTGGGTGGATGCGCTATGGTATTCCGTCCTATCGTCTGCCCAATTACATTTTAAAGCAAGAGATCGATAAAATACTGGAGTTGGGCATTGAGATAGAATGTAATGTCAAGATTGGGGTCAATATTCCCATGGATCATTTGACCCGGCATTATAATGCCGTGTTTCTCGGTCTGGGTGCCCAAACCGGGACATCCATAAAGATTCCCGGTGAAAATGCCCAAAACGTGTTTAGCGGTGTGGAATTTTTAAAACTGATTAACAGTGGTCAAATAGTAGAAGTCGGTCGGGATGTTATAGTTGTCGGCGGCGGCAACACGGCCATGGACTGTGCCCGGGTGGCAAAACGGCTGGGGGCCAATGTAAGTGTGTTTTATCGTCGTACCCGGGTTGAGATGCCTGCCATAACCGCTGAGATTGATGAGGCCATGGAAGAGCGCATCATGTTTCGTTATCATACCAATCCGGTGAAAATCATTACCGACGAGGACCGTGTGGTCGGTCTCTTGTGCGGGCAGATGGAGCTAAAGGAACCCGACGCCAGTGGTCGAGCCCGACCGGTTCCCATTGAAGATTCAGAATCGATTTATCCGGCCGACACGGTGATCATGGCAACGGGTCAGGCGGTCGATTATGATGGCATCGAGATTCAAAAGCAAAACGATCAATGGATTTCTACAAATGAAAACCTCATGACCAGTATAGACGGTGTTTTTGCCGGCGGTGATGCGGTTCTTGGCTTAGAAACCGTTGCTGTTGCCATTGGTCAGGGTCTTCGAGCCGCTTCCGCTATTGAAGACTACATTGAAGGGAATGTGGAAAGCCAACTGGCACCGCCACCGGTGATCTACTCCAAGGATCTGAATACTTACTATTATACACACGAAAAGCGATTCAGCAAAGAAGCGGTCTCAATCCACACGCGGCTGAAGAATTTCAGAGAGATTTATCCGTCTTTTGATCGCCAGGAGATTATCAAAGAAGCCGAACGCTGCTTCAGTTGCGGTCTTTGTTTCTATTGTGGTAATTGCTATATGTACTGCCCGGACAATGCCGTTAAGATATCTCCGTCAACCGGAAAATACGATTTTGACCTTGATTTTTGTAAAGGATGCGGCCTATGTGCCATAGAGTGTCCCTGCCATTATATTCAGATGACCCTGGAAAGATGATGCCATTATCAATTTTAACCGAAATCTTAAGACCTGAAACGTTATGAATTCAAGTTGTTACAAATTTATCCAACATATTGGAGGAAGAAATGAACGGGCTTACCAACCCCTTGGGAACTTCTGTCGGGAAAAAGCTAATGATGGCGGTTACCGGTCTGGGCTTCTGCTGTTTTCTGACCATACATCTTGCCGGCAACCTGACCCTGTACGGCGGTAAAGATTTCTTTAACTCGTATGTGGAGCATCTTCATTCATTAGGACCTCTGGTCACCCTGGCAGAACTCGGACTTTTATTTTTTGCCCTCATCCATGTTCTCACGGGTATTCTTCTTTTTTATCAAAACTATAATGCCCGGCCGGTCAGATATTCGGTGAACAAACGTGCGGGCGGACGGACCCTGGGGTCGGCAACCATGCCGTACACCGGTTTTATTCTGCTTTTGTTTGTTATTTTTCATCTTATGAATTTTCATTTTGTGGATAAAACCAACACCACCACGTTTCAACTCATGACCAATGCATTTGCAAGCCCCGTATATATATTCATTTATACGTTTGCAGTGATCATTGCAGCGATTCATGTGAGCCACGGACTTTGGAGTGCGTTCCAGACCCTTGGGGCCAATCACCCGAAATATACTCCCTTTCTCAGGGGGTTAAGCATTGTTTTCAGCGTGGTTATGGGAATCGGTTTTGGTTTTATTCCTGTTTATGTTTCCCTATTACGATAGAGAGTATTACCGATTTGTTAAAATGGTTTTCACCCATTAACTTATTCATTTTTTGAGCGAAAGCCTTGCAATCAGGTTTCAGGTGTCAGGTGTCAGGAGTAAGAAACGAATTGGCTGAAACCTGAAACCAAAAAGTCTTGGATAGCAATTAACAAACTGGTAATGCATCCTTACGATAAGGAGCTTAATTATGCTTGATGCAAAAATACCTTCAGGTCCCCTTGCGGAGAAATGGGATAAGCACCGTTTTGAACTCAAGCTTGTCAATCCTGCCAATAAAAGGAAATTTAATATTATTGTGGTGGGCACCGGTCTTGCGG
>Ga0272444_10004430_pt1 | contig 12395 bp, 8 predicted proteins | sample SSMForm13_FD_201033 | JGI IMG/M metagenome (GOLD analysis project Ga0272444, IMG submission 201033) | Marine sediment archaeal communities from Little Sippewissett salt marsh, Falmouth, MA, United States - SSM-Form-13 | ecosystem: Environmental > Aquatic > Marine > Wetlands > Sediment ... | reverse complement strand
TCTTGCTATATAGGGCGAATTGATTAGGTAGAGAGTATCATACACTATTTGATCGCATAAATAGGCAATAGGTGGCATGGGAAAATTGTGTATTCCAATTGCGAATTCTCCTGATCCTCCTAAAGCACCATAGGTAACTGTGAATTTATAGTATCCTTCCTGGTCAAAGGTCATCGGCATACCGCTAAAGCATTCTGTCATACTATCCCTATAGATAAAATTATCAAGTGGATCTTGAATCCATAAAGTCAGAGGCTCTTCAGCACTAAATCCAAAGCTGAATTCAACTCCAATATAAGCAGCATCGACGTAAAACATATATTCCACGCGTGGGTGGCCCAAACCAATATAATCTTCAAACTGATCGCCAATATTCATAACGTACCATACAGATGACGTATCCGGCATAAAAAGGCACAGCCTAATATCATAACAACCCGGATCCGTGCATGTTGTAATTGTGCCGATGTTATCATCGTAAAGACCGGTAACCGGATCATAAAGAGACACCGTTAAATCATACCCCAAAGGACCCCGCGGTATAAATGCCCTCCCGTTTTCGTTAAGTATAGCGACAATATTATAAGGAGCCGTTGCATTGGCAAACTTTACAATGCTCCCAGGATTAGCCCACGCCAAAGCCCAAGATCTGGAAGGACCATTCACAAATCCCCTATCATAGCAACCGGCCCCTCCAAACATATTGAAATCAAAATACTCAGGTACGCCGGTTTTTAGATATGAATTGCCACAGTTGAGCTTAGTACCATCATCACATATAGTTGCCGTAGGTACAGTCATACACTGATTTGCACCATAATTGGTAATATTTGTACAGATGCCATCAGTATAGCTATGCCCCCTGGCGGCATTCTTATCGATCGTTATACCTCCTTCTATATGACCAGTTGCACTATACCCGGCGTATACTGTGCCGTCGCATCCCCCGCAATCTACATCGGGAGGAGCGCATACACATTTACTGGCTTCATTTGTGCGTTTAACGGTTTCAGCCGCCCATACCATTGCCTGGTACCAACTGTGCAAAGTTTGTACACAAAACCAAATGCAGTGATCCGGACTGTATTCACTCTCCTCATCATGCTGGGCATAATAACAAAATTGGGAATACATCCAGTATTTGCTCGCCTCCTCCTCCATTCTTCTTCTCGCCTTAGTTGCAAGTTGAGCCCATGTTTCACAGCCCCGGGTTCTCATTTCATCGTGTGTGTTAAGGCAACGATATACTTCCTGGATTGATTTGGAATTGATAGTCTCTATATAGGCCGCAAGCTCGGCAAATGGATCAAGTAATGAGTCCGGTATGCTCAGTAAAGTCGCCAGTTGGGAGTCAAGCGTAATTTGCATTTCAATCAATTGATCAGAAAAAAATTGATTTAGTTCAGGGTCATCGAAATTCAGATAGTCCGGATCATTCATCAATGAATCGACTTCATCTATCTGATCTTGAATGTCAGCAATAAATATCGAACGAGGGTCGGCTGCAGGGGTTAAAGGCAGAACTTCGAATGATTTTTTATCGCTTTCTAACCCGGTAAGGAGACTTGCCACCCAGACTGAACATGCGCTTGCCGGCATAAAGGGAACGTTTACGGCAACAACACTGTCATTTAACTCTATAATATTAGCGACATACAAAGTATCATCCGAAACCGGCTTGAAATTGACGAAGTAAGTACCCGAATAGCGACCGAAATTATCCCCGTGTATAAACATGACTTCACCCGGAATTGCGCTGCCTGGCACAACCGAATCAATCACCATCACGGCAATAGGACCGGTTATCAGAACGCTGTCCCGCGTCAGCAGCAATTCATTAATGATAAATAACTCATTAATGCCATCGCCATCTCTGTCGGGCACGGCAGCAGCCAACAGATTAAAACCCTCATAAGCGCAAGGGGGTATCGAGTCGGTAACAATTTCAACATCGAGCGGAACATCAAAGTCAAGATCGGAGGCCACAATCCTGAAACCGGCCATAAAATATGTCGAGTCATCGATCCCGGCCTGGAGATCGAGCCCGTGTTCATCGACCATATCCTGCGCGGTTCTCCTTTCAATCCCGATAAATGTCTGCTCCTCGACCGCCCCCGGCGGAACCGTGATTCGCAGCCCGGCCCCCTCGACTGTGCCTCCCGCCGCGCCGACCAGATGCGGCAGAGCCTCATCATTGAGAATAACATCCCTGAAATATATGATATCATCCTGGGTTATGCAGCCGTCCCGCGTCAGGTCGCCCTCTTCCAGCTCATATCCTGTGGGGGGATCGCCGACCCCAAGGACGATATTGCGCACGCGGAGAACATCCCAGATATTGATATAGCCATCCTCGTTCATGTCGCCCAGCGCCTCGGGCGACACCGCAAAGCCGCGCGAAAGCGTTTCCATAAAAGTCTGGCGGTCGGTTATCTGCCCCGACTCCAGGGCCGGCTCGAACAGTGCCTCGATCTCCTTTATGGCCGATTCAGCCGATTTATCACCCTGCAGGGAAGCGGTGTTTTTGCCTGAATCATCGGCGCTCAGCACCGGAGATATGACAAAAGCCGTCAGAAACAGGATGATCGGGAAAAGAAGATACAAGGGCCTTTTTAGCGAGTATTTCATGAGCCCTCCTGTATAAATAGAAAATTATCTTAAATGCTGTTCAATTCGTCTTTTCCAGGTTCCTATAGCGGAGCCACACTGAATTGGAAATCATGGTTTGGTCTAATTTTAAGAAATATATCAAACCTTCAATTTTTTGTCAAGCATTTATTCCATAACATTTATTCGCATAATCATTTAGCACTCTTCGCCTCATCCGTTTTAATACAGCAATTTTCGGCAGGATCATCATGGTTCAAATTTCAGAGATACGGCCAAAATTGTCCTGTCAGACAAAAGATCCGAACCCCACGTTTCTCTGTCAAAAAAATAATGAAAGGAAAGCATGTGTCTTTTTGGACTTACTAAATAAAGAACAAGTATCTCGTCTCTAAATTGTACGATGCAAAAAACCGTCAGGTTTACTGCCGGCGAATCGGCGTAATTAAATGAAACCACGAGCATTACGCCGCTTGCGGCCGTCATTCAGGATATTCGAAACGATCTTATAACTGATTTCAAATCGACCGGCAATATTCAGGAATGACCGCCCGTTTCGAAAAAGGCGTTTGATTTTCGCATTCGGTAATTTCAAAACTCCAGTCTATCCACCGCCCCGGCTAATTGGTCCGGCGCCAAATGCGCGTGGATCATCGTGGTCTGGATGTCGGAGTGACCCATCAACTTTTTGACCGTGGGCAGACCGAAGGCGAAAACATGCTTTGCACATGGATCAAATAGGACATTTATCGAGGTTGGATTACCCTGATATAAACGCCTGCTGTGGCAGACCGACAGGCGAAAAACATGCTTTTGCATGCGGAAAATCAAAACGAAAAAAACACTCAATTACCCTGACTGAAAAGCCTGCTGTGGCAGACCGAAGGCGAAAAACATGCTTTTGCATGCGGAGAGGCTGGGATTCGAACCCAGGGTACCCATAAGGGTACACGTGCTCTCCAGGCACGCTCCTTCGACCACTCGGACACCTCTCCGGTCGATTCGAAAACTGCCCACAAATATATACTCAACCCGACAAAAATCAAGACTTATTAATACCAGCAGAAAATGTCGAATCCCAGACAGTCAACCCACAAACTGCTCGGCCGAATTGAAAAACCGCCGGACCGAAAACTCGGCCGCCAGCAGGGCCGCTATCGAAACGGCCAGCAGAAGCATATAACCCACCACCAGCTGAATCAATACCGCCTTCAAAGGCGAGGCCCCGGCCAGAATCATACCGGTCATCGCCCCGGGCAAAGCCACGATACCGACCGTCTTGAGAAAATTCAGAATAGAAATCATGCCCGCCTTGACCGCTTCACGGAAATAGCCGCGCGAGGCTTCTTTCCAGTTCTTGCCCAGCGAAAGCGCCGTTTCGATGGCCAGACGGTTGCTTCTCAAATCCGAACCGATACGATTAAAAACAATCGAGGCGGCGTTCATGCTGTTGGATACCAGCATCCCCGCCAGCGGGATAATATAGCGGGCTTCGACACTTATTATGTCCAGCCCCAGCATCAGCAGCAGCGTCACCAGCGTTCCCGAACCCATCGCCGTCAGGGCGATCACGAACGCCCCGGAAAAATGCTCGGCCCGCCGCCCGGCCGTATAAGCCCCCACCACCAGCATAACCGCCACCGAAAGGCCCACCAGCGCCAACGAACGACTGTCAAAAATAAACTCCAGCGCATAACCCACCGCCACCAGCTGCACGAAAGCCCGCACCGAGCCGAAGGCGATATCTTTCTCGACCGGAATCGCCCTGGCCCTCGTCAGAATCAACGCCAGAGCCGCCAGCGCCGCCGCCGCGGCCACCTGAAAATATCCCGTCTCGATCATGACAGCTCCCGATCAATATATTTCCTGCCCGGATCACTGGTCGGACTGGTCAGCACCTCCGATGTTCGACCGGACTCCACCAGACGCCCCGAAACGATCAGCAACGTCTCCCCGCCCAGCCTGATCGCCTGCTCCGGATTATGCGTCACCGTAATCACCGTCAGACACATGTCCCGGGCCAGCGACAGAATCAGCTCCTCGATCCTTCTCGATGAGGCCGGGTCCAGCGCCGAGGTGGGCTCGTCCAGTAAAAGCACCTCCGGATTCAGGGCCAGCGATCGACTCAGAGCCACCCGCTGCTTCTCCCCGACCGAAAGCCGCTCGACGTCCTTTTTGAGAAACGCCCGCGGCAATCCCACCCGCTCCAGAAAACCGCCCGAATCGGCGTCCCCATCCCGACAGCAATACCGGATATTCTCCTCGACCGTCCCGGGGAACAAATACGGCGTCTGAAACAACATCGATATCCTTCGCCTCAAATCGGTCGGCCGATAAGCCTGAATGGCTCTGCCACCAAATAAAATCTCGCCCGAGGTTGCCTCATCGAGCCGGTTGAGAAGCCTTAAATAAGATGACTTGCCCGATCCCGAGGGACCAACCAGATTGTACAAACCACCGCTCTTAAATCGAAACGAGATCGCGTCGACCGTCAAAATCCTGTCGTCGCCCTTGACCACCTCCCGCACCGCCCGACGGGTTTCCAGAATGATCTCATCGGAGGGACATGACATCTGATTATTTCTTTTTCTCGCCGAAATACAAATGACGGTTCAGCAGATTGACATAATCCGACCAGCCATGACCGCCGCTCTTGTCGCGAATCCTGGTGATAGCCCCCATCTTGGAATCTATTTCATCGGCATAGTACAAAAGAAACGCCTCGGGAATCTGCGGTACGACCGGCGAGGCGTACTCCACCTGACCGTGATGAGCCAGGATCAGGTGACGAAGCTTCATCAGAAGTGACGACGGGAACGAATCGATCTCCTCGGCCCGGCGGGCAATCAGATGATCGGCCGCATTAATATGCCCGATCAACCGCCCCTCGTCGGTATAATCGATATACGAGGTGATCCGGTACTGATAGATTTTGCCCATGTCATGAAACAAACCGCCGAAAATAAGAAAATCCCGCTCGATAAAATCGTAATGCCGCGACAAATCCAGACAGATATTGGTGACGTTTATCGAATGCTCGGCCAGGCCGCCGATATACGAATGATGCCATAATTTCCCCGCCGTGGCCCTGAGATATTCGGCCATAAAGGGCTCATCGTTCCAGAATGAATCCATCAGCTCCCTGATATGACCGTTCTCGACCTTGCCCGTCAAAGACAGAATATTCGCCTTTAATTCATCCAGCGAAAACCGCGAATGAGGCAAAATATCGGCCAGGTTATACTCTTCCGGTTTGGCCGGGCGAAGTCTGATCACCTTCAGTTGCGGCCTGTCGCGGTAAACACCCACCTCCCCCCTGACCTTGACCACCGTCCCTTCTTCTATCTCCTCGATCGCAAACCGCTCCGGCTCCCACCAGACCCCGGCGATACGCCCGGATGAATCACCGAACTCGAACGAAATAAAAACCCTGCCGTTGTATTCCTTGACGTCTTTTCGCCGAATAACCACGAAAGCCGTCACCGTTTCGTATGAAACAAAATCCCTGATCATCAGCTATACCCCGATTTCCCCCAAGATAATCATTTCGCCCCTGCTCGCAAAGCGGTTTTTCTTTGTCATATCCGTTTTTAAGACATATATTGCCGGTTGCCATGAAAATACTCAATCGCTATATCCTCCTCGAACATCTGCCGCCTTTCCTCTTTTCGGTCCTCATTATCACCTTTCTCCTGATTCTGGAAACCATCCCCAAAATCGTCGATATGGTCATCAATAAAGACATCTCTTTTCTGATTGTCCTGGAACTGATCTTCCTCAACCTGGCCTGGATGATTGCCCTGTCGGTGCCGATGGCCGTGCTCGTGGCTACCCTCATCGCCTTCGGCCGCCTCACCTCCGACTTCGAGATCGTGGCCATCAAGGCCTCCGGGATAAATCTCCTCCGCATCCTGATACCGCTTTTAATCGCCGCGGCCATATTGACCACCGGAATGATCCAGTTCAGCGACAAAATATTACCCCGACTCAATCACGAGGCCCGCGTCCTGACCGGCAATATCCGCTCCATGCGCCCGACTTTGACCTTCCGCCCCGGCGTCTTCATCACCGACATTTCCGGATATATCATCCTGCTCGACCATATCAACCATAAGACCTCCGAGGTTAAAGGCGTCCGTATTACCGAAACCAAAGACCCCAACCACCCCCGCATAACCGTCGCCAAATCCGGACTGATGAAATTCATCGACGAGGGTGAAACCATCCGGTTTACCCTGTATGATGGCGAAATCCATATTCTCGATACGCGCGAACCCGAGGAATACCGGAAACTCGATTTCGGCGAGCATGTTATCAATGTCGGCGGCGTCGGTTCCGAATTGAAACGCACCGAATCGAACTTCAAGACCGACCGGGAAATGACTATCAACGAAATGGAAGCCGTCGTCGACAACGCCCGGCGGGCCATCATTCCCTTTTACCAGAGAATCGAAAAGACCGTCGACAACAAACTCGATTTTCTCCTGGCCGACAGCCTGGCTTACCCGGAAGATGAGGAATTGACCGATTCGGCCGCCCTGTCTTTTTTGAAAGTCGATATCAACGGCGTTCACACCCGACTCCGCCGCGATGCCTCCCAGATCAAGGAACAGAATAAACTGATCAATAAATACAGGATTGAAATTCATAAAAAATATTCCATCCCGGCCGCCTCCTTCGCCTTCATCCTCATCGGTGCTCCCCTGGCCATTATCACCCGCCGGGGCGGACTGGGCATCGCCGTTTCAGTCTCGCTGGTTATCTTCACCGTTTACTGGAGCTTCCTGATCGGCGGCGAGGATATCTCCGATCGCGGCCTCCTGTCGCCCTTCTGGGCCATGTGGGCGGCCAATATCCTGTGCGGTGTCGGCGGTCTGTACCTGTTGACCAAAGTTATAAGCGAAAAACCGTTTTTCTCGTTTTTTAGAAGATGATTACCAAAATTCTCGACCGCTATCTCCTGAAATACTTCCTGCTGGCCCTCTTCACCGTCAGCGTCGCCATCGGTCTTTTGATAATCGTCATCAACATGGTCGAGGAATTACGCGATTTTATCGACAATGATGTGCCCTTGGCGCAGATATTCGAATATTATCTCTATTTCGCCGGCTGGGTCGTTAAATCGTTCCTGCCGGTCTTCATCCTCCTGGCCGCTCTCATCTCGATCGGTATCCTCGCCCGCCGCAACGAACTGCTGGCCATGAAAACCTCCGGCATCTCCCTTTATCGCATCGCCGCTCCCCTGATGGCCTTTACCCTGCTTCTGAGTTTCGCCCATATCTACTATAACGAGGTGATCTTCGCCAAAGCCAACCAGCGCCGGGTCGAAATTAAAGAGTACACCATCAATAAACGGGCCCGGACCGACAAAAGAACGGTCAATATCTTCCGCCAGGTCAACCCCAATCTGTTCTATACCATTCGCTCGTACAACACCGCCAGCCGGGAAGGGGTTGATTTCAAACTCTTCCGTTCCGAGAAAAACAAGCTCCTGGAACTGGTCGTCGCCGAACGCATCACCTTCACCAGTCGCAACTGGATGCTCTATGACGGCGTCAGCCGCTACTTTACCGATACCGGCGAAACCTTCTCCGAATTCGACTCCCTGCCGGCGACCTATATCCACGAGCGACCGTCCGATTTCGAGGTCCCCCTCGGCAAACCCGAGGATATGGCCTACTTCGACCTGCAACACTATATCAACATGATGAAACGTGCCGGCGGCCCCTACCGCCGCGAGCTGGTCGATTTGAAACTGAAACTGTCCTACCCCTTTTCGTCGTTTATTGTCATTCTGATATGCGTCCCGATCGCCTCCAACTCCAAACGCGGCGGCATCGCCCTGTCGTTTGCCCTCGGCGCCGGCATCGCCCTTTTGTATTTCATTTGCTTCAAGATTACCCAGTCGTTCGGCTACAACGAAAAACTGCACCCCGATCTGGCCGCCTGGATGGTCAACGGCGTCTTTTTCCTGGTCGGGCTGACCATCATGATCAGGTCGAAAAAGTGATGAAAGTCGTTCCGCTCTGCACGATAATATGCCTTCCCGTAGGTCAGGCCGACTCGCGGCCTGACATCTTTCCTATAATATTTGGAAAAGAAAATACATCCTGTCTCCAATTTATACTTCGCCGTAAATCAATCAAAATGCCAATATAAACTCACCCACCCGCTGGGCGGGCTACCAGGTTTGTATTTATCAGAAATGCATGATATGGCAGACCGAAGGCCGAAACCGGCGATGCCGGTGCCTACGTCCCCATCTCCCACGAGGCCAAATACTCTTTCTGCTCGCTGGTCAGACGATCGATCCGGATTCCCATCGTCTTCAACTTCAGGACCGCGATATTCCGGTCGATCGCCTCCGGCACGACATAAACACCGCTGTCCAGACGATAGCCGTGCTCGACCAGGTACTCCGCGGCCAGCGCCTGGTTGGCAAATGACATGTCCATCACCATGGCCGGGTGCCCCTCGGCCGCGGCCAGGTTGATCAGCCGTCCCTCGCTCAACACGAAAATCCGCCGGCCGTTATCGAGGGTGTACTCATCGACCTCGGACCGTACCCGTCGCTTTTTCTTCTTGGCCTTCTCCAGCGAACTCAGATCGAGCTCGACATTGAAATGCCCCGAATTACAGACAATGGCGCCGTCCTTCATCCGGCTGAAATGCTCCTGCCGGACGACATTGATATCCCCGGTCAGCGTCACGAAAATATCGCCGATTCTGGCCGCCTCGGCGATCGTCATCACCCGGAAACCGTCCATGGCCGCCTCCAGCGCCTTGACCGGATCGACCTCGGTGACAATTACGTTGGCGCCCATACCGCGCGCCCGGATAGCCAGCCCGCGGCCACACCAGCCGTATCCCGCCACGACCATCGTCGCCCCGGCCAGAAGAACATTGGTGGCCCGCAGAATACCGTCGATCGTCGACTGCCCCGTCCCGTAACGATTGTCGAAAAAATGCTTGGTCTTGGAATCGTTAACTGCTACGATCGGATACAGAAGCGCCCCGGCTTCGGCCATCGCCCGCAGCCGGATCACTCCCGTGGTCGTCTCCTCGGTGCCGCCGATTATTTCATCGACCAGTTCCTTTCTTTCGCTGTGCAGCGTCGAAACCAGGTCGGCCCCGTCGTCCATGGTGATATGCGGCCCGATATCGAGCACCTGCTGGATATGCTTGTAGTACGTCTTCTTGTTTTCGCCTCGGATGGCATAAACCGCGATACCGTAATTTTTCACCAGCGAGGCAGCCACATCATCCTGCGTCGAGAGAGGATTCGAGGCGCACAAGGCCGCCCGTGCACCGCCCGCCTTGAGCGTGATCATCAGGTTGGCCGTCTCCGTCGTGACATGCAGACAGCAGGCCAGGTTCACCCCGCGCAATGGTTTGTCCTTTTTGAATCTTTCCCTGATCGAACGCAGCACCGGCATATTGCTTTCGGCCCATTCGATCCGAAGCTTACCGCCTCCGGCCAGCGAGAGATCGGCTAGATCACTGTCGATACGTTTCATAATTCATGCATCCTTTTGAAGATCTTTAATTTTATCCAGCCGCTCCCAGGTAAACTCGGGATCGACCGATCCGAAATGCCCGTATACCGCCGTCTTGGCGTAAATCGGCCGCAACAAATCGAGTGCCTCGATTATCCCCTGCGGCGACAACTCGAAATTTATCCTGATCAATTCCTCGATACGCCCCTCGGGAATTTTATTGGACTTATCCGTGAAAACCATGATCGACACCGGCTCGTTGATTCCGATCGCGTAAGCCAGCTGAATCGTGCACTTATCGGCCAGGCCGGCCGCCACCACGTTCTTGGCGATATACCGGGCCATATAAGCCGCCGAACGATCCACCTTGGTCGGATCCTTGCCCGAAAAAGCCCCGCCCCCATGCGAGGCCATCCCGCCATACGTGTCGGCGATAATCTTCCGCCCCGTCATCCCGGTATCGGCCTGCGGCCCGCCCATGACGAACTTACCGGTCGGATTGACATAAAACCGCGTCGCCTCGGTCAACATATTTTCCGGAATAACCTGCCGGATCACCTTCTCGATGATCTCCTGACGCGCCTTCTCGGTAATCCGCAACCCGGTGGCATCGAGAATCTCCTCGGTATGCTGGGTGGAAATGACCACGGCGTCGACATAAGCCGGCCGCCCGTCCACATACCGCACCGTCACCTGCGATTTGCCGTCGGGACACAGGTACGGAAGAATATTCATCTTCCTCGCCTCGGCCAGCCGCCGGGTCAGCGCATGTGCCAGCGTGATCGGCATCGGCATCAACTCCTCGGTCTCACGGCAGGCATAACCGGTCATCAATCCCTGATCACCGGCGCCGCCGATATCCACCCCCTGGGCGATATCGGGCGACTGCGGCCCGATGGCATTCAAAATGGCACAGGAGTTGAACGAAAAACCGTGCGCCGGATCGACATACCCGATCCCCTTGACCAGGTCGCGCACCAGGGTATGAATATCCACGTAAGCCGTCGTCGTGATTTCGCCGCCGACAATTACCAGACCGACCGTCACGAAACTCTCACAGGCCACCCGTCCCCACCGGTCCTGCCGGAGAACATCATCGAGAACGGCGTCGGAAATCTGATCACATACTTTGTCGGGATGTCCCTCCGTGACCGATTCGGACGTGAAAAGAAAATTCCCGCCTGACACCTGGCACCTCCTTGAAAAAACTACTTTTCATGTATAGTAATCTCGGATGAATCGCCGATATTGAGAATTCCCCGGGCCTCCCGTATCACCGCACCCCCGCCGATAATCGACTGATCCAGCATACACCTCTCGATTTCCGCTCCGGCACAAATGATGGAATCCCTGACGACCGAGTCCTTGATTCGAACTCCCGCCGATATCGACACATGCGGTCCGATAACCGAATCGGTCACCTCGGCATCGGCCGCGATCGCCACCGGCTCGATTATCTCCGAGCCGGCCCAATCAACCGGTTCCTGGCTTTCATCGAGTATCAACCGGTTGGTCTCCAGAATCGTTTCCTTCTTGCCGCAGTCGTACCAGTCGTCGACAAGATACGGTCGAAAATCATGCCCGGCCTGGATCATCATCTCCAGCGCGTCAGTCAACTGAATCTCACCGCTGGTCTTTTTGCCCGACTCGATCAGCTTTTCCAGATGCCCGTTCAGTTCACCCGAATCCTCGAAAAAATACAAACCGATCAGAGCCATATCCGACCTGGGCCGCTCCGGTTTTTCCTCCAGAGCGACGATTCGCCCGTCCTCGATAACGGCAATCCCGAACCGGCGGGGATCGTCGACCTGCTTGAGACCGATGACATTTTTCTCGCCGTCGGCGAACCGGCCATAATCGGTCCGGGCGATCGTGTCCCCCAGAATCACCATCACCGGCGAGGAGGCCATCTCCTCGAGAGCCAGATGAATGGCAAAACCCAGACCCAGAAGATCGGTCTGGCGCACGAAAACTGACCTGAAACCGAAATTCTTCCTGACATAATCGACGATCTGGTCACCCAGATGTCCCACCACGAACACGACTTCCTCCGGCTCCAGCGCCGCCAGCGGCTCCAGGATGTGATCGATAATCGGCTTCCCCGCCACCGGCAAAAGCGGCTTGGGAATCGTGTACGTGTGCGGCCGGAGTCGCGTCCCCACCCCGGCCACCGGCAATATCGCTTTAAATTTTCGCTTCATCCTGATACTGTCAATACGATGTTAACGATTTTCATCTTCTTTAAACATTAAACGAGCAATATTTCCCTTATCCTCATGGTACCCCCTGCCT
>Ga0272444_10004429_pt1 | contig 12397 bp, 9 predicted proteins | sample SSMForm13_FD_201033 | JGI IMG/M metagenome (GOLD analysis project Ga0272444, IMG submission 201033) | Marine sediment archaeal communities from Little Sippewissett salt marsh, Falmouth, MA, United States - SSM-Form-13 | ecosystem: Environmental > Aquatic > Marine > Wetlands > Sediment ... | reverse complement strand
CCCCTCTCCCCTCGAACACCCGCGGGCGGGTGTAGTGGGGGTGCTCCAGAAGCCCGTCCTCGAAGGAGTCCTCCCGGTTCGAGCTTTCACAGCCCAGGACCCCCGGCAGAAGGCGGCCCACGGCGTCCAGAACGGCCATGGCTGCTACCTCCCCACCGCTCAGGACGAAATCGCCTATGGAAATCTCCAGGTCCACATGGCCTTCTCGGACCCGCTCGTCCACCCCTTCGTATCGGCCGCAGATCAACACCAGCCGGTCCAGGGCGGCGAGCTCCCAGGCCAGGTCCTGGTCGAAGAGGCGTCCCTGGGGCGTGAGCAGGACGATCCGCTGGGATCCGTCGGCGGGCTCCAGGTCGTTCAGGGCGCGCACAATCGGGCCGGCCTTCATGACCATGCCGCTTCCCCCGCCGTACGGCCGGTCGTCGGTCACCCTGTGCGGGCCCCGGGCGTAGTCACGTATGTCCGTGAGCCTCACGTCCAGTTGTCCCCGTCCGATGGCGCGACCCAGAATCCCCTGCCCCAGCAGGGGCGCGAACAGGTCCGGGAACAGCGTGAGGATGTCAAACCTCATTCAGATCCAGAAGGCCCTCCATGGGGGCGACGGTCATGCGCTTCCGCTCGAGGTCGATCTCCTCGACCACCTCGCGGGTGCCGGGGATCAGGACCTCTCGGTTCCCCCGTTTGACCACGTACACATCGTGTGCGCCCGTGGGAAGGACGTTTGCCAGGGTCCCGATCCGCTCCCCCGAGGCCAGGTAGACCTCGAGCCCGATCAGCTCGAACCAGAAGAACTCGTCTTCTTGTTCGTGCTTCAGGGTCTTCCGCCGCACGTAGATGTCGGCGTCCCGAACGGCCTCCGCCGCCTCGATCGAATCGAGGCCGTCCAGTTCGAGCAGAAAGCCCTTTTTGTGGGGCCGGACCGAGACGACCGGGTATTCGCGGGTCCGGTCGGCCGTTTTCAGGAAGACGCTCCCGGCCTCGAGAAAGGAGTCCCCGTCTTCCGCATACGAGCGGATGCGCAGGACTCCGTCCAGGCCGTGGGGCTTTACGACTCTTCCCAGGAGAAGACGTGTTGAGGAAAAGGCCTCATCCAAAGGTTACTCGAGGATCTCCAGGACCGATCTCTTGTTGATCTTGGTGGATGCCGCACTGAGAATGGTCCTCATGGCCCGTGCCGTTCGGCCCTGTTTGCCGATGACCTTTCCCAGGTCCTCCTTGGCGACCTTCAGTTCGATGACGGAGGTCTGCTCCCCTTCGATTTCCGTGACCGACACCTCTTCGGGCTTGTCCACCAGTGCCTTCGCGATGTAACCAATCAGCTCCTTCATCTCGCGTCACCTCCGTGCCAGAGTTCGTCTCCACGCTCACGCTAGTTGGTCGTGGATAGAGCCTTGAGAAGGCCTTCCTTTTTCAGAAGGGATTTCGCCGATTCGGAGACGCGGGCCCCCTTTTCCAGCCACCGGTGGACCTTGTCTTCATGGATCTTCACCTCGGCCGGGTCCTTCATGGGGTCGTAGTATCCCAGAATCTCAAGAAACCTTCCATCCCGCGGGGATTCCGATTCCGCGGCCACCAGCCGGTAGAAAGGCTTCTTCTTTGCTCCCATACGCGCCAGTCTGATTCTTACCGCCATTGATTTCCCTTCGTCCTCCTCTGTTCCTCATGTAAGAGTGGTTTTCCAAACGGAGCGATCCGTTTCGTCTAGTGAAAGAGCGCCGGTATGCCCCTGCCTCCTTTTCGTGTGAACTGCTCCATCATCTTCTTGGTCTGTGCGAAATTCTTCAGGAGGCGGTTGACGTCCTGGACCTTGGTGCCGCTTCCCCGGGCGATCCGCTTGCGCCGGCTCCCGTTGATCAGCTTGTGGTTTCGTCTCTCATCGCGGGTCATGGAGTTGATGATCGCCTCGACCTTGACCAGCTCCTTTTCGTCCGGCTTCATCTTCTTGAGCTGCTTGAGCTGCCCCATGCCCGGCAGCATTCCCAGGATACTTTCCAGGGAACCGAGCTTTTTCACCTGCTTGAGCTGCTGGCGGAAATCCTCCAGGTCGAACTCCCGTTTCTTGATTTTATCCTGGAGCCTTAGGGCCTCTTCCTCATCAAAGTCGGTCTGAGCCTTCTCGATGAGGGAGAGCATGTCTCCCATACCGAGGATGCGGGAGGCCATGCGCTCCGGGTGAAAAGGCTCAAGCGCATCCAGTTTTTCTCCCACCCCGACGAACTTGACCGGCTTACCCGTGACCGCTCGAATGGACAGGGCCGCTCCGCCCCGGGCGTCGCCTTCGGTCTTGGTCAGGACGACGCCGGTGATGTCCAGGAGCTCGTCAAAGCGCTTGGCCACGGTCACGGCGTCCTGGCCGGTCATGGCATCGGCCACGAACAGGATCTCCGCCGGATTCACCGCTTCCTTGATCCGGACCAACTCCTCCATCAGGGCCTCGTCCACATGAAGCCGCCCGGCCGTGTCCAGCAGGAGGATGTCCGATCCCGAGGCCGTGCCCTGCTGAATCGCCTCCGCGCAGAGGTCTTCCGGCTTCCGGTCCTGGACCGAAGGGTGGACCGGTATAGCGATCTGCGCCCCCAGCTTGGTGAGCTGGTCAATGGCCGCAGGCCGGTAGACGTCCGCCGGCACCAGATAGGGGTTTCGGCCCTTACCCTTGAGGTGGCGTGCCAGCTTGGCGGCCGTGGTGGTCTTCCCGGACCCCTGAAGGCCCACGAGCATGAACACGAACGGGGATCGCCCGGTCAGGTTGAGTTCGTGCCCGGTCTCGCCCATGAGCCGGATCAGCTCCTCGTTGACGACCTTGATGACCTGCTGACCCGGCGTGAGGCTTTCGAGGACCTCCTGCCCGACGGCCCGCTGGCGGATGTCCTCCACGAGCCGCTTGACCACCTTGTAATTGACGTCCGCCTCGAGCAGGGCCATGCGGACGTCTTTCAACGCGTCCTGAATGTTCTTCTCGCTGAGCCGGCCGTGGCCTCGAAGGTCCTTGAAGGTGCGGCCCAGCTTTTCCGTCAGGCTCTCGAACATGCGATGCGATTCCAGGGTTCTCGACGTAAACGCTTAGACATATCCTTATGTTCTTTTCCTGTCAAGGAAAATAGCCGAGACACTACACACCCTTCCCTTTGGGCCCACTCGGAAAAATGCCCGTGGGAAGAGGGAAATTTGTTGTAGCATACCACAGTCGAGGTTGAATTCCATCCCCTTTTTGCAGAAAGAGGGCCTTCGTGCACACGCACCCATGACGCATCCCTTCACCGTCTTTCTCTGCCTATCCGCGCCTCAGCGGGAGGAGGTCCTCGTAGGCATGGAAAAACCGCCCTCCACCCCCTTGTCCCCGAGAGAGGCGCTTTTATTTTATGAATCATTGCCACGTCTTTCTCTGCGTCTCCGCGTCTCAGCGGGAGAATGCCCTTCCGGTGCAGGGAGGAAGCGCTCTTCACCCCTTTTCACGGCAATGCGACATGGAAATCCAAAACGAGATCCACATGAGGCTCTCCTGAACGCGCAGCTAAAACAGGCTCCGCAGCATCCGCTTTTCCCGTTGCCATGGGCGTTTGGGTCCTTTAAGATGGACCCCCGGTTTTTGAAGGGAGGCGAACGGCACGGCCCTGCGAGGGGAGAGAGGCGGTCCACAGGAGGGAGGACGGGTTGACGAGGGGTTCGGGCAAGATTGTGGATGACGATGTCCTGATCCGTCCGTCCCGGGGGCGTCGCGATCCCGATGCCGCTCCCGATCTGATTCTCGGCATGACCGATCCCATGCTGGCCCGTCTGGCCGCGGAAAGCGGGGCAAAGCAGGTCTCGGTGCCGGGGCTGGGCCCTTCCAGGGCCTATGAGGTCCGACGGGGAACGGCCCGTCCCCGTCTCACCCTGGCCGGCCCCTTTCTGGGCGCGCCCCAGGCGGTCCTGGGTCTCGAGAAGATGATCGTCCTGGGGGCCCGGCGCATCTGGGTGACGGGCTGGTGCGGGTCTCTTCAGCCGGACCTCTGCATCGGAGACCTGGTCGATCCGGTGGACGCCCTGGAGGACGAGGGCACGTCTCGGCACTATCCGCTTTCGGGGCCGGCCCCGAGGGCGGACGAGGGCCTGCGGAGGTCCCTGGCCACGGCGCTCGAGGGGCGGGGGGTGAGCATCAGGTCCGGGCGTATCTGGAGCACGGACGCGGTCTACCGCGAAACGCGCGGCAAAGTGCATGCCCTGGGGCGTGTCGGCGTTCTGGCCGTGGACATGGAGATGTCCGCTCTTCTCACCGTGGCCGCCTATCGCGGGGTCCGCCTGGCGGGCCTGCTCGTGGTATCGGATGAGCTCTTCGACCGGGCGTGGCGCCCGGGGTTTTCGAGCCCTGCCCTTCGTGACGGGAGCGGAGCCGCGGTAAAGGCGATCCTGGAAGCCGTTCATGCTCATGGGCCGGCGCCTGAGGGGTGAGACAGACGCCCTGCATGCCCGGGGGAGACAACGAGCCGATTTATGGAAGAGATTCGTAAGGAAATCGACGAGCTGCGCCGCGAGATCGAGTACCACAACCACCGGTACCACGTGCTGGACGATCCGGAAATCTCGGACGCGGAGTATGACCGCCTGTTCCGGCGCCTGAAGGAGCTCGAGGAGGCCCATCCTCACCTGGTCACGCCCGACTCACCGACCCAGCGCGTGGGAGATGAGCCGGCCGAGGCCTTCACTCAGGTCGAGCACCGCGTTCCCATGCTCAGCCTTCAGAACGGTTTTTCCGCAGGCGATGTGAACGATTTCGATGCCCGGATTCGCCGTCTCTTAAAGGGCGACGACCCGGGTCCGTATGCCGTGGAACCCAAAATCGACGGCCTGGCCGTGGAGGCCTTGTATGAGCAGGGCCGGCTCACCGTGGCCTCCACCCGGGGAAACGGGTTTGTGGGGGAAAACATCACCGCCAACCTGAAGACCCTCCTGGACGTCCCCATCACCATGATCGAGCTGAGCACGGGCCGCCCCGCCCCGGAGCTCCTGGAGGTGCGGGGAGAGGTCTACATGGAGCACGGGGACTTCGAGGCCCTGAACCGGGAGAGGCTGGCCCGGGACCTCGCACCCTTTGCCAACCCCCGGAATGCAGCGGCCGGATCCCTTCGCCAGCTCGACCCGCGGATCACGGCAAGGCGGCCCCTTCGCATGTTCTGCTATGGGGTCGGGACGCTGCGGGGCGATGCCTTCGAGACCCACTGGGACCGGATGATCGCCGTCCAGGCCTGGGGATTCCGGGTGAACCGGCCTCACATTCGGCTGTGCCGGGGCCCGGAAGAGGTGGTTGCCTACTGCCGCGAGCTGGAAGAGGGACGGGCGGGGTTTCCCTACGAGATCGACGGAGCCGTCATCAAGGTCAACGGGCTGGAGATTCAGGAGCGGCTGGGCACGGTTTCCCGAAGCCCCCGGTGGGCCCTGGCCTGGAAGTTCAAGCCCACCCAGGAGACCACCCGGATCGAAAAGATCGAGGTGCAGGTGGGGCGGACCGGGGCCCTCACGCCGGTGGCCCATCTCGAGCCCGTAGACGTGGGCGGTGTGACCGTCAGGCGGGCCACGCTTCACAACGAGGAAGAGATCGAGAAAAAGGATATCCGCATCGGGGACACGGTGGTGGTGCAGCGGGCCGGGGATGTGATTCCCGAGGTGGTCAAGGTCATGACGTCCAGACGGACCGGGCGGGAAAGCCCCTTTTCCATGCCGGACGAGTGCCCGGTCTGCCATGCGGCCGTTGCGCGAAAGCCCGGTGAGGCCGTGCTCCGGTGCCCCAACAAGAACTGTCCGGCCCAGGTCCGGGCCCTCCTGCGCCACTTCGTCTCCCGTGGAGCCATGGACATCGACGGGCTGGGAGTCAAGATCGTGGACCAGCTCATCGAGCGGGGTCTGGCGCGCGAGCCGGCGGACCTCTACGATCTGGACCTTGAAAAATTGGTGCAATTAGATAAAATAGCCGAAAAATCTGCGGGAAACCTCCTTCGCGCCATCGACACGAGCAAGGAAACGACCCTTGCGCGGTTCGTCTACGCCCTGGGAATCCGGCATGTGGGGGAGCACGTAGCCCGTGTGCTGGCCGAGCACTTCGGCGGCCTGAAGGCCCTTCGGGATGCCGACGAGGAGGCCCTGTTGGGGGTCCCGGAGATCGGACCACAGATTGCGGAGAGTGTGGTCTCGTTTTTTGCGGATGAGGGCCGGCGGCATCAGGTGGATCGCCTTCTCCGGCAGGGGGTGCGCTTCGAGGAGTCGCCCGGGAAGGTGGAGGAGACCCCCCTGGCCGGAAAGACCTTCGTGCTCACCGGTGTGCTCGAGGGCCTGACAAGGCCGCTGGCCCGGGAACGGATCGAGCGTATGGGAGGCAGGATGTCTTCGTCGGTCAGCCGCAAGACCGACTTCGTGGTGGCCGGCGCGTCGCCCGGGAGCAAGCTTCAGAAGGCCCGGGACCTCGGCGTGGAGGTGCTGGATGAGAAGGCGCTGATGCGCATGCTGAACCTCGTTTGAGCAGAGAAGAGGGGCCCAAGACCACGAGGAAAGACCATGGCTGAAATCCGGGTGCACCTGATCGTCGAAGGGCGCGTGCAGGGAGTGTGGTTCCGCGAGTCCACGCGCCGCCAGGCCCTGTCCCTGGGTGTCACAGGATGGGTGCGGAACCGAAGAGACGGGACCGTGGAGACGGTGGCCGAGGGGCCCGAGGAGTCGATCCAGAAATTCGTGGCGTGGTGCCACCAAGGCCCCTCCGCCGCGCGTGTGGACCGTGTCCGAAAAACTCCGGGGACCTGGACCGGGGAGTTCGGCGGCTTTGACGTGACGTTCTAGGCCGCGCCCGTCCGCACGCCGGCGGCCCATTGGTTTTGACCGAGAGGAAAAGCGACACCAGGAAGAGCTCGAAGGATAGCAAGAAAGAAGGAGGAAGACGCGGCCTCGATCCATGAGGGCCCTTGAGGTTCCATCCCCGTCTTTTCAACCATACCAAGGAAAGAAACCAGACATGCTGAAACGCTTCATTCGAGCGACCCTGTTGCTCGCCCTGATCAGCCTCGTGATTCCGCTCTTCGGTTGCGGGACGGCCAAGAACCTCTATCGGAAGGTGAGGCCCGAGAGGACCGAGCTTCGAAAGCGGGTCCTGATCCTTCCCATGCTCGATCAGCAGGGGCTTGCCGAGGGCAAGGCGGAGGCCTTGATCGCACGCCTCGCCGAGAACCTGGAGAAGGACCCGAACCTCGTGGTCTACCGAAACGAGGAACCCCTGCCAAGCACGGTCAGGGTCCGGTCCCCCAAGTTCGGGATCATCGTGGATCCGGACCTGGCCCAGAAGGCCGAGGAGCTGGGAATGAACGTCCTGGTCACCTGCGTCCTGAACCGGTACGAGATTATCGACCACGGCGCCGGGCTTTGGCCCGTGAACCAGATTCCCGTTTGGCCCTTTTCGCGAAAAGAGCCTGAGCTGGAGATCTCCATGGTGGTCAATGCCCTGGACATCACGAACGGGACGCTCTTTCTCACTCACATGGTGCGCCGCTCCCTGAAGATCCCCGAGGACAAAGAGGGCGAAGACGACCTGATCGTTCAGGAAAAGGCACTGCGCTCCGACCGGGACATGATTCAGGCGGTGACCGATGAGGAGAAGAATGAGTCCTTTGACGAGATCCTCGAAGAGCAGGCCGAGACCATTGCGGACAGTCTGCGCGAGAAGGCCTGGGCGGGCCGGGTCCTCTCGGCGGAACCCGAGCGAATCATGATCAACGCCGGACGGGACGTGGGCCTGAACGAGGGTCGGGTGTTCGAGGTCTACAGCCGGGGAGACGCCATCCGTTCCGTCACCGGCCGAAGCCTCTTCCTCCTGGGGGCCAAGGTGGGGGAGATTCGGACCGTCAAGGTCCTCGATCGATACTCCTCGGCCGTTCCCGTGGACGGCGAGATGTTTCGAGCCGGGCAGGTGATTCGGGAAAAGAAGGATTAGCGATCGAGTCTCGGCGGCCGGAAAGAAACAAAAAAAGCTGAACCATGAAGGACACGAAGAGCACGAAGAAAACATTTGAAAGACGATAGGACTACGAAACACGCGAAAGACGCGAAAAAAGATATGATCCAACAGGATATCTATCCGTAAAGAAGGAATCTTTCCCGGTTGTTCCTTTTTGGTTACCGGCTTTCCAGCGGTTGCCTCCCAGATGATGACAAAGCCGTCAATACGGGATTTCGCGTTTTTCGTCGTTCCCTTTTTTACTTCGTGCTCTTCGTGTTCTTCGTGGTCAGGCTTTTCAGTAGATCCTTTTCGAGTGTCTCAAGCGGCGGACGTGCCTCCTTCCAGCATCTCCCGTGCGTGGTCCAGGGCCTTTGGGGAGAGGGCCTTGCCGCCGAGAAGCCGCGCGATCTCCCGGACCCGCTCCTCTGCATCCAGCTCCCTGATGGAGGCCTCGGTGCGCCGGTCCCGCACGTCCTTGGCCACGCGAAAGTGCGCATCCCCCCGGCAGGCGATCTGCGGGAGGTGTGTGATGCAGACGACCTGGTGATACCGGGAGAGCTGCCGAAGCTTCTCCCCCATGGTCTCCGCCGCGCCCCCGCCGATCCCCGCATCCACCTCGTCAAAGACCACGGTTTCCACCGAGGCGTTCCCTGCGAGCAGGGTCTTGAGCGCGAGCATGATGCGGGAGAGCTCGCCGCCGGAGGCGATTCGCGCGAGAGGCCGAAGCTCCTCGCCCACGTTGGCGGAGAGCATGAACTCCACGCGGTCGAAGCCTTCCGGGCCCATCCGGCGCAGGGTCTCGGCCCGATCCGGCGCCTCCCCCCCGGACCCGTCCTCGAACTGCACCCGGAAACGGGTTCCCTCCATGGCCAGGCAGGAGAGCTCCGCCTCGGCGGAGCGGGCGAGACCGGCGGAGACCTCGCGACGCCGCCCGGAAAGGGCCGTGGCCCGTTCCATCAGATCCTGCTCCACGGCCTCCAGCTCCTCCCGGACCCGATTCCTCTCCAGGCGCCGGCCCTCCAGGTCATCCATCTGCCGTGCGAGGCGCTCCCCTGTGGCGAGCACGTCGTCCAGGGTCGGGCCATGCTTCCGCTTGAGCCCTTTGAGGAGCTGGATGCGGTCCTCCACGACCTCGAGCCGTTTCGGGTCCAGGGGGAGAGCGCCTTGAAGGTCGCGCAGGCCGAGCGCCGCCTCCTCGAGCTCGGTGCGCGCCGACAGGAGGGCCTTGACCGACGACTCGAGTCGTCGGTCAAGCTGTGCGGCCCGTTCCAGACGCCGCTCGCAACGGGAGATGTCAGAGACGGCCGATCCGTCCCGCTCGTAAAGGACCTGGTAGGCCTCCCCCACGGCGGCCCTCAGCTCCTCGGCGTGCCTGAGGCGCAGGCGCTCCTCCTCCAAGCGGTCGTCCTCGCCCGGCTCGATATGGGCAGCCGCAATTTCTTCCTGTTGAAACCGGGCGAGCTCACGCTTTTCCTCCATCGCTCTGATCTCGCGATCGAGCGCGTCCGTGCGGGAGCGGAGGGAGACGTAGGCCGCGTACCGGGCGGCCAGGTCGTCGCGCTCCGTCTCCAGCCCGCCGAAGGCGTCCAGCAGGGCGAGATGGTTCTCCGGGCGCAGCAGGCGCTGGTGCTCGTGCTGTCCGGAGATGCTGATGAGAAAGGGGGAGAGCCGGGAGAGCATCTGGACCGTGGCCAGGCCGCCGTTGATCCTGACGGTGTTACGGCCTTCCCTGGAAAGGGTTCGGCGGATCAGGATTTCGCCGTCGAACGGGATGTCGAGGTCGCTCAGCAACCGGCCGATGGGGGAGCCGGCGGGAAAGCGGAAGAGTGCCTCCACGCGGGCCTCGTCCGCTCCGGTTCGAATGAGATCGGAGAAGGCACGGGCCCCGAGGATCAGGTTGACCGCATTGACGATGATGGACTTGCCGGCCCCGGTCTCCCCGGACAGGACGTTGAATCCGGGCTTGAGGCGGGTCTCGAGTTCCCCGATGATGGCAACGTTGCGAATGGCGAGCTGTTCGAGCATGATGTGTGAATGGACCCGCTTAGAGGATCAAAAAATTCACCACGAAGGACACGAAGAGCACGAAGAAAAGACAAAAATCAGGAACTACGAAAAGCGCGAAGGGCGCGACAAAGATAAAAATTGTTTTCCCGCAGAGGCGCGGAGCCGCCGAGAAAATCCTTCAACATTCTGTTGATGTGCTCTGCGCCTCTGCGTCTCTGCGGGAAAAAAGGCCTTTCCCTCTGCCCCTCAAACGCTAGAACTGCTCCCAGGTCACGCGAAGCACTTCCTGGTAGGTGGTCTCGCCCTGAAGGAGCTTTCGAATCGCGTTTTCCCGAAGCGTGACCATCCCCTCCTTTCGCGCCGTGTCCCGAAGAACGTTCGTGTCGCACTCGGGCTGAATGTGCCGCTTGATGGAGTCCGATACCGGCAGGATCTCAAAGATGCCGGCTCGCCCGCGGTATCCCGTTCCCCGGCACTGGATACAGCCCTTTCCCCGAATGAGCATGAGCCGGCCCTTTTTCCCCAGGTCCAGCCCCTGGGCGGCCAGATCCTCTGCGTCCACCTCAAATGTCTCCTTGCAGTGGGGGCAGATCCTTCGAACCAGCCTCTGGCCCAGGACTCCCACCAGGGTGGCCTGAAGCAGAAAGGCGGGGACCCCCAGATCCAGGAGGCGTGTCACCGACGAGGGGGCGTCGTTCGTGTGGAGCGTGGAGAGGACCAGGTGGCCGGTCAGGGCCGCCTGAATGGCGTTCTGGGCGGTCTCCAGGTCCCGCATCTCCCCGATCATGATGATGTCCGGGTCCTGGCGCAGGATATTTCGCAGGATCGAGGCAAAGGTGATGCCCACGAGGGGCTGCACCGCGATCTGGTTGAACTCCTGATGGACCATTTCAATGGGGTCCTCCACCGTGGTGATGTTGATCTCCGGGCTGGAGAGGGTGCGCAGGGTGGAGTAGAGGGTCGTGGACTTGCCGCTCCCGGTGGGGCCGCAGACCAGGATGATGCCGTGGGGCATCTGAATGCAGTTCTGGAACCGCATGAAGTCCATGGTGGTGAACCCGAGCTGGTCCAGGTCCTGGAACAGGATGTCCGGGTCCATGATCCGCATGACGAGCTTTTCCCCAAAGGCCACGGGGATGGAAGAGACCCGGATCTCGGCCTCCCTGCCGGCCTTTTCCATCTTGATGCGCCCGTCCTGGGGCCGCCGCTTCTCCGCCATGTCCAGCCGGGCAATGGCCTTGATGCGGCTCACAATGGCCGAGTGGACGTTCTTGGGGAGCTCATAGACCGTGTGCAGGACCCCGTCGATCCGGAGCCGGACAATGGTCGTCTCCCGCTTGGGCTCGATGTGAATGTCACTGGCCCGCTGGTCAAAGGCATAGCTGAAGAGGTGGTCCACCGCGTTGACGATGTGGCGGTCGTCAAAGGCGAGCTCGTCCGAGTCCCGCAGCCGGACGAGTTGCTCCAGGTTGCTGATATCCAGGGACGGCCCCCCGAACTGGGTCTCGGCCGCGAGAATGGAGCGCTGGAATCCGAACTGCTCGCCGATGAGCTTGATGACGTCGGTCTTGGGGCTCACCACGGGCTTCACCTGGCGCTGGCAGACCTGGCTGATGTCCTGAAGGGCCTCGGCGTTGAAAGGGTTGGGCGTGGCCACGACCAGGCAGCCCTCCTCGATGGCCAGAGGCAGGACCAGGTGCCGGCGGGCGAAGTGGTGAGGCACGGTCCGTGTGACCAGGTTCAGGTCGAGGCTCAGGGGATCGATCTTCTTGTACGGGAGCTCCCATTCCCGGGCGAGGGCCTGGTAGAGGGTCTCCTCGTCCAGGGGCTGGGCCGCGTCGTCCTCCAGCCGGAGCTCCATGGCCAGGATCACATCCACGAGGGTGATGGGGTTGGGCGTCTGGTTCCTGGGGCCGTTCCGGTTTTTCCGGGATTGGCGCTCCCGTTCGATCTTCCTGCGAATGTTGGCTTTTTCCCGGAACAGGCGCTTCCCCTGCTCAGGGGTGAGAAGCCCCTGGTTCACGAGGGCCTGAGTGACGGCATCATCGGAGATGGATCGGGTGTTCGATCTGGCCATTTCCAGGTGACCCCCGCCCCGTATTCCCGGAACCGGGGCCCATGAGGGTGATAAACAAGCCGGCTCGTCGCCGGGTTCCCCGGTAAACGAGGTGGAAAGAAGGGGAGGCCGGCGCGCGCACGAGGCCATATTAGCAGGTTCGCAGGTACAATCAATCCCCTTTTCCGGATGGCGGGTTTCAGGTTTCGGGTATCGGGGAAAATCAAATCCCCCCTCTCCCCCCTTTTTCAAAGGGGGGGATTGCCGGGGGCTGTCCCTCTTGCATTTCAGGGGGGGAGAGTGCCGGCGAAACACCCCGCACGTACAAGCTGAAAAAGGGCCTCCGCCCTGAAGCCCACCATTGAAAACAACGCTGCCGT
>Ga0272444_10004428_pt1 | contig 12397 bp, 7 predicted proteins | sample SSMForm13_FD_201033 | JGI IMG/M metagenome (GOLD analysis project Ga0272444, IMG submission 201033) | Marine sediment archaeal communities from Little Sippewissett salt marsh, Falmouth, MA, United States - SSM-Form-13 | ecosystem: Environmental > Aquatic > Marine > Wetlands > Sediment ... | reverse complement strand
CAGTTGGTAGAGCAGCTGACTGTTAATCAGCGGGTCGCTGGTTCGAGTCCAGCCGGGGGAGCTTTTCTGTTGTTGCCCGCCGCTCGCGGTCTGTGGCGGCTGTGACCAGCTCTCCCGATTGCATTGAACGCCGGAAACATCTCCCCCGAAAAAAGACCGAGGACGAATTTGTCGATGTCTGTCTTGCGAGCTTGACAAATCACTCCCCTGGCTTACCTTCCAGTCAGGTACAGACGGAGGGAGTTGAACCTGACCCCGTGATCCTATGCAGGTTAATCGAGAAAATATACTGACGCTGCTCTCTTACAGCGCTCTGGTGGGCTCAGCCTCTCTTTCGGCTCTCTCACCCGAAAGTGGCTCCTCCGTAGGGGCTGCCTTAGGCATGATTGGGCCGGTGATCCACAGCCTGGGCGGCGTGGCCAGCAACCTTGTGGCCAGTGCCATCGGGACGTCAGCCTCACGATTGCGCCCGCATAGGGACCTCATCCACAATCACGACCTGGTGGCGGCTATCGGGCAGACTATTGCCCAACTGCTCCATCAGTTCTCCCAGGATCCCCGCTTCAGGCGCGATCGCAGTATACTCCAGAAAATGGGCGGGTGGCCCATCCGCTTGCGGTGGGTTTCTGAAGCCCGTAGCCGTCTATCTCCAGAGTTCGACCTATGCAATCACATTCACTTGAGAAACCCAGGGCAAGCCCTGGGCCACCCGGCCATGACCTTTGCGGCATAATAGGTACTTTGTATACTGCTGCCCGGTCAGTGGCCGAGAAGTATGGCGAATCTCATTCTTCCGGATCAACTCCCCAGATTCTGAGGTATTCGTCGGTCGCCTCCTTGACGTCCCGGCGAAGTGATTCAAAGTCTATGTCCAATTTGCGCTTGCCCAGTTTCCTCTCGACGAGATCGATCGCCTGCAGAGTAGTAGTGACAACAAACAGTCGGCGTTCCCTCTCACTGACATCTTTGAACTGGTGGGGCTTGACGGGGAAGGAGACTCCAACATCTTTGGTCTTACTCATGTAGTTGGAAACCTTGACATCATTGGGGGCGCCGAGAGGATTCAAGCTCCCGTACACATGGTATCTTATGAGGATGAGAGTTATGTCTTTACCGTATCTCTTGCCCGATAACCGTTTCTCCATCACATCCCCGAGTCCGCTTGTACCCCAAACATAGGGACTGAAGAGTTCGTTGGCATCCTCGCCACCCAAATCAAGAAAATAGCTGACTACCTCATCATCGGCACTCTGTTTGTCATCCATTTGCCACTTTCCTCCAACATTAACGCTTATTCGCCCAGGGTTCGCGATTGAGTGGGCCAGCGTCGGTCTCTATGAGTTGGCGCTCAGTCGCGGCTATGTCACGACGAGTTCCTGCCTTGACGCCAATCATTCGTCTCTTCTTCAAATACTGCTGTGTATACCTCTTAGTAATTGGGTTTTCGGATGTCATCCCCCACTTCAAGAAGTCGCCTTGTTTGGTCTCAAGCCTATACAATGTCGTGGTTTTCGGGCTGTCAAGGGAATTGCCGTGGATCTTCTTTCCGGTGGACGCCGCATCGACAAGCTCGTCTGCGTTTCTTCCGAGCCTGGCGACATCGTCAGTTGCCTTGACTACGTCAACAGCCAGATCGACTGCTTCGTCGATAGCTTTAGCAGTGGCCTTGACGCCGACTGCTGGAACCCCAGGGATTAGAATTCCGACAGCGCTACAGGCAGCCCCGGGGTAATCGCCCGTACAGAAACAGGAGGATGCTTTGACAAGCCCCAAATGGTGGGCTGTCCGGTCACTCCTAACGCTTCTTGTGGAGAAGAGACTTGGGTTTGAGGGACACGTCAACCAGGAGCTCGTCAAGGAACTTTGGGTCTGCCCAATCATCCCAATACACTAACCCATGGAAGGCGTTCAGGAAGTCTTCCAGTATGGCTGCATCGTACGTCACCGATCCCACCCAACCATTACTCCTAGTGGCTTCGTTGGGAAACTCCTGCCTGCTCACAAAGACGTCGCAATTACCAACAACTCGCCACACATGAAAGTCAAGCTGCTCTCTCGTTGTCGCAACTAGTGATATCAGATTATCCCTGCATACATCTTTCCGTAATGCTTGCTCGTCAACGGCTGCATATGCCACTCCGTAGAGTGCACATCTAACCACGTTGGGCATCATGAGATCAAGCACCTGCCCGATAGCATATCTCTTGTCAGCAAGTTGTATAGTAAAGACGTCACCGGCTTGCCATTTCTGCTTCTTCTTTGTCACAACTAAGCTCACTCCTGGTCTGTGCCACCCGATGGCTTACATGGCCGGCGACAATGCCGCTCCAGCCTTCAACAGTTCATGGGCATAAGGTCCGATAAGATTGTCGTTCGGAAGCCTGGTATATTGCTTGTGTAGCCACGCAGTCAGGCTCTCATACAACTTCTCTATGCTCTTGTCCTTGGTTACGAGCACATCCTCACCGGATTCAGTCTTATCCCAGTACTTTGGTTCAAACCAGAGTCTGCCGGAAATCAAGCGATTGGTTGACGGATTGTAGAAGGCGCGAGACAGCTCTATCACGGGGTTGGTCGTACTACTAATATAATACCCCCTTCCAGGTATCTCCCGATACCGCAGATTGTCGATTGATGATGCCTCGCACATCAGAACGCCAGAGTATCCTCCCTCCGGAATTCGCTCTGAGAACATCTCGTAGGCGAAGGAGTCCTTGTCGGGCCGAACACCCTCATGTAGCATCTTTATTCCTGCCAGTCGAGGGTGGCGCAAGAACTCTTGCTCATCCTCATAAGTCATATAGAAGCCTACTCGCCTGCCCATATACAAGTCCTCATTGCTTGGGTATGAACTCAACTCCTGCTCCTGAACGTAGTATGTCGCCCAGTGCTTCCCGTTCTCGCTTGACCGGTGTAACACCGTCGGCCAAAGTCTCACCCACCTGATAGACCTTTATCGCCTTGCCGTTCTTGTCATAAACCACAACGTCGCCATATCGCTTTCCTTTAGTACCGCCCGGAGTGTCAATCCTGCCCTCCTTTCTTGGCTTCCCGCCCGGAAACTCGACTTTCGCCTTCTCAGCAGCCTCGTCCACACCTCTCTGATGCGCGGGTCCACCTTTCCTCCCATGAGGATTAGGCACTTTCTTAGCTGCGTCAACAGCCTTGTCTCCAGCTTTAATTGCGTCCGCCGCTTTGTCGCCAAGCTTGAGAACATCTGCGATCTTGTCTGCATGCCGCACCACTCCTACGGCAGGCACAAAAGGAACAACTCCGAGCACGATATCGGCCGCAAGCCATCCGGCGTTTTCCCAAGATGGATCATTCCACATGTCTGCCGCACTAAGTCCGATTGAAATTGCATCCGGAATCCAGTCCCAAGCTTGTCCATCGCGATCCAAGTTAGAGAGCGGGTTATTGCCGCAGTACACATACGGCCCCCAACCCGGATACTGGCCGGCCAGCGGGTCCATCTGGGTGAACCGGCCCAGCTCCGGATCATAATATCGGGCCCCGTAATAATAAAGGTCAAGCCCCATCTCCTCGTCCAGGGGCTTGCCTGTGTATCTTCGTGTCTGTAATGTGTTTACCGTAGAACTCGACTCTCCGCCATACGGGTGATAGACGTACTTGTCTTTAGGAGTCCCGTTGGCCGCAATCACCCGACGGGCCGAGCCAAGGTGGTCATTCAGATAGAAGTGCAGAGCTCCAAGCTTGTCGAACATCGCAATCCGCTGATCCCCGGCGTAGATGAAAGTGTGCAGGTAGGTGCTGTCCAGTGGGTCATATTCCGCCAGCACCTTGCCGTCCGCCCCCCGGATGTACCAGGTTATGGAGCTATCTTGCACAATCTGAGGTGGGACACCGCCGCCGCCGCCCATCATCATCATCCCCAAGGGAAAGATAGGAATGCTGTCATCGCCGCCAGTGCTGTCCAGGTAAGCCCAGTGGTATTCCTTCCAGATCCGCTCGCCGGCCACACTGTAGCCGAATCTCAAGTAGGCTGATCCGCCGCTGGTGTCTACCCGATTCAGCTGATTGTACAGGTCATAGGTGTACAGGAAGTCGCTCGAATCGACGTTGCCGCTGGCGTCGTAGGTGTAGGCGGTGTGAAGCGAGCCCAAATAGCCTGTGCTTGCCAGCTGGTTGCTATTTGCATTGTAGACATAGGTCCATTCATTCGGGCCGCCATCGATGTTAAGCGATAACCTGTTGCCGTTCTTATCGTAAGTGTACTCGCGGTATGGTCCTATGGCCGTATCGGAAGCCGTGCCCATATGGGCGTCGACCAGCCGGTCAATCTGATCGTACTCGTAGAGGTGTACAATCGTATCGGAGCGAGAGAAAGCCAGTTTTTGGGCCGCGATGTTCCCGTTGTAATAGGCCGGCCAGGCTGTATCTCGTGCTGTACCATAGTACTCGAGGATTTCTCCGAACATGTCGCTCGAGGTATCTTCGGCTATGCCGCCGTTTATAGATGTCAGCCAGCCTCGCTCATTGTACTCATAGTCCATCAGTTGCAGGCTGTCTCCCAGGATAATTTGCTCTATCTCATCGCGCGCGGTGTAAGTGATCGTGGCGTACTTGTCAGCGTCCAGCAAGTCTCCGATCGAAGCCAGCCGGCCGCGCATATCGTAGTGGAAAGTGACGACCGTGTCGTTGGGGTACCTGATTTTAGTCACTTTGTCAGACTGGTCGTACTCATAGGATACGGTAAACGTATCGCCCGGGAACTGAGTGGTGGGATCGCTCACTATCAAGGTATCCTGATGGACGTCGAAGATGTTAAGCTTGTCAGAAACCCGCCCCCGGGCATCGTAGTGATACCTCTCGGCGTATTGATATCCGTTGTCGTTGGTGTACGCGACGGAGAGCTTCCCCCGGGAATTGATAGACTGAGGTTGGTCGTAGTACAGGAGGTTAATGGGAGAGTGTGCCAGGGTGTCTGAAATCCAGCAGGAGTCGGCGTCGCAGGAGTCCTTCAGCCGTACTAACCCGTTCTCGGTCGGGCGATTCAGGGCGTCGTAATGACTGTATATCCAGCTCTCAGACTCTTCTATCACGTAGTAGTACGCGAAGGCATTTACAGAGTGAAGCCCGGATGTCTCATTGATGTCGTAGCGAACAAAGATAACGACGGTATCTCCCTGACTAACATTGAATTGCCCCTCTTTGCTCAGCACAGTGTCATCCTTGTTCAGAGTGCACAGCACGTGTGGAGCGGATGCTCCGTCTCTGAGGGCGATGCTTGCGAAAGTGCCCGGTTCGCTGGGGAGTAGATAGGAGAAACTCAACTCGAATGTGATGAAGCCATCTCGGTCAATGACAATCGTGTCTATGTCATCCCCGGGAATCTGCCAGTTAACAGAAACCCAAGTATTCTTGAAGAGTACCGTATCACCGACTTCATCCTCCGCCGTAAGGTTGCCGTCTTTGCGGAGCACTACATTGCCATTCCTGTCATAGACGAATTCCGCGGTATCAGAATCGGCTGACCACTGCCTGGTCATTCGTCCGAGCAAGTCATACTCGTAGTGAACGCGGTCCCCCTTGGGCTTCTGTACTGTCAGCAGACTGCCGAGTTCGTCGTAGTCGAGATACGTCGTATAGACCGAATCGCCCACAAACTGCTTTACGCCGCGTTGTCGCCCAAGAGCATCGGCGTAGGATTTGGTCGAATCACCATTTTCACTGAGAGTCTTCGTTACCCAGAGATAGGAGTTATCGGAAGGTACATCGAACGGGTAGTCGGCCAACTCTCCAGCAAAGCTTGTGGTATCGTAGGATTGGTTTACCTCGGATAAGCTGGGGTCGGGGTAGGTAATTCTTATGGTCCTATCCAGTGCATCCAGCACGGTCGCTGTTGTGTGATGAAGCTGGTCTTCAGTCTCGATTAACCTGTCAAGGCAATCGTGTTTGTGACTCACTCCGTGGGTAGTACCGCCAAGGTAGTAATAGATCATGGCTTGATTCCGCCAGAAACCGTCGAATATTGCCCAAACGTGTTTGTCGGATTGAGCAGGGCCCTGAGATGAATACTGGTGTACCCATTCACCGCTGACGTTGCCCAAAGGCCTGGTGTACACGTTCTTGATAGTGTACTGTGACCCGCTCGTTGGAGAGAAACCGTAAGGCAACGTCACCGTCTCCATACGTCGGACTTCATCCCACGTGATTTCGGAAAGAAACCCGTTGGCACTCACGTACTTCCGCGGTAAACCCAGCGAATCGACCAGTTGGTATGTAGTTATTGTGTCACTCTCCAAATAAGAGAGCTGTTTGTACCAAAATGGCCCTCGGTCTCCAAAGGACTCCCACACTGTATCAGCCGAGCCATCGGTGCAGGTTCTATAGTATTTGACGGGACAGACTAGTTCCTCAAGACCGCAATCATGGATAATGCTACTGGCCCTGACGCTTCCAGGATCAGTGCTACTAAGATTAGCCGACAAGTATACCCACTCGTCCGGTCCCACTGCGACCGTGCCACTGCTGTCGTCAACCTCGCCGTTTCCTCTGATTTCAATACTCCATCCGGTTCCTTCGATGCGTGCGACCGAGTACTCACTACTGCATTCAAGCAGAGCCAGATGGTAGTCGACAGCACCCTCACACTCTACATAGAAACTGTCCACCTCAGCGGATGCGCCACCAATTGTGTCGGCACGCTCCAGAGTATCGACGACGCGCACTGTGCTATCCGCACCCCTGCCGTAATAAAGGTAGTCCGTGAAATTTCCCATAGGATCGGTCGATCTCTTGAGTGACCCTGCCGGGATAGTATCGCCGACGTTCTTGTAGTATTCGTAATGAGTGGTGAGTGTATCGACAACCAATCCGGGCCTGAGAAACTCAATAGCAGCCTCGGTCCTAACCTGGCCAACATATCCGAGACTGGACGTATCCGCACAGAAACTCCTATAGGTCTTCGCAAGCACTCTGCGAATACCGCCCGTCAAAGGCCCTTCCACGATCTGTGAGTCAATCAGTGTATTTGAGTAGAACGAATCTCCGGCCGAGGGGTCGAAGTAATCATCGTTGTAATAGGTGGTTGTTTTGATATCAAAAGCGTCGATTTCGCTCTTCTTTATGATATTCACAAGCGTATCCGCCGCGGGATACAGAGGTTCAGTGGTACTTACGTGAGCGTACTCATACCTGGTCCTCTTAAGCTGTCCATCCTGATATGTGTCAGTACTGTCCAAGAGTAGACGCCCTGAGACTGTTCCCAAACGCCAGTGGTTGACCGTCATACTTGTGGTATCTGTCGTGCCACCGGTGCCGGTAAACTCTTTCGTCAACGACGAGAGCAGCTTTGTAGAATATCCACGATTTCGCGTAAGAGCTGTCCCCCAGGGCTCTTTGTACGTACCGAACTTGAATATGCTCCTCTTTAATGGAGTTTCGATGTATGCGTCCGAAGAATCCGTAACCCAGAGAGTTGTGAGCGTATCATTCTCCGACGTGTAAGTAGAATCATCATCTTCGTTTGGATCTATCCATGAAAAGACAAGACTGTCATATGACACTACCGATAGTGTAGAGTCATAACGCCCGGTTTTGCAGACGTAACGAGCCCGTGCTACAACCATGTTGACGAAGAAGGGATCTCGCCCATACTCCATAAATGCATCGGATCGGTGGCATGGATGAAGAGGATAGCCTCCCGGTGCACAGTCTCTCCAGTGGTCGAAGTCGACCTCGCTGACCTCGTACTGTCCCACGCCTACGCTGTATGAAAGAGTACTCGGCCACCAGCTGAAGGAACAGACATTAGGGCTGTCGTCATCCAGGTACTTATAGCGAGTAAGCCCTCCCGCCATATTGATGCGAGCGAAGAGCCGAAACGGCTCAATATAGAAGTTCGGGGCAATTTGATTTCCGGCACACTCTGAAAGACCAATAATGTCTGTTCCCAACCGTTTGTACCTGGCGTAGGAAAACCTTTCCGCTCTATTCAGGCGATCTACTATATGCGTGACTAAGCCCCGGTTTCGGTCGCCGATGGTCTCTACGACAGTAGCGCCCGCCTCCAGGTCAGCCATCGATATCGTGTATAGCAATGAGTCGCATGACTCAGGACTTTCGTAACTGTATATTTTCAACTGATTGGTCCAGCCGTTCTCGGTAACCGAGTCCAGGAAGCCCTCGCCCCAGTCAAACCAGTAATTGCCGACCCTTTTGAGTATGGGGTGTCCCTGGATTTGAGCGCCGGAGGAGTCTGTTAGGTAGAAGTAATATTCGACGGGAACGCTGTTCCCGAACCTATCCATGAAGGCTACGGGTAGTAATATATCAGCTCTGGCAATTTCGTGCTGGTTGTTGGTTCTCCAAATCGGTCTGAACGTCGCGAATTTGACACGAGTTCCGTCGTCGTTGTATACCAGCAGAGTATCTGGAGAGGTCCTATATATCCGGGCCTTCGTCCTGTCATCCTCGCTCATTGTAAAGTAGATAAAGCTGGTATCATAACTCTGAAGCGTCTTCACTGACCCATCAGCCATGAGGATAGTGAATCTGTCAGGGTTACTCGAAGCAGCGTGGCAGGTGTGGTATCCGTTTATGAGCAGGGCGACGTCTTCGTGAGCTGAGGTGCTGTCAGGGTCCGTGAAGGTGGGGGTTTTGAGCGAGACAAAGTCGTTCTCGAAATTGAATGTTTGCAGGGCGTATCCATTCATCGAGATGATCCACTCAGGGGCGGATACGCTGACCTGCTTTGTGCAGCCCGCCGTGGCATCCGGACCGGTTGAGAGAATGTGGCCGACCGAACCGTTGTAGCATATCTGAAGGAGCTGCTGTATGCCGTTTGCCGAGGTCGGCAGGTAATCCAGCGTCTTAGTATAAACGAGATTACCGTTGAAGTTGTTAATTATTTCTTCGCCGTCGGTTGTGAAGGAACTGGCTTTGTAATACCCACGTTCGTTGAAAAGACTGTATGCAGTCTCCACATCGCTCACTCCGTAGCCGGCGCACAAACATGGATCCAGAACAATAACAATCATAATGGCCATGATGAGTCTGCAGTTAGAACATACATTGGTAAATAGCATGCTTACCCCCCCAGGGATGTTATGCCAGAACGCCCAGGGTATACATGTTGCGCTGTTCCCAGGAACGGACTGACTGATATGTGTTCTTTTGCGGGATACCCCCCCGCTTCTTCTTGTCGCCAAGATATGCCATTGTCAGGTCTTGTCAATCACAAAATCAGACAAAATGTCGTGTGCATTGGCGCCTTTGCCTGATACGAGAACAGTGCTCCAAGAGGTGGTGTAAGCACACTGAATCCCCCCGAAGCGGGAACGCATATTCGCGATACACACCTGCCATGAGTCTGTCGCAATTTCGCTGATAGCCTGAGAATGGTCGTCTATCTATTGTCAATAATGGCAGTCGAGGCGTTGATAAACTCTCGCACAGACAGACATCAGTGTACGCGCGATTCAATAATCCGCGAGCGCCTGTTTGCTGCTGTCAGATTCCAGCGACTTAACACGAGGGTCAGCTTCATTCAAGTGAGTAAAGAAACCAATAGGGAGGCAGCCACAACATTCAAAATGGACTAAATGAGAATCGTATGTGGCCTGATTCCCGCATGTCGGTCCCAATTGTTATTGTCTGTATAGCTGTGATCTGTCTTTCTTCGTGGGGAATTGCTGCACCCAATTTGGCTGAACATGCCATACTTCAGATTGGATTAGTCGGGCTAGGCATGTAAATCGTTTGTCTCTTAAAGACTTCCGGGCACACGACGAATTTCAGGGCCTAGTCTCGCAATATCCGCCTACCTGGACCCCGCCGTAAATGTCGTTACATTGGGGTACGCTGTTCCCGTCACAATGCCGATCCGATCACCGGCTGCCGACGACAGCAACTTCAGTCTTGGATTATACATTAGCACGATGGCATCCGGGCTGCCTGGTTAGCTACGGAGCTGCTCATCGGTACGGCAGGCCCTTACCGGGCGTGTCTTAAGCGCGAGCTGTGGGAGTGCCACGAAGGCATCCCGGTGCGATAAGCTCTTCTCTGACTTATTCTTGGCCGTACAGCTGCGTGATCTGGTCGACAACCAGCACCCCTTTTTCGGTGGCGCAAAAGTTAGTAAATTCGTCTAATAAGGTGAGCTTTTCTGTTGTTGCCCGCCGCTCGCGGTCTGTGGCGGCTGTGACCAGATTTCCCGATTGCATTGAACGCCGGAAACATCTCCCCCAAAAGGTGACCGAGGACGAATTTGTCGATGTCTGTCTTGCGAGCTTGACAAATCACTTCCCTGGCTTACCTTCCAGTCAGGTACAGACGGAGGGAGTTGAACCTGACCCCGTGATCCTATGCAGGTTAATCGAGAAAATATACTGACGCTGCTCTCTTACAGCGCTCTGGTGGGCTCAGCCTCTCTTTCGGCTCTCTCACCCGAAAGTGGCTCCTCCGTAGGGGCTGCCTTAGGCATGATTGGGCCGGTGATCCACAGCCTGGGCGGCGTGGCCAGCAACCTTGTGGCCAGTGCCATCGGGACGTCAGCCTCACGATTGCGCCCGCATAGGGACCTCATCCACAATCACGACCTGGTGGCGGCTATCGGGCAGACTATTGCCCAACTGCTCCATCAGTTCTCCCAGGATCCCCGCTTCAGGCGCGATCGCAGTATACTCCAGAAAATGGCGGACAAGTCGGTGGAAACCTGGGCGGAATTGGCTAAGAGCCGAGACGGCACGTTCGAAGAGCTCAAGGAAGAAAACGTATCCGGAATTCTTACGGAGCTGTTCAGAGGTTTGCCTGATGGCGGGCAGCCGACTAGTGCCTCTGCGAGAAAACCCCACCTGGTCCTGGATGAGGATGCTTGGGCACAGATCCTTGACGCCGTTTCTGTTCAGGCGTCTGATACGGAATTGCTCCACTCAGTGACCCGGAGCAAACTGACCCGGGAGTTTCCTTCGGTGTTTGGCCTGGCTCTTTACGAAATTCTGAAGGAAGACAAGGTCAACATTCACGGCGGGAAAGCGTATGCGGGTGTGGAGCTGGCGATGCAGAGTCAGATACTTGCTGTCTGTCAGGATTTGAAGGCGTCGATCTCGCAAATCGCGGGAAGTCAAATTCAATCCAGCGGCCTCGATCCCCGGCTGGCCCAGGATGCCCTTACGGAAATACGAAAGATCGAGAACCATCTGGTTTCAGGCATTCACGATCTGCTGCTGGAAATGGATTCAAGATCCCGAACTTACCACCGTGAATTAGTGCAAAGCATGGCCGGTGTCTCGGCCGATGTAGCTGCGCTGCTCCCCGCCCTCGAGGACACGGCAAGCAAGGCAGAAGCCGGCCGCGCAGCGGCTGAAATGAACTTGGAGTTGACTGCCGACACACGCGGCGCAGTCGCCCGGATAGAAGAATCGGTTGACATCCTCAGGAGACAGAGCCGATCGCACAGCCTTGGAGTATTCAGCGAGCTTACTACCTGGGTAGAACGTAACATGGGAGGTCGATATACTCCCAATCCCTCTCTCGATGAATTTGCCGGAAGAACAGTCAGGGTGCCGCGGGAGGATGAGGACCGCGCCCTGCCATCTCTGGTAGCCATGCAGGATATCTGGATAACCGGCCCCAGGGGTTGTGGCAAGACCGTTCTCGGTCTCGTCCTGTGTTTCGGGTGGGCGGCCGAGGTTTCCGGCAGATGTATATTCTGCAATATGGGCGATCCCGCCCGCTCGAGAGCCGATTTCGTCGATCGCGCCATAGAAGACATAGACGCCATGCTGGATTGTGGCGACGATGCAATCCTCGTTGCCCTCGATAACGTGCATACGGACGACAGCGCGGCCGTTGAAGTGCTTCAGTATGTTCAGGAGTTACGCCGTTCGGGCTGCCGAATCGCCGCGTTGTTTCTCGGGCGACCACCCGCATATGGACCGACCGAACGACGGACTCTGCGAGATAATGAAGAGCTGCTCGAAGTGCACTTGGAAGCCGGGGCGGAGGCTTTCATGTGTGCCGCCGAGCGACTGGCCTCGAGACACGGTGCCACACTGGAGGTTGACCGCGCGCTGGTAGACGGCTGGATATCCACGTGCGGCAACGATCTCGTTGTGTTCGCGGTGGCGTTCGATCCGGAGGATCCAACCGCCCTCAACGAGGGGGCAATTAGATCGCTGGTCCGCCGACGCTATATCCGACAAGCCGAGGAACAGCCTGGCGAGTTGAATCAATTTCTCGATCTGTGTCTGCTGTCGGGCCTCGACCTCACTCTGGATGATTGCGCCGTTTGGGGCAAGAGCGCAGAGAAGCTTTTCCCTCAGTTCGTGAGAAACGGCACCATACTGGGGTGTGGTGAATCCAGGGATAACTCGCATTACGACCCCACGCAGAACTGTCGACTCTTTCATCCCAGCCTGGGTGAGCTGGTTAT
>Ga0272444_10004427_pt1 | contig 12399 bp, 10 predicted proteins | sample SSMForm13_FD_201033 | JGI IMG/M metagenome (GOLD analysis project Ga0272444, IMG submission 201033) | Marine sediment archaeal communities from Little Sippewissett salt marsh, Falmouth, MA, United States - SSM-Form-13 | ecosystem: Environmental > Aquatic > Marine > Wetlands > Sediment ... | reverse complement strand
ACGAGTACGTAGTCATAAAGCCCGCAAAAGTTAAAACCGCGCTAGGCATAACGCTTGCGCCAGTCGACATGCGGCTGAACGTTGACGAAGACTTCACAAACTTCGTTAGGAACAGACTCATGGAACGTACACTCGTTGAAGGCGACACAACCCTCGTCATGATGCTTGGACACGCCATACCATTCACAGTTACAAAAACCCGCCCCCACGGCATAATCAAAGTCACAGCCGAAACAAGACTCACAATCCTAAACGAACCCGCGCCAGAGACAAAGGGACTCCCAAGAACAACATACGAAGACATCGGCGGCTTACACGAGGAGATTCAACGCGTCAGAGAAATGGTGGAACTCCCACTGAGACATCCTGAACTTTTCCAACGACTCGGAATAGAACCGCCAAAAGGCGTACTGCTTCACGGACCACCCGGCTGCGGCAAAACACTGTTAGCCCGAGCAGTCGCCAACGAGTCCGAGGCAAACTTTTACTCAATAAACGGTCCAGAAATCATGAGCAAATTCTACGGTGAGTCCGAAGCAAGGCTACGCGAGATATTCCAGCAAGCCCAGCAGAACTCGCCAAGCATAATATTCATTGACGAGCTAGACGCCATAGCGCCCAAGCGTGAAGAAGTCACAGGCGAAGTTGAAAGGCGCGTTGTAGCGCAACTCCTAGCTTTGATGGATGGCTTGTCTGGAAGAGGAAACGTAATAGTTATAGGCGCCACCAACAGGCCTGGAGCTCTCGACCCCGCGTTAAGGCGACCTGGAAGGTTCGACAGAGAAATCGAAATAGGTGTTCCAGACAAGCAGGGAAGACACGAAGTGCTTCAAATTCACACCCGCGGCATGCCTCTCCACGGCATCGAAAAACCTGAAGGAGAAAAATCAGGCGAAGACGTTGACCTCAAAAAACTCGCAAACATGACACACGGGTACACAGGCGCAGACCTATCCGCACTGGGCAGAGAAACCGCCATGAAAGCGCTCCGCAGGTATCTGCCGCAGATAAATCTGGAAGAGGAACGCATACCGCCTGAAGTGCTTGAAAAAATGGAAGTCACAATGGACGACTTCGTCAACGCTTACAAGGAAGTCACGCCGACAGCCATGCGCGAAGTATACATAGAAGTGTCCACTGTCAACTGGACCGACATCGGCGGACTAGACGAAGTTAAACAGCACATGCAGGAAGCCGTCGAGTGGCCGCTGAAAAAACCAGAAATCTTCAGCAGGCTTGGAATAAAACCGCCGAAAGGCATACTTCTCTATGGACCGCCTGGATGCGGCAAAACCATGCTAGCCCGTGCAGTGGCAACCGAGAGCGAAGCTAACTTCATATCTATCAAGGGACCCGAAGTCTTCTCCAAGTGGGTCGGAGAATCGGAAAAAGCCATAAGAGAAGTCTTCAGGAAAGCTCGGATGGCAGCGCCCGCAGTGATATTTCTAGACGAGATGGATTCGCTTGCACCGCGCCGCGGTTTAGGTTTCTCTGACAGCGGCGTATCAGAGCGGGTCATAAGCCAGTTGCTTACAGAAATGGACGGCATTGTAACCTTGCAGGACATAGTTGTCGTTGCTGCCACTAACAGGCCAGACATGGTGGACTCAGCGGTTCTGAGGCCTGGAAGATTTGACAGGTTGATTTACGTGCCAGAGCCAGATGAAAAAAGCAGGCTTCAAATATTCAAACTCTACACGAAAGAGATGCCTGTAACCAAAGACGTGGACTTGAACCAGCTTGCCTTAATGACGAAGTATTATTCAGGCGCAGACATTGAATCGCTGTGCCGGGAAGCCGCTATGCACGCGCTGAGAAACGACGTCAAAGCCGTGGAAGTTACGATGAAAGATTTCCAGGACGCCATTAAAGAGGTAGGGCCATCAGTCACGCCTGAAATGGAGAAATGGTACAAGAGCTTTATGCAGCAGATTCGGCAGGTACAGAAACCGGCAACGCCCGTTGCGTAGGGAGAGAAGTGTATGCCAACTGTTAAAACTTGGAAAATCCGTCCCGCCTATTTTGTTGTATTAGAAATCTTGAACAAGAAAGGCGACATGGTAGACGATGACCTCTTCAGTCAGCTGAAAGAGGAGTTTGACGATTTAGGCTACAAAGACTTCAACGACATCCTGTTGCGGCTGGAAGTCAGCGGCAAAATCCGCACCACTTCCATGTCCCGCGGAAAAAGACGCGTCGAGCTTATACAGTAAACTTACGTTACTAATGCTCAGTGTGCAGTTAATGAAAGACGCGGCAGACGTCATCGTTGTCGGAGGCGGACCTGTCGGTTCCTTCGCAGCTTTAAAACTGGCTAAACTAGGCGTCGAAGTCACAGTTTTCGAAGAACACAACGCGATTGGCAGTCCATCACACTGCGCAGGACACTTGAGCATCCGAAGCCTAAGAAACCTGGGATTGTACCCGCTTCCCAGGAAAATCGTGGAAAACACTTTTTCTCAAGCCAACTTCTATGCGCCCTCAGGCTTCAAGTTCCCTGTCACCCTTGCCAAGCCAGTCACCTGCTCCGTCAACCGCGAAGCCTTCGATAAGTACATCGCGGATAAAGCCGAAGCCGCAGGCGCACGCTACCGTCTAAACTCGCGAGTCCAATCACTATTAATCGACGACGGCGCCGTTAAAGGCGTGGCGGTCAAGCAAGAAGACGAAACAGAAAGCGTTACAGCGAAAATTGTGGTTGACGCCGAGGGCATCTCCTCCCGACTTTTGAGGCAAACAGGTTTGGCAGGGCTTAACGGCGAACGCCTTGTTTACGCCGTGGAAGCGGAAGTAGAAAACGTCAAAAACGTGAGTTTGAACGCGGTTGAAGTGTTTATGGGAAAAGCGTACGCACCAGGCTTTTACGCGTGGCTTATGCCAAAGCCTGACGGAACCGCAAAGCTTGGGCTTGCAACGAAGGCGGGCAACCCACGAGAGTTTCTGCAGAGGCTCATGCGGAAGCATCCAGTGGCTTCGAAACAACTCGGCAAAGCGAAAATCACCCGCATGACGTTTCACCCCATAACCTTAGGCGGACCAATCGCTAAGGCTTACGCAAACGGTTTCTTGGCTGTAGGTGACGCGGCTTCGCAGGTGAAGCCAACCACAGGCGGCGGAGTAGTCTTCGGGTTAACATGCGCTGGAATCGCAGCGGAAGTTGCCGACGAAGCAACGCGGAGAAACGATGTGTCCTCAAGTTTCCTGCAGACGTACCAGAAACGCTGCGCCGACACATTGAGCTTTGATTTCAGCGTGATGCTTCGGCTTAGGCGGTTTCTTGATTCTCTTTCTGACGAGAAGCTGGATGAGGTTTTGCGTTTCTGTACAAGGATAGGTGTGAATAAAACGTTGGAGAACGTGGAAGAGATAGATTTTCAGGGACAATTGCTTCTCAAAATCGTGACGAAGCCTGCCATGTTTGCGGCTTTGGCTTATTTCCTTAAACTTTACTTGTCAGCAAACCCTTAAAATCTTGGGGGAACAACGTGTTAGGAGACGGCGGGAAAATCTGAAATGGGTGAATTCGAGTACAAGCAAGTTATCGTGTTTCGCAGTGATTTGAAGCTTAGTAAAGGAAAGATTGCTGCTCAAGCTGGGCACGCAGCGGTTTCTGCGGCGCAGGAAGCCCACAACAGGCATAGAGGCTGGTGGGACGCGTGGCTCTTCGAAGGGCAGCGCAAAGTGGCGGTTAAGGTGAAGGATGAGAAAGAGCTTTTGGAGCTTGAAGAGCAGGCTAACGATTTGGGTTTACCCAACGCGTTAATTGTTGACAGGGGGCTTACGGAGATTCCTCCAGGCACAGTTACCTGCTTGGGAATTGGTCCCGCTCCAGCCGCGAAAGTTGACAGGATAACTGGCAAGCTTAAACTATTGTAAGAAAAGGCGTATGGAACTTGAGTGTTCCCGAAATTGACCAGCTACTCGGCATCGAAGTTTACGCCACAGAAACCGAGGGGGTCGGCGGGGTTATCCGGCAGTCTGTGGAGGATTTCAGGGTTGAGGAAGTCCTTGTTGACGGCTCCAAAGCCACAATTGAGAAAGCCGAGGAACATCGGGTTTTAGATGCGACGCCGTCCAAGCAGCGGTATTTGCTGTGTGTTTTGGTTAAGCGTAACTGGGACACTTTCATAGCCCTCAGAAACATCGCTAAGCAGCTGGACTTGGGTCAAGGGGAAATTCAAATTGCAGGAATAAAAGACGCTAAAGCGGTTACGGCTCAGCACATAACGGTTGAAGACTGTTCGGTGGAAGACGCTGCAGAAGTCAACGTTAAGGATATTGAAATTCGCCCGGTCGGATACATCCATGAAAAACTGTCGCCGTATTACCTCTTAGGCAACCACTTCACCATACGCGTCAAAGCGATTAACCATTCAGAATCAACTGTTGCAAAACGGATAGCTGAAGTCGCTGAAGCGGTTGACGTGGCTGGCGGGATTCCGAACTTTTTTGGGCACCAGCGCTTCGGAACAACTCGCCCCATCACGCATCTGGTGGGGAAAGCCATTCTTGAAGGAGACTTTGAAGAAGCCGCCATGCTTTTTTTGGCTAAACCCAGTGTCCACGAGCACCCATCGTCCAGAAGCGCCCGCACAGAACTGCAGTCAACAAGGGATTTCAAGCAAGCTCTGCAAAACTTTCCAAGACAACTACGCTTTGAAAGGATGATGCTCCGTCATTTAGCTGAGAAACCAGACGATTTCGCTGGTGCCTTCACGTGGTTGCCTGTTAAGCTTCAGGCGCTTTTTGTCCAAGCGTACCAGTCATACCTGTTCAACCGCTTCTTAAGTGAAAGAGTCAAGAGCGGTTTTTCTTTGAACAGGGCGGAAGCGGGAGATTACGTGGTGAACGTGGAACGTTCAGGCTTGCCTATGGTTAACGTGGCTAAAGTGGTGGGCGCAGAAGCTGTTACGGAAGCTAACGAACGGGTCAAGGCTGGGAGAATGCGAGTTGCGTTGCCTCTTATCGGAATAAAGCAAAAGCCGTCCCAAGGCGCTATGGGACATATAGAGCGACAAATACTTGAGGAGGAAGGCATCCGAACAGAAAACTTCAGGGTCAACGAAATATCCAAAGTGAGCGGAAGAGGCGGGTTACGCGCGGTTCTCACGCCTGTTCAAGGTTTCAAGTTGCATGGCACCTCAGCTTCTGCTCCAGACCAGAATGCGAGTCAAGCTGACTTGAGTTTTATGCTGCTGCGTGGTTCTTACGCAACAGTGTTTCTCAGGGAGATAATGAAGCCTGAAAACCCGATAAAAGCTGGATTTTAGCCTTACCGAGGGCAGTGCGGTAACGCTGATAAGTGAGAAAAAGAAAATATATCGTAGAAGGATTTTTGTGATGGAAACCGAGCAGAAAGCTACAATATCGGTTCACAAGCCAGACATTAAGGAAAAACTCTTCTTTCTCAGTGCAGGCTTGCTGATAAGTGTGCCTTTCACCCTGTTTTTCTCTGAATTCACAAATTCTCTGTGCATAGCTATGCCGCTGCTGTTCGCGCAGGTCTGTGCACTGGTAATTTTTGCGCCGTTCATAGAAGAGATAGGCAAAGTTTTTCCGCTGTTTTACCGTCATGGAGAAACTGAAAGGTCCCTTATTGACTTGGGCATTCTAGTCGGAGTGGGCTTTGGCGTGACCGAGTTCGCCCTGTACGTTTTCACTTTAGGTGCACCTGTACTTTCTAGGATACCTGGCATAATTTTTCATGCTTCCAGCGCGGCGATAACTGCTTACGGCATAGCCAAGAAGAAACCTTTACAGTTTTACCTGATTGCGGTTTCATTTCATTTGGCAAATAACCTCCTCGCCTTATTCTCAAGCGAGGTCTCGATACTGTACATACCTGGACTAATCGTTTTGGTCGCAACGTATCTTCTGGCGTGGCGTCTTTACCGCCGAACCTCAGAAACAATAGTATTGTAGCTCTAAACGGCAAGCAACATTGAACAAGTCACTTATTTAGTGGTGAACACGATAGTTCACGGTTAGATTTTGTCTGTTCTCGCTAAATCCCGAAGCCTGTTGACGCCGTCTATTTCGTTTATGAAGTCAGCCACGCTTTTGGGAACAAGCTTCGCCCAGCTTTCTCCTGTGAGCATTTTTTCTCGGACAAGAGTTGACGTGTACACTTTTCTTTGGAAGAACCGTATGCTCTTAACTTTGTATCCTGCTTCCATGAAAAGTCTCCGCGTCAAGGGTTCATTTGAGTAGACAACGTTGAAGTGCGGCGTGTAACCTTCCAGCGCAGAGACCCATAGCATATGCAAATGCACATCTGGAACGGGGACTATCCAAAGCCGCGAGTAGTCTATGCCTGCTTCTTGCAAAGCTCGTCGGATCATGACTAGCCTTTCGCCTGCCGTGAAAGGATTCTTGATGTTGTGACTGTACTGGGCGCTGCCGATGACGATTACTAACTCATCAACTTCCTTCAAAACATCGGCTATGGTTTCTAGGTGACCTAAGTGAAAAGGCTGAAATCTTCCAACGTAAAGCCCGCGCTTAACCATCGAAATGCTCCCGCACCTTTGAGGTTGAACGCATCCTACTTTTATTATTTGCGATTCCAGAATCAACCAAGCCCTCCTTCACCGTTTCATCATAGATGCGAGCTAGAGCCGTCAATACACGATAGTGCAAAAGTACTGAACGCGTTTTCTCCGCTGAAGTGGGATCTTTAAATACGGAAGGCGGCAACCGCATAGAGCAAGTTAACCCGTCAGCTGCTCAAGCCCAAGCCGAAAGATAAAATAAGAGCTAAACAAGAGTTATAGCCCTTGAGGCTGAAAGCGTGTCGTCAATCATTGAGGACCTGATTGCCAGAAAAATCTTCAACAACAGAGGAGAGGAAACCATAGAGGTTGACGTTATAACAACTTCTGGTTTCGGAAGAGCATCTGCTCCAGCTGGAAAAAGCCGCGGCAAAGCCGAAGTAGCCTATTACCCGCAAGGCGGAGTAGACCAAGCGTTAAAAACAATTGATGATTTGATAGCACCTGAGCTTGCTGGTTTGAACGCTGATTTCCAAGAAGAAATCGACAACACGCTCCACGAGATTGATGGCACCACAAACTTCAAAGTTATAGGCGGAAACACAGCCTTCGCTGTTTCAATTGCCAACGCAGAGGCAGCGGCGAACTCTCACAGCCTTCTCCTGTTCCAATTTATAGGCGGAAACACAGCTAACACCCTTCCGTACCCGCTTGGGAACACCATAAGCGGAGGGCAACATACCCGCGGCAAAGCTCCAGACATCCAAGAGTACTTGGCGCTTCCACACGGAGCAGAAACATTCTTGGAAGCCGCGACAGCAAACGCTCAAATCCACAAAAGAATAGGTGAACTCCTGAAAAAGAAGGATAAACTGTTCAGCGGCGGAAAAGGCTCCGAGGGCGCATGGATTGCAAACATCGGAAACTTGGATGCCTTCGAGATTATAGCTAAAGCCTGCGAAGAAGTAGGTAACGAGCTGGATTTTGAATGCGGGTTCGGCATCGATGTTGCCGCCTCTTCGCTGTGGAATCCAAAAGAGGAGAAGTACTTTTACCAGCGCGACGACAAAAAGATGGATGCTGGTGAACACTTAGAGTTCCTTTTAGCCCTGATCGAAAAGTATCATCTTGTTTATGTTGAAGACGCTTTCGAAGAAGAAGACTTTGAAAGCTTCAAAGAACTCACTAAAAAATCTAAAAACTGCTTGATCTGCGGCGACGACCTTTTCACAACCAACAACGAAAGATTAAACTATGGAATAAAGCTTAATGCAGCGAACTCCATTATAATCAAGGTCAACCAGATCGGTACGCTCACAGACGCTTCGGAAACAATCGAAAACGCGCAGAGACACGGATACACAACGGTAATGTCACACCGTTCAGGCGACACGTGTGATTGGCACATAGCCCAATTGGCAGTGGCGTTCAAGTGTCCAATAATAAAGACAGGCGTTGTTGAAGGAGCGCGAATCGCGAAAATAAACGAGTTAGTGAGAATCGAGCATTTCTTAGGAAACAGAGCCAAAATGGCTGATTTAAAAATCTAAGGAGAAAAAACGAAATGGCAGAAGATGAATCTAAAAATCAAATCGAAAACGATGTTGAGACAACTCCGGAAACGATCCCCGAGACAATCTCAGAGGAGATTCCAGAGAATGTTCCTGAACCGAGTCCTGAACCGATTCCGGAAACACCAACTGCAGATGGACTCTTGTTACCGCGAGACACCATGCTGTCCGCAGGTATACACATTGGAACAAGAATGAAAACCAGAGACATGGAACCGTTCATATACCGTGTCAGGCCAGACGGATTGTTTGTTCTTGACGTCCAAAGAACTGATGAGCGCATAAAAGTTGCCGCCAAATTTTTAGCGCGTTTTGAACCCGAAAAAGTAGCGGTGGCAGCAAGCAGACTTTACGCTCACGAGCCAGTTAAGAAGTTTTGCGCGTTAACAGGCGCTACGCCCGTAGTAGGTCGTTTCATTCCAGGACTTCTATCGAATCCCTTGTATGCTAACCGAATCGACCCAGAAGTTATAGTTGTTTGCGACCCGAGAGCAGACGGTCAAGCCGTCAGGGAAGCCTCAAAAGTTGGAATACCGATAGTTGCGTTGTGCAGCACTGACAACGAATTCGCTGGAGTAGACTTGGTCATACCAACAAACAACAAGGGCAGAAGAGCCTTAGCAGTTATCTTTTGGATGCTCGCAAGACAGATTCTACGAGAAAGAGGCGAGCTGTCAATCGACAAGGATCCAGCAGTGCCAATTGAAGATTTTGAAGCCAAACTCTCAAGGGACGAGGAGGACACCTAAAGTCGATGAAAGTTCGGCGTCCAACCCAAGCTGGTGCCTTCTACGAGGGCGACGCCGAAGCACTAAAAACACAGATTGAAAACTGTTTCCTCCAAGAATTAGGTCCAAGAAAACATCCGAAAGTCAACAAAGCAGGTCCTAGGAAAATAATCGGCTTAGTTTGTCCTCATGCAGGGTACATGTTTTCCGGTGCCGTGGCAGCCAAGGCATATTATGAATTGGCGCAGGACGGCAAACCAGATACTGCAGTGATTCTGGGGCCAAACCACACTGGTTACGGCAGCGCTTTGGCGTTGATGAATGAGGGGGTTTGGCGTACACCCTTGGGTGATGTGGAAATTGACAGCGCGACAGCCAACCAGATAGTGCATGAAACGCGCCTCGTTGATGTGGACGATGTTGCGCACCGTTTTGAACATTCCATTGAGGTTCAGCTTCCTTTTCTGCAGTATCTCTACGGTTCTGAGTTCAAGTTTGTCCCAGTATGCTTCCAGATGCAGGATTTAGACTCTGCTGTCGAAGTTGGAAAAGCTTTAGTCGAAGTTTTAGCCAACAAGAACGCAGTGGTCATAGCTTCATCGGACATGACCCATTACGAACCACAAGGAAACGCGGCTGCGAAAGACTTGGCGGCACTTAAAGCCGTGGAAGAAATGGATGAAAAACGGTTCTACTCAATTATCGAAACACAAAACGTAACCGCCTGCGGCTACGGACCCATAGCTGCGGTGATAACCGCTGCAAAAGGATTAGGCGCAAAAGAAGCAAAACTACTCTGCTACAAAAGCAGCGGCGACGTAACCGGCGACTACTCCAGCGTTGTCGGATACGCTGCTGTATGCTTCAAAAAATAGATAGTCTTTTGTGCTCTCGGTGGCTACCCCCTCCCTTTTATAAAGGCGGCAAGATTGGTGCGAGTAGACCCCCTACTGGTTTCTGCAATGAATTTCTATTAGGCGTCAAATATGTTCGTGCTCGTTTCAACATGCTATTGGTTGCTGAAAGCGCCAATACGAGTAGACCCCCCTCCTTTTCTGCATACTATTTCTATTAGGATCCAAATATGCGGTGTTAGTCAAGAAATATTGACTAAACTTTTGCGGTTAGTCAAGAAATATTGACTAAGAAATGGGCGTTTTGGGCTGTTTTAGTCAAGAAACCTTTACAAAAACCCTTTTATCGAAAAATAGGGTAGCGTTATTTGGTAAACTCGAGGAGTTTATATTGAAAAAGAAGGTTGCACGTATGCTGGGAAAAAGTGTTTGCGTCATTAAGCGGGGTGAACTGTGATGGCTTCAAAAAAAGCGCCGTTATACATGGTGACTTGGCGGTGTACCAGAAGGTGCGTAGGCAACTGCTTATACTGCAGTTACACGCCGGAGTACGCAATAGACACTGAAGTGAACACGAGAACCGCTTACAAGATCGTCGACGAAATCTACTATTTCGGTTCCCCATGCTTCGGCATAAGCGGCGGCGAACCGTTAATCCGAAAAGACATTTTTGATATCATAGAGTACGCTAAGAAAACTGGTTTCGGAGTAAGCTTGATAACCAGCGGCTTCGCTTTCGACCAGAAAAGACTGGATCAGCTTGTGCGGAACGAAGTTTACACGGCGGTCAGCGTAGACGGCACCAGAGAATCAAACGACAAGATAAGAGGCAAAGGAAGCTACGACAAAGCCTTGCACGCCGTGAAGAAACTGTCGGAAAACGGAGTCTTAGACTGCATAGTCACGACTATGAACAGGTATAATCTCAAAGACTACGAGCACGTTGTCCAGCTAGCAGAAGAATACAAAGCGAGAATGGTCGTCTTCCACAATCTAGTCCCGGTTGGCAGAGCAGGCTCAAACATGCCTGATTTAGCGCCGTCACCAGAAGAGTACGAAGGCGCATTCAACAACATCTACGACCTACAGGTTAAGTACGCGGGAAAAGTCCACGTTAACGTTTACTCGCCTTTCTACGCGCGAATCGTGCGGGAGCGGAACCCAGTTGATTTTTGGGACTGGTTCCAAAACGGCTTCCTAGGCAAATGCACCATAGGCGGAAACTACATCAGCGTAACAGAAAACGGCGACTACCGATCATGCGGATTCAACGAAGACTACAGGCTCGGGAACGTCAAGTACAAAGGGTTACAGTCAACATGGGATGAGCTGCAGCGTTCTGAGTTGCACCTGAAACTCAGGGACAAGAGCAACATCAAGGGCAAGTGCGGAGTTTGCGAGTACCGCGAAATATGCGGAGGATGCAGAACACGAGCCGAATACTACACAGGAGACCTGTTCGAAAGCGACCCAGCATGCGCATACATACCCAAAGTACTCCGAGAACAATAGACAAAACCAGTAATTTTTTAATTTCTCACTAATTGTAAGAGCCTTAGGGTATTTTGCAGAAAACCCTGTTTTAGGGGTTACTTTTGATTTTGAAAATGATGTATCTGTCGTTTGAGTAGACTATTTCTAAGAGTTTACAGCGGACAATCTTGGTGTCAAGCTGGTTTTTGTCATACACTAAAAAGCCTATGTTTTCGTCTTTTATGTATTCGTGGTAATCTCTTGATTCAAGCTCAAATTCATCGGCGGGCTTAAACTCGAATAAACCCTTCAGGTTGGTAAGGTTTGGCATTTCGGGAAAGCTAGCTTTCGAAAAAGTTGTATATCGATACGTAAATGAGGCAGTTTCGTTGATGTCAACCGTGTCAAAGTTGTATTGGAAGCGAACGGCGTCTATCTGCATGTTTCCTAGGGCACCTACGTTGCCCCAGTCAGGCAGTTCTTGGAACTCCAGCGCGAAAACAACCTCTTCTGTTGGATCGTAGAAGCCAAGGTAATTACCTGTTAAGGTTGAACGAGAGAAATCAACAACTGCCCACTCGTTTCCCTTAGAGCTTGAATAGTTTCCCCAAGGATTCTGCCAGTCCAGCATGCCCGGGATGTACGCTTCCTCGAACGAGAATTGAAGGTCAAAGAAAGTGCTCAAGTATAAGGCAACATCGGTAATCTCGCTTTCTGTAGGGGTCAGTGACCAAGCAACGTTTATCGGGTATGTATCGTTCTGAACGAGAATGGTTTGAGTGATGCTTACCTCGTCGTTGAAGTAGCGGAACGTCACTTTCTTGGGGGCACTTTGGTCTTCGAAGACGGATTCTCTGTTAAAATTGGAGAGGGAAATATTTTCCTTGTAAACGCCGTTTGCTCGATACGAGATTTTGTTTCCATCTGCCGCGGAATCTGAAACCTTGTACCAAACATCGTTTATGGAAACGTAGTTCTCGTCAGCAACATCGCCTTTCGTCATATCGTACGCTCTGACTAGAGTTAGCGGATGTTCAAGTTCGTAAGCTAATTCCAAGACAGACGCAGCAACCAAGTTTCGTTCAATTATAGGATTAGTTTCCGCGATTACAGTCTTGCCTGAAAATAATCTGAACCAAAATCCAGGAACTTCCGTCACAACCACTGTTGTCTCATCAGGAAAATTGTTTCTAAGCCAAACGCCTGCATCGTACGCTTTCAAATCGGTTGTTGAATAGTACACGCTGGCTTCCATGATTTTTCCGTAGACAACGCCAAAACG
>Ga0272444_10004426_pt1 | contig 12400 bp, 13 predicted proteins | sample SSMForm13_FD_201033 | JGI IMG/M metagenome (GOLD analysis project Ga0272444, IMG submission 201033) | Marine sediment archaeal communities from Little Sippewissett salt marsh, Falmouth, MA, United States - SSM-Form-13 | ecosystem: Environmental > Aquatic > Marine > Wetlands > Sediment ... | reverse complement strand
CCTATACACAGGCCTGTCTGGAAAAAGGGTCCAATCTCGCGGAAATGACAGAAGCCATCCATGTGGTAACGGCCATTCGCGGCGGTGCTTCGCTGGTTCACGGCATTCAAATGCGAAATATTGCTGAAAAATTATCCATGTAACATAGAGAAAATGCTTACCCAACAAACATTACATGAAAAGGATACGGACTCATCGGAAGATACGGTTCATGTTCCCCGGTTCAGCCTGACCCTTTCCGGTCACGGCCTTAAATTGAACCGGGCGAAAACCCATACCTTACAGGTTAATGTGGGTTTTCTTTGCAACCAGAAATGCCGCCACTGTCATCTGAACGCCGGCCCGGCCCGTAAAGAAAATATGGATTCAGGAGTCTTAGACCACGTTGTTTCCTATGCCCGGCGAAGCGGATTTGAAACCATAGACATCACCGGTGGCGCGCCTGAACTGAATCCGAATATCGGCAGGTTGATACAAGAAATGTCTCCTTTGGCATCACGGCTCATGCTACGCTCGAACCTGTCGGCCTTGAACGACGGTAACAGAGACCATTTGTTTGAATTGTTGAAATCTAATGGCGTAGTCATTGTCGCCTCTTTTCCTTCTTTAAACGAGTTCCAGACAGATTCACAGCGGGGTGACGGTATCTTTAAAATCAGCATCCATGCACTTAAAAAGCTGAATGCCATTGGATATGGACACCCGGGATCCGGTCTGGAACTCAATCTGGTATCCAATCCCACCGGGGCATTTCTTCCGCCGGAGCAAGTTGAGGCGGAAAAGAGGTTTCGCCAGGTCCTCAAAGACAAATGGGGAATTGTTTTCAACCATCTCTTTAATTTTGCCAATGTGCCCCTGGGAAGATATCGACGGTGGCTCATAACATCGGGCAACTTGGGAAAATATATGAAAAAGCTTTCTTCCGGCTTCAACCCCTGCGCTGTTCAAGGCGTGATGTGCCGCACCATGGTCTCTGTTTCATGGGACGGATTTCTTTACGATTGTGATTTTAATCTGGCCAGAGGGCTTTTCATGGGAGGACGCAAAGTTCATGTTTCAGAAATGGCCGGGCCTCCGGAGCCGGATAGTCACATCGCTACAGCGGATCACTGCTATACCTGCACTGCCGGTTCGGGATTTACTTGAGGCGGATCTATTGAAACCTGAGTTCAGGCTGGAAAGATCGACTCCTCCATTAGCGATGGTGGGTTTGATATTAGGCGGCCTGATTTTCGTTTTGTATAATTATTTTTGGATCAATATTCCTCGACGGAACTGGAAGGTTTTGCTCCTTTAACAAACCAATATGTTCTTTCATTCCCCATTTTGCTTTATAAATGCAGTCCTCCACCGAATGGCCTATACCTGAAAATCCTTCAAGATCAGGTGAAAAAAAGCCGAAATAATCGGGTTCTTCTGTTGCTTCAATCACTAAAGAATATGGTAAATCAATAATTGTTAAATTCTCCCTATAACTTTTTGATACCAGCAGCTTTTAAAATAGAATGACAAGTTCCAGTTGGGACTTCCTTTGCCCCATGATAGTCAACCCTTATCAATTTATCCCAACCTGGCTTGCCATACTCTCTTTTCATGATATGATTTAATTTTTGTTTGATTTCTATAGGATTAATAGGTTGTTTGATATAATCAATCGAATGCTTTTCTAACAAATCTTCAGCATCTATGTTGCTTCTTTCCGTTATAATTATTACAATCGGAATAAACTTATAGGTTTCGTCTTTTTTCATCACGTCCAAAAACCGAAAGACATCAATGTCGGGTGTATTGAAATCAAACAGAACAAGATCGACAATTTCTTCATGTAGTATCTTTAATCCCTCATTGACATAAGAAGCTTCAAAGAATTGTGTAACATTAAACTCAGACGACTTAACGATATCTTTTATAGCCATTCGTATAGGAATGGAATCTTCAATGATTAACAAATTATATACCATGACATTTAATTCCCACCCTGGAAAACCTGGGTTATATAAAAATTATTGTATTAACGGTTAATTGCACTTAATTCTGAAATGATTAAACGAAAAGTTAAATGCAGGGGGGCGAGCGAGAGGCTTTGCCAGAGAATAATATTTGTTTTACAAAAACGTACTTTTTACAAAGGAAATAAATTTCGAGTTCATGTAGCTTTCTAGAAGTTAAACAAAAACAAGTCGACAAATCATACTCAGGCGTATGGTTTTCAAATTCATTATTGTTTTCTATAATTGAAGCGTATTGAAGGCCTATGCATGAATCTTGCGTAGAAGATTCAGTATAGATTTTGTCAGAAAATACGTTTAAGCAGAGTTCACTAAGAGGAGTGAAAAAGGAAAGCAAAATAGAAAGTATAATAAATATAAAAGAATGGTGGTTTGCCTTCATTATTCCGCCATTAAAAGTATACACACTTGAAAAAAGTTAAAAGAAATCTATTCGTATTCTTATGATATAAATGTTATTAAATTGTCAACTCATAAAATCTCATTAGCAAAAAAATTTAGTCTTGATTTTCGCCATTCCCTTCGTCGGGGTGAGCTATTCGCGGAAATGATACTGTTTCTCAAAACGTTTTTTGCAGTGTAGAATTCAGCTCCCCCTGTAAGGATTTGAGAATTTAAATGATTCTCGGAAGATTTTGATAACGATGTTATGGGGTTTTTCATGAAATATACCAAAGAAGGCAAGGACCAGAGAAGTGGAAGAACGTCTTGCAAAACCTAAAAAAAATTCCAAAGCCATTATAAAGGCAATTATCCTGGCAGCCTTTATTATCGGAGCCATTTTTTTGATTCGATACACTTCGATTAAAAATTATCTTACGGCAGAAGAGCTGAGTCGTTTCCTTGAAACCGCCGGTCTCTGGGCGCCACTGGTCTATATTGTCCTTTACGTGGTGGGGGTATGTTTGTTTTTGCCAGGCACCCTGTTGACCGGCCTTGGGGCCGCCATATTCGGGGCCTACTGGGGATTCGTATATGTATGGTTCGGCGCCATGATCGGTGCCAGCGCTGCCTTTTTTATTGGACGAACTCTGGGAAGGGAATTTGCCGCTTCGCTAATCGGAGACAAGCTGAAAAAATATGACGATGCCATCGAAAGAAACGGATTTGCCACCGTCCTGTACCTCAGGTTGGTCTATTTTCCGTTTACGCCTATGAATTTTGGCATGGGACTGACCAAGGTCCGATTCTGGGACTATGTCGCGGGAACCGGCCTGGGCATTATCGTGGGTACGTTTATCTTCACCTTTTTTATCGGAACGCTCAAGGATGTATGGGTCTCCGGCAACTGGGAAGAGCTGATATCTTTTAAAGTTTTCTTCTCCATAGGGCTCTTTATCTTCTCGTTTTTCATTCCCAAGATCATCAAAAAGATTAAGGGCGAAAAATAGAACCTCAATTGAGCGTAAACAAAATGATGACAAATATAAAAAAATAGAAATTCAGAATTTTAACCCAACTATAAATTGGATGCGATAAAACGGATATAGAAGAGTTATAATTAGATGTTAATGGCATCATTTTGTTTACCCTATGGGAAAGCCGATGATACCCCATCTCCTTTGTTATCAAGGGCTCGCAGTAGACGTCTACGGCTTCGTCCTTGATGCCGCGGATATGGGGCATCCTCGACTTTCGCTCAATTGAGGTAGAAATAAAAGCCAAGGTGAAAATTTATGACTAACCTTAAAGATGAAACTTTTGTTTTGGCAGGTGACATCGGCGGGACCAAAACCCACCTGGGCCTTTTTACCCAAGGAAAAAGGCGTCCTTTGCCAAAAGTGATTAAGACCTTTTCAAGCCCAAATGCTCCTGATCTGGAAACTATTATCCGGCAATTTCTTGAAATCCATCCCACATTTGTTACCCATGCATGCTTTGGAATTGCAGGCCCTGTGGTAAACGGCGCGTCTAAAACCACCAATCTGCCCTGGAATGTGTCCGAAGTTCGGATCCGGGAGCAGTTTAACTTTAACCATGTCAGGCTTGTCAACGATCTAACCGCCACTGCAACGGCCATCCCGCTATTGAACAGCGATGAATTCTTCCCTTTAAATCAGGCAGAGCCTGTAAAAGGCCAGAATCTTGCCCTGATTGCTCCGGGAACGGGTCTTGGGATCGCCTTGATGATTTATCAGAACGATGGATACGTTCCAGTGCCTTCAGAGGGTGGTCATGCTGACTTTGCTCCCAACAGCGGGGCAGAGGATGAGCTGTGGCGGTATCTCCATGGGCGTTATGGCCATGTGAGTATTGAAAGAGTGGTTTCCGGGCCCGGATTGGTGAATATTTATAGGTGGCTAAAATACGCAAATCGTTTAAACGAACCGGATGGGTTAAGGCAAAAGCTAAAACAAATGGACTCGGCCAAGACCATCACTGAAGCCGCTTTGGCGAATAAAGATGTTGGATGTGTAAAAGCACTGAATATGTTTGCATCCATCTTCGGCGCCGTTGCCGGCAATTTAGCCTTAACCGGTATGACCACCGGCGGGGTGTATCTGGGGGGCGGGATTCCGCCGAAAATTTTACCCAAATTAAAAGAAAATATTTTTATGCAAGCATTCACAAATAAAGGGAGGTTTAAGGAGTTGCTTGAGAATATACCCGTTAAAGTCATTCTAAACGATAAAGCAGCCCTTATGGGTGCGGCACATTGCGCCATTATGCTTAAGTAGTGCCCATCCATAAGGGGCATCTAATCTTGCTAATCTTGGAATAATCTTTAACTTTCATTTGAATATTAAAAGTGAAGCACTTTCTGCACGAACGTTCGATATTATTCAGAGTCGCCACTTATCGATGAGTTAAGTTGCCACAAAGAGAAAAAATAGAATATTTTCCGATATAGTTAACCGGAATAGACTTATTAAAGCCATGGATTCTGCGGTCAAGCGAAAGGATTTGATCGGTATAATTATTCAGAATATCAGTATAATATAACTGTTTAAAAATTTTAATATTAAAAATGCATAAAAACTATTTGACATTCAAAGACTGCATTTTGTATACGGTATTTATGTATAATGTTGTTTAATGTTATTTAATCTTTTAGACTTGGATTATTGCGATGGAAAAATACATAACAGTTGGCCAAGCTGCGAAAAAAATTGGCGTTAGTGCTGAAACCTTAAGAAGATGGGATAAAACCGGCAAATTTCCTTCCCAAAGGCACCCAATAAATAACTACCGAGTTTATAGCGATGAACAGATTGAATCTGTCGTCAAGGAACTTCAACAGCTATATTTAACAGATTATGCCAATAAGTTACAATATAAAACTGAGCCTTTTTTCGAAACAAATTTAGGCAAATTATTCAATGAAGATGTTATCAATTTCTTAAAAACAATAGAAACTTCATCTGTACAACTTATATTTGCTGATCCCCCCTACAATATTAAAAAGGCAGAATGGGACTCTTTTGAATCTCAAAAAGAGTATGTCGATTGGAGCTTGGAGTGGATAAGAGAAGCGCATAGAATCCTTGAATCAAAGGGAAGCCTATACATTTGCGGTTTTTCTGAAATATTAGCTGATTTGAAATGGGCTGCGAGTAGTCTTTTTAAAGGGTGCAAATGGCTGGTTTGGTATTATCGTAATAAAGCGAACCTAGGTAATGATTGGGGACGTTCCCATGAGAGTTTGCTCCACTTCAGGAAGAGTAAAAAAATTATATTTAATATAGATGAAGTACGAGTCCCATACAACGCTCATACATTGAAATACCCTAAGCATCCCCAAGCAAAAACCTCACAATATGGTAATGGTAAAAACTATGTTTGGACACCGCACCCAAAAGGAGCGAAACCAAAAGATGTTTTTGAAATACCCACCTTGACAAATAACTCATGGGAAAGAGAAAAGCACCCTACGCAGAAACCTATTGAGTTGGTTAGGAAATGTATTCTCGCTTCATCAAACATAGGCGGGTTGGTCGTTGACCCTTTTGGAGGTTCAGGAACAACATATGCAGTAGCGGAAGCTTTTAATCGTAAATGGATTGGGACTGAAACAGATATCAATTATTGTGAGATTATAAAGCGAAGATTACAGGACAGGCAACATATTGACAGAATAGCTAACAATGAAAAGGAAGCAGAGGTGTTTGAAAGAAGAATAAAATTAAGAGGCTAACAACTTCCAAACATCATCGGCAATAAATTTTGAAAACGAAGAGATGAGCTCATCGTAAGGAACACTTTTGGTGATTGGGGGAGGATCAACAAAATATACACCTTCAAGCCGAATTAAGAATTTTGTGTATACCATAAACAAGCCGGAGACAAAAGTATAACTGATTTTTTCTGTTTCCTTCCTCTGAACATCATTCAGGAATATTCCAACCACTTTTACAGGATGTTCAGCGAATTTCTGCATAAGAAGTTTATCAAGAAAGATCTTCCCCATCCTGTCCTTTGATGTTGTTTTCAAAGACACTACTATTTCTTCTTCGTTTATTGTTTTTATATTCGATTTTACCTTTTCATGAGGAGACAGAATTATATCTGTTTCGCAGGAATACAATTTTTCACCTTCTTTTGATGGGTACGGAATTTTGAAAACAACTTTATCATTTATAATTCCTGTTTGAGAAACAATATTACGAATTAATTCTTCAAATCTATTGCCGACATGTTTCCTGGCGCTGTTGGGATTGCATAGAAAATCCATGCCAACCCCTATAGATTGTTGAATGGTATATACTACAGAATCTATATTTGAATAATCTTCTCTATTTATCTTTTTTCTATTTTTAATTTTCCTGAGAGCAGTAAGGAATAATTTGTAATTTTTCTCAAATTCTTCAAATTTACTAATAAACAAATTATTATTAACCGGTCTGGCGAATTTTGTTGTACCAGCTACTACGGAAGACAATATCGTGTAATCTCTTGTTTCAACTCTTTCTGAAACAATATTTGGCAGATAGTCCAAAACTCTCTTGGTAACATCTGCAAATTCATCTAAGTTTTGCTTGGGTGTCTGTAGATCTTCCGTTAGAGGTTTCATATCGAATTATTTTTTACCCGTCATTTTTCCTTAATTTTTAGCACCATAAGCAATATTCATAAAAATAGCAACATAACTTTTTGTCTCTGTTATTAGGCACCGAACCAACAAACCCCGCAGTTAGCGCAGTTTGCCTTTTATTAATGGGTCAAAAAGGTACGGGGTTGAAATTAAGCATTTATTGTCTTTCAGGGACAAGAATTGATCGACGATCAGTTTTTCGACTCTAGTGGCCGCCAGACTCACAGCGGATTTGCTCAACCCGAGGTACTTGCCAACCTCCGTTGCCGTCAGGCCAATATCCCAAATCGGATTTAAATGGATATAGCGCATCCGTTCCGAAAGGGAAGTGCTTTCCTGACACAAAATCGACTTGCCGTGCCCTGTTAAATCTAATGATGTCTTAATTGGAGAAACGTGTTCCCGGCGGAATGAGTTTAAGAAAAGATGCGGTTGGCAAAAACTATTTAATTGGGGTAGGGATTTTGCCTCCGGCTCGTAGAGCCTAAGTCTTTCCAAAAACCGGTATGGAGAAGTTTTTCCTCTTGACAGGGGCCTTTTAATGGTTGCCGATATTGTCGTCATCACCAAACCAATTCAAATACAGATATCATATTTTTTCAAGTCAAGTCCGTCCTATGTTGCCCCATGATATTGATATTTAAGACCTTTATTCGGAACCTTTAATAAGGATATTCTTGGCTTGACTTGGCAACAATCAGGACACTTCACTAAATACCCCTCAGCTGAGCACTTAAATACAGAGCCACCCTGCAATCCAAATCCTCCTGATGTGGGTGTTATATCAATTGTCACCTCGCGCCCACAGTCCGAACATTTTCCTTTTAAAACTATTTTCGATTTCTCCGGATTAGCTTCAAACATTTTTCTTAATATTTCTATCATCGGGAATCACATCCTTTTACTGTTGGTTATATCTGAAAAAAAGAATATTTGCTCTTTTGGTATTCTTGGCTTTCTTTTACATTTTAACGAGCCCACTTTTTCTTTCTTTCCTTGCCATAACTGCGTTTAGGCTATGTGAGTTACATTTTATAGTTTCAACAGGCATGTATCTTCTCAATATGATATTTTAGTCTTCCAACAGAGCAAACAATGTTCTGTCAGGAGCAAGGCACGCACATTGGAAGGATATTCTCATGATGATGGAAACGTTGTCAATGAAGCATTGGATTCATTTTTATAGGAAAATATCCCTAAAAGATAGGGATTTGTCCCGGACTATGGTTTTAAATAAATTCCGTTAGTGCCGAGTATTGAATGTGTGGCTGAAAATGTTTCAACTTCGTGCCTTAACCTTCAATTTCCATAAATTGAAGGTTTATAACCGATCCCTTCACACGCCGGGCTTCCTCGTGTATGCGTATTTTGGGCAAATCTTGAACGGATTCATTTGTAGCAGCGCTTTGCAATTATTGACTTTTGATAGGGGTACGAATTAGATATCAATCCGCTTTAAATGTATAGAAAGTTAAAACTCCTATTTATCCAGCCTCTCTTTTAATTCTTTCCCGCATTTAAAGAAGGGAAGATTTTTTTCCTTAACTTTAACAGGTTCCCCGGATCGGAATGAAAATGTCAAGAATTCTGTAGGGTTATTGAGGGGTGTTGTAACTTCTCAATAAGTTCTGGTGTATTAAATGATCATATTGACCCGAATCCATAATTTATTGAGATGTTACGAGGTGTTTGCCTTTGGGATATGGCTTCCTTTAGGGACGTTTTTGTGTTAATCTTGATTTCAATGGTTGGAAATGATGAGTTCACACGAATTGAAACTTAAGAGGCTGGAGCTGAAAATGAACAGCAAAAATTTTAAGGATCAATGCTCTGATTTAACCAAGGAGTTCACCATTCAGATCCCCTGCAGGCTTGCGGAAAGAGTTGAAGGTTTTGCATCAGCAAACAATACCACCATTACCGGCGTGGTGATCGAGGCGCTGGATACGTTTTTAAGGGAGCAGAAAAACAGGGTGGATTGAAAGCGACGATCGTCAGAAAAACCAGCACCAATGAAACCGGAAGAGACCACGGCTGCACCCTTGAATGCCGGGTGCATTACCAGTTTGTTAATTGCTATCCAAGACTTTTTCGCTCAAAAAATGAATAAGTTAAAGGGTGAAAACCATTTTAACAAATCGGTAATGCTTCCTGAATGCCTTGTTGGAGCGAAGCGGAAATCCCGCTATCGGTGCCAATGTACCCCTCAGGGGCAGTATATGAGTCTGTTGATTAATGGTCTTTTCGCACAATCTCTGCGTTATGTTCAAAAAATAATCCTCGGAATATCAAATATATGCCTGTGGTTATTTTTTTCGCATGCCTTGATTTTGAAAGAGAATCCTCATTAATCAACAGACTCAGTATATCCGGGTTAGTTTTATTGGCCGGTCTTATATGAGCATAGTAAATCGAAGGCTTAGAAGCTAATGTCAGCGGAAATTATCATGGTATTGGTGATCTTGGCAGCTGTTATTGTGTTGCTTGTAACCGAGTGGATGCCTTTGGAGGTTTTAGCACTGCTGGTTTTGGGGGTTCTGGCGGTCACTGGAATTGTCAATCCCACCGAAGCCTTGGCCGGATTTAGCAATCCTGTATGACAAACCGGTATGGTGAATTTTGGGCCGGAATATGCCAATACATTTCAAAAAACATTTGATTGTCTTCACCCGTTATCCGGAAACGGGAACCACCAAGACCCGACTTATTCCTCTGCTAGGGGCACAAGGGGCTGCAGATCTTCAGCGCAAAATGACGGAACACACGCTGTCACAGGTAAAAAGGTTATCAACATCACGTGAATTGGCTGTCGAGATCCGTTATGAGGGTGGGGATAAAAATTTAATGCAAACCTGGCTCGGCCAGGATTTTGAGTATCGCCCCCAGGACAGTGGCGATCTTGGACGGCGTATGAAACGTTCTTTGGAAGATGCCTTTAGAGCCGGGGCAACCCAGGCTGTGATTATAGGTACCGATATCCCGGATATAACAGAGGGTATCATTCAAAAAGCGTTTGACGTCCTTAAACTAAAAAATTTGGTGCTGGGTCCGGCCAAAGACGGCGGCTACTATTTGATCGGGCTGCAAAACAATTCTCTGTCACAAGCCATCCCTGATTTGTTTACGGGAATAAACTGGGGAGCAGGTGATGTTCTCGAAAAAACAATAGAAATTGCAAAAGATTCGGGATTAAGTTTTACGCTCTTGGACGTATTAAAAGATGTAGACCATCCTGAGGATCTTATGATCTGGGAACGGTCACAACATACAAACACTACTGTTTTTAATCCCAATCGCATCTCAATTATCATACCGGCCATAAACGAAGCCAATAACATTGCAAAAACCATAGAAAGTATCGGTCCCGGGGATAAAAAAGAAGTCATTGTAGTGGACGGAGGAAGTAATGATGATACCGTGGGGGTTGCGAAATCACTGGGGGCAAGAGTTATCACCAGCAGCCCGCCACGGGCACGGCAAATGAACCGGGGCGCCACCCAGGCCACCGGTGATGTGCTTGTTTTTCTTCATGCCGATACACGGCTGCCGGAAAAATTTGAAGACTTTATTTTTAACAGCTTCAAACAACCTAAAATGGTTGCCGGCGCATTCCAACTTCGTATGGATTCCTCTATGACGGGCCTTGGGCTTATTGAACGAATTGCAAACTGGCGCTCTCTATTTTTGAAAATGCCTTACGGTGACCAGGCGATTTTCCTCTCCTCCAAGCTTTTTCATTATTTGGGGGGATTTTCGGATATTCCGATAATGGAAGATTTTGAATTGGTCCGGCGTTTGCAAAAACAAGGAAACATAATAATTTTACCCGTACCTGTTTTCACATCTCCCCGCCGCTGGCAAAACTTTGGCATATTGAGAACCACATTAATCAACCTGCTGGTTATTGCAGCGTATCTTATGGGTATTGCCCCGGAAGTGATTGCACGATGGTATGGTCGCAGCAAAGGTGTATCTGAGAGGAGGTAAAAAATGTACGATTCGGAATTTGAAGATATTACGGCCCTAGAATTGAAGCAGTTTTTCAAATCCCACAATGAAAAGGAGTACCTGATTGTGGATGTCCGCCAGCCGGATGAATATACAAAAGGCCACATCCCGGGGGCCAAGTTTATTCCCTTGAATGAACTTTTATCCGATTTTTCCGGTTTGCCTGCAAACAGGGATGTTATTTTCTACTGCCACAGTGGGGGTCGCTCTCTGGCTGCAGCATCCATGTTTTCTGAAGAAGGTATTACGGAAAAAACAATATACAACCTGGAAGGAGGAATCCTCTCCTGGGAAGGCAAGACCCTGAAAGGATTTCCCAAAATACAGGTTTTTGATAAAACCAAAGGTCCTGTGGAACTTTTGCTTACCGCCATGGATTTGGAAAAAGGGGCCTGGCGATTTTATACTTATATTATAGAAAACTTTGCAGTTGATCCGATTATTCCTACCCTGGAGCAGTTGTCCAAGGCGGAAATCGCACATGCCAGAACCGTTTACGGATTCTGGGAAAAAGCGACAAGTACTCCCATTGACTTTGACCCACTCTACGAAAGCCTTAAAGGAGAAATCCTTGAAGGTGGGGAAAGCCTGGTGGAGGTGATGGGATACCTGAAAAATATTGAGGAAAACCCCTGTCTGCGAATTTTAGAACTGGCCATTCATATGGAGTACGCTGCCTTTGATCTGTACAAAACCATGGCCGAGAAAGAAAAAGATCAGACGGTCCGGGACAGCTTTTTATCCATTGCCCAGGCTGAAAAAAGCCATATGCGAATCCTGGTTCGCGCTCTGGATCAGTGCGATTAATGCCGAAATCCGGACACTTGCTAACGGTTACAAATCCCATATGTATCATGAGACAATTATGTGTCATTGTGTCTCAATGGGTTTTGACTTCCCTGTCAGGAAAATTGAAGGCCATCGATAACCAGTTGAAATTACATTTAATATTTCAATCAGCAATTTATTGTATTTGGCATGGATTTTGAAAGAATTTCCTTTTAAGTTTAGTTAAATATCAGCGTTCCTGAACCGTCGTGTTTGTTGAAAATTTTATTTCTTTGAAAGGAAATCTATTATGAAAAATCAAATTCATGAATGTAAAACTTGCGGAAAAGTAACGGAGGACTTCGGTCACCTGTGTGATCCCCTGGCAATAACAGACGCATATGTTTGTGACCATTGCGGCCTGGCACAAAACGATCCCAGACATATTTGCAAACCAAAACTCCAACACATCAATTTTGTTTGTATGGCCTGCGGGCGTGTGGCGGAGTTGCCCAAACAGCTTTGCAATCCAAGAGATATTGTTCTCATGGCAAAGCAAGAAGCTCCAACAAAAATAATTTAA
>Ga0272444_10004422_pt1 | contig 12409 bp, 9 predicted proteins | sample SSMForm13_FD_201033 | JGI IMG/M metagenome (GOLD analysis project Ga0272444, IMG submission 201033) | Marine sediment archaeal communities from Little Sippewissett salt marsh, Falmouth, MA, United States - SSM-Form-13 | ecosystem: Environmental > Aquatic > Marine > Wetlands > Sediment ... | reverse complement strand
GCCAGACCTGGGTTTGGAAATCAGTTCCCCTCAGATCGAGAGGTATCTCAAATTGAGTTCGTTTCTTTGTAAGGTATTCTTCGAGTTGCTCACCAAGCGATTGGATGAAAGGGTGGTCACCGTTCTTTGGAACTGTCGAAAAATAACGGTCGAACCATGGGAACCATTTACCAGACAGCTCAACCGGGAAGGAGATTCGACAGAGTCCGTCGGATGTCGCAGCGACAAAAAGTTCTCCTATCGAAGTCTGGATACGCCGGGAAACGAGTTCCATTATTCTAATCATAGCGAACCCAGACAGTCCTGTCAGTCAACTTTCTGGACGACGTAATGATAACCCGGATCATTCATAAGTGGTCTACTGCAGCGCCGGATGCATCCATTCTGACTACGTTGCACTCGGTCGGCCGCCTCGACGTAGTGCTCGACTACGCCTGCGGCGTCCTCGGTCGCGCACCTTGTCAGAATGGCGCTTCCATCGCTTCCTCACGAAAACTTATGAATTATCCGGGCTAAGGACCTGAAATCTGTGCGTCAGAATGAGAATTCGTGCAAACGGGGGTGTTGCACTGGTGGCGTAGATGTCTCCATACACTTGTAACGATTTGCTAAACTAACGGCATCATGGGATGTTCCTACCAGAAAATAGGAATGTTTGAAGTGAATAGACTCTACTTGACCGTATCTCTGATGCTTCTTTTTTCGGTAATAACAGCTGTCTGGGGAAAGGAGTCGGGCTTCCTCAAACGGCGACTTTCAGTGGGTGGCGAAGAATTCATCTATCAGGTTTATGTCCCTCCGGAATGGGAGGCTGATCTGAAGTGGCCCGTGATTCTGTTTCTGCACGGGGCAGGTGAGAGAGGAAGTGACGGAGAAGAGCAGACCCGGGAGGGCTTAGGGCCTTCGATTCAGAAGAATCCCAATCGCTTTCCAGCCATTGTTGTTATGCCGCAGTGTCGAAGAGGTGTTTGGTGGAATGACAGGCAGATGGAGGAACTGGTTTTGGAGTCACTTGACCAGTCTATCCAGGAGTTCAATGGGGATAGCGACAGGATCTATTTGACGGGTCTCTCCATGGGAGGATATGGGACCTTTTACTTCGGTGCCAGGTATCCGGGGAAGTTTGCTGCCCTTGTGCCAATTTGTGGCGGAGTAGTGCCGCCTCGTGAACTGAGGGGGGCTGACGCGGAGAGTTTCCGGTCACGATATATAGAGACAGCTGAGAAGATTGGCAAAACCCCTGTCTGGATCTTCCATGGCTCAGATGACCACAGGGTTTCCGTATCTGAATCTCGCAGCATGCTAGAAGCTCTCAAAATGGCGGGCGGGGTCGTCGATTATACAGAATACGAAGGTGTGGGCCACAATTCCTGGGATCGGGCCTACTCTGAACCCGAGTTGCTTCCCTGGATGCTTTCTAAAAGCCGGTCACCGGTAATCGGTAATCGGTAATCGTCAATCGGTAATCAGGTCATAATTCCTGCAGTTTTCGATCGCTCCGACGTAAGAGTATCTTAGGAGAATTGTTGGATGCGAAGTGAACCCAGGTTTGCCAAGAACTTCCGTGACCTTGAGATACGAACATTCAAGGCTTTTGGCTCAGCACATTTTTGAACTATCGAAATCCTTTCCAAGGTCTGAAATGTTCTCACTGACTGATCAACTTCGCCGATCATCGCGGTCAATTGGAGGACAGATAGCGGAGGCATGGGCGAAGAGGAGATATCCGAGACATTTTTTGAGCAAGTTGACCGATGCTGATGCAGAACAAATGGAAACGGACCACTGGATCGGAGTAGCTGCCTCGTGTGGTTACCTTGAAGAACAAACGGCAAAAAGGCTAATGAGTGAGGCAAATAGGATTGGTCGAATGCTCAACTCAATGATGAACAAGGCTTCGGACTTCTGTCACAAAAGGAACCCCTCCCAATCCTGACTACCGCTTACCTTGATTACCGGTCACCGGTTACCGGTCACCGGTCGATAAAGGGTATCCCTTTGGACAGGAACAAAACCGGCTTGCTTAATCAGTTGGACCAAGTCTGATTCGGAAGCCTTGTAGTGAGCGCCGGCTGTGCTGATCACATTCTCCTCCATCATAATGCTGCCGACGTCGTTGGCGCCGAAGAAGAGAGCAATCTGGGCGACTTGGAGACCCTGAGTCAGCCAGGAGACTTGGATGTTCTTTACATTGTCCAGAAAGATTCTCGACACTGCCAGTACCTTGAGATACTCGGTAGGGGAGATACTCGTGTCGACAGTTTCCTCCATAACCGTATTCTCAAGCTGGACGTTCCAGGGAATGAATGCTACAAATCCGCTGGTCTCATCCTGTAACGCTCGCAGGCGTCGGAGGTGTTCTACAATCTCTTTGACAGTCTCCCCGGCCCCGAACATCATCGTTGCCGTTGTAAGCAGATCCTCCTCGTGCGCGATTCTCATCACTTCGAGCCATTCATCTGCCGTGCATTTGCCGGGACTGATCTCTCTGCGCATTCGATCCGTCAGGATCTCAGCTCCTCCACCTGGAATTGAATCCAGTCCGGCCTGTTTGAGCCTGCGTATCGACTCACGAATACTCAGCTTGCTCAGTTTGGCAAGGACCACGATTTCCGGCGGCGAAAAACAGTGCAGATGGATAGGGTATCTGCCACGAATTGACTGCAGCAGGTCTTCATAGTAATCGATCTTCAGGTCAGGGTTCATCCCCCCTTGCATCAGAATCCCCGTTCCCCCCAGTTCCAGTGTTTCTTCGATCTTTCGGAAGATATCCTCTTTCTCCAGGAGATAGCCCTCAGAGTGCTTCGGCCTTCGGTAGAAGTTGCAGAACGTGCAGCGTGCAACGCAGACATTGGTGTAATTGATATTACGATCCAACAGAAAAGATACGGTCTTGCCTGGGTGGTGCTTCTGGCGGACGTGATCTGCTGCCAGGCCGATCTTCTGGAGTTCATGGCAGCGTAACAGGGTCTCTGCATCTTCAGGCGTGATTCGCTCACCCTGAAAAGCCTTGTCCACAATCTGATCGACAATCGGCATCGGCTCATTGTAGCAAAGGAACAAGGTGCATCGAGATTGACAGTCAAGGCCCCCTGAGAAGTAGTTGCCATATTCTTCTCACCACAGGGACACAGATGCAGAGAACTTGTTTTCAGGGTTTCGACAAGGAGAAGGGGCCTTTTTTGTCTTTGTGCCTTTGTGATAAGAATGCAAGGGAGCCTGTGTCCTTCGGATTTCTGTGGGGAAGAGCGGCTTGACGGGTGATGTGTGGCAACTCGTATAATGATGCGGGCAGACGCGATATGAACAAGACGAATCGACAACAGGTCATCCTTACACTGCTGGATAAGGAAACGATTTCGACACAAGAGAGACTTCGCAAGAGTCTTTGCTCGAAAGGTTTCAATGTCACACAGGCGACACTTTCCCGTGACTTGAAGGAATTAGGTGTGGTGAAGCGCTCTGCCGCGGGCAGTCTGTATAGATATGCTGTTGATGACTCTTCGAATGATATTCCGGTGACGGGGTGTGAGCCGAGCGGAAACCTCATAGTAGTAAAGACTGAGACTGGGTTGGCCGCTGCCGTAGCGTACAGGATTGACGCGATGGGGCTCTCGTCGATACTGGGGACGGTTGCAGGCGAAGACACGCTGCTGGTCGTTTTGAGCGAAGGAGTCAAGGCCGATTCTGTCCGAGAAGAACTCCTGAGACGCCTCAGACAAGTTTAGCCATGCGGTGTTGGAATTGACAAAGAAACCTGACGACAAGAACTCAGCGCTATGGGCCGGACGAATGTCCGCTGAAGTAGACCCGCTGGTCCAGAAATACACGCGCTCGATACATTTCGACAAGCGGCTTGCGCCCTACGACATACAAGGTAGCCGCGCCCATGTAAAAATGCTCTCCAGACAGGGAATCATTGGAAAGGTTGACGGAGAGAAGATTCTTGAAGGTCTAAGTGTCGTGGAGTCTGAGATTAAAGCGGGCACCTTTCCATTCAAAGATGAGCTGGAAGATATTCACATGAATATTGAGGCGCGGCTGCAAGAGATCATAGGGGAACCTGCCAAGCAGTTGCACACAGCTCGAAGTAGAAATGATCAGGTGTCACTTGATTTGAAGCTGTTTTGCCTGGAGGTCTCGTCTCAGTGGCGGCTTCTCATTGTGGCGGTTGTAGGTGATCTTGTCGATCGGGCTGGCGAGTACCAGATGGATCTATTCCCCGCCTGGACCCACCTGCAGGCAGCGCAACCTCTCTCCTGGGCACATTATCTGTTAGCCTTCGCTGAGATGTTTGGCCGAGATTTCCAGAGACTGTCCTCGTATGGTGAACGCCACTCCGTAAGTCCATTAGGGGCAGGGGCGTTGAGTGGGACATCTTTTCGGATTGACCCAGAGGTGACATCTCGTGAGTTGGGATTCGAAGAGAGTTTTGGCAACAGTTATGATGTGGCCGGTGATCGAGATGCTTTACTGGAACTGACTCAGGTGGCAACTCAAATCATGCTTCATCTCAGCCGCCTGGCCGAGGACTTCATTTATTTCAACAGCACTCCCGTGAGTTGGATTGAATTGCCTGATGCTCTTTGTACGGGCAGTAGTATGATGCCTCAAAAAAAGAACCCAGATGCCTTGGAACTGATGAGAGGCAAAGCTGCGTCTGTGATAGGCCATGGGAACGCCGTGACGACTCTTTTGAAGGGACTTCCGACCTCTTACCAGCGAGACTTGCAGCAGGACAAACTACACCTTTTTGAAGCGGTCGACCTGGTTACGGAGTCTTTGGAAGTCTTGAGAGTACTTCTGAGAGGATTCATCCTTCGTACCGATCGTTCTGAGAAGGCTCTGAAGAGCGGGTTTCTGATGGCGACGGAGTTTGCGGAGTATCTGGTACAGAAGGGTGTTCCCTTTCGCTCTGCCCATTCAAAGGTAGGCAATCTCGTGGCGTATTGCATTCAGAAGAACAAGGCCTTGGAGGAATTGTCTTCAGAGGAGCTTCAAACTCTTGTTCCGGAATGTGACGATGGGGCAGTGGCCGTGCTGCGGCCGGAGCAGGTATTGAAATCTCACATTCATAAGGGTTCGACCGGGCTGTCCTCGGTAGAAGAGCAGATTCGATTTTGGCAGGAGTGGGTGACCGGTAATCGGTAACCGGAATTCTGTATTCGGTATCTGGTTGGTTATTTCTGTCACTCGTTTCTCAAGATAACCACAGGATGTGGCTATTCCAAAGGGACCTTCATGTGGAATTCCGATAAAACTGCGAGAAATCTGCTCCAATCACCGACAATTCGGACACTGATTTACCGGACACCGACCACCGGTAACCCATTGACTCTTCAGGGTTGTTAAAGTATTGTGGCGACCATTGCCAGGGGTGTTCAGTTATTGGCATTTAGAAGGGGAGGACCTTCATGAAGAGGAAACTGCGTGTTCTTCTTGGTGTCAGCTTTTTGCTGGCTTGGCCTCTGTTGGCGCAATCACAGTCTAGCACTGCTGACTTGTTGGGGACAGTTCGGGACCGGTCTCAGGCGGTTCTTCCGGGAGCCGATGTAACTGCAAGGAATGTCAAGACGTCGATGACGCGCAGTGCATTGACTGACGAAAGGGGATCATATCGATTGCCTCTTTTGCCTCCTGGCACATACGATGTTCGGGCGGAGATGTCAGGATTCACCACCAAAGTGATCAGTGGGATTCGTTTGACAGTGGGGCAGTATGCCGAACTGGACATTGTGCTCGAGGTCTCCGCAACGCAGACAGAGATCATCGTGAAGGGCGATGCGGAAATCGTTGAGAGACAGAAGACAGTCCAGTCTTCTACGATTGATGAGATGCAGATTGATAATCTCCCCATCAATGGGCGGAATTATCTAGATTTCACTTTGTTGACTCCTGGATCGACGGACAAGAGCTCTCTGGTCAGCTTCTCTGCTCCACAAACTCCTGATTCTGGTCTTACTTTTTCCGGTCAGGACCAGCGGAGCAACTACGTTACGATTGATGGCGCCGACAACATGGATATTGTCTCCGGCGGAGTTCGTTCCACGCTCAGCCAGGATGCCATCCAGGAGTTCCAGATCAGCCGCAACACTTTCTCGGCCGAATTTGGTCGGGCCAGAGGAGGGTTGATCAACATTGTCAGTAAGTCCGGGACGAATAATTATCACGGCAATGCGTTCTTTTTCTTTCGAAACAACAAGCTTGATGCTCGAAATACGTTTTCTCAACTGGACGATCCTCCTTTTAGTCGCTATGAATTTGGAGGGACTTTCGGAGGACCGATCATCAAAGACAAGACCTTCTTTTTCGTCAATTATGAACGGTTGGATCGAGAGGAGTCCAACTTTGTAACCTTTCTTGATGACCCTGGAATCTTCAATCCCACCGCTTCCCAGAACGAACTCTTTGAGTTCCTGGGTTCAACTGGGATACTTCCGCTGCAGGTTTTGTCAGCTGCTTTTGTCCACCCGCAGTTTGGAGTCTTGCGAACACTAGAGTCCAACTTTCCCGACACTTTGGACCTCTTCGAGCGAGAGAGCGGGATTTTTCCCTTCTTGGCCGAGAGGGACCTCTTTTCGGCAAAAGTGGATCACAACCTATCCACAAACAATAATCTCACCGCGCGAGTGAACTACGGCAAGTCTTTCAACGACGGTTTGAAGTTTGGGGCTCTTCAGGGCGTCAGCAACGGGATGAGTTTCGATACCAGGGACTTGGCTTTCGTTCTTTCCGACACGCACGTGTTTTCTGCAGGTACCTTGAATGAAGCGAAGTTCCAGTTTGGCCGTCGGGAGTTCGAGACAATTACAAACGACCCGTTTGGTCCGGAGATTATCATCGGAGGGGTTGCGCAATTTGGGCGAGAATTCTTCAATCCGACCTCCTACGACGAAAAGATCCTCCAGTTTAGTGACAACGTAACCCTTATCAGAGGAGCCCACACGTTCAAGATGGGTGCTGATGCCAATCTGATGGATCTTACCGGATTTGCAGAAGTCTTCCTGGGTGGGCAGTTCAGTTTTGGAGAAGCCATACCCCTAGGCGGAATTATGGACAGCCTTCTGGGAGAAGGTACTGCCGAGGGACTCATCACTCAGCTTGCGACTCCAAGTGAATTCGGAGGTTTGGGGAGACCCGACCTGGTTCCGAATGTACTCGATCCGGTCACCTCTTTGCAGTCTTACAATTTCGGACTCCCGATCACCTATTTTCAGGGATTTGGAAATCCAAACACTGCCATCAAATATTACCAACTGGGCCTCTTCTTTCAGGACAGTTGGCGTGTCAGTAACAATTTCACATTGAATCTGGGGCTTCGCTATGACACGGATTGGAGACCCAAGACCACCAACGTTCTCTCGTCTGAAGACCCACCGTTTCAGTTCGACTTCTCGTCCGTGAATACGCGCGACAATTTTGGCCCAAGGATCGGTTTTGCATGGGATCCGTGCGGGGATGGGAAGATGGTTCTGAGGGGTGGTTATGGAATCTACTACCAGAATTTCTTCCAGGCGGTAGCCTTTGTATCACAAGTCCTGTCGGGCCCGGTGGCGGGCCAGACAACGGGGATTTCGCAAGTGTTCCTCCCCTTGACCGGGTTGCCCGGGTTCGAAGCAACTTCCAAGGAGGTGTGGTCAGGTTATCAGGAAACCGGCCGACTCGACGAGCAGTTACTAGCTGAACTGGGTATTGCACCGGGTACGACCCCTTCGGTCATCTTGCCTTCCGCCGGCAACGTCAGAAACCCTTACAGCCAGCATGGAAGCCTGGGACTGGAACTGCGACTTGCCAGAGATTGGGCTCTGGCCCTCGATTACATCCTGAACAGGGGTACCAGTCTGATCCGTTCCCGGGATATCAACGTTCGTCAGGTGGGTGATAACGAATTTGCCTTACCTGGGCTGGACCCGAGGTTCGTCCAGGTGAACATGATCGAGACCAGTGGGAGATCCGCCTATCATGGATTCACGACGACTGTGCGGAAACGCTTCAGCCGGGACTACAGTATGATGGTTGCGTACACTCTGGGCAAAGCGATTGACGATACCACAGACTTCATAACTCAGCTTCAGCCCAACAATCAGCGGGATCTGGCGAACGAGAGGTCTCTATCCAGTTTTGACCAGCGCCATAGGCTGGCTGTTAGTGGCGTATATCAGAGCCCTCTTAGCCTGGCGACGGCGGATTCGTTTGCCGGTAAACTGGCTGCCGACTGGACGGTTTCTCCAATTGTCACGATTGCCAGTGGACGGCCGTTCAACCTGCTTCTCGGCTTTGATTTAAACGGCGACACTCACGAGGAAACTGACCGTCCGGTACTGAGTGGTGGTGAGATTGCGGGCCGAAATACTGGCAGGGGACCTTCCTTAGCTGACGCAGGCTTACGAATGGCGCGTAAGTTTAATCTTCCGCGCGAACAGACTTACTTCGAGTTCGTGTTTGACGCGTTCAATCTTTTTAATCATGCCAACTACTCAGGCGTGAATAACGTGGTAGGAACTTCCTTGCTTGAAAATGCTCATGTTTCTGGAAGCAGGGACATTCCGTCGAACCAGCCGCTCGGTTTCACCTCGGCGTTTGCTCCCCGGCAGATTCAGTTTGGCTTCCGGTTCAACTTTTAGCGGAGGAAGTGAAAAATGAACAGAACAATACTCACAGTCAGCCTGCCTTTGCTTGTGGTTGCAGTCTGCTTCGCTTCGCTATCGGCTCAACAGCCGCCACCCAGCTTGAAGAATTTTGTAGCCGTTGGCGACAGTCTCTCTGCGGGCTATCAGAACTTCTCTCTCAATGAGAAGGGGCAGAACCATTCCTATCCCACTTTTTTGGCGAGGCAGTTGGGAACCTATCTTTTCCTCCCGTTGATTACTGAGCCAGGTATCCCGCCGGAACTGGTGTTGATCGACCCTGGACCGCCACCGGAAGTCGAAGAATCCCCGGGTCCCCAGGGTACTCGTGTCTTTCCTACGGTGATTCCGCAAAACCTTGCGGTACCAGGCCAGACCACACTGGATGCTCTCATCAAGAAGCCGGCTCTTCCGCTCGACTCGTTGGAGGACATTATCCTCGGCGTGCCCAGTCTTGTGATTCCTGAACTTGGGATCCCTCCGTTGAGTCAGTTGGAAATGGCGTATGCTTTGACGCCTACTTTTACCGTTCTGTGGTTGGGCAGCAACGAAGTCCTCGATGCTGTGCTGGAGGCTGATCCTTCGTTCATCACTCCCATTGAAGTGTTCATGCAGGCCTACCCGACGGCGATAGGCACAATTCAGGCAACGGGATCGGCTCTCTTGGTAGCTAACGTACCTGACGTGACGATCATGGCATTTCTGACCTCTGCAGAGGAACTGGCGGCCATGGTGGGTGCCCCACTGCCGATTATTGGACCTGCGCTTGGCGTCGAAGAAGGTGACTTTGTAACGGGTTTTGGCCTTGAACTGGTACCTCAGATATTGGGAGGAGTGATTCCGGGACCGCTTCCTGGCAACGTAGTACTGACTGCAAGCGAGGCACTCGAAATCCGAGCAGCTGTTGCCACGATGAATGGGTTTATAGCCCAGCTGAGTCAGATGATGAATTTTCCGGTTGTGGATGTGCACACTGCCTTCAACGAAGTCGATGAGAATGGCTTGATCGTAGGGGGACGGTTGCTGACAACCAGGTTCCTTGGAGGGTTCTTTAGCTTGGACGGGGTCCATCCAACCAACACTGGCTGCGCTTTTACTGCCAACTTGTTCATCGAGAAAATGAATGAGATCTACTTTTTCCCCCCCGGTTTCGCTCCTCAGCCAGTAGATTTGGAAGAAGTGGCAAATAATGATCCTCTCGTGCCGGAGCTATCGCCACAGAGCGAAGATCTAAAGGCTGCGATGGCGATTAGTGGCGATGATTGGCTGCGAATGATTGAAGTCCTGTCTCCGTCTCGCTACGAGATGGAGATTTCCGACGCTTTCGAATCTGAGCCAGGGAGCCGTCCAGTCACACGCAGCGCGATTTGTCGGACACCCTTCAGACTGATACCTGGACCCGCTTTTACCCAGCAGGTGCCGAAGAACTTGACGAGACCGGAGTCCAGAAGAGAGCGCGGTAGAGGGAGAGACTAGAAACAGTTTGCATAGGGTGGTCTTTGACCAAGACTTGGGCTCGTTTCACTCACATCTTGGACCCGTCTTCGACGGCCATTTGACACGGCCAAAATGCGTGTGTTAGCTTCTCCCTTTTTCGGATAGATGATTCTTGCCAACTTTGGCCCTTGCCAGAGGGAAACTCAGGAGGATAGATGGCACCATCAGGGAAACACTTTTTTACTTCAGAATCGGTAACGGAAGGACATCCTGACAAGCTTGCTGATCAGATTTCAGATGCTGTGCTCGATGCGATCATAGCTGAAGACCCTACGGGAAGAGTCGCTTGCGAGACGCTTGTAACGACAGGATTGGTGGTGGTAGCAGGGGAGATAACAACCTCCACTTATGCTGATATCCCAAAGATTGTGCGCGAAGTAGTCCGACAGGTCGGCTATACGGATGCCACTTACGGTTTTGACTACGAGACCTGCGGTGTAATCACCTCTATTGACAAGCAATCACCCGACATAGCCATGGGTGTTGATACCGGGGGCGCAGGCGACCAGGGTCTGATGTTCGGATTTGCCTGCACGGAGACTCCAGAGATGATGCCGATGCCGATTCGCCTGGCTCATGGTCTTACACTTCGGCTTGCCGAAGCTCGAAAGGAAGGGGAATTGGAGTGGTTACGTCCCGACGGCAAATCCCAGGTGACGATTGAGTATGATGGACAGACGCCGCTAAGAGTGGAAGCGGTTGTTGTGTCTACTCAGCACGACCGCGAGGTGTCCACGGAAGACCTCAGAGAAGGAATCCGAGAGAAGGTCATTCGTTCGGTTATTCCTGCCGATTTGATGGATGACCAAACCAAGATTTACGTTAACCCGACTGGCAGGTTTGTGATAGGAGGACCGCAGGGCGACTGCGGTGTGACTGGGCGAAAGATTATTGTAGACACTTACGGTGGCGTGGGTAGTCATGGGGGAGGAGCGTTCTCAGGAAAAGACCCTTCCAAAGTAGACCGTTCGGCATCCTACATGGCTCGATATATAGCCAAAAACTGTGTTGCTGCGGGCTTGGCCGATCGGTTGGAGATCCAACTCGCTTACGCAATCGGTGTGGCTGAACCCGTATCGGTTATGGTGGATGCCTATGGTACGGGCAAAGTGGATGCTGACACTATCAGTAAGCTGGTTCGTGAGCACTTTAGTCTCACTCCACTGGGGATAATGGAAACGCTGCAACTGAGGCGGCCGATTTTTCAGAAGACGGCGGCTTACGGACACTTTGGCCGGTCAGAACCTGAGTTTATCTGGGAGCGAACAGACAAGGCCGAGGTGCTTCGTACGGCGGCAGGGTTGGCTCGTTAGTTCGTTGGCAGGTTATCAGGTTAGCAGGTTGGCAGGTTATGACGTCTGGTCGCCTGCGATAACCTGTATCCTGTAAGCTCGAAGAGTGGTGGTTTCTCGCTACCATGATATTATTCCCAGCATGGGTTATGGTTCTCAGCGGTTGAGCTTCGGACCCGGGATCACCCGGATGGTCAAACTGCTGATCATCGTAAATGTTGGGGTTTTCGTATGGGAAACGTTGGCCGGGATGGCTGGAAGCTATGGCGTCATCCAAATCTTTGGGCTGACACCCTATCTGGTCGTTCGCCAGCTATACCTCTGGCAGTTGGTCTCCTACCTCTTTCTGCATGGTGGTCTCGGTCACATATTCTTCAATATGTTCGCCCTTTGGATGTTCGGATCTGAGCTCGAAAGGCATTGGGGACCGAGGGCCTTTCTGAAGTTCTACTTTGTGACCGGCATTGGGGCGGGTATCTTATCTGTATTCGCCGACCCTCTTGGTACAGCACCCACAATTGGTGCCAGCGGTGCGATCTACGGAGTACTGATGGCGTATGGAATGATGTTTCCAGACCGCTACGTCTATCTGTATTTCTTGTTCCCGGTTAAGGTGAAGTACTTTGTAGGAGTCCTGGGCATTATCGCTTTCTTCTCCTCGCTGAACGCTCCAGGTAGTACCGTCGCCCATGTGGCTCATCTGGGTGGAATGGTGGTTGCGTTTCTGTATTTGAAAGGATGGTTATCTCTTTCGGGAGTCAGACAATCCTACTACCGATGGAAGCTGAGGCGCATGCGAAGCAAGTTCAAGGTCTATGGGAGTAAGGAACCGAATCGTCGCAAAGACGACGATTTCTGGATCAACTGACGTCACCACAAAGGCACAGAGGCACCAAGGGCTTTTTTCTCCGGCTTCGCCAATTCCGTTGCTCCTGCTCTTCCATGTTGAAAAGAAAAAGGAAGTTTGTGTCTCCGTGCCTTTGTGGTGATGTG